>Ga0208938_1000871_pt1 | contig 19434 bp, 19 predicted proteins | sample AD_UKC125_MetaG_FD_184434 | JGI IMG/M metagenome (GOLD analysis project Ga0208938, IMG submission 184434) | Active sludge microbial communities of municipal wastewater-treating anaerobic digesters from USA - AD_UKC125_MetaG (SPAdes) (version 2) | ecosystem: Engineered > Bioreactor > Anaerobic >...
TAGTGAGGCTTTTGGAATATAGTTGGACGGGAATTATTCTAGGACATTATAATCTCTTTGTTTATACTTTATTCTAAGACATTTATATATAAATATCAATATAAAAATGTCTTAGAAGGTTAATTCTAAGACGTATATCATTGGCTGATTTTAGCCCAGAAAGATAATGGCCCCCTTTTCATAAGAGAGCCATACAAACACCCGGTTTTTAAGCAAGTATTCTGAAAAAAAGCAAAAGCCCACACCCCGGGGATAGGTGTGGGCTTTATTGAGCTAGATAAATTCTAGCTCATTTTTAGACAGGACTTTTTGTCCTGTCTTTCCCCGATATTCTTCGGGGATTTCTTTCCCCCGGTACGTTTCGCCCAAGGGAAATTCGGCCAAGATGTGATCCCGGTCGATAATTGCTTTTATCCAGCCTTCGGTTTTTGTTCCACCGGTACGGGGAACTAAAATCTTCTGACCAACAGCAATCATTTTATCCCTCCCAGATTTATTGCGGTTAACATCCGCATATTGCATACCGAGTCTCCTGAAGGGAGACAATGGCTGCTTTCCTTGCTCTCGCAAGATTTTTGTAATTTTTGTTCATAAAAAAGCCCCATGTTCAACCGAACATGAGGCTTTCATTAATTATGTGCTTTTAATTGATATTGAGGTTACAGTCCTTCGCCGAATCCTTTAGCCATAGCAGTTAAAAGTGGACCAGCATATACTATAGCAACAGCAATAAGTACCACTACCATACCTACAATTGAAGCTCTAAGTAGTTTTTCCAGGCTTAAAGCTGCTGCAAACATAGCCATTATTGCTCCAATTACCAGTGCTGTTAAAGCAATATTAGGAATCATAGAAGCTCCTGCTTTGTATAGGTTTAGCAAGGCTGTATTAATTCGTCTAACTCCTTCTTCGGGTGAAATACTTTGCACGCCACTTTCTGTCATAACAGTAGTTTTCTCTACCATTACGGCCTCTTGGACGCTATCGTTATCAAATTCATCAGCTAATACTATCGGACTAAACATTATAATCCCAATAAACAATAAAGGTATTATCAAAATCCGCTTCATCAGTACCCCTCCTAAACTATACTTAACCGTGACGACTTCCTAAATTACGAAGCTTCTCGGTTCATCTACCCCCCCGATCGCTCCGTCCAAGCCTAGTTATCCCACTGAATAGGTTTTTCGTTGATTAAGTTCTCCATTGCATAGGTTCTGAGTCTCTGTTGCCAGTGTTTAACTGAGTATTCATAGTTGTTCTGGGGTTTGGTGATATTGTTAAATTATTAGTCCCTGCGTTCTCATCATTTTTCCATTGACTTGGATCTGCGAGCCTGTTTCCAAATTGTTTGGCAGTATCAATAGCTGCCGAACTTGCTTTATAGACATTTTGTCCCTTTTCATAACCTTGGATTGGATTGGAGCTAAATGTTGCACCTAATAATCCTAATGCCGCATGGCTTGTGGATTCTGGGGCTTTTGTTTCATGGGTCATTCCTGCATAACCCGGATATTGCTCCGGATCTATTGGAATTTGCAGGGTGGCAGTGTCTTTTATACCTTTAGAGACTGAGCCGGCTTTTAATATATTGCCTGCAGTCATACCGCCTAGTGCTACTCCCCTGCCAGCTAAACCTATTGCTCCTTGTGTGATATTTTTACCCATAGTACCAACCGTTGACGCTAAGCCTGGGTTAACGCCTACCAATGGTATGGCCATAGCCATTCCTACACCTGTCCCGACAACGCTGCCAACTTTCGATATTACTGGTGAAATCTTAGATAAAGTGGCTAAACTGCCTTGGGCTTGTGGTGACGTGGGAGCATTAATTACTCCAAAAGGACTACTGGAACTTCCAGTAACAGAGCCACTTGGAATGGGCGAATATGAACTGTTTCCAGATATTCCTGCCCCCGGTCGCAAAGTGGCTCTTCCCATAGCTGCCAGGCCACCTATCATACCCATCCCGCCTGCAGCTAACCCTTCTTCATTGATTCCCAAGAATCTCAGAAACCCTTGGAAGATGTTTCGCAGGACATTTGTAAATGGGATTACCATAAACAATGCCACAACAGTGGCCCACCATAGATTTAATGAGTTTGTGAACGTCAAGAAAAACAATAAGGAAAACGCATGTAAGAATTGCATAAAAGTAACTGACGTAATCTCACCAAACCATATTTTTATAGCTGTCTCGTTATCAGTCATAGCCCAGAGCCATATTAATATAGGCGTTAAAGCCAGTAATCCGGCTAGTACCAAAGCACGAATCAGGTACAAAATATTAAAGTAGATCATCAATGTTACCAGAGCAAGTCTTACTATGGCAGTAGTTAAGACATGACCGGTGTAAAGATTTGTGATAAAAGAACCTCCAGCCCCTTCACTGTCGGCCTGAAATTGATTTAATAACCCCATGTTTTCAGCAACACCGGCAATCATTTCAACCCCGGCGTTATTGATTTCTATGAATAAACGAATCATAAGCGGGGCCGCAATTATTATTACAAACGCATACAGGAAGCGACTTAAACTTTTCATAGCTTGTTCTCGCTTTTTAGGAGTATAAGCCGTAAAGATAATTTTAGCGCCGGTATAGAACAAGCCTAACAGTATTAGTCCGAAAGCAGCATAATAAAAAACGTTAAACCATTTCGCTATATTGTGCCAGGCATTTTGACTAATAAATGGAGGTATAAAGTAATTTTCTACACCTTTATTAAACAAGAGGACATCTAAATCTTTCAGACCTAAAGCTCTTAGAGCCTTAACTGCCCCATTTATAGGGGCGGCCAGCATTTTATCAACCCAACCACCTTCATCTTGATCTTGTGTAAGCCGAGTTTGTTGTGCGGTCTGAGTTTCTTCGTTTTCATTGCTTCTGGTAGTTGTAGGACCAACAGTTCCCGTTTTTCGGATTTCTTCTACGCCGTCAGAAGCAACTATATTGAAAGCAGTGTTATTGGGCGCCCTTTGGTTATAATTACTTCTGTCAGCCCAATTAATTGAAATGACACAGACCCCTTGGGTTTGCCCGCCAGTTTGAATTGTTTTTATTGGTATTTCACTGAAAGCATTGTTGGCTTCTACTTGTATGGATATTTGTTCTATATTAGGGTCTGATGTTTTCCAGTATATATTTAAAAATCCAGCTAATTTCCCTTCGCCAACGTGTTCATATTGAGGATCAATACTGAAATTGGCCGCTTGTGCCGGCATTGCCAATACCAGCAAAAACAAAAGCGAACACATAAAGGTAAGGAGTTTCCTCATAATTACCCCCCCAAACCTAATATTTCTAGTTCTACTGGAATTAACTGATTATAAATAGGCACAACATTCTTTTCGGTTATCAATAATCCAGAGCCGGTGGGGGCGTTTTCTATAAATTCCCTTGCTCCATCGGAAAGGTGATATATTTCCTGAATAGCGTCGATCTGGGATGGGTGGGGTTTTAATATTATGCTGGTAGCACAGCTGCCGAGTATCGCTTTCCCCTGCTCACTACGGGTAAACTCAATAAAAGACTGGGAAGCTATATTTAACCCAGTCTTATACTTTCTTGCCCGACGTGCCAACTGCTCCAGATGTTCTGCCGTATCTTTGTGACGGGCAAACATCCAACCTTCATCAACGTAAACATCTTTTTTGATATGCGGTTGCTTTTGGGTAAATGTTGCCCATACCCAACCCAAAATGACAGACATAGTGTATAGCCTGGTAAACTCATCTTTGATACGGTGAATATCGAAACAGACCAATAATTCATCCTGCAGTCGTACCGTTGACGGGCCATCAAACATCCCCAATGAACCGCCATATAACATCGGCTTAATAAGTGTCTGGATGCGTTCAGCTCTGTATTTCCCTTCCAGAGCTTGCTGTAAATCGGAAATGGTGGGAAGTTGTTTCTTGCGCCCCGATACAGATAACTGCCCGGGAGCATTTTCATAAAGACTGCGTGGATCAGAGTTAATACCAAATTTAGCGTAAGTTTCCCGAACTGCTTCTTCTATGGCCACTATTTCTTCTGCTGTTAAGCCCTGTCCGGTTTGCCGCTCCACAACCAGCCCCAATATTGAACGGATTTCCGCTATTTTATCCAGTATATTTACTCGTGGTCCTGTTTCCGGATCTTCCTCAACGTCAATTTCCATGAGGTTTATCATAGGAGGCTTGGAAGGATCTATTTCAATCACTGTTCCTCCTGCTCTTTTCACCCAGGCCGCAATATGTCCTTCCTCTGGATCAATTAAAACACTTTTTATTAAGTGCAAGGCTGACCTGAGAGCTTTGGTAGAAATAAATACTGTTTTCCCCGAACCAGACCATCCAATATATATTGCATGAGGATTAGGCAGTTCTGGCGGACCAATAAAGGAATTGTAAAATATCGGTGTACGCGAGAAGTAGTTTACTCCCAGTAAAATGCCGTTTGAATGGGAGTATTCAAATCCGGTAAACGGCATCATGGATACTACTCCGCCTAGTGTGGCGTTACGGTATATGTTTAATTCGTTGTTGCCAAAAGGTAGTGACGTCTTTAAGGCTTTATCCTGAATAAACAGCATAGTCCGGGCTTTAGAGGCCCTTCTGGCTAATAGTGATTTTAAGTTATTAGTTAAATAATCGAGTTCAGACAAACTTTTTGCGTAAATAGTGAATGTTGCCGTAAGATAAAACATTCTGTCCCGGTTAGAGTAAATAGCATCCCGTATTTCTTCTAAATCCTGTATTGCCTGCCGCAGCTGAGGTATCTTATAGATGTTGCCCTTTTCTTGATCGATCAGAAACTGGGCTTCAAGTGAGGCAATCTTTTTGGTTAATTGGTCGATTACCATACGATCGGGCACGGGTTCGACGTGGACAGAATAATCTATATCGCCCAGGTTTAATACTTCGTCCAGCCAACCTAAATAGGTTTTTCGGCAGTATGTAGACAACAACAAAGTTCTGCCGTATTTATGCCCTTGCCTGAACTCTGTCTGGTAAAGTTCAATGCCATCTGGTGCGATTATATCTTTAATACGGGCTGTTCCCCGCATTATGTCTCTATCCAACATATAGATCTAACCCTCCTGCTTCTATTACTTCCGATGGTTTCAGAGTATCTCCTCTGTTCATTACTCCATGTAAAAAGTCTACAATTTCATTGGTTGTAAGTACGCTTGCTTTGATGCCGGCTTGAGCCAAACCGTCCTGCAATATTATGGCCCGGCGCATTAATTCTGAGTAAGCAGCCTCAAAACCGTCCCGGGTGTAATACGGTATTATGATATATGAATGTTTTACCATTACACTTTGATCGTACCGTAACGATGTAAGGGCTTCGGCTAAATAGGCGCTATAAGGTTTAAGAGCACTAGGCAGATCAGAGTAATGAATCTTGATCTCCTTAACCGCATCCATGGTGTCAATTAATTCGGTAGTAGAAAATATCTGTATTGGGAAGCTGATTGAATTGGCTACACCTAATAAACCATTGATTACCACGGAACGCTCTGCCGGAGACATCAAATAATAATTAACAGAACCGACCCTTATAACCATCGTGTAATTGTTATCAGATCTAACTATTACGTTTCTTTTTATATCCTTAACGTCTATGAAATCTTGTACCGGTATTTTTTTGCCGTTATTTTGTCTGGTTTCCTTACTTTCTTTTGCTTCATAATGATTACCACGTTCAACACGATCTATAAGAACTTTGAAGAATAATATTGTTCCAATAATCAATACCAAGAATATAATTGAAACCCATAGATTACTCATTTAATTCCTCCAAACAATAGGTTTTTTGAAGTTTACGAAAACGTAACCAAAGTAAGATATACTTGTCCAGGCTGATACCGGTAGAAACGTTGGGAAACTGGTCAATTTTTATAAAAGCCAGGGTGACCGCAACAACCAGTATTAATAAGTCTCCAAGCACTATTAATGCAACCGGAATTGATAGTAAACTAAAGAAGAATACCGCTACAAAGGCAGCACCTAAATATGCAATTTGGCGGAGTGACAACACCCCGCCAATCATTTTTTCTTCACCTGTTATATCCAAAGGCATTATGAATTCTGTCACAGAAATTTACGCGGCGGAAACCCCGGAATTAATTCCGGGGAGGAAGCCGCTTTCCCTCCTCTCACATAGGAATGTGTTTGCTCTTTCGAGAAGCCTTAATTTCTTATAGCTCGCTGATGCACTTACTTTTGTACCGTCCAGCTTTCCCAAATTAAAATACCCGCTAACTACTTTAGCCTTTTGTTCTTTTAACAGCAGTCTTGCTTTTCTTGGACTGCACGGCATCAATGGCTTGCCGTGTTGGTTAATAACGTAGACTAACATAAAGCCTACCTCCTTTCGGAGTTGGTTGCCCATCGCCAATGTTAGGCAGGCTTGTTAGGCCAGCAGCACTGTTCCTACCCCTCAGAACTGTTTAACCACTGACGATAGAGCCTGGAACTTGGGCACGCATCCCAGGGTATCCTGACCTGCCTAACGTAGCCCTAACGGGCTGAGGCTAGTCAACTAGAGGCTCAAGCCTCGGAATTTATTCCGGGGGTTGTTGACGCTATCACCTATCCGTTAAAGGATTTGCCGAGCCCCAGTAAAACGCCGGCAAAAAACATGGCTCCACCAACAAATGCTGCCCCTAGTAACACATATCCCAATCCGCTCATAGTTTCTTTGCGTTTATCGGGTGAATAAGCGTTTAACAGCATCTTTACCCCTCCAACAACTATGGCGATAAGGATTATTGTGCCGCCAAGCGGAGTCAGGTATTTTTCCAAAACACCTAATACTTTGGCATTGAAACTAGCTGCATCGACTTCTGTGACATCAGCTAATGCCGGATTGGTATACGCGAAAGTTATAACCAAGGCTGTCAACATCGCAATCTTGTTTTTAACTTTTCGAATAAGTGCATTAATCCTCATCGAGCAAATCCTCCTTAAAATAAAAACTTTGCAAAATAAAAGATTGCAAGAACTATCAAAATAGATCCTGCAATTTGAAGTGAAAAACGCAGTAGCCTGATAAATAATATCGCTACTACTGCTACCACAATAAGGATTAAGGGGTTATCAACAACATAATTGATAATATTAAAAAAGGGAGTATTACTACCAAGATAGGTTATAAATTCAATGGTGAACCACTTCCTTTCCGTGAAACGTAATTTTAAAACCTTTGCTTTGATAAAGAGCAATTCGTTTTTGGGATTGTGCCTTCAATATGTCGTCGTCTTTTTCAGGCTGTATTTCATCATAGAAGTCTATAACCAACCCGCACTTTTTTCCCGGGGCCGGTCGTCTTACCCGGCCTATTCGCTGTAACAAGTCCCCCGGATTTGTGCCTCCGTGGGCTAGGATCAATACTTCGGCTTCTGGGATATCCACCCCCTGTTTCAGAATTGAACTGGCAATAATCAAATTAAGTTCTTTGTTTTTGAATTTCTGCAGTACCTCAGTCCGTACCTTAGTTGGCGTGCTGCCATGAATAAAGGGGGCTCCCAATAGCTCAGAAAATTTATTACCGTGAGCAATATCTTTAACAAGGATTATTACCTGTTTGTCCGCATATTTTTTGGCCACCTTGACTGTAGTGCGGGTGCGTTCCCAGTGGTCAACTACTTCCTTATCATATAAGGCTTTGTACCACTTAATTCTGGTGGGATAATGTTTAATAGGATATATCTCCACTTCTACCGGTAGAATATACCCTCCCTGCACTAACTCTTCTTCTGTAATCAACTCTATTGTTGGCCCGGTAGCAGCTTCAATGAAAATATCTTTTCCGTCTTCCCGGAACGGTGTTGCTGTAAGGGCATACGAATAATAAGGATCAGCTAAAGTCGCAACCGCATAAATTGTTTCTGCGCCCAACATATGCCCTTCATCAACAAATTGAGCTTTAACAGTAGACAGGTAGCTAAAAAGCCTTTCGGAACGCTTATCAGTTTTTCCCAGAGAGCTGTAGACAGTCTGTATTGAAGCCACAGTGATGGGTTCTATAGAGAAATTTCTTCCGCCTACTTTCCCAATTTTGATCCCCAATGTATCTTCATAAACACGGGCTGTTTGTTCCAGAAGGTCAAGTGAGTAAGTGTAGAAAATAGTAGGTACTTTTATTTGTGCCGTAATTGCGGCGCTTAAAATAGTTTTGCCGGCACCAGTAGCCATTACCAGCGTTCCACGATTAGGTATTTCCCCATTCGCTATCATAGAGCATGCTTTTTGCTGATATGAACGGGGTGAAATATTGAGTAACAACTCCAATTCTGGTTCGGGCCGGCTTTGTTCATTGTATTCTTTGTATTTAGCAAACTGAAAATACTGCAGAAAAGAAGTGATTCTACTGCGCAGCCCTTTTGGGAAAACAACAATAAACGAATCGGTTTTCTTAAAGACTTTAATAAGGCTGCTAATAGCAGATTCATTATCTATTTGATGTTCGTATGAACAGAGATCATACAAAGACCTTAAAAGTAATTTAGCATTACGATTTCCTTTGATACGCAGTCTATCAGCTATAATTTCTACTGACAACTGAGAAAACAAATCTTTAGGCACAATATCTAGTAACTCTGGCCACAAATAGCCGGGAGATAAAATGCCACGCAAGACAGCCCCTCTTAAATTATTTATAGGGGCTGTCCAATAATCACCCAGAGGGTTTTTAATAAATTCCCTCCCGGGAATTTTTTTAATTTTTTCAACCAGCAACGCATTATATTGAAAGTCAAATCTGGCTAATCCCGACCCTGCACGAGTGATTACCATATTCCTCTCCTTATGGACTAATCCGGATCAATTTCTTCTGGACATCAACCTGCTCAATTCCCTGCATCTCAATTTCTTTTAATATCCGTCTGGATGTCTTGTCGTTGGTAGGGCATAAAGTAACAGGAATATTCTCTTGCAGAAACCCTTTAGCAATTTTCAATACTTCTTCTGGTTGTTGTTTATGCGATACGTGTAATGTTACCATGTTGATTCTCCTCCAAGAGTTTAGTAAGTTCTTCACGCAACAAAATAGCCGGTTCGCCGCCATACTCCAAAACTTCTCTGGCCATCCGCACTATTCTGGCGGCTTTAGCTTCATTAACGTCCTTAGTAACTCCGTTTTTCGCGCCTTTTTCGACAGTTATAGCCTCAGCAAGTTGTCTGGTTGAGTAATCATTGGCAACAGCTATATCAAGCCACTTTTCAGGTTCCTCGGTAGCAGCAGCTATACGGTGTAGAGTAAAAGACTTGTCTTTTGCCCGCATATTCGGATCGGGAAATGCTTTAAAAGTTCTTACTCGCACCTTTATAGTTTCAGGCGCACAACCAACTATAGGAGACAATTGCCGGTAGATGTTTTTCAGTTTGCCTCCTTTTTGCTTCATGTGCTCAACTATGTAGTACAGTAGTTCGGCCTTTGCCCAAATTGCTGCAGATTCAACTTCGTCATAAGCCGCATATTCTTGTGCTACGTCTTCCAGACTGCGCCCATATAACGGGTTGTTTTTATCCTCAAATATATAGTCATGAGGCATGACTTTTTCTATCAGTAAGCCGATGATTTCGCAGACTTGATACGGAGTTAATCCTTCGCGCCGGGCAACTATCTCAATCAACTGCCATCGCTTAATGGTGCCATTATGAACTTTGGCATGACATTCCCAACATAAACATATGAGGTTTTCTTTAATATCCAGATCGATCTCTTTGTGATTGCCAACTCTATGCCGTATATGGTGGCGATGATGCCCTTTTTCAGCGTATTCGCCGCAGACTTCGCAAATTTTATTGTCAATGAGATTTTGATATGACATTTTATCAACCTCCTTGATTACCCAACAGACAAATAGGAGTCTATCTGATCCAAATTATCTGTCCAGGGCATTTCCGGTAATGTATTCTTTATAATTTTTCCCCAGGGCTTCTGTATCCGTGGATCGCAAATAACTATAACTCCTTTTTGATACGCATTGCGTATCAAGCGCCCCGTACCTTGTTTGAGCTTTATAGCACAACGCGGAATACTCAGTTCCAAAAAGGAATTACCGCCCCGGGATTTTATTAATTCATATTGCGCTTCCTTAATAGGAGTCGTCGGTACCTCAAAAGGCAGCTTAGTAATGATCACACAGTTTAGCTCTTCATCAACCCCTTCCCAAAAGGTATCAGTTCCTAAAAGTATGCTATTTGAATTCTCTCGAAACTGGCGCAGCAGCATTTCTTTAGAACCTGTTCCCTGCAGTAACCAATAAAAATTAGGATATTGGGGGCACAACACATCATAGACGTCCTGCATCATCTTGTATGAAGTAAACAAAACAAAGATTTTCCCAGGTATTTTTTTTAAGACACTCTCAATAGTTTCACAAAGATATGCAACATAATTGGCTGAATTGGGTGTCGGGGCGTTGGGAGGCAGATAAACCAAGGAATTTTCTTTGTAATTAAAGGGAGAACCGAATCTTAATGAGTAACAGTTCTGAGTTAATCCCAGACTGCGCTTAAACGGCTCAAATGAATGATTTACCGTTAAGGTAGCGGATGTGATAATGGTATTTTTGGATTGCCAGAACTCCTTAAGTTTACCTGCAATATCCAATGGACAATGATGAATGCTATTCTCTTCTGTCCAATAAACGCAGTTATGCTGGGTTTGATAAACCCAGTCATAAATGTTCTGATACAGATTAATGATACGTTCCTTTAGTTTGCCTGTTTCGACCTTTATAAAAGGAACGGTAGTTTTATCGGAAGCCGTTTCCAGTATAAGTATGGACTGTTCAAGGGCTGCCAGGATTCTTTCAGCATATTGATTTGCTTCTGGTTCGGTATATCTCCCATTCTTAAGAGAAGCAAAAAAATCGTGGGTGTTGGTTCGCAGATCTTTTTGAATTCCTTCGATTTTCTTTAAGGACCGAACCGACCTTATAGCTGACTGAATCACATTAGTGTTAAATGCCGCTTCGATGCCAAGGATCTCATACTTATTGACTACTGTTGTAAAAACTGAAAAGGCATTGTTCTCGAAGTTATGGCCTTCGTCAAGTATCAGTAAACTATACTCAGGCAACACTTGTTGCATATAATCCGAAAGAATCAGTGCATGATTAGCAACAATAATATTTGAATCCTTTAACTTGGCACGAGCTTTAAGGAAATAGCACTCCTTTTTATGTGGACATATATTGTCCAGGCAGGTAGCTCCATCCGATTCAACCAGATGCCAAAGTTTGTCCTCGTACCAAAAAGGGATATTGCTTTTTTCTCCATCATTTGTAGGGTCGTTCACTATCCATTCGTATATCCTGTTCTTGAATTCTTGAACATCATCAGTTGCAAAAAGGTTTATTCCTAAATCATCCAGTTTGCGTAAACACAGATAATTACTGCGGCCTTTTGCCTTGTCAAATATCAACCCAGGGTAATGTCTAAGCACATATGGGATATCTTTTTTATAAAGCTGCTCCTGCAGACTTATGGTGTTAGTCCCTATTACGGCTTTTATCCCGGGATTATCTTGGATGTATTCGCATACTGCTGTAAGATAGGCAAAGCTTTTACCCACACCGGTTCCTGCTTCGATGAGCAGCAGGTTTCCTTGCGTGTCTTGGGAAAACTCAAAAAACCGGCGTATCACCTGAGCCATTTGAATCTGCTGTGGCCTAATCTCAGGTTTATTTGAAAGTCCACTGACTACCCTATGTAAAGCTTCGTTAATTTGAGTATTCAAGATTTCTTTCATAAGCTCTCCTGCTTAACCGGCATATGTGAACCTTTTGGCACCAACCAAACGGAATATTCAGAATTGCCCTCTTCATTTCTAACCGATTCTAAGAATTTTGAGCCTGGCGGAAGTAAATTGCCTTCGCCCGGTTTAACCACGGTTGGATTATATCCCTCCTGTTTTGCCCGAAGTGCTTTAATGGTTTTAGCGTTTAACTTATTAATTGCCGGCGTTAAGTATATAACTCCGTAGGCCCTTAATATCACTTCCATGCGTGCTAATTCTTCTACTGATGAATTGGGGTCTGTTATCAGGTATCTATAATGCCTTTCCAGTTTTATAACGTCCCTGGGTATTAAATCTTCCCGTTGATGTTTTTGATTAGCATAAAACTCACGTTCTTCTTCGGTCATTTGTCTTCTTACGACTACGAGATCTTCTGTCTTCTTTTTGTAATAGGACTTCATTGCAGGTGACATTTCCCTAGACAGGTGCATCGAATTGGTTTGGGTTAAAAACTGCATTTGCTTGACTGTGTGATTTTTAGGCAATGAGCGATTCATCTCTTCTTCAAAGATATCCATGATTAAATCAAGGTCACTTTGCTCTAGTTTCTGTATTTTGCTTTTAATGCGCTTCCAATAACCTTTTGCCGTGTCTTTTTTTATTCCCAGTTCATCGGCAGCTTCTCTAAAGGTGGCGCCTTTACAAATAGCCATGTATACTTTTCTTTCCATTGGCGATAATACTTGCATTATATTAATTTGCATAATCACACCTCCTATCCATCTAATCAAATTGATTATATTTATGATTCAAAGTATATTCATATTGATTAGATTGTCAATAAGAGATATTAATTTATAGGACTTTTATGCCCTTTTTCATGTTATGTTATAATGTATAAACGTAATGATTATATCTAAATACACTTTTGTTGGAAGGATGGTATTAATGGCAAGCGAAAAACACAAAAAAGACTATCACCCTTCTTTTGGCACTACTCTAAGAACACTCAGAGAAAGATATGGCGTATCTGCCACTCAGCTTGCTGAATACGTTGGAGTTACGAAGTACCCTTATCAGATTATTTCATCATGGGAAACTGGGAAGAGAGAACCTAGTCTTGTTCAGCTATGTAAAATTGCTGAGTTTTTTGGCACATCAACTGATGTACTTCTGGGTCTTAAACCAGTTCAGCCTTTTAACGAAATTATGGCCTATCTAGTTCGTCACCAGGTATCCGAGGAGCAAGAGAAAAAAATATTAAAGATAATTTCGGCTGTTCTTGAAGATTAAGGAAATACGCGTTGTTTTAGGATACATGTCCTATTTTTACCTAATTTGTTGGACGCTAGTTAAGGAATTTGTTATCATAGTTTATAGATTTGCGTGATGATTCAATTGCCTGGAGAACGGAGGGACTACAGTGTTAATCGAGACATCAGCACCAAGGATTGCTCTCATAGAATGTATAGTGGAATCATTAAAAAATACCCTGAATGATCGCCAAATATCCTTGATGGAGTATCTTAATGAACTAGCATTTGTCATAGAAGTTGAGGATATTGGGACCGATTGCATAGTACTTAAGAACGACAAGTACATTGTTCTTCTCCCCTCAACCTACAATGAAGATGATCTGATTGAGATCATTGCCAGAATTAGATTGCAACACGTGAGATATTATCAGTGCTACAGTACTGATGTTAGAAATATATTAGATACAGAAGTGGCGATTTTTACTGAAAAGTACAAAAACATGCCTCAATCGAAGAAATACATGGTAGGATCAGCATATTAAGCAGGGACATAGGGCACAGGTATTAAACAATTACATAAAAAGAAAAAAGCCTGTGCATTAAATGCACAGGCTTTTTTTCACTCTAGTCTTAACCTATAACTTACTTCAAGTACAGCTTTTTGATTGGGCTTAAATACCCGCTCCAATATTTCAGTAGGAATTGGTATTTGATGATTTGCAATACACACTGCGGCATCATCAATACCTTTTCCGTAATCTGCGTGCCAATTCACCGGTACCGCACTAATGCCGCGTCGATACAACTCCTTTAGGAGTTCTATCTCGGCTTTCTGTACGTGGGGGTTTTCCCTAATATCCATATCATAAGCCACGGCAGTTCTTTTTATACCCAATTCTTCTGCTTTCTGAGCTGCCTGCCTATATACAGATACTCCCGGTACGCCCAAAAAGGGCATATTGGTATAACGGGCTGCTATATCTGCCTTGAGCGGTCCTTCTGTAAGCCAAACCCTATAATCCTTTAGGTTTTTGTTCTCCGGTACCGCTACATGGATTAAAGCTCCAGATGAACACCCGTTCTTTTTCCCGGTTGATGAAAAATAAATGTACTTACCAATATCGTCTTTGCCTTTGGACGATAGGTATTCTCTAAACCCATCATCAACCCGTATCTGGAAGCCCTGTATTCTTCCTTGTTCGTCTTCGATGGGAATAAGGAAACCGGGTAAAGTCATGAATACCCACTGGTCGTTCCTGTCTTGGTAAAAACCTGGAATACCTTCCAATGGATACCCCTCTTTTAAGAGTAAATGACATATTCCCCTTGTAGATTCCATTGCAACCAAAGATTTATACTGGCGCTTTTCTATAATATCATCGGACAACCCCCTTGTTTGCAGGTTTTCCCTATGTCTAGGGGATAGCACCAATTTTTTCAGGAGTGCCCGATACACTGCATCTCTGGTTCCAATATCGGCTACAGGATTGTCTACCCATGTCGGCCCGTTATATCCACCAGCCCGGCTTATAATCTCTCTTGCTTGTTCTTTTGTAAAGAGATCATTAGCCATTGTCCAAGCGTTTCCGCTGTAACCGCATCTGGGACACCGGAACACTCCCAGATCTGGCCGAATGGTTAAATGCCCTTTTCGGCGTTTGTCCGAGCCATGCGGGGAATAGTCACACATCCAGCAACGGGTAGTGTATTGCCGCCCTCCCTGTATAGGGTAGAGCGGCAATCCCGCTGCCTGGGCTACTGCGAGAATGTCTATAACTTGTGTAACAGTAGCCATAAATACCTCCTAAAAAGGAACTACATCGTCAAAATCGATTTCTGTGCCCAGGTCACTCCAGTCATCATACGGGTTATCATCCTGAGTCTGTGACTTTTCCTGATCCTGTTTCTTTGGAGGGTCCAGGAATTCAAAGCCTTCCACAACAAGACTGGTATAAACCTTGTCGTCTTTTTTGTTCTGGTTTAATCTGCCGGTTACAAACATCCGGCGTCCTTTCTGGCCGTGTTCTGCTATGGCTACGGCTAGGTTCTTTTCCCTGTCGTCGCCAAAAATGACACAGTTAATAAAGTCGGTTTCCTTTGTATCTCCCCAACCATAATTGACTGCCAAGGTAAAGAGGGAATACGCAGTACCCTGCGGGCTATACCTAAGCTCCGCATCCCGGGTCAGTCTTCCGACAATCACCAACCGGCTTTCAAGTTCTCCGACCACTTCAAAAATGGGCAGAGGAACGCCCTTCTTAAACCGGAATGTTCCCGTCAGGGCCAAGCATTTGTTTACGGATTCTTTTACCTTTTCAGCAAGCTGACCATCATAAGGAACCCGTAAAAATGCTTCCAGGTCGCCTGGCAGTTTGATCATCGCTTTCGCACCTTTTTCCCCATTTTTTAATGGGAACACTTTCGTAATAATTACTTTTGCGCTGCTCGTTTTCTGCACATTATCAGCCTCCTTCCCCGATTAAACGGGATTTTTAGATTTTTTGAGCATATAAAAAGCCCCACCAATAAAGGTGAGGCTCAAGGCTAAACCAAACATTTTTTGTGAAAATATCGTTCTTCATAAGAAACGTAGGGGGTGTTGTAACCTATTGGTTTATGGCAAATCGGACATTTTGCTTGGGCAATTGCTCTTAACCTTTGGCAAGGAATATGCCCGCACTCTTTTGTACATATGCCAGATGTTTTACCTGGGGCCGGTATAATTTTTTTCTTGGTGCTATACATCTTAAACCAACTCCAATACTCGTTCCCGGCCCAGAGCAGAATCAAAAGTGGCTCTGGCTTGATACTGAGAACGCTGGCCTCGGTTCCATTGTTGGACCGGTCTGATATAACCAACAATCCGGGAAAACACTTCTGTTTCATTACCACAAGAGGGGCAGTTGTATTTTTCCCCATTAAGATACCCGTGACTTGGGCATATTGAAAAAGTAGGAGTAAGAGTGAAATAAGGCAGTGTAAACTGGTCGCATATTTTTCTTATTAATTTTTTGGTGGCCTCTATGCTGGGTGCTTTTTCGCCCAGGAATATGTGAAATACTGTTCCGCCGGTATAACGAGTTTGCAAAGGCTCTTGATGTACCAATGCCTCAAACAGATCATCCGTATATCCTACCGGCAATTGGGTACTATTTGTATAGTACGGCGCATCCAGTGTCCCACTTGTTATTATTCCTGGATATTTCTTTAGGTCTTTTATAGCCAGTTTTGTTGCAGCTCCTTCTGCCGGAGTTGCCTCTAAATTATAGAGATTGCCTGTTTTGTCTTGGTAACAGGCACATCTGGTCAGCATAAAGTCCATAACTTTTTCTGCAAAGGCCCGGCCTTCTTCTGTATAGATGCCTTTACCCAAGAAGTTTAGGCAGGATTCGTGCATACCCACTATTCCTATGGTGGAAAAGTGGTTCGCCCAGTAACTGCCCATTTGAGCCTTTACGCCACGGAGATAAAAACGTGTATATGGATAAAGCCCTTCTTCGGTCCAGTTTTCAACAGTCTTGCGTTTTATATCCAGACTATCGCGGGCTAAATCCATTAACATCCCCAAACGAGTGAAATATTCATCTTCGTCCTTTGCCAGGTAGCCAATGCGACCTAGATTAATTGTGACTACTCCAATAGATCCCGTTAGCGGACTGGCGGCAAATAAACCACCCATACGCTTGCGTATCTCAGTGTTGTCTATACGCAGCCGGCAACACATACTTCTGGCATCCTCGGGATTCATATCGGAGTTTACATAGTTGGCAAAGTACGGTATACCATACTTTGCAGTCATTTCCCATATGCCATCATAATTGGGATTATCCCAATCAAAGTCTTTGGTGATGTTATATGTGGGAATCGGAAAGGTAAATACCCTTTCTTCGGCATCTCCTTCCAGCATTACCTCGGCAAATGCCCGGTTAAACATATCCATTTCGTCCTGGAACTCTCCATAAGCGGCATCTATCAACTGGCCGCCTATGATCACTCCTTCATCTTTCATATACTCTGGTACTTTCAGGTCCAAAGTAACGTTAGTAAAAGGAGTTTGGAACCCTACCCGGGTGGGGACATTAATGTTAAATACGAACTCCTGCAGGGCTTGCTTAACCTGTTTGTAGTCAAGGTTATCGTAGCGAATAAACGGAGCCAACAGAGTATCAAAGTTTGAAAATGCCTGCGCTCCTGCGGCTTCTCCCTGCAGGGTATAAAAGAAATTAACTATCTGCCCGAGGGCTGTACGGAAGTGCTTTGGTGGTTTCGATGCAATCTTGCCGGTTACTCCCCTGAATCCTACAGTCAGCAATTCTTTTAGGTCCCAACCCACACAATAAGGGGCTAGGGCACCCAGGTCGTGGATATGGAAATCGCCGCTTTCATAGGCGTTTTTAATCGGCTCGGGATATAATTCCAGCCAGAATCTTTTAGAGGCTTCTTCGGCAATTGACACATTTAAGCCTTGTAAAGAAAACCCCATATTAGCGTTTTCTTTGGTGGTCATGTCGTCCTTGCCTAAATAGGCCAGGATGCTCGAAGATGTTTCTAAATTCTTATAATCCCGTACCTCACTACGCTTGTGCCGGTAGAGAATATATGCCTTGGCTGTCCGGTAGTGACCGCCATCAACCAGGGTTTCCTCTACAATATCCTGGATTTCTTCGACCGCTATGCAGTCTCGCTGTAAAGACTTTATCCGTCGGTCTACTTCGTCGGTCAACTGCATGGCGAGTCGATAATCATTTCCGCCCACAGCTCTTGCTGCAGCGAATATGGCTGCGGTGATTTTACTTGGATCGTAGTCAACAATTACTTGGTTTCTTTTTTGGACTTTCATAAAGCCACCTCCATTACAAAAAGGGGCAATTATGCCCCTTTAAGCTGTTTCCCGCAAAGGTACTATTACGGACAAAAATCCGTCTTCACCCCGCATAAGAGCGGGAGCTGCCTTTCCAGCAAATCTTATTTGGGTTTCTTCCGGCATCAGTTTTACAGCATCCATGAGATAGTTGCTGTTAAAACTTATTACCAGATCATCCCCAGTCTTTTTGATTTCATCCAGAACTTCCTTGATTTCCCCCTCATCAGAAATTGTAGACAACTCCGCTGTCTCGCTGAGGGAGATCTTTGTTGTATGGATTGCTCCGGTTTTAGGCAAAGTAAGAAGCCTTTGCAGAGATTGTTTCAGAACCGTGGTTTTCACATTTAGCTCTGATACAAAGGTAGTAGGTATTACCTGCCGGTAGTCCGGGTATGCTCCATCTATAATTCTGGATGTAATTTCTATGTTCCCGGCCTTAAACAAGAGATTATTGCCATTGGTCAATATAACAACGGTTTCTTCATCATCGACCAACCGCAATACTTCATCTAGTGTTTTGGCGGGAACAATGATCTTTTGGGATATGCCCTGGGCGGCAACCTCACAGACATTCAATCTATGGGTATCTGAACCCACAAAAACTGTTTTGTCTTTCTGAATGTCTATAAGGACGCCGGTAAACACCTGACGAAAATGGGTTTTAGCTACTGCTGGAAGGACTTTTATAAGTGCTTTCCGCAGAGCATTCCCTTTTATTGTCAGGATTTCTTCTTCACATACTGGTAAATTGGGGTATTCGGCATCAGTCATAAGGTTAAGCTGAGCTTGGGAGCGGCCATACTTAACCTGTAGCTTATTATCCGATGTTACCAAAGTAATCACTTCCGAAGGAAGATTCTTTACAAAGACCTCGAAGTTCCTTGAGTGAACAAGAACTTCCCCTTCTTCGTGAACCTGTACTTCGGAAGCGTCTAATTTTACCCCAATTTCCAAATCGGTAGCCTGAGCTGTCAGTTTGCCGTTGGCTGCCTTCAAGTACATCCCCTGTAAAACAGGAATAGTGTTTGAGGTGGCTGCTGCTCTTCCCACCTTTGAGACAAGATTTGCCAAATCTTTTTGCTCAATTTGAATTTTCATTTCAAACCTCCTTCCCTGACTAAGCAGGATTTTTTAAATTTTTGAACATAAAAAACCCCCAATACAGGGGGTTATAAGCTATTCGTTCAGCAATACTACTACCGTCGGATCTATCACGGTTGTAGTTGCTTTTTGTTTTTTATTCCATCTTTTCACAAAACATATAAGTTCTCTTAAATCGACTATATCACTTTTCTTAAAATCATCATCCATGAGAGCTATGGCTCGTTCTATGGCATCTTCAATATTAATTCTGAATAAAGCCTTCATTGAGCCAAAACACCATTTTGGAGGAGTTTTTTGGGGACACTGTTTGGCATAGTACGTTAACAGCGCCTCTTTATTCGGGAATTTTCCATGCCACTCATCGTAAAGTTCTCCTTCGTATTCGCTATAGGGAACAATTTTCTCAACATATTTGAAATAGTTCTTGTCCGGGCAATTGTCACAATTAACTCCTGGCATGATACGTTTATAAA
>Ga0208938_1000874_pt1 | contig 19377 bp, 19 predicted proteins | sample AD_UKC125_MetaG_FD_184434 | JGI IMG/M metagenome (GOLD analysis project Ga0208938, IMG submission 184434) | Active sludge microbial communities of municipal wastewater-treating anaerobic digesters from USA - AD_UKC125_MetaG (SPAdes) (version 2) | ecosystem: Engineered > Bioreactor > Anaerobic >...
CCTGAACAGGCAACTTTACCCAATCAGGGACAGTATAATTTTACAAACCAGAAAAAATGGGCTTTTTAAGGCTCGACTAATTATTATTCCTGCCATACGATGATGTGATTAGTATAAATATCACACAATCTTATGAAAAATAATCAAGACAAGTGGGTGGGTATGCGCCAAAATTCGGATGTGGCTGATAATGGAAAGAGGCAAAACGTAGTATGCTTTTTATGAGCATGTTAAACTCGGGAAATGGGTGCATATACTCCGGAATCGTATGAATTTTTCCACTACCTTGCAATGCTGGGTGCATATGCTCCGGAAAAGTAGGCGCAGAGCCTTTTATTCCCTCTTTTTTGCTCTCTTATTTTTACAATATATAAGCTATTTTCTTGGATATATGACAAAATGGTTGATTTTCGAAGAATTTGCTATCTTCTTAAATCACCGGATTTTGATCGGAAAGTGGGTGGACATGCTCCGGATTATCCACTCGACAAACTTTTTGCCGGCAAATGGAAGAAAGGCGGTATCCCTCCTTTGTGGGACGGCAAAGCAGCAGAAAGAATCGTAAAGAAACTAACTGAAATTTACAAATAAAAAGATTTTTAATTGTAAGTGGTCTTATAGAATTGGAGAATAGACAAGAGAATTTGCTTTACAGCAACGTAAAAATTAGTTGAATTCAAGTTATAAATAATTTTCATGGAGAGAAAAACTAACCGCAAGATTGTATTTATTTTAGGATCAATTTCACTACCACGCCTTATAAAGAGAATTAAAAGCTTTATTTCACAAGGCTACGATGTTGAAATTTATGGGTTTGACCGTGGAGTGTATAATGTTAATGCACAGATTGATGGCAAAACTATCCATATTCTCGGCCATCAACAAAGTGGAAAAGATTATATGGGTAATTTTTTTCAGACAATAAAGGAAGTGAGAAAGGTGTTAAAGATGCACAATGGTGAAGATACGCTTTTTTACGGTACCAATTTTACAATTACGCTATCATTAAAATTGAATGGATGTAAAAATTATATCTATGAAATATCGGATATCCGTTATGGCTACAAAAGGTTTAATTTAATCAGATGGCTCCTTAAATACATCGATATTTTTCTTATCAGGCATTCCGTTCTTACAGTGCTTACTTCTGCCGGTTTTGCGAAATTTTTCTTTGGAAAGAATACACCGAAAAACATCATAATTCAACCGAATAAATTAGATTTTTCTTTTTTTGGTAAAGAAAGGCCAGACAATATTGTTCCTCGGTCAATTGATTCGCTCAACTTTTCTTTCGTTGGTGCATTCAGATTTCCTAATACAATTTTTAGATTCGCACGTATCATTGGAGAAAAGTATCCAAATCATCAATTTCACTTTTATGGTGATTCAACATTGAGAAATGAAGTAATCGCAATCGCAAACTCATATGATAATGTGAAGTATCATGGACCGTTCAAAAATCCCGATGATTTGGTAAACATTTATAGTAATACTGACATTGTTGTTGCTTGTTACGATACTCAAGATTTAAATGTACAAATTGCAGAACCCAACAAATTATACGAAGCCCTTTATTTTCGAAAGCCTATCATTGTTTCAGAAAATACATTTTTGGCCGAAAGAGTAAAAGAGCTAGGGTGTGGATTTGTGATCAATGCAACGGATGATCATTCAATTATTTCATTTCTAAATTCAATTACTAGGAATAATTTGGAAAGAATATATAAAAATATTGATAAGATTTACTTAGAAGATATTGTTGATGATAATTCAGCAAAGATTATTTCTTATCTAAAAGCAAATAACGATGTTTAAAAACAAAATTTTATTGATTATCCTTATGGAATGCTACGATTACTATCTTAAAAATCTAAATTCCGAAATTATGATTCAAAAATTTAAAGATTCAATTAACTCATTAATAAATAATGAACAATGAATAAAATAGAAAAATTTGTCTATGATATATTGAAAAAAACGCCTTGGATTAAATTAGCCGTCAGGAATGTATATCAAAAGATTTTTGATGTACTCCCAAGGAAAAAAAATTATTCTGTATCCCCAATAGAAATTAAGGAAGGATATTTTTTTGGATTTCATGATATATCCCCTTTTTCAAATGATGGCAACAGAATTTTAGCCAATTGTCCGCCATTTAATGATCATATGCCTCAAAAAGGAGATCCATTAAAAATTGGTTTTTTTGATTTTAAAGATGGTAAATTCGGGAAATTTACAGAATTAGGAATATCATATTCCTGGAATTTTCATAAAGGCTGTAGAATGCAATGGTTAAACCAAGAATGTGTTATTTATAATACCATAAGTAAAGGAAATATGGTTTCACAAATAACAAACATAAACTCACTACAGTCAAGAATGCTGGATTTTCCAATTGATAGCATATCTAAAAATGGTACGTTGGCATCTTCTTTCAGTTATGAAAGATTAGAAAAATATATGCCAGGTTATGGATATCCTTATAAAGACTCTTATAGTTTTATTGAAAATAAAGCTCCAAATGAGACAGGAATGTATTTAATCGACATGAAAAACAATTCTCGTAAACTTATTGTTAGTTTATCTGATTTATTTAAGATGGTAAGGGATGAAGAAAATGCAACTTTTGGGTATCATTATGTAACACACTCTGAATTTTCTCAAGACAATAAATATTTATCTTTTTTACATAGATGGGTAGGCAAAGATACTCGAAAAAGATATACTCGATTGATTATTTATGATTTACAAAAGAAAACTTATTTTAGTGCACCCACAGGAAATATGGTTTCTCATTATGTGTGGAATGATTTGAATCAAATCATTGCTTATTGCAATTTTAAAGGTATTGATTGCCATGCATTAATAGACGTAGAAAATATAAATAATAGTAAAATCATCGGCTATCCAACATTAAATTCAGATGGACACCAGTCGTTTGTCAATAACAAAGCTTTTGTTACGGATACTTATCCTGATAAATACAGAATGGCTAAACTTTTTTATGTAAATATGGATACCGACGAAATAAAACTTCTCGCTTCTTTGTATTCCCCAAAGAAATTTCAATCAAAATCTTCATATGGACATATAGCTTGTGATCTTCATCCTCGAGTTTCTCACGATGGAAAATTTGTATGTTTCGATACTGTTCATACCGGTAAAAGATCATTGGCTGTCATGCCGTTAAATATTTATTCATGAAAATACTCTACATTCACCAATACTTTAAAACGCCGGCTGAACCGGGAGGTACGCGATCGTATTGGATAGCAAAGGAGCTTATTTCGCGAGGGCATGAAGTCATTATGATTTCAAGCTCTCAAAAAATAGAAAAACAGCAAGAAATAAAAATTATAGACGGTATACAAGTAATTTATTTAAAAGTGCCTTATGATAATTCAATGGGCATAATCAAACGTTTATGGGCATTTTTAAGATTTATGTTTCGTTCAACTTATGTTGCATTGAAACAAAAAAAAATTGATTTGGTTATCGCAACTTCAACACCATTAACAGTCGGATTCCCTGCTCTTGTTTTATACTATCTGAAAAAAATTCCTTATCTGTTTGAAGTACGTGACTTATGGCCCGAAGTACCCATCCAAATGGGAGCACTAAAAAATCCTTTTTTCAAAAAATGCGCCATTATGTTTGAACACCTTATTTATAAGAAAGCAAAGCATATTGTCGCACTTTCGCCGGGCATGCAAAATGGCGTATTGAAAACAGGCATACCTTCAGAAAAGGTCAGTATGATCCCGAACATGGCAAAAATTGACAAGTTTTATCCCCACGAAATAAAGAAAGAAGTCTTCGAAAAATATAAACTGAGAAAAAATTCTTTTAAAATTATTCATTTTGGAGCAATAGGATTAGCCAATGGGTTGGAATATATAATTGAAGCTGCCGATTTATTAAAAGAGAAGAATATAGATGATATTGATTTTATTATTTTAGGGGATGGAGCAATTAAATACAAACTTGAACAAGAAACGAAAAAAAGAAAGCTGAATAATGTTCATTTTTTAGGTAAATTTCCAATGGAAGAAACTTCTAAAATTGTCAATGTGTGTGATGTTTCATTGGTTTCTTTTGCCAATTGGCCAATTTTAGCAACAAATTCACCTAATAAATTTTTTGATTCTCTTTCTGCAGGAAAACCTATTATCGTGAATTCAAATGGGTGGACTAAAGATATTGTCGAAAACTACGACTGTGGCTATTACGTAGACGTCACAAAACCGGAAGAGTTGGCAAAACTATTAATAAGGATTAGAACCCAAAGAGATGAATTATTAAAACGAGGAAAAAATGCGAGGAAATTGGCAGAAACAAAATATGACAAATCAATCTTATGTAAAGAATTCGCAGACATCATTGAACAAAATTTCGTAGCGAAAAACAAGGAATCTTTTCAAAGAACTTTTTGAAAATGTTATATAAACATTTCTTTAAACGTTTTTTCGATATTGTGATCGCTTTGGTCGGCTTGATTGTTCTGAGTCCGCTGTTTTTAATCCTTTGGATTTGGCTGTCGATTGCCAACATCCGTTGCTCGACTCCGAAATTAACTTAATATTAACTCTGTCAATTGTCCCATAAATCAATATATTATGCATATCACAGATCAATTATCCTACTCGACAATCAGAATTGAGTGCAATTGGATTGGATATATCTTTAATCCCCTCAGAGAAACAAAAAGCAGAATTGCAAGCAATAGAAGATATTATCATGGTAGGATATCCTGATGGGATTTGGGATAAAATAAACAATAAGCCGATTTTCAGAAAAGGAATAACCGCAACACATCCCAATAAAAACTATAACGGAAAAAAGGAATTTTTAATTGATGCTGCCTGCTTTAATGGCTCAAGTGGATCTCCTGTCTTTATCTATAACGAAATAGGCTATTTAACCGGAAATGCTTTCAATCTTGGACAAAAAAGATTGCTTTTCATGGGTGTATTACATGCAGGACATTTACATTCTATTAAAGGCGATATTTGTATTGCAGATCAAGCGTTAAAGCCGGTTTCTTTATCTTATATCCCCAACAATTTGGGAATAGTGATCAAATCTGAAAATCTGCTTTATTTTGAAGAAATGTTTCGTAAAGAATTAAATCATTAGTATACGCCAAATAAATCAGATTGATAAGAAACATTCGAAAATGCTTTTGACTATATCAAAATAAATGTCGAGGATGTCTAAACAATAAACTTTTTTGATGAACAAAGGAGAAAAGATAAAGGTTTATTTTAAAATGAATGGTCGTTGCTACCTTTTATTCAACGTTATTCAAATGGGGGAGAATGGACTTGTTGATTTAAAAATCACGGATTTTTATAACAATTTTGTTATTTTCTCGAAAAAATCAAATGATGAAAAAGGTTATTGGAGCGAAGAGGAATTTAATGAATCTAAATTTGTTTATCGTGCAGAAATGTCATACCATAAAGATGGAACCTTTTTGCATAAAATAAGTGATGGCTCTAAGCCTGAATATTCAAATCCTTATGGACAAGGAATACGCTGGACACCAACCAATTGCATTGAAGATTTTCAGCCGGTCATGTATATCGCAATTCGTGATATTTCGCTTTATAGTAAATCATGTCTCCGGCCTACATTGAAATCCAAAGAAACAGCGTATATATGCGAGAATGATGATCTGTTTGAGAAAACAGGGACTTACTTTGTAATTCTTTATATCCGAAATAAAAAGCTCCCTGTTAATTGTTATACCAGCGCAAAGCTTTATTCTGACGTCATAGCAGAACTAAACGAAGACCTCGACCTTTGTATTTTCATTCAAAGACATCATTATCTAATGGCGCTGCCATATTATTCGAAGATATTCAAGGGTATGATAACACCATACTTCTATAATTCCATCAATTTTTGCAATAGGGAATCTGCCAAGGATGAAATGAAAAATATATTAGACAATACTGTTTTTGATTCAACATTTCATCGTTTCCTTTTAGCCATGACGGATGGTAGGTTTATCAATCTGTCTGAAGATAAACTGCAGTTTATAGATCAGATAGACATTCTGTATGAAGAGCATAAAGGTAAAATATCCATAAGTAAACCGGTCTTCATTAAAATTGCATTGAGTCTCTTTGAAAATAACTTATCTGAATTCAATAAACAAAATCCATTAATTAAACAGAGTTTTTTGCAACTGTTGTATAAAGCAATAATGGTCGATAGACTGAATCAATAATTTCAGAACGAAACATTTTGAATGAAGGTTATCGGTTTACGATATAATTTTATGATATGACGGAGTAACATGTACAAACATTTCTTTAAACGCCTGTTTGATTTTGTGATTGCTTTGGTGGGTTTAATCATCCTGAGCCCGTTGTTTTTAATCCTTTGGATAGGGTTGTCGATAGCCAACAAGGGAGCGGGTGCATTTTTTCCGCATAATGAAAAGTGATTTGCTGCTATGAAACTATTAACTCGTGATGATATAGAAACATGGGCAAAACGTTATGAAACTCAGGGAGATTTGCCCTATCTTATATCTAAATTGGTGAGAGAAACAACTCCAAAAAGGACACAGGTAGATTTTCCTTCGGGAAGTGCCGTTAACACCGCTGGATGGGACGGTATTGTTTATTGCAATGAAAGTACGCCTTTTGTTCCCGAAGGGTACTCGTTATGGGAATTGAGTTCCCAAACTTCAGGGATAAAAGATAAAGCGGAAAGGGATTATCAGAAACGTGTAGCAAACCCTCTTGGATTTAATCCCAAGGAATCTGTTTTTATTTTTGTCACTCCTGCTTGTTGGGAAAAGAAAAATGAATGGATAAATGACAAGAATAATGAAAATATATGGAAAGAAGTTAGGGTTTACGATTCCCTCAGGCTTGAACAATGGTTTGACATTTCGTTAACTACTTCCAGATGGTTTTCATCTATAATCGGAAAATATCCGGCTGATGGTATGTTAACAGCTGAGGAGTATTGGGAAGAATGGTCAGAGGGCAAAGACAATTTAAAGTTAACCCCCAAAGTAATTGTTGCAGGTAGAAAAAAGGAACAAAAAGATCTATATGAGATTTTGCAAGGCGAGGCAAAATTAACGGCAGTGAAGGCTTCAACGAAGCAAGAAGCGATTGCCTTTATAACAGGCTCTGCAAAACTATTCTCTCCAGCAGATTCCAAAGTATTTTTTTCTAAATCGTTAATAATAAACAATATCGATAATTTCAGAGCAGTTGAAAAAAATAGTGCTGAACCTTTCATCTTAATCTTCAATTCGGAAGATACATCTCCTCTCATAAATGCTGTTAAAAAAGGATATCATGTTTTAGTTCCACTGGGTGGTGATGATGAATTAGACATACGACCATCCATAGTATTACCTCCATTAGACAGAAGAGAACTTATTGAAGCTCTTACAGATAGTGGAGTACAAGAGGAAAAGGCACGGAAGTATTCTTTGGAAACAAGCAGAGACATCACTTTATTAAGGAAGATGTTAGACTTTCCGGAGCAGAAGTTGCCATGGCTAAAGAATTCTGAAATTCGTGAAATCATCCCTGCATTGCTATTGGGCAAATGGAATGATAAAAAATATGGAGATATTGAACTGATCGAGAAATTATCGGGGATGAAATATCCTGAATATGTTGAGATACTTTATCAATGGAAAAATTATCAAAATGCGCCCATTCAACTAATAGATAACATTTGGAGATTGACTTCACCTTTGAATTCATGGACAAGTTTATCGCAGTATATTACCCGTAGTGATTTGGATAAATTGGAAGAGTGCTTCAGATCAGCTTTTTTTGATGGGAATCCAACTATTGAGTCAGCTGAAAAAAGTGCAATAGCTTCATATTTATTTAAGGAAAAAAAATATTCGGAATGGTCAAGAGCAGGTTTGGCTCAGTCACTGATATTGATTGGGCTGCACGGTGAGGAGTTGAATATGCCTTACGCTCAAGCATGGGTTGACAACATTATTCACGATCTATTGTATGATGCTAATGGAGAATTATGGATTTCTGTAGACAAAGAACTTCCTTTAATAGCTGAAGCATCGCCCAAAAGCTTTCTTAAGGCGCTCTCACATTCTCTGGAAAAAGAGTCACCCGAAATTGTGAAAATGTTCAAGGAGGAAAAGGGCCTCTTTGATTCAAATTATCACTATACGGGTTTGTTATGGGCACTTGAGAGTTTGGCATGGTTTCCTGAATATCTGAATCAGGTAGGATTGATTCTTCTAAAATTAGACAGAATTGTACCCGAACTAAAATTGGTGAACAGTCCCATGAATAGTCTAATTGAAATCTTTATCCCATGGCACTATCAGACTCTTTCGCCTTTTGAAGATAGGTTAGAAATCCTTAAAAATATTACTTCTAAAGAACCGGAAAGTGGATGGAATTTGTTAATAAAGTTGCTCCCTGATGATCGCACGGTAGTTAGCCCTACACACCAAACACGGTGGCGCATTTTTGATTTGAATACAAATTTAAATTATACATACAGAGAGGTTTTTGATACCTATAGTTTCATATTGAATTTGCTTTTTGACCTATTTGATAACAACGAGACAAAATTCAGTATGTTGATTGAGAAATCGATTTCTCTCCCTTATGAAGAAGATCGATTGAAAGTTTATAATTGGGCAGAAAAGAATGTTAAATCTGTCGTTCAGAAAGAGTACAAACCATGGCATGCCATTAGAGCGATTTTGCACCGTCATCGGTCGTATCCCGATGCCAAATGGGCACTACCTGAAAATGAACTGAAAAGACTGGATAATTTGTATCATCAACTTGAACCGGATGACGTGATAGAAAAATATAAATGGTTGTTTGATAAATATTCCCCGGATTATCCTGAAGGTGATACAGAAACGGATTCAGATGAATCAAATAATAAAAAAGACAGGGATGTAAGAGCCGAAGCAGCATATAAATGGATTAAGGAGCTGGGATTAAATGAAACAATTGCTTTGAGGAAAGTAATAAAAAATGCCGGATTGCTGGGTGAAGCATTAGCTGATATTATCAATAAAGAAGAAGATATCATTGCAATCTGTAAATGTTTGAATGGTGATGAAGAGGATGTTAAATTTGTCCGGGCTTTCATTCGCCGGAAATTATGTAAAGAGAATTTTGAATGGGTAAAGAGCCTGGTGAATGCGTTACAAACTAATGAATTCAATGCAAAAGCTATATCGAACCTATTGGTATCTGTTTTCTCTACGAGGGAGTTATGGAATTTTGTTGAGACTTTACCCAAAGAGTTGCAAGATGCTTATTGGTTGAATGAACATATTGGTTATAATATTCAATCGACTGAGGATGCTATATATGTGATAAGTAAGCTGAATAATTATCATCGTTATTTTTCTGCTATTGATGTTTGTCAGCGAGCTATTCAAGATTTACCGACCGATCTGCTTATGGAAACCTTATGGAAAGCAGTGACTGAAGAAGCCAATGAACCGGTTCATTTTGATAATTATGAATTGGGTATATTTTTTGATACCCTCTATCAAAGAGATGATTTGGATATATCGTTCATGAAAAAAATAGAGTGGTACTACATATTCTATTTTGATTCATATTCTGAAAGAAGACCAAAATATCTGGAAGATGAATTAGCTGCCAATCCCAAGTTTTTTATCGAAGTAATTAAATGGATTTACTTCCCGAATGATAGGGATAAGTATTACGAGGATAAACAAGGAATCCCTGAAGAAAAGATTATGATTATTGCCCGCCAATCGAAAATGCTTTTAGAATCCTGGTATAAAATTCCGGGGATGAGGGAAGATGGTTCGATTGATGGGGTTCGGCTGAAAAATTGGATAGTTGAAGCTCGTCGGTTGGCTGAGGAATCCGATAGACTGGAAGTGGCAGATATGAAAATTGGAAGTCTATTGAGTAGATTTCCCGAAGGAAACGAACAATTGTCTCCGGAAGAAATTTTTCGGGTTATTGAGGAAATCAATTCAGAGAATTTAAATAATAATTATTCAGCAGGCCTTTTTAACAAACTTGGAGTCACTGTAAGAGGAGCCTTTGATGGGGGCACCATTGAAAGGGAACGTGCCGACTATTTTGGTAAACTGGCTGACAGATATAGAAACAAATACCCCGTTGTTTCCGGAATTTTCAGCGATCTCGAGCAAGACTATCTCGTTCGAGCCAAACAAATGGATGATCAAGCAAAACTTGAAGAGTTAGAGTTCTGAATTACATTTATTGTCCTATTTTTGAAAATGTTATATAGACACTTCTTTAAACGTTTTTTCGATATTGTGATTGCTTCGGTGGGTTTGATTGTTCTGAGTCCGCTGTTTTTAATCCTTTGGATTTGGCTGTCGATTGCCAACAAGGGAGCGGGGGCTTTTTTTCTGCAGGAGCGACCGGGAAAGGACGAAAAGATTTTTAAGGTAATTAAGTTCAAGACGATGAACGACCGGCGCGACGAGAACGGCAATCTATTGCTCGACAGGGAAAGATTGACAACAATTGGGCGGTGGATACGTTCGCTTTCGCTGGACGAGATACCGCAATTGATCAATGTACTGAAAGGGGATATGTCGCTAATTGGCCCTCGTCCGTTACTCGTGCAATATCTGCCGCTATACGATGAGGTGCAGCGCCGCCGTCACGAAGTACGCCCAGGAATTACCGGATGGGCGCAGGTAAACGGGCGCAATGCGATCAGTTGGCAGGAGAAATTTGCGTATGATGTATGGTACGTTGATCATCTTTCGTTATCTTTGGACATTAAAATTCTTTTAAAAACCATTGAAAAGGTGTTTAAACGCGAAGGGATTAACTCAGGAACCAACGCGACAATGGAACCATTTAATGGAAATTAAAAAATGAAAGATATTGCAATATATGGTGCAGGGGGATTTGGTCGGGAAGTTGCCTGCCTTATTCGTATTATAAACAAAAAAACTCCCCAATGGAATCTGATTGGTTTCTTTGATGATGATGAAAAATTAAAAGATACGAGAAACGAATATGGTAAAGTAATTGGCGGGATTGAAGAATTGAACAATTACAACCACCCATTGGCGATTGCAATCGCAATCGGTTCACCTAAAACGGTTGTTGTTTCCGCCAACAATTCTGTTTTCGGATGATAAATTGCGCAATACATAGTTTCTTCAAAACGATGAAAGAATCCACACAATATTGTTATACGCCCATTAGACAGAGCAAGTTTGAATAAGTGGCGTATTTTTATTTAAGCGTAGTAATTTAGGCAAATAAATATTTGAGATCATGGGACTATACGAAGGAATAAAAGACATTGCAAATGTTGTCCTGAAAGCGGATAATATCGATTTATACAGACATCTTATTGAATTAAGTGCTCAAGCGTTGGAACTACAGAATGAGATTAATCGGCTTAATAATGAAAACATGGAGTTAAAAAAAACAAGAGACTTGGAAAATCGGATCGAAAGATGCGAAGAATCTTATATAACACTTAAAAATGATGCTCCAAAAATTTTATACTGCTCTCATTGCTGGGATTCTGAAAGAAAACTGATACAATTAAAATGTAATTCAGGAAAGTATGTCTGTATTCACTGCTCAAATGAGGGGATTTACGATAAAAGAATGAATGAAGCAGAAATTGAAAGGAGAAGAGCTGAAATAAAAAGGGCCTCAAATAGAAAGAACTTTTTTTAATCAGAACTAATCTGATTCTACTTGTTGACGCAATGAACAGTTTAAGAAAGAAAAAATAATAATATGGAAAATGAATGTTTTGTAATTCAGCCATTTTCAGATCGTAAATTTATAAAAAGATTCGAGGATATTTATAAACCTGCAATTGAAGAAGCAAAACTGATTGCGTACAGAATTGACTTAGATCCTTCAGTGAGAGTACCTATTGAAGAAATAGAGTCGAAAATTAAAAAATCGATATTATGTTTTGCTGACATTTCTACGGATAACCCGAATGTGTGGTACGAATTGGGATATGCATTTGCGTCAGATAAAGATGTTGTGATAGTCTGCGATGAGAGTAGGACTGAATTCCCTTTTGACATTAGGCACAAAAGTATTATCAAATATAAAACAGAATCAACAAGTGATTTTAGTTTCTTAAAAAAACAAATTACTGAAAAAATAAATGCTCTTCTTTATTCCCGGAAAACAACAATTAAAATACTCGAAAATCCCATAAAGCAAACAGATGGCTTACAACCATATGAATTAACTTTATTAGCCTTTATTATAGGTGAACAATACACAGACGAAGATGTTGCAAACGTATATGCACTTAAAGAAAAAATGAATAAAGTAGGTTTTAATGATACTGCCATTAGTATAGGGATGCGATTATTAAAGGCAAAAGATTTTATTGCGACCGAAATGAGAGCCGACTATAATGGAAATGAATATCCTGTATGTACTCTTACCGAAAAAGGAATTAATTTTGTTCTAAACAATACACACTTATTCGATTTACAACAGCCGAAGTTTACTACCCATACAGATAGTGAGGATTTGCCCTTTTAACTGATGATATAATACTTTTTTTTGTAGTGATTTTTCGACTTCTTCGTATACCGATGATAAGATTCATTATAACAAGTCCGATATTCTTTTTACTATGAATGTGGATGTGATTGTAGTTGTCGATTGCCAACAAGGGAGCGGGGGCTTTTTTCCTGCAGGAGCGACCGGGAAAGGACGAAAAGATTTTCAAGGTGATTAAGTTCAACTCATGCAATATCTGCCGCTATACGATGAGGTGCAGCGCCGCCGCCATGAAGTGCGCCTGGGAATGACCGGTTGGGCTCAGGTGAACGGCCACAACGCGATCAGTTGGCAGGAGAAATTTGAACACGATGTTATGGTACGTTGATCATCTTTCGTTATCTTTGGACATTAAAATCCTTTTAAAAACCGTTGAAAAGGTGTTTAAACGCGAAGGAATCAATTCGCAAAAAAGTGCAACAATGGAACCGTTTAATGGAAATTAAAAAAATGAAAAAAATAGCAATTATTGGTGCCGGAGGTTTTGGTAAAGAAGTTTTTTGCATTTGGAAAGATATGCTGGAAAGTAAAAAAGAAATATATGACTTTATTGGTTATTTTGATGACAATGAAGATTTGGCTGAAAATACTTATGGTCCTGTTCGAGGAAAGATTGAGGAATTAAATACCATAAATGAACCTATTGAAGTAGCTATTGCTTTGGGGAATACACACCATTTGAAAGTTATTAGAGAAAAAATCAGCAATCACAATATATCTTTTCCAAATATTATTCATCCTTCAGTAAAATTTTTAGACATAAATACCATTTTACTTGGAGAAGGAAATATCTTTTCACTAAATGTTATCCTCAGCTGCGATATAAAATTGGGTAGTTTCAATATTTTCAACACAAGGGCTACATTAGGACACGATGTAAAAGTAGGAAATTATAATATATTTAGCCCAAACGCTCAAATTTCAGGTATGGTTACTATTGGAAATCAAAATTATTTTGGTTTTAATTGTGGCGTAATTCAGTGCAAAAATATTGGAAATTTAAATACCGTTGGTGCTGGAGCCATTTTGTTAAGAAGTATAGAAAATGAGGGAACCTATATTGGAGTTCCAGCAAAAAAATTGATTTTTTAATTAAAACGAAAAAAATATGAACGAAATCGAATTTGTAAAGAATTTTGCTTCGATCTTTGATGAAATAGAAGATAATGAGCTCACAATGGATACCGAATTTAAGGATATAGATGAGTGGAGCTCACTTACTGCATTAGCCCTATTAGCAGTTATAGATGAGGAATACGATGTGAAACTCACAAACAACGATTTGAAAAACTCTGTAACAGTGAGAGACATCTATAATATAGTAAACAACCACAAATAGGAAATCATTATGGCTTTTTTTCACATCCCAGATGTATACATAAAAGGTATAGCAGCTTGTGTTCCAAAAAATACGGTATTGAATGAGAGCTTGACCCATATTTTTCCTGAAGAAGAGCTGGGAAAAGTGATTAATTCTGTCGGAATTAAAGAAAGGAGGATTGCAGATGCAGATGTTACTGCTTCCGATCTTTGTTTTTGGGCGGCAGAAAAACTATTGAATGACCTAAAAATTGAAAAGGAAAGCATTGATGTGCTCATTTTTATGTCACAAACAGGGGATTATATAATTCCAGCCACAGCACCTATTCTTCAATACAGATTGGGGTTGAGAGAAGAGTGTGCATGTTTTGATATCGGATTGGCTTGCAGTGGATATGTCTATGCCCTTACCACGGCATTTACTTATCTGAATTTGCCTGAAGTGAAAAGAGTTTTACTCCTGGACGGAGAAACATTTTCAAAAATCGTAAATCCTTCAGATAAAACCAATGCTCTGCTATATGGTGATGCAGGAACTGCAACGCTTCTCGAAAGAAAAGAAGGTAGCAATTTTTATAGTTTACTGAAAACAGACGGATCGGGTTGGAATGCTGTATATATCAAAGCGGGCGCTTGCAGAAATCCAACTACTCCGGAAAGTTTTCTAGTGTATGAAAGAGAGGACGGTAGTTTAGGAAATGATAACCAGGTATATATGAATGGATTGGATGTTTTTAATTTCACAATGAGGGTTGTGCCTAAAAGTATTAAAGAAATCACGGAAAAATTCAATTTCGAATTGAAAGATATTGACAAAATTGTTTTCCATCAGGCAAACAAATTCATGACTGATTTTTTTATTAAAAAATTAAAATATCCAAAAGAAAAAGTGCCATATTGTTTGGATCGATTTGGGAATACCAGTTCGGCAAGTATCCCATTAACTATCGTGAGCGAATTGAAAGACTGGCATGAAGAGAGAAAAAACGTACTCATAAGCGGCTTTGGCGGAGGACTTTCTTGGGGTTCCGCAATACTTGATTTAAAGGATACCTATATTTCTGATTTAATAGAAATGTAATTATGAAACTTCATCATTACGGTTTTGCCACTAAATCTATTGAGAAAAGTTTGAAAGAATTTGAAAGAATAGGCTATCATGCTCTTTCAGAAAAAATTATAGATCCAATTCAAAAAGTTGAACTTTTATTTATTAACAATGAAAATAACCATCCCATTGAATTGATCGCCCCTCTGGATGGAAATGAAAGCCCTGTATCAAATATATTGAAAAAAAACGGTCCGATACTTTATCACATTTGTTACGAAGTAGAAAATATAGAAAAAAGCATTGCCGAATTAAAAACAAAACATTTTGTGATTGTAGTTAAACCAACTCCGGCTGTAGCTTTTAATATGAGAAAAGTATGCTTTTTATATAACCCACACATTGGTCTAATCGAAATATTAGAAAAGTAATGGCTAATTATATCTATCGGAACTATACAGTTGAATATCTCTTTGATAAGAGATATGTATGCAGCGGATATGGTGACGTAACTAAACCTTCGGGAGATTTCGACAATTATATTATTTTTTATCAACTTAATCCATCTTCAACGCCCGAAGAACAAAAAATGGAAATTGAATCCATCAAATCGAAAATATCTTATATTCTTAATTCAGAAATAAGAGAAAGGATAATAATTTTTTCTCTTTTCAGAGATGTAAACAAAGATTGGGAGATGAAGTCACCGGAACTATTAGAGGCAATTGATGACTTTAATCTACATTTCCTGAAACAACATTCGGAGCAATATAAAAATGTTAAAATTGTAGATATCAACACTTTTTATCAATCTCATAGCATCCCATTTGTTGATTGGCGCTTTTTCTTTACTGCCCAAATGGTTATTAATCCGAAATTGGATAAGCCTTTCAAAAAATGGTTTGAAAAACAAATGGAAGCATTGGATTTGAAAAGAAAAAAATGCATTGTTCTCGATTGCGACAACACCCTTTGGGGAGGGGTAGTGGGAGAAGAAGGTACTTTCGGAATCAAATTGGGTATGGATTATCCGGGAAATTGTTTTAAGAGATTTCAGCATCTTTTGCTTTCTCTCTCAAAAAAAGGAGTCATTCTTGCCATTTGCAGTAAAAACAATTTAAAAGATGTTCAAGAGGTGTGGGAAAATAATCCCCACAACATAATTAACGACAAAGTGCTCTCTGCTTATCGAATTAATTGGCAAGATAAAGCCTCAAATATCAAATCGATTGCCAAAGAATTAAATATTGGAACAGATAGTTTTGTTTTTATAGATGACAACCCGGTTGAAAGAGGTTTGATAAAGGAATTATTACCCGAAGTGGAAGTTCCTGACTTCCCTAAAAAACCGTATGAATTGGTGGATTTCTTTTGGCAAATATATCACAACTATTTTGTTATCTATGAGCTTTCTGAGGAAGATTTAAAAAAAACCGAACAATATAAAGAAAATTTTTTCAGGAATGAAAGTAAAAAAGCATTCACAAATATAGATGATTATTTAGCCAGCCTCAACATTGAGATCGATATTATGAAAGCCAATGAGGCAAACCTTCCACGCATAGCGCAAATGACACAGAAAACCAATCAATTTAACTTAACAACAAAACGGTATACAGAGGAAAAGCTTCGAGAAATGATCGAAGAAGGAGCAGATATTTACTGTGCTAATGTTAAAGACAAGTTTGGAGACAATGGAATAACCATTGCAGCTATTTTTATAGAAAATGATAAAGAGGTATACTTGGATTCATACTTATTAAGTTGCAGAATATTGGGACGAGAAATAGAGAAGGCAACATTATTAAAACTTATTGAAGAGATAAATAGAGATAAAAACAAACCAATAAAAGCGCAATTTATTCCTACAAAAAAAAATTCCTTAGCAGCCGATTTTTTGGATAATATCGGATTTGTACATATAAAAACAGATGAAAAATCAGGAACAAAGGACTACATATTCGACTTGAACAAAAAGCCAACTATTAAAACTTTTTACAAAATAAAATTTATTTAAACATTTATTATAATGGAAGATAAAATCAAAATGATAATGGCTCGGGTTTTCGAAATGAAAATAGAAGATTTTCCGGCCGAAATAAATCAATCTACAGTTGATAATTGGGATTCACTCCGACATTTGAATTTGATCATTGAGTTAGAGGAGGCTTTTGACAAATCATTCGAACCCGAAGAAATTGGCGAAATGACGTCAATGGAAAAAATTATAAATATGATAAAAAAATAAGGCGATGCAAGAAAAAAAAATACTTATTATAGGTGCTTCTTCGGGTATTGGAAGAGAAACAGCTATTACTCTTGCAGAAGAAGGAGCAGATCTAGTACTTATATCTCGCAATTTAGAGAAGTTAAATAATGTGGTCTCACTCTGCAAAGAAGGGAACCATCAGGTTTTTTCTGTTGATGTAACCGATGAAAATGCACTCTTTCAGGTTTTGAATGAAAGTATAAAAAATGATGGCAGACCCTTTGATGGTTTTGTGTATTCCGCAGGGATGGAAGCGACCATTCCTTCCAAATTATTGAAAAAAGATTTTTTACATAAAGTACTTGATGTTAATACCATTCCAATTATACTGATATCCAATTTTCTGGCTAAAAAGGGAAATTACTCGCCGGAAGGTGCAAGTTTTGTGTTTGTAAGTTCTGTAATGGGGCATTTGGGACAACCGGCCAAAACTGCTTATTGTATGTCTAAACATGCCATTGTAGGTATTACGAAATCATTAGCTTTGGAATTAGCCCCAAAAAAAATTCGTGTAAATTGTGTTTCCCCAGGGATGGTGAAAACCGAAATGTCTCTTCGAATTTTGGAAAGTATTAGTGAAGAAAATATCAGACAAATCGAAAGTATGCATCCACTCGGAATCGGAATACCCAAAGACGTAGCAAATGCAATTGAATTTTTACTTTCAGATAAATCTTCATGGATCACAGGTATCGATTTGTATGTAGATGGCGGTTACAGTGCTCACTAATGAAATAAAAATGAATAAACGCATATGGCTTTCGCTTGCTCACATGGGAGGAAAGGAGCAGGACTTCATAAAAGAGGCATTCGACACGAACTGGGTGGTGCCATTGGGTCCCAATGTGGATGGGTTTGAGAGAGATTTGGAGCAATTCCTTGGCAATGGGGTGCACGTGGCGGCATTGAGTGCGGGCACGGCGGCCATTCACCTGGGACTGGTGCAGCTGGGGGTGACGCAGGGTGACGAGGTGATCTGCCAGAGTTTTACTTTTTCGGCTTCGGCCAACCCAATTGCGTATCAAGGTGCAAAACCGGTATTCGTGGGCAGCGAAACGGATACGTGGAATATGTCGCCACACTACCTGCTGGAGGCCATCGAAGACCGTATCGCACAAACGGGAAAGAAGCCGAAGGCGATTATTCCCGTGCATCTGTACGGCATGCCGGCACGGATGGATGCGATTTTGGACATAGCCGACGAATACGGTATCCCGGTACTGGAGGATGCGGCCGAAGCGCTGGGATCGGCATACCGCGGACGGAAATGCGGCACGTTTGGCGAGTTTGCCTGCCTGTCGTTCAACGGCAACAAGATGATTACCACTTCGGGTGGCGGGGCGCTGGTGTGCCGTACGGCGGAAGAGGCCGAACGGACGAAGTTTTTTGCCACGCAGGCACGGGATAAGGCGCCGCATTACCAACATTCGCATATTGGGTACAATTACCGCATGAGCAACATTTGCGCGGGTATCGGACGCGGGCAGATGTATGTGCTGGAAGAGCACATTGCCCGCCGCAGGGAGATTAACCAACTGTACCACACGATGCTGCAGGATGTGCCGGGCATTGCGTTTCATACGAATCCCGACGAGGGTTTCGACTCGAACTATTGGCTGACGTGCATCGTGGTGAATCCTGACGAAGCGGGGTTTACGCGCGAGGATTTGCGGTTGCGGATGGAGCGGGAGAACATCGAAACCCGCCCGCTGTGGAAACCAATGCACTTGCAGCCGGTGTTTGCCGGTTGTCCCTATTACGGCGACAATACGGAGGGACGGTTGTTTAACGACGGGCTTTGCCTGCCTTCGGGCCCTACCCTCTCCGACAAAGATATCGAACGCGTTGCCGCCGTCGTCAAAGAGATGTATCAAAGATAAATTGGAAAGGCTGAAACCTGCAATACTAAAAATTCCAAACCAGTTGAATGGATTGAAAAGTTGTTAAGTCGTAACACGTGAAGAGAAACGAGTAAACGAGTAAAAAGTAACACATTACGAACAAGAAGATGAATTCGCTTAAAGATTTGCACAATATGGGGAAAAAGGGGAAAGACATTATTCAGGCCAAAGGATTCACTATTGAAGTTATTACAAATGATTTTGTAAATGATTTTATTTCATTGACTGATATTGCAAAATATAAGAGTGATGAGCCTAACGATGTGATTAAAAATTGGATGA
>Ga0208938_1000880_pt1 | contig 19242 bp, 11 predicted proteins | sample AD_UKC125_MetaG_FD_184434 | JGI IMG/M metagenome (GOLD analysis project Ga0208938, IMG submission 184434) | Active sludge microbial communities of municipal wastewater-treating anaerobic digesters from USA - AD_UKC125_MetaG (SPAdes) (version 2) | ecosystem: Engineered > Bioreactor > Anaerobic >...
AAATCGAAACAATCCGGTTTCCATGCCATAGGTTAAAATAACAATCATCAGTGCCGTCCAACCATACAAATTGGAGAGAACTCCCATTTGTGCCTGACTCACCAATACATACGACCATAACGGCGTAAGCAACCAATTTAGAAATTTACCTACAATGCTGCTTATACCGTAAATTGCAGTTTCTTTCGCTAACGTTCTTATCTCCCCTGCCATATTTTCACCTCATGATAACTGTTAAATCGTCGCCATTCATAACTGCAAAAGTAACATTATTCTCCCGATTTCAACGAGTACTCCTCTTCTAAAAATAAAAATCTTTATTATCTTTAAGTCGATAGATTATTAAAATCTCAAAAAAAACCGTTTACTTTGTACATTCAAATAAAAACGCATATAAATTCAAACAAAAAACCGGACTTCCACTCTTAGATTCCGGATATTAAAAAAATATGGCACAAGAAGACGTTTTCAAAAAGATTGTATCGCACTGTAAAGAATATGGTTTTGTATTTCCTTCAAGCGAAATTTACGATGGGTTAAGTGCAGTGTACGACTACGGACAAATGGGCGTTGAGCTCAAAAACAATATCAAAAAATACTGGTGGGACAGCATGACTTTATTACACGAAAATATTGTCGGTATTGATGCAGCTATCTTCATGCACCCTACCGTGTGGAAAGCATCGGGACATGTGGATGCCTTCAATGATCCGTTGATAGACAACAAGGACAGCAAAAAACGCTATCGTGCCGACACATTAATCGAGGATTACCTTGCGAAACTAGATGAAAAAATAAACAAAGAGATAAAGAAAGCCACTAAACGTTTTGGTGACAGTTTCGACGAAAAGAAATTTCGTGAAACCAATCGTCGCGTAATCGAGTATCAGAAACAACGAGACGAAGTGCACGAACGATATAAAAAAGCAATGAACGAGAACGATTTTACCGAATTGCGGCAAATCATTATCGATTGCAACATTGTATGTCCGGTTAGCGGTACGTGTAATTGGACAGAAATTCGCCAATTTAACCTGATGTTTGCTACGGAAATGGGATCTACTTCCGATGGAACAATGAAAGTATACCTCCGTCCCGAAACAGCACAGGGTATTTTTGTGAATTTCCTCAACGTACAAAAAACGGGCCGGATGAAAATTCCTTTCGGGATTGCCCAAATCGGGAAAGCTTTTCGAAACGAAATTGTGGCTCGTCAGTTTATTTTCCGCATGAAGGAATTCGAGCAAATGGAAATGCAGTTTTTCGTCACTCCCGGCGATGAAATGAAATGGTTCAATTATTGGAAAAACCTGCGCATGAAATGGCACTTGGCATTGGGATTCAGTAAAGATAACTATCGTTTTCACGATCACGACAAACTTGCCCATTATGCCAATGCCGCAACCGATATTGAATTTAACATGCCGTTCGGATTCAAAGAGGTAGAAGGCATTCATTCGCGTACCGATTTCGATTTAAAGCAACACGAAAAATACTCGGGCAAAAAAATGCAATATTTCGATCCCGAATTAAATCAATCGTACACACCCTATGTGATAGAAACGTCCATCGGATTGGACAGAATGTTCCTCTCGGTGATTTCTGCTGCTTATTGTGAGGAAACCCTCGAGGGAGGCGAAATACGTGTAGTACTGAAAATTCCGGCTGAGTTAGCCCCCGTAAAACTGGCTGTTCTCCCTTTAATCAGAAAAGACGGTCTGCCTGAAAAAGCGCAAGAAATAATGAAGATGTTAAAATTCAGTTTCACCTGCCAGTACGACGAAAAAGACAGTATTGGAAGACGATATCGCCGACAAGATGCCATCGGTACGCCTTATTGTGTTACGGTGGATCATCAAACACTGGAAGATGGTACAGTAACTATTCGCGAACGCGATACGATGAAACAAGAGCGCGTACTTATTTCGGACGTAGAAAATGAAATATCGAAAAAAACCGATATGAAAAATTTGTTGAAAACATTAACCGAATAAACGAACAAGTAAAAATTTTTTATAAATCTATGAAAACAAAACCCTTGCTCATCCTTTTAATATGCGCGATTGCTATTCTTTTTGTTTCTTGCAACGATTCCGATAAAATCGATACAGTATGGAAAGAGGCCAACGAAGCCATTTTTGCCGAAATGTCAACCCATCCGGATTACTCAAAGATTTATTCGCAATCTAAAATGGGTTATATCCTGTACAAAGAACTCAAATCGGGCAACAGCGAACCACCTATCTTTACCGACTTAGTAAAAGTTTTATATATAGGATGGTATAAAAAAGATTGGACAAAAGCCGATACATATATCGACAATAAAGGAAATAAAGTGCGTAATAAAATTATTTTCGATTCGAGTCCACGCAACGGAGAACTACCTACCTACTTAAAAGTTTCTGATTTAATTGATGGATTTGCCACCGCTTTGCAACACATGCATGAAGGAGACAGATGGGAAGTATGGATTCCATGGCAACTAGGTTATGGGACAACAACTTATGGGAGCATTCCCGCTTACACAACACTGGTTTTCGAAATAGAATTACTTGAAGTAATCAAACAAAAATAATTCATTACAATTATAAACTTAAAAGAAATTTCTCAATAACTCTGCGTATTTGTGTGTTGGTATCGGTAAATTTATTCACCATAACCGCAAAAACATATCTTTTATTCCCATCCACCAAATATCCTGCATAACACTGCACGCCACTTATGCTGCCGCTTTTAGCACGAATCTTCCCTGCATATTTCGTCTTGTTCATAAAATATTGTAATGTTCCTTCTTCTCCGGCCTTCGGCAAAGAATTGAAAAACACTTGAGAATAACTGCTTTTTTTATCCATATAAGAAAGCAAATCACATAAAAAAGCGGGACTTACTGCACTCTGAGGAGCAAGACCACAGCCATCGTACATAAATAGAGATGAGGTTGAGATTCCCTTCGATTCCCAAAAGGTATTCACAAAATTGATCCCCTCTTTCAACGGATCACTGTAAATATTGCAGTCCTGGGCCCTTCCAATGGTACGAAACAAATGTTCGGCAAAATGATTATTACTTTTCACATTTATTTCGCGAACAATGTCGCTTAGCAGACACGACCGATGAACATACAACACCTCTCCTACCCGATACGGCTGAGGCATTTTATTGCAAACACGCAAAATATAATCGGTTCTTGCTGTTTTAACGGTATGAATGTTTATCCCCGATTTTTGAAGATATTCTGCCAATTTTTCTCCCAACAACAAACCCGGATCGGGAATATCGCCTTTAATACTGAAGCTGACCCTTCCGGCAGGAATATTGCCACGAATAGTCCGTTCATAGGAAAACGGTGCGCCAAAGATATAAGCATTGTCTTTCCCTGTTGTATTTAAAGTAAGGTAATTGGTAAACGAAAGGCCTTTTATTGGCGGATCGGTACGAAGAATTTTCGGACAAGAATTCCGATCCGTCGTATCGAAATACAATCGGTACGTATTATCGAAAACGCTGATACCATAAGCTCCGGCAGCATAATAGTTCCCCAAATCTTCCCATGTCCATTGAGGCGAAACACCTTCATAGCCAAATAAATCATCCACAATATACAATTCCCATGCATCCTTTTTGGGGAGCGAAGTTTTTAAAGCATCCGCCCATTCCGAAAGAAAAGCATAAGGATTCTCATCAAAAGCGTCACTCCCTAACGTCGGATCGCCTGAACCGAGCACCAAAATCCGGGAAGGATTATCGGCATCCAACGCAAGAGTAGTCACATATCGATAATCGGGGCCCAACAATTCCAATGCTGTGGCTGTGGTGATGAGTTTCAATGTCGAAGCCGGCGTAAGCGATTTATCGGCATTATGAGAAATCAATGTCTTACCTGTTTCTAAATCCTTCGCGCATACACCCACTGTAGCATGTTTTAATGCAGGCGTATTAAGAAATTGCTGCAAAGATAGTTGAGCAAATGAAGAAATCGTCTGTAAAACAACAAAAATGAATAAAAGAATCTTCTGTTTCATCAGCATCAACGCTATTTTTTGAATTGTACAAATTTACCCGATAATTTTCGATTTACCTACAGACAAAAACAATTGCTATCAATCTTGTAACAACTCATCCACTCTCACAAGTTCGTATCCCCGATGTTTCAATTCCTTAATCAGATCATCCAGTCGTTTGTATAACTTGTCGGTACGCTTGGGATCTGTTCCTATATGCATAAGCAGCAAAAAACCATTAAGCGTGTTTTTCTCTTCATAAGCAAGAATATTCCGATAAATAGTTTGAGATGAAAGATAGTTATTCATGTCAGGCGTTGTATAATCAGCATTGGACGTGGTCCCCGGCGTAAAATTTATTATCTGAACATCCATTGTTTTCGCCCAATCGCTTATTTCTTGATTATACCATTCGTAAGGAGGTATAAAATACCGCTTTGGCTCCATATTTAACCCTATTTTTTCCATTGTTGCGTAATTATTTTTCAAATCGTTTTCGAACGTATCACGAGAAACCAATGTTGAATCCCGTTTTTCCCAATCGGCATACAACAAATGATTATTGGAATGAGGGCCGAGATAATGACCATCACGTTGTAAATTTCGGGCAAGTGACGGAAATTTTCTGTAAAAATCACCTGTAAAGAAAAATGAAGCTTTTACACGATTTTTTTTTAGAGCATTTTGAATCACCTGTGCACCATCAGCAAATTCATGGCCTGTAAAAATCAATGCCAATTTCTTTTCTGATGGGTTTCCCCGTACAATGCCACCCAAAACTTTTTCATTTGTATTCGCTTGCGAAGTTAAATAACCCAGATAAAAACAAAGCGAAGCTGTACCATCCATTGTTGGTTCATTCGTAGAATAATCGGCATAATCATCGTGATAAACCACATAATCCGACTGAAAGGGTGCATATTTGTCCTCCTTGGCCAAATAAATCCCGATAAGGCTATTAAAAATCGAAGTATAAATAGGGCCATCTACCAATCCGCCGCTAATAGGCATTCCATGCAAATGGGTAAAAGCCGAATGCGGATCTTGAGGAGAAACTCCATTTTCGGGATAACCTACAATCATAGAACTTCCCCACGGATTGCATCCCAAAAGCCAGTCCCTCATAGCTGTTTCTATTTCAAGGAACGAATCGTCGCCCGTAAGGTCGTGATAAAGACGACACTGAGTAATAAATCCCACAGTAAGATTATTCGAACACCAAATAAACGGAATGCCATTCAGAAAGGCATCGCCAAGATCCTGTGCACGGTCTTTTACACGCTGCAAGCCGGTTCGCATATTGCGAATAAATTCGGCTTTCGCTGCCGGATGATCGTTTTGCAGCACTAAATGATAATTCCCAAGATTAACAAACGGATACCATTGATAATGTCGAGCAGAATCGGCACCCATCCATGGGGTAACAGGCTCTATACGGCCATAATGAATAGCCTGAGTCAAATATTCCCCCCTTCCGAAGACATTGTACATTTCCGCAGCAGCTAACTGCATATCATCAACCCAGTTGTCTTCTTCATAAAAATAAGGTGCACCGCCGGGTGCTGTTTGGCACACTCCGGGATTTTCCACTCCTTTATGATAAGCATCTTTTGCTTTTCGAAGCAACATTTCCGAAAATTCGGGATAATAAGATTCCAAAAGTTTAGCTCCTAAAACAAAAGATGAAGTATATTTCCCCAACGTAGATGCCAATCCCGTACTACGGTTTTTATATTTGAAAAGACCCTGTGGTTTCGGACTGCAAAAATACGCCGGACGTTCTTTTCCCGCACCCCAACCATAATCTACCTTTTGCTGAGTAGGCAAAACCATGCCGGCATGATCACGATCATCGGCCACTTGATTGAAGTAAGTATCCTTATCGGGGTTCATTTTCACCAACCAATCGAGCCCCCATTTTGCTTCATCCAAAATATCGGGAATGCCATTCGCACCCTCGTCGCCATTTGCCTGATAATAATCGCCAAATGCATCAGGATATTGGCTATAAGCAAACAATAGTTGATAAACAGCATTTGCCGAAGTGGTGACATATTGCAAATAATCCGATGCATCGTGCCATCCACCAACTACGTCGTAATATATTCCATCACGTTTTTCGTCAGGATCACCAACTGTAATTCCGTCATATACATGACAGGAATCTTTCAAAAACGGATTATATCCGCACCGCTGCTGCCGCATATATTTCAATGGGATCTCCGACACTCCGGCATAAATATCGTTGCCAATTTTAAAAGGAACAGATTTTGTTTCTTCTACTTTTATTAAATAGGTTCCGGGAGCTGAAAAATTGGAAAAATCCAAACGAGCCGATGATTCAAAAGCCGGTTGTTTGCCCATATTCCTGATTTTATTACCCGAATAGACCACTTTCCCGCTGTGAACATCAATTATTTCAAAAGCCGAAACATCTTTCTTTTCCTTACTTACCCATACTGCCACCTTCACATCATTTTGAAGATACCCCACCTGATTCACCCGAATCCAAGTTGTTTGGGCATACGAAATCAAAGAAATAAATAAAAGCCATACGACAACACTTACTTTTTTCATAAAATATTATTTTTTACAATATTTTGCAAGATACATATTTTTATAATACAAAAATAGAAAAGAGCAACTTTGTTAAAAAGGTTGCTCTTTTTGATCTAATAATGCTAGAACTTACTTAGCAGGTGTATCCCATCCAGGATTCTGAGTTAATTCGTAGCCCAAATCACGATATAATTTTATTTGGTCCAACGGAACAGCATTCAGATATTGTCTTTCGTAATACGAATTACCCGGAACCCAGTCTCTCCGCATGTTCTTTTCATATAAATTATAAACAAACGCTTTGGTTAAATCATTTGGATTCGGGTAATAAAAATGCACATTCTTCATCAGATCTTCTTTTGCTCTTCCTGAAAACTGATCGAGGTCTACATATGCCCCTATACCCAATTTTGTGGGAATTCCATCAGTTTCTTCTGTTTTAAGGTACTCAAATTTTTTCCATCGTTTCAAATCATCTTTTCTAAAACCTTCAAATAACAGTTCCACTGCTCTTTCTCTTCTTATTTCCCATAACAATGGATCCACGCTAGGATCCCTATCAGGATCGTTAATTATTGTTCCATTTGCTAAAACATTGTTCCCGGAAATTACCATCCGTGGAAGTTTTGGTAAAGGATCACCCACATTATTTTTCTTGATCGAACGATTACGCAAAATATTAATAGACTTATCTGCAGCAGCTTGATCAAATTTGCCCAATTCAGCCTTTGCCTCTGCATAATTCACAAGAATTTCGCCAAGCCTAAGTATGGGTGCATCCGTTATATTTGTACTTCCTAAATAAATCAAATCTTTTGAATTCGCATCATAAGGTAAAAACTTCCAACAACAAAAGCCTGTAGTCGAATAAGCTGTATGCGGCCCCTGCAATCGAATGGAGTCGACTAAACTTGCAGCCAATCGAGGATCTCTGTCTTTATATTGATCACGATAATATTTCAATTCATGACCATGAACTGCAGGTCCATAATTATAATTAGAAGATTGCTTGATCGGCAAGCCGTCGGAAGCCAAATAAGTCTCTACAACTTTCAGTGTGGTACCTGTTTGGGGTTCCATATTATTATAAGAAACCAAACAATGCGTAACTTTAGCTGGTTCATATTGTCGATAAAAAATAACTTCTTTATTTCCTGAAAGGTCTGCCGAGGTAAAAATTCCTCTATAATCATCTACAATTTGATATTTGCCTGAATTCATTAATTCCTCTGAAGCCCATACTGATTTTTCGAGTAAAGTTTTAGCAACTTCTGAATCAATATTATGGTATTTCAAAAAAGTACCAAAATAGAGCATGCTGCGAGACATAAACCCAAGCACCACATCACGGTTAACTTGTTGAGGCCCGTCATTTTCCCTTACATTATCGGCAGCAAATTGAAAATCTTCCATCATTTTTTTCGCAACATAAGGCAAAGGATCCCTTTTCTTATAACTCGTTTCGAGATCTTTATGATCTACGACATGATCAAAATAAGGAACATCTCCAAATAATTTGGCCAAATCATTATATTCCATTGCTCTAAAAAAGCGCCCAATGCCCAACCAATGATTTTTTTCCTCTTGTGTAAGATTTTCCATTTTGCTAACCCTGTCAATCAAAATGTTTGCCCATCTCACCCATGTAAAAGTCCAACCATTCCCTGAAGTAGCCGTTTGTTGCGTCCATTGAGCAGATGAGCTATATTCATCAGCCCATGCTCCACCCGTAAAAAATTTACCCCATGTATATCCGCTTCCATAACCTGTAAAATAGGCTGTGTAGGCACGTTGGGCATATAATCTAACATTATCTTCTTTGGTCCAGAACTCCTCGTCTTCAAATTGATCCAGACCCGGTCTGTCAAGATAATCTCCACAAGCAGCAAACGATATAAATATCGATGCTAATAATATAGGTATATAAAATATTTTTTTCATAACTTATGTGTTAATTAAAATTCTACTTGTAAACCAAAAGAAACCGTTCTCCTATAAGGATAACTACGTCCAAATGATCGAGCATCATTTTGAGTTGTAGATGTCCAGTTCATTTCAGGATCAATCGGAACCCCTTTCATCTTATCGAATTCGAACAAATTTTCTCCATTAAAATATACTCGAACTCGTTCTATATTTACTTTGTTCAAAAAATCATTAGGCAATGAATATCCAATGATCAAACTTTTGAGACGTAAGTAAGCTACATTGAGAAGATACCGATCATTGCATACATAATTCCATTTAGCCGCCTGATCATAATTCAAAGGTCTAGGATAAAAAGCGCGTGTATTATCTGGTGTCCAATAATCCAGTGTATGAGCAAAATTAGCTTCTGTACCATAAAATCCGGGAAGAACCATGTTTCCGGTTGCCCAAATATTCCTTTTTCCCACTCCTTGAAAAAAAGCATTGGCATCAAAACCTTTCCACGAAACACCAACTTGAAACCCATATTGATAACGCGGAAGGTTATTACCTATCACTGTAAGATCGCCAGGGTTTCCTACAGTATTTGTTCCGTAATTGATCTCTCCATCGCCATTTAAATCTTTAAAACGAACATCACCCGGGCTAAATTTAAAGGTACCTGATTCAAGAATGTATTGAGTGGCAACACCTTCTACATGAGTATTTTTTGATAGTCCGTTCGGGAGGATGGTTTGTTTAATCTTATCGCCTTCCCAAACAAAATCTTCTTTTTGAAACAATCCAACAGTTTTATAACCCCATATTTCGCCTAAGGTCTTGCCTTGATAATAGGTACTTGAAATTAAAGGGTCCTCAGGTGTAGGATATTTAGTTACTACCGATTTAAAATCTGTAAACTGCCCGAAAAGAGTTAACAATAAACCATTATCAAATTGATGTTTATAAGTAGCACTTATTTCCACTCCTTTAGTTTCCAACTCCCCAAAATTCCTACGTGGTGCAGAAGCTCCCACTGTTGCTGGAACTGTTTCCCCTGGAGCAAGCATATCTGAAGTTATACGCTTGTACCAATCAAAAGTAAATGTTAACTTTTCATTGAGAAAACCTGCATCCAAACCTAAATCCAAAGAAGTAACAGTCTCCCATGTTAAATCGGGATCTACCAATGTCGGGCCACTGCTAATATAAGGGACAAAATTGCCCTTTACTAACCAATAATTTCCGCTACTTGAAGGAGTTGTAGGTGTCAAAGTGGATACAAAAGCATTTAATGGCACATCTTGATTGCCAACTGATCCCCATGAACCTCGTAATTTTAATGAACTTAAAATAGACTGCGCTGACTGCATCCAGGGTTCTTCGGTAACTCTCCATGCTGCTGAGAAAGAAGGGAAAAAGCCCCACCTTTTTCCGGAAGCAAATTTTGAGGAACCATCATAACGACCATTTAATTCGAATAAATATTTATCCATAAAGGCATAATTGATTCGCCCAAAAAATCCCGCTACCGACCACCATGAATGGCTTGAAGAAGCCAATTGATCTCCACCTGCTAAATTTAGTTCACCTTTATCAAAATCGTATACCCCATTTCTACGAGCCGATATCCAAATATATTCAGCATCTTCTATATTCGTTCCTCCCATAACTTTCAATGAATGTTTATCGGCGAATTTAGTATCATATGTTATATATCCGTTGTATGCGTTTCTTATATTTTTAGATGAAGTGTATCTTGCATAATCATATGTAGCTGTTGTGTAAGGACGATACAAATTATCAAAAGTCAATCCTCTGGATATATCCGCACTCCATTGATTTATTCCATACACATACCCCCCTACAGTATGATTCGTTGCAAATGTTTGGCTATATGTATAATCAAAATCAACCGTCAAACCTTTTGTCAACCTTAAGGTAGTTCCTAATGTATAACGACTGAAATAAGAATCATCCTCTACAGGTCGCGCCGATTTCAAATCGTTGACGGCCCCTCTAAATTCGCGTCCTTTGTATGTTCCATATGGATATACTTGATGCCATCTATAAAGATAATACATAGGATCATAGGTTGCAGAAGCATATATAAATGGAGACTCTTGACGTGTTTTGGAATACATATAACCACCTCGTAAAGTGATCCAATTTTTAACATCACTACTTATGAAACCTGAAATGTTATATCGACGATAAAAATCATCGAAAAGCTTTAATATACCTTTTTGATCCATAAAACCAGCAGATAAATTGTATTGTGTAGTAGCAGTTCCACCACTTATACGAATATTTTGGTTTTGTTGGGGTGTCCAATCTTTATAATAAATATCATAAACATCCCACGGGCGATAGTAATAAACCCCACCACTTTTTCTGTAATCAAAATCCCTGCCTTCCACCATTTCACGACCTAAACTCTTGCCGTCGCCATAAGTATCTATCCATTCTTTTACCTTTTTTATGACCTCGGGATTGTACCAATATCCTACTTGTCCTGTTTCGGATATAGGTGAATCTCTGAGTGCATTAATCTGATCAAAAGAATACTGCAAATTTAAATCGGCTCGTGTGTGTTCAGGCACTTTAGTGGGCGTAGACCACGAGAAATTATTCGAATAAGAAATCCTCGGCTTAGCTTCTTTCATCCCTTTTTTCGTTGTGATAAGTATTGCACCAAAAGCAGCCCTAGCCCCATAAATCGCAGTAGTGGAAGCATCTTTTAAAACAGAAATAGACGCAATATCGTCCGGATTTACATAAGACAAATCAGGCACTTCCACGTTATCAACCAAAATAAGCGGATTACCTGTACCTCCTCCAATAGTAGCTATCTCACCCCTAACACGAATGCGGGGAGATCCTCCCAATTCACCAGATGTAGTAGTTATTGATAAACCAGGAGTCGATCCTTGTAAAGCTCGCCCCACATCGGTAATAGGACGATTTTCAAGTGTTCTACTGACATCTACTGTTGATACGGCCCCCGTTAAATGTTCTTTTCGTTGGGTACCATATCCCACAACCACTACCTCTTCAAGTAACTCCGTTACAGTTTGCATAACTACCCGTACATTTGGAGAAACGGGTACTTCCTGGGTTTTCATGCCTACATACGAAATTACCAACGTCTTTCCCTCAGCAGGGACAGTCAACGTGAAATTTCCGTCAATGTCCGTCACAGTTCCTATGGTGGTACCTTTGACCAAAATGGATGCACCAATAACGGGTTCTCCATTTTCGTCTACCACCTTACCCGTAACACGGGTTTGGGAAAACGTTACTCCTATACTCAAACAGAATAGGAATAACAAAAATTTGATTTTTCTTTTCATAGTCATTTGTTTTGTTGATCATTTAAATTCACTGGCCCTTATAAAGCGCAATCCTTAAACAGGATAGTTAAATCAAGAAAAAACTTTTTCATATTTATCACAATTTAAACACCGCAAATATACAAATATTTTTCAAACTTTTGGCAATAAAAATCATTAAAATTTTGAAAAATATTGCCTACATCATCATTCACTGTTTTAAACATCCAATCCAATATCAAAACAATCATTAAAGAAATATTTCATTAAATATATCTAAATAAATTTGTATATTCATTTATTTCTTTATATTTGCAAAGTAAAAAATCAATATTGAATTTTGTTTACCATGTTAACTATAGAAAGGAAAAACAAACATGAATACAGAAAAAAGCATTCCCGATAAGGTGATTGACGAAATAATAGAAAAACACAAAGGGAAACCCGGCGCGTTACTTTCGACTTTGGAAGAAATTCAAGAAAACAACCCCTTCAAATTTCTCCCAAAAGAAACATTGACTGCTGTAGCGAAAAAACTCAACATTCCCTACTCACAAATATACAATGTGGCTACATTTTATTCGTTTTTCAACTTAAAACCTCAGGGCAAACATACCATTATTGTATGTCGAGGAACAGCCTGCCACACAAAAGGCTCTAAAGAATTGCTCGAGGATATTTGTCGCACTTTTGCTATCGGCGAAGAAGATCAGGAAGCCGAACAATTTTTTACTACCCCCGACAATTTGTTTACAGTACGAACAGTAGCTTGTTTTGGCCAATGTGCCCAATCGCCCGTAGTTGAAGTGGACGGAAAAATTTACAGTAATGTAAATTCTCGCAAACTCATTAAAATATTGGAAGATGTAAAAAAATCGGATTTGAAAAACAACTGATCGAATTGATTTTTCAACACCAAAAAATTATAGTTCTACCTTTTATAATTCATTATAATAACACGGCATACAATGAAACCTAATGAAATAGATTCGATAAAACACCAAAATAGAGAAAAAATCTTACCTTCAATACCCATGATTATGGTCGGAATGGGTACCTGCGGCATTGGCAATGGAGCAGAAAATGTTTTCGCGGAGTTACAAAAACAAATCGATAGCAAAAATATACCTTGCAAACTAAAACAAACAGGATGTTTCGGTTTTTGTGCTCAAGAACCTGTGGTTATGCTCTATCAGCCTCAAAAACCATTACTGGTTTACAGCCGGATAGAAGAAAGAGACGTCGCTCGGATAATAAACGGATTAGCAAAAGAAAAAATATATACCCGAAAAGTACTTTGTAGAATCGATACATGGGATTTTCTTACTTCTAAAATTGAATACGGAAAAGGTTACGAAAACATTCCCCTATGGGATGAAATTCCTTTTTTTAAAGGACAAAAAAAGATCGTCCTGCGTCATGCCGGATTAATCGATCCCGAATCAATACTCGACTACATTGCCGTTGGAGGCTACAAAGCACTTGCAAAGGCCCTGACCACCATGCAACCTGCCGATATTATTTCAGAAATTACGCAATCGAAACTGAGAGGACGCGGAGGAGCCGGCTTCCCTACCGGAAAAAAATGGTCAATCATGCACCAAGCTGAGGGCGATGAAAAATACATCATCTGCAATGCCGACGAAGGCGACCCCGGTGCTTATATGAACCGTAACGAAATAGAAAGCGATCCGCATGCCATAATCGAGGGGATGATTATCGGCGGCTATGCGATGGGAGCATCACACGGCATTGCTTATATAAGAGCAGAATACCCTTTGGCTGTAAAAAGATTCAAGTTAGCTATTGAAGAGGCAAAGGCCTATGGTCTTTTAGGCAACAATATTCTGGGATCGGGCTTTGATTTCGATCTCGAAATAGTCGAAGGTGCGGGAGCATTTGTTTGTGGTGAAGAAACAGCCTTAATTGCATCTATCGAAGGAAAGGCCGGACGCCCCGTTCCACGCCCACCTTATCCTGCCGAAAAAGGTTTGTACGGTAAACCCACTATAATCAACAATGTAGAAACGTGGTGCAACATCCCCGTCATTATAGAAAAAGGCAGCGAATGGTTTACTCAAACAGGAACCGAAAAAAGTACCGGCACCAAAGTATTTTCATTGGTAGGAAAAGTGAAAAATACAGGCTTGGTAGAACTACCTTTAGGCTCTACACTCGAAAAATTCATTTTTGAAATCGGTGAAGGAACAGGTACTACAAAAAGGGTGAAAGCCGTACAAACAGGTGGGCCTTCAGGTGGCTGCATTCCTCTCGAACATTTTAATACACCCGTCGATTACGAATCTTTATCCGATTTGGGAGCCATTATGGGATCAGGCGGTATGGTAGTGATGGATCAAGATAACTGCATGGTTGATGTAGCAAAATATTTTCTTGAATTCACCACAAATGAATCGTGCGGAAAATGTACTCCATGTCGTGAGGGGCTTGCTCAAACACTTGCTGTCTTGTCCAAAATAACAAATGGCGAAGGATCGGAACAAGATCTTGATACCCTTACCTTGTTAAGCAAAACCATTCAAGACACTGCTATATGCGGCCTCGGACAAACAGCTCCAAATCCGGTCTATACCACTCTAAAGTATTTCAAAAACGAATATAAAGAGCATATTCACGAAAAACGCTGCCATGCAGGAGAATGCGAATCGTTATATTTGGCTCTCTGTGAAAACAGCTGTCCGTTACATATGAATATTCCCGGTTACATCGAACTTATCAAAGAAGACCGGCTGGAAGAAGCCTTCGAGCTTACCCTACGTGACAATCCTTTACCGGGAGTGGTTGGCAGAATATGCCATTTCCACTGTCAAATGCGCTGCCGGCGCGAAATGGTCGATGAACCGGTTTCGCAAGGCGAGCTCCATCGCTATCTTGCCGATACAATGTATCAACTGGGAAAAGAAAATAAGATTTATCGTCAGCTAATAAAAGAAAAATTGCCGGCTACCGGGAAAAAAATTGCCATCGTGGGAGGAGGACCGGCAGGGATCACCGCCGCATATTATCTGATACGGTTAGGACATGAAGTTACTATTTACGAGGCTATGCCCGAAGCGGGGGGAATTCTTCGCTACGGAATACCCCAATACAGACTTCCCAAAGCGGTGCTCAAAAAAGAATTAAAACTGATGAATAAACTCGGCATCAAATTCGTTTTCAACACCCGCTTAGGAAAAGACTTCTCGCTTGATGATCTTAGGAAAAATCACGACGCCGTATATCTTGCCATCGGAGCATGGAAAAATATCGATTTAAACATCCCCGGAGAAGATGCAAAAGGCGTAGTCGCAGGTACGGAAATTTTGAAAGAACTGGCACTAGGCAAAACGCCGAAGCTGGGAGAAAACGTTGTGGTTATCGGTGGTGGAAATGTGGCTATCGATTCAGCCCGCAGCATCTGGCGGCTCGGCAAAAAGGTGACAGTAGTTTATCGTCGCGATAAAAACGATATGCCGGCCAATAAAGACGAAATTGCAGAAGCCGAAGCCGAAAAAATCAACTTCCATTTTCTGTCCGCACCTCACGAAATTTTGGTAGACGAGAAAGGTCGGGTAAAAGGACTGAAAATAGAAATCATGGAACGTGGAAGTATCGATTCGTCGGGACGAAGAAGACCCATTCCTACCGGAAAATTCAAAGAAATTGCTTGCGATACAGTCGTATTGGCCATAGGTGAAAGAGTTGATTCGGAAGTGTTCGCAAAAGAAGGATTGCAGATCACCAAAGATGGCAGAATTATTGTTCATCCTTTTACTTTCCAAACCTCTCTCGAAAAGGTATATGCCGGTGGCGATGCCGTGATGGGGCCGGCTACTGCTGCCGAAGCAATGGGAATGGGTAAATACGCAGCAGAATCGATTGATTTTGCGTTGATGAATGCAAAACGGTTTCAGTTATTGTTCAAAGAATTTGAATATAAAAACGTAGTTCCCACCGACATAAAAAAGAACCCTAAAAATGTTCCTTCTAAACTACCCGTAAAAGACCGCATAGGCAATTTCCATGAAGTTTCGACAGGTTATACGGGTGAACAAGCCCTAAACGAAGTAAATCGCTGTTTGCGTTGCGATGTGCGAATTTAAAATGTAAATATGTACACTATACAATATGAAATAAATTAAAGATTAACAATCGATTAGAGAAGAATCATGAAAATTACCATAAACCATCAACCCATAGAAGTAGACGAAGGCATGACCATCTGGCAAGCATGTCATGACGCAGGAATAAACATTCCTTCTCTGTGTTATTTTAAAGATATATCGGCAAACGCTTCCTGCGGTGTCTGCGTAGTAGAAGTAAAAGGCGTCAAAACATTATTACGCTCATGCATCACAGAAGTCACTGAAGGAATGGAAATTATAACCGATTCGCCACGTGTGAGAGAAGCCCGAAAAGTGAATGTGGAACTCCTGCTGGCAAATCATCCGGAAGATTGTTTGCAATGCGATCGGAATCTGAATTGCGAACTACAACAGCTTGCTTTCAATTTAGGAATCAACGAAAAACGCTTTGTCCGCACGCGTAAAGGACACTTAAAAAAAGACGAAACTTCGTTTTCGCTCGTTCGCGATCCGGAAAAATGTATTCTTTGTGGTCGTTGTGTAGCAGTTTGCGATCAGGTTCAATCCGTTAGAGCCATCGATTTTTCGGGACGCGGATTAAGAACCAAAATCTCCACCTTTTTTGATATGGGATTGGGAAATTCAATCTGTATCAATTGTGGTCAATGTGCATTAATATGCCCCACCGGAGCTATTACAGAAAGAAGCACCATAAAAGAAGTATGGAGCGAACTTCACGATCCGGAAAAAGTAGTGGTGGTGCAAACAGCTCCTGCCGTGCGCGTTGGTATTGGTGAAGCAATGGGATTACCTTATGGGAGTTTGGTGACCGGACAAATGGTTGCGAGTTTACGAAAACTAGGGTTTTCAAAAGTTTTCGATACCAACTTCGCTGCCGACCTCACCATTGTTGAAGAAGCCAATGAACTGATAGAAAGAATCAAAAACAAGGGCGTACTGCCTATGATTACCTCTTGTTCTCCCGGCTGGATCAAATTTGCAGAACATTTTTTCCCCTCCTCATTGCCGCATTTATCCACATGCAAATCGCCCCAGCAGATGTTCGGAGCAATTGCCAAAACCTATTATGCCGAACAAGCAGGCATCGATCCACGCAACATGGTGGTCGTTTCTATCATGCCTTGCACGGCGAAAAAATTTGAAGCCCGTCGCCCCGAGATGGACGATGCCTTCCACTATTGGAAAGAAAAATTGCATCTTAGCGAAAACGAACATTTTTACGACGTGGATTATGTGCTGACTACACGCGAGTTAGCCCGCATGTTTAAAGAAGTAGGAATAGACTTTACTAATTTACCCGGCGAAGAATTTGATAATCCACTGGGAGTTTCCACCGGTGCAGGGGTTATTTTCGGTGCAACCGGAGGGGTAATGGAAGCTGCTTTGCGAACGGCTTACGAAGTGATCACCGGATCACAACTGACGAATGTCGATTTTGTTGCTGTTCGCGGTATGGATGGAATTAAAGAAGCCGAAATCGACTTGAACGGTATACGATTAAAAGTAGCTGTTGCCCATACCCTAAGCAACGCCCGCACTCTTTTGGAACAAATCGAAAACGGGACTTCACCTTACACGTTTATTGAAGTAATGACTTGTCCGGGCGGATGTTTAGGCGGCGGAGGGCAACCCATTCCTACAGACGAAGAGATTCGACTAAAACGTGCCGAATCGATTTATTTGGAAGACAAACACAAGCCGCTCAGAAAATCGCACGAAAATCCCGAGATTCAATATCTCTATCAACATTTCCTGCAAAGGCCGCTAAGCGAACAAGCTCATCATTTACTTCATACTCATTATGTAGAAAGAGGAGTATAAACGACCTCTTTCTACATACAAATAGCTTTATACATAGCGCAATTGAGATAACTGCGATGGATCAAAGACATCGATCGCAACCTTTTGCATCTGCTCGGCGGTAACGGAATCGATTTTTTCCAACATCTCGTCAACAGAATGGTATGCATTAAAATGTAAAAAATCTTTCGCCATACTCAGTGCTACATTTTCGTGATTTTCGGCCGAAATCATCAATTGCCCTTTCAGTTGTTTTTTGGCTGTCGCCAATTGAACAGGGGTGAGCTTCTCTTCTCTTAATCGCTCCAACTCCTTTTCGACCAAATGCACACAGCGATCAACATTTTGCGGATTACAGGCAAAATACAAGGAAAAAACTCCTGTATCGGTATAAAATTCCACATTGGATTCCACATTATACACTAAGCCGTTTTTTTCGCGAAGTGCGACGTTGAGCCTGCTGTTCATGCCATTTCCTCCCAAAACATTATTCAAAAGATACAAGGCATACCTGTCGGGATGATGCATATCATAAGTTGTTCGGCCCATCATCACATGCGTTTGCATAATCCCTTTACATTTCATCTCTTTACGAATCGCACTATCCGTCGGCTCAACTCTTTTTTTAGATAAAATTCCATTTGCGGAAACCGATGCCAAATGCTTTTCCACCTGTTTAACAACTTTAGAAAAAGGGGTCTTCCCCAAGAAGAAAAATACCATAGAGGCCGGGTTATATTCTCGCTCCACAAAACTCTTCAGGCGTTGCGTGTCGAATGTTTTCAACGATTCGGGATTTCCAAGGATATAATGGCCCAAATCGTGCCCCGTAAATAAAAGATTTTCAAAATCATCGTAAATCAAATCCGTAGGAGTGTCGAGATAGGAATTTATCTCGTCCAGAACTACATCACGCTCCCGTTCGATTTGCCTCCCGGCAAACTCCGAATGAAACACCATATCGCCCAACAGATCAATGGCGCGTGGAAAATACTCTTCAGGGAAAGCCGAATAAACAAATGTTTCTTCTTTGGTGGTGTAAGCATTCATCTCTCCACCCACATTCTCTATTCGATTAATAATATGATGCGCTTTGCGTCGCTTTGTCCCTTTAAACAGCATGTGTTCCACAAAGTGCGCCATGCCGTATTCGTCGGGCATTTCATCCCGTGTTCCGGCGTTTATAACAAATCCACAATACGATATTTCAGATAGATGCAAACTATAAATAATACGCAAACCATTGGTTAACGTATGTGTTTGATATTTCATGAATTTTCTCCAAATTACAAATTACTGACTACTCAATCAATTTACCCTCGATACCGGATATGTACCTTCATAAAACCCGATAATATTCCGTACCATTTCAACAACCATATTATGCCGATATTCCAACGTCTTTGTAGCAGCATGAGGCGTAAGAACCACATTGTCCAATTCCAGGAGTTCGCGAGAAATATGCGGCTCGTTTTCGAAAACGTCGAGCCCGGCACCCCATATTTTCTTTTCATTCAGTGCTTTGGCCAGCGCTTT
>Ga0208938_1000881_pt1 | contig 19236 bp, 12 predicted proteins | sample AD_UKC125_MetaG_FD_184434 | JGI IMG/M metagenome (GOLD analysis project Ga0208938, IMG submission 184434) | Active sludge microbial communities of municipal wastewater-treating anaerobic digesters from USA - AD_UKC125_MetaG (SPAdes) (version 2) | ecosystem: Engineered > Bioreactor > Anaerobic >...
AATGGAAATGTCTAAGCCAGTTAAAACAGATTTAGTTAAGCCCTATATGTTTAGGAAAGGATTTAGTATGTTTTATAACTGCAATTCATCCCCCACTTACAGAAGTGGGAGTCTTCTTGCAGGAAAATGATAAAAAGCTTCTAATTAATTATTTTTTAAAAGGTAATTTTTTAAGTTATGAATAATATAGTTAACTAATATTGTTGTTAACTAGAAACAAAAATATAATCTTTTATTCTTAAATTAATTCATTTTTTTACAATATTTTGGTAGAATAAAAATGAAGATGGTTTTAGAATCTAAGGATTGTAAATTTGATGAAAAATGTGAAAAAAATATTCCTTTAGACATCTATAAAATCAAGATTTTAAAACATCCAATTTAAATTAACTAAAGGAGGAATTTATTATGGATAAAGCAGGAAAAATTGAAGTAAAAATATCGTTAGATGAGAAAGTAAGAGAAACAATTTCTAAAGAACTGAACGCATATTTGTCCAATTTGCAAATTTTCTACGCAAAGTTACATAATTTACATTGGAATGTAGAAGGTAGAAATTTTTTCAAAATTCATGAAAAGTTAGAAGAGTTTTATGACTATATATCAGATCAAATTGATGAAATCGCTGAGAGGATTCTTACTTTAGGATATAGGCCATTGGTTAAGTTGAGTGACTATGTTCAAAATGCAACACTCAAAGAAATTGACAGTAAAAGTTATGGTATAGAAGAATCATTGAACATTGTTTTGAATGATTTTTCAGAATTAGTTGGACAACTACGAAAGATTATAAAATTAGCACAAGAGTATGGTGACGAAGGAACAGCAGATATACTAATAGGTTCCATTAAAGAATTTGAGAAAAATTCTTGGATGCTGAGAGCTACTTTATCTTAAGTGGAACATCATAAAGTTACTAAAAAAGCGGCTTTCGCCGCTTTTTTATTTTTAATTATCTATAGGTTTAAAAATCTTGCCACTTCAATAAAGTTTTCTTTTAATGAAAAATACAAATTTTTGTATATTTCATAAAGTTCATCATATATTTCAAATAACTGGGGCTCAGGTTCTATTATTTCTTTTATTTTAACCCAACTTAAAACTTGTTCTAGCTTTTGACCATTTCCTAACGCAGCTAGCATAGACGCTCCATAGGCTCCACCCTCATCTATTTGAGGTATTTTTATAGGCATTTTAAAGTTTGCTGCAACCAGTCTAATCCAGGTTTTATTTTTGGCTCCTCCGCCAACTATCCTCATATCATTAATTTCAGTTTTTTGTTTTATGAGTTCGAAAGAATCTCTTAAACCAAAAGTTATTCCTTCCATTGTTGCCCTCAACACATCATTTTCTGTATTTATCGATGATAATCCAAAAATTACTCCTCTTGCATTAGGATCTCTATGTGGGGTTCTTTCTCCATTAAGATAGGGAAGAAATATAATTCCATTTGCTCCTGGAACAGATTTGTTTATTCTTTCTTCTATTTCATCCCAGTTTGAATGCGGGAAAAAGTTATCTCTTACCCAATTTAACGTGTTAGCAGCAGATAGCATAACGCCCATATAATAATATTCATTTTCTAGTACATGATTAAAATAATGAATTTTTCCTTCTAAATCGGGTTTTTTGTTATCAGTAATCGTTAAAACTGTCCCGGAAGTTCCTATACTAACCATAGACTCTCCTTTTCTAGAGATGCCTATTCCAAATGCGGCAGCAGCATTATCTGCTCCTCCTGAAACAATTTTACAATTTGTCCAGCCTAGCTGACTTTTTAGTTCCGGTCTTAATTGTCCTCTAGTTTCGTATGAAGCATATATATCTGGCATAATATTTATATCAATTCCAAATTTTTCAAGCACTTCTTCATCCCAGGTGCTCTTGTTAATATTAAAACATGCGGTTCCTGATGCGTCGGAATAATCTATTCCTAAATTTCCTGTTAATTTAAAGATTATATAATCTTTGGGAAGTAATATTTTTTTTATCTTCTTAAAATTATCGGGCTCGTTTTCTTTTACCCACAATATCTTGGGGAAAGTAAATCCTTCTAGAAAAGGATTACCAATTTTTTCAATTACATTTTTTTCTCCCCCAAGAAGTTCAGTAGCTTTTTTACATTGTGGAGTGGTTCTTTGATCGCACCACAAAATAGCTGGTCGGATAACTTCGTAATTTTTATCTAAACAGACTAAACTATGCATCTGGCCCGAAAAACCTATAGCAGAGATCGAATGTTTTAAAGAAACGTTTTTTAATATTTCAAGAACACCTTCCCACCACATGTTGGGATCTTGTTCTGCCCAACCGGGTTTTGGAATATTCATTTTCAAAGGATAAGAATAATTATCTAAAAGTTTACCTTTTTCATCAACCACTAGCCCTTTTATTGATGTTGTTCCCACATCAATTCCCAAGTATTTTTCCATGACAATTCACCTCTAGTTACTTAACTATTTTTTCAGAAAAATCGTCCATTACCCTCAAATTGGCTCCTGTTAAACAAGCAGTTTCTATATCAAAAACTGGCTTACAGGTTTTTGTAAAAGATTTTAATGCGGGTTTTAAAGCCCTTTGTTTAATTATATTTTCTATTTCAGTTAAATATTCATTTGGAAAAAGGGAACCATATCCTCCGAAGATTACAAATTCAGGATTGAGTATGTTTATAAGATTTACAGCTCCTACAGCTAAATAGTATAGCATTTGTTGGATAATTTCATACGAGTTATTTTCTTTTCTTTGAGCTTTATCTAATAAGTTTTTGAACTTTTCTTCATAAGTATCTCCTTCAAGCTTCCCGTTACTATATTCATATATTTTAGATATCGTATCTATTGAAGCATAAGTTTCCCAACACCCTTGATTGTTACAAAAACATTTTTCACCTTCTTCTTGGATAGTCATATGTCCAAACTCTCCTGCAGTGTAGTTGGGACCCAAATATATTTGTTCGTCTATCAATAGGGCACCACCAATACCCTGAGATATGAATATGTAAATCCCATTGTTAAAGTTTTTTATACTCTTGTTAAAAAACAATTCCGCTTGTAATGCTAACTTTGCTTCATTAGCTATAAAAATCGACTTATCCCAATCAGGGAGATTTTTTAGAAAAGCCTTTTTAAAGTTAATGTTATTCCAATTAAAATGAGGTACATATTCAATAATTAAGTTATTTCTATCTACCATTCCTGGAAAAGAAAAAGAGATACCAGCAATGTTTTTTTCCTTATTTTCGTTGTAAATATGGCCTACAGTTGCTGAAACTTTTGCTAAAAAAGAAGAAAAACTTTTTGGAGTTTCAAATTTGCTTAAAATTTCTATCTGATTATTCAGATATCCCATCCCTACTATTGTACTTTCTACACCAACTTTTACAATTATAGAAACAACAGCTTCTTTTACTGGTTCTAGTTTTATGGGTTTTCTTCCAGGTCCTTGTGACGACTTTCTTTCTCCTTCTTTAACAAGATTTTTATCCATTAGATCAAAAACTATTTTTGTGACAGTACTTTTGTCTAAACCAGTAAGTTTAGTAATCTCGTTTCTAGAGATTTGTGGTGAATATCGAATTAAATTAAAAACCATTAGTTTGTTTGAGTAGCCCATTCTTTCAGCGTTTATTTTCTTTAGCTTCAAAATTTAAGTCCTCCTTAAATCAGTTTTTCAATCATTCAAAAATGTATTGATTGATTAAATTTTCTAAATATTCTTGTCTTCCAGATTTAGGTAAAGATACTTTCTTGTCAATAACATAGTCTTCAAGTTCTTTGAAGTTTGTTGTGCCTTCTACTATCTTTTTTCCTATTCCTTCGTTGAAACTATTATATCGTTTTTCTATGAAATCTTCCAATACTTTGTCTTCAACTATTTTATGAGCTATCTTTAGGCCTAATGCGAATGCATCCATTCCTGCTATGTGTGCATAAAATAAATCGATATCTTCGTAAGATGGTCTTCTTACATGAGCATCAAAGTTTAATCCTCCAGGTGCAATACCTCCGTTTTTAAGTATTTCATACATAGCCAAAACATTTTCATAAACGTTGGTAGGAAATTGATCTGTATCCCAACCAAGTAGTAAGTCTCCCATATTTGCATCTACGCTTCCTAAAAGATTGTTAATTCTTGCATATCTTAATTCGTGTTGAAATGTATGTCCTGCTAACGTTGCGTGATTTGCTTCTATGTTGAATTTAAAATACTTGTCTAAGTCATACTTTTGTAAGAATGCATAGGAGTTAGCTACGTCAAAATCATATTGATGTTTTGTAGGTTCTTTTGGTTTTGGTTCTATCAAAAACTGACCTGTGAAACCTATTTCTTGGGCATAATCTACCGCCATATGCATGAATTTAGCTAGATTGTTTAACTCTAATTCCATGTTTGTATTAAGAAGCGTTTCGTATCCTTCTCTTCCACCCCAAAAGACATAGTTTTCTCCATTTAATTCTTTGGTAATTTCAAGCGCTTTTTTAACTTGTGCAGAGGCGTAAGCATAAACATCTGCATCACAAGTTGTGGCTGCTCCTTGCATGTATCTAGGATGAGCAAATAAGTTAGCTGTTCCCCAAAGTAATTTAATACCAGTTTCTTTCATTTTTCCTTTAATATGTTCTACAACTTTATCAAGCAATTTGTTAGTCTCTCTGAGAGTTTCTTGTTCATCAACTAAATCTCTATCGTGAAAACAAAAATATTTCACACCAAGTTTACTCATAAATTCAAAAGCAGCATCAGCTCTAGCTAAAGCTTTATCTAAAGGATCAGTGTACTTATTCCATTCTCTGTGAGCACTTTCCACGCCAAACATATCTCTGCCTTCTGCAGTAAAGGTATGCCAGTATGCTACAGAAAATCTTAGATGGTCCTCCATCGACTTTCCTCCAATTATTTCCTTAGGATTGTAATAATGAAAAGCCAATTGCTCTTTAGAGCCTTTTCCAACGTATTCGATTTTTTTAATTTCTTTGAAGTATTCACGCATTTTGTACCCTCCTGTTATTTGTATGTTGATTTTAGATATTTTAGAAATTCTAAAAATCATATTTAATGTTTATTCTTGAATTTATTTTTATTAAATACCTCTTTTTTAAAACTTCTATTTCTAAATTGTCTATCCGTCTATTCACATATCTACATTTTAAACCTTTTTACTAAAGCTTCTAATTCAGATGATAATTCACTTAACTCTTTTGCACTCTCGTTTATCTCTACTGATTGACTTAGTTGTCTGTCTATTACCTTTCTTGAGTTTTCTAATTGTTCACTTATCTCTGATACCGCCCTTGCTACTCGCTCTATCGCTGAACTCATCTCTTGGGCACTCGCACTTTGTTCTTCTGCACTCGCTGTCATGTTTTCTATTCCTCGATTCATCTTCTCTATTCTTTCTCTTATGTTGGTAAAACTTTGAAGGACATTTACCATCTTTTCATTCACTTCTTCTATCGTTTCTACTACTTTGTTCGTTGAGTCGTTCACTTTCTTTGTGCCTTGCGTTATGTTTGCTAGTATCTGACTTATTTCTTCTGTCGCGTTTCTCGATTCTTCTGCTAACTTCCTTATCTCATCTGCTACTACCGCAAAGCCTCTTCCTGCTTCTCCAGCCCTCGCAGCTTCTATCGCCGCGTTTAACGCTAACAAGTTCGTTTGTTCAGTTATTGAGTTTATCGTTTCTACTATGCTTTGGACATCTTTCGCATTCGTCGCTAGTTGGGTCACTTCTTTTTGGCTTTCTTTTGTCCTTTCTACCGCTTCTTTTACTATCTCACTTATGCTTATTATTGTTTGACTTCCTTCTTGCGCTGCCTTATTTGTCTTTTCTGCTTCTTCACTTAACCTTTGGGCATCTCGAGATACTCCTTGTGCTGCTCTTGCTACTTCATCTACTCCTGAGGTTACTTCTTCTACATTTCCTGCTGTCTCTTCTGCATAGGTCTGTATCGTATCCATTTGTCGTTTTAATTCTTCTGAGTTTTCTCTACTTTCTTGAGAGGTTTTAGTTAAATTAACTGATGATTCTTGTACTTTGTTTGAGGCTTGCCTTATCGAGCCCATTGAGTTCCTTAGTTCTTTACTCATCTCTGATAGAGCTAATGCCATCTGTCCTATTTCGTCTTTACTCTTCACTTGAAAGTCTACTGTTAAATCTCCTTCTTTGAATTGGTTTATCTTGTTTCTTAATTCAAGTAATGGTTTGGTTATACTTCGTATTAGATATATGACCATAATTATTGCAACTACAAAGGCTAATACTGTTAATATTATTGTTAGTAGAATAGATCTGTTGTTTTTTTCAATGAGTTGGGGACCAAGTGTGTCTTGTTGTTCTTTTAGCTGAGCCCTTTGGTCTTCTAAAAGACTTAGTATTTCAACTCTTAATTGTTCCATTTCTTGGATTATTGGTTCCTGGGATTCGATTGTTGTAACTATTTGATCGAACACTTTTCTAAAATCTAAGGCGATACTTTGGAGCTCCTCAAACATTTGTTCTAATTCTTTTGAAACCAACCCATACTCCATAATGGATAATTGTGAAATTAGTGTATTAAAACCTTCCAAAACACTGTTTTTATCACCTATAGATTCTGAAGAAAAATAGATGGAAGAAAGAGAAACAATGCTTTCTAACGTTTCTAGTGAGTTGTCACAATAAAAGACAATGGTAGAGATATTGGTTTCTTTAGCTTTAGTCTTGAAATCTGAAATCTTTTGTTTTAAATTATTTGAGAGGTTATTGTATTCCTGATTTATAAGACGTTCTTTTTTGTTATTTAGTTCTACTATTTGATTGAAGCATCTTTCGTAGTCATCAATATAAGTTTGTAAATTCAACAAAGAAGTTGCGTCTTCCGTATAATCAAAAGTCATATTTTTTATATTGTTGATATTTCTCAATATTATTTCTTTATTTTGCTCGTCGTAATATATGACATAATCTTTTAAACTTACAGAAGCCTCAAAAAAACTCATTTCGATTTCAGAAATTCGACTAGTTTCGTCCGATAATCTTTTATAACTTTCTAATCCATCATTAGAAGTTATTAGTGAGAAAATGTTAAATGTAATAGAAACACCAAATAAGGCGAGAATGACTATTATAATTAAAGTAATTCTGCCTCTAATACTTTTTAATGACAAAGCAATTCCCTCTCCTTTGTGAAATGTATTAACCTTTTAAAATTTTAATTGGAATCTTGTAAAAATTACATCTTTCTGAACGTTGTCTAAGAGTATACTTTGCTGAAAAATTTTTTATTTTTTTCATCAACAGAAATATTACTTTTGATAAAAAAATTACCTTTCAATCTTATATCTTCGGAAGATGATCCAATTAATACTTTAAAACTACCTCTTTCAACAATATATTCCATCTTTTCATTATAAAACGCTAATATTTCTACAGGTAATTCAAAAGTGATTTTCTTGCTTTCATTTGGTTTTAAGTTAATTCTTTTGAATCCTTTTAATTCTTTGACAGGTCTAGTTACACTTGCCACTTCATCGTTTAAGTACAATTGAACAACTTCATCTCCTTCAAACTGTCCGATATTTTTTACTTCACAACTTATCAAAATATTTGTTTCTTCGACTGTTATTTCTAAGTTGGAATATTCAAATGTTGTGTAACTTAAGCCGTAGCCGAATGGATATAGAGGTTTAGTAGGATAATCTACATAATCGCCCCACCAATGACTCCTTCCACCAGATGGTTTATGATTATAAAAAACAGGGATTTGTCCAGCATGATAAGGAAAAGATATAGGTAATTTCCCACCAGGTATTCGGTTACCAATTATTATGTCAGCAATAGCGTTGCCTCCTTCTTCTCCTGGTAGCCAGGCTTCTAAAATAGCGGAAACATTTTCATCAGCCCATTCTAATGAATAAGGTCTTCCAGTCACTAAAACAAGGATTATAGGCGTGTTGGTTTTTTTAATTTCTTGAAGAAGGTCTAGTTGAACGCCTGGAAGCTTTAACGTTGAACTGTCCCGTGATTCTCCAGTTGTACAATCTTTAGTTAGACCAGATTTGTCTCCTAGAACTACTATTGCTACATCTGAACTTTTGGCCAAGTTTATTGCTTCGGTAAAATAACTTTTATCTTTATTGTTAATTTCACAACCTTTGGAGTAAGAGACTTCTATTCCCAGAGGGATTAATTTTTCTTTTAATGCTTCATATATTGTAGTGATAGGTAATTCACTTTCTGAAAATTCTATGCCTTTCATTGCAGAGGTGCCAAAAGCGTCTTGTTCTAAAGTTTCTAAGTGTGTAAGATAAGTATAGTCTCCAGTTAAATTTCTAGCGCTATTGGCATTCGGACCAATAACAGCAACTTTTTTGATAGAGTTATTATCACTGATTAGAGGTAATATTCCATCGTTCTTTAATAAAACTATAGACTTCGCTGCGATTTCATAAGCTAATTTTCTATCTTCAGGTAGATCTAGATTGTCAGATACTTTTTCTAAGTCTACAAAAGGATTTTCAAACAGTCCCATTTCAAATTTTAATCTAAGAATTCTTTTAACTGCCTCATCAAGGAATTTAATGGGTAACTTTCCAGATTCAACAGCATTTTTTAAAGGTTCTTTATAGCAATCAAAAGTAGGAAGTTCTACATCTATTCCAGCTGTTAGAGCTTTTATTGCAGCTTCTTCTTTATCTGAGGCAACTTTATGATAATCCATTATTGAATTAACTGCAAAATAGTCTGATACAACTATTCCGTCAAAATTCCATTCCTCTCTGAGTATTTTTCTCAACAATTTTTTAGATGCTCCACAAGGAATTCCATCGAGTTCATGATAAGCATTCATTATGGATTTTGCTTTACCTTCTTTAATAGCTGCTTCAAAAGGAAGTAAAAATATCTCCTTTAGTTCCCTTTCTGCAATATGAGCTGGAGCCCAATTCATTCCTCCCTCAGAAACGCCATATCCCACAAAATGTTTCAATGTTGCTACAATACCGTTTTTTACATTTTCTGATTGTAATCCCTTAACATAAGAAACTCCCATAGATGAAACCAAATACGGATCTTCACCAAAAGTTTCTTCAGTTCTTCCCCATCTAGGATCTCTTGTTACATCAACTACAGGAGATAATCCTTGATGAATTCCTAGAGTTTTCATTTGTTCTCGTATTCTTGTGGTCATTTGTTCACAAAGTTCAGGTTGCCAAGTACTAGCAATACCAATCATTTGAGGAAAAATTGTAGCTCCTTTTGTCATATATCCGCTTAAGCATTCTTCGTGAATAAAAGCTGGGATACCTAATCTTGTTTCATTAATCAAATAACTTTGAATTTCATTTACTAATTTTGCAGTTTGTTTTGGAGAAAAACCTGTTGCACCTCCAGGTCTTGTGATTTGTCCTATTCCAAAATTCAAAAGTTTAGAGGCTTTTTGAACAGAAAACTCTCCATTTTCTAATATTTCATAACTCCAATAAGAACCTAATTGGGCAATTTTTTCATCTAACGTCATTTGATTTAAAAGATCTTTTACTCTTTCTTCTATGGGCTGGTTTCGATCTTTGTAAATATTCAATATGATCCCTCCAGTTACATTTTTTAATTCTAATCAAACTAAAATTAATTACAAAGTTTCATAAGCCACTCTAAATCTACACTATCAGCAACCTTTTGTCCTCCCTTTTTGCTTAGGTGAAGATTGTCTCCTTTATCGTATTCATAATATAGTCGTTTTGGATCCTGAGGATCTCTAACAATTTTGTCAAAGTCTATAAAACCATCATGCTCACTAGAGTTTCTTATCCATTCATTAATTTTACTTCTCTTCTCGTCTTCAGTTTTTGTCCAACATGATTGGTAGTTGTAAAAAGGGGTAATGGTTCCTAAAATTATTTTTGTATTGTGGCTATGCGCTTGTTCAATAAGTATTTTAAAACCTTCTATTATATCTTGAGAACTAATTTTTTCTGAAACAGGGGCTGTACCGGTGAGTGGATGAACAATATCGTTAATACCTTCTAATACAATCACAAAATCTACTTTATTATTTCCAAAGACATCTTTTTCAAACCTCTTTACACCAGCATCCCCAAAAAAATAGTTTGATTCAGAATCAAAAAGTAATCTATTTCCGCTTATTCCATGATTAATTAAAGAAACTTTTGCAGGATATTTGTAATAGAGATTCTGAGCTAAAGGCGACGTCCATTTAGAATCATGAGTTATTGAATCTCCAAAGCAAATTATTGTTTTTACATCGTCTTGTGTATTAACTTCAATTTGGGAAAAACCATATAAATAAGCATTTTCATGATCAGAAAGAATTTGTTGCATAAATTGATTTTGTGTTCTTTCTGAAAGCTCGAATACAGAAGTAATGGGTTGATCTTTGAAAAAAAATGTGCTACTTATAGTAGAAGGTAAATTGCTTGTATAGATGTCTAAAACAATAAATTCGCCTTCATTAACATTAAGTTCAACCACATCACTATAAACACTTTCTTGCGGGTTCAAAATAATTTCTTTTTTATTATTAAAAGATATGGGTACAAATGAATAAGGGACAGAATTGGATATACTTCTAGATTTAGTTATATTTAATTGTTCAAAGTGAATTGGTTCTTTTCCATGCAGATTTGAAAATAGAATTCTAATTTGGTCACCGTTGACGTTATTTTTTGCAAATACTCGTTGGATTCTGTTTTTAACATTGGAATCATCAAGATAAAATCTTATTGGTAAGTAACCCCAACTATTTATCCATTGATGAATGAAAAATACTCCCCTTTCTATATAAAAAGTTTTTATGAAAAACAAATAAAATTTATGTAAAAAAACTTTATTGTTCAAATTTTGTTATCTACTTAGTTTATATTATATAATTTTTTGAAAAACAAAACAAATATAAGTTTATCTAATAAACTAAAGATTAGAAGGTTTATAAACATTTATTTCCTTTTACAATCAATTTTGTTAGTTTTTAAAAATGTCTAATATTTATAATTACATTATAAATATATGTACTTACCACTATCTATTTTTGTTGGATTTCCTTCTACTCCTATCCATACATCCAAAGCAGAAGGATTGAATACTATATGTTGATCAGAACTAAATCTTAAGTTTTTCAAAGCATTTATATAATCAAGAATTTGAATATTTGTCGCATACCAGATTTCATCTTTATTCCCGATAGTTTTACAAAATTCTTCAATTAAGCCCCAATTATTATTTCTTTCGAATTCAAAACTATGACCCCAAACGTATAAAAGAAGCATTCTTCCTTTAGGATCTAATTTGATAAATTCGTTTGATCTTTCTAATAAATGATCATCATGGTGACAAGTTGGATGCCATGTCAAGAAATTCTCAGGGAGGGTATAGTTTTTATGAGAGTTTACCGTTCTTGAGTATTCAATGCCAAGATAAGGGAGGATTTCAACCACTTCTTTATTGTAATCTCCATAGGGGTAAGACATACCTCGGATCGGATATTCAACTAGAGATTCTAGTTTCATTTTATCTTCTTTTATTTCTTCTATGATTGTTTCTTTGGGTAATGTTGTCAAAAAAGGGTGGTTTAAAGTATGTACAGAAACTTCATGTTCTTCAAAAAGTTTTTTTATCTCGGAAGTATTGAGAAAAGGATATGTATCGAACTTTCCTGAATTCAAATGAAAAGTTCCTTTGATTCCATATTTGTCGAAAATTTTTATCAATTTTCTATCATAGATTTGGCCATCGTCATAACTCATTGTAACTGCTTTTGCTTTGCCTTCGGGATAATAACTAAAAGATATTTTCATTTTACAAGATCCTCCACTTATTAAAAATTATTACATTTATTTTTTCCATACTTTTATTTTTTGTACGTAAAAAACATTGTTAGGGATAGATTTTTCTCCCTTTTTCATCAGAAATCATAGTTTTTCTATAAAAGTAAGTATTAATAACATCTCTCCATTCCTTAGCGTGTTCTTTTTGTTCCAAAAGTCTGGATAATACATCATGATATCGTTTATTGTCTATAAGTTCCTCAAGTTCAATCCATAGATTTATAAGCCATTGAACATCTTCCACTCCTTCGAAATGTGTGTCATAAATATGTTGAATGAGTGTTTTATTATTTTTTAACTTATAAATGTAAGAAACATGGTGGAAGAAAAGTAGTAGTTCTTCTGGACAACTTTCTAAATGTTCAAACATTTCAAAGTTTGGTTGTTGATATAGTTTGGTAAAACCTGTGCCAGACTTTAAAGTTCTATCTACACCAATGCCAAAATGATTAGCTCTGTGATACGTTCCCCACCTTGAATATTCATAACCATCTACATTAGGTCCATAATGATGTCCTGGATTTACCATCCAACCTATTCCTAAAGGAGAAGTATATTTTTCGTATATTGTCCAAGAATTTTGCAACATGTTTGATAAATTTTCAAGAAGTTTTGAATTATTTCCAAAAGTACACTTTATCCATTCATCTGTAATTTGTGAACTTTTAAGTTCTGGGTTCCACGTTAGGCGACCGTACCCATAAAGATTTGCTTGAGCTAAAGTATGACCTGTCCAATTGGTATCATCCCCCACATTAGAAACTCCTGCTATTCCAAAATTTTTTGAATTGAATGGAACACCTGATATAATTTCCGATACGGAAGTCCCTTCTCCAAAAAGATAGGTGTCAAAATCCAAGACTTCTTTCCATTGTGGTACCAAATAACAAAGATGTTTTTGTTGCCCAGTGTATTCCTGGGTGATTTGAAGTTCGAGGATTTGATTAGTTTTTTTGAGGCCCCCAAAAAGTGGATTTACAGGTTCTCTAACTTGAAAATCCATAGGTCCATTTTTTATTTGGATAATCACGTTATCCAAAAATTGACCATCTAACGGTATGAAAGTTTCATAAGCTGCTTTAGCTCTATCAGTATTTTGGTCCCTCCAATCTTGGTAACAATTGTAGACGAAGGCTCTCCAAATTATAAGTCCATTGTGTGGAGCAAGTGCTTCTGCAAGCATATTAGCTCCGTCTGCATGGTTTCTATTGTATGAATATGGTCCGGGTTGATCTTCCGAATCTGCTTTGACAAGAAAGCCCCCAAACTCAGGAATGTGATCATAAATAAAGTTAGCTCTCTTTTTCCACCATTTATTCACTTCTTCATTTAGAGGATCCGCTGTTTTTAAACCACCTATCATTATAGGGCTAGCAAAATTTACACTCAAAAACACTTTTATGCCGTATCTTTTGAAAATTTCATACAAAGTTTCTACTATATAAATCTTGTCATCTATTAGTCGGGCCTCTTCCTTTCCAACATTTACATTATTTAGAGATATTGCATTTATTCCAACGGATGAAAGTAATCTTGCATAATCTCTAATCCTATCAAGGTTGTCCACTAATTCATAGTTTCTGTAGAAAATGGATTTTCCAGCGTATCCTCTTTCTATGTTTCCGTTTAAATTATCCCAATGATTGATCATTCTTAAAGGGGTTTTAGGATTTTCTAAAACATATAAGTCATCAAGGAGTTTCTTTTCTTGTAATGTTCTAATTAAATAAAAAGTTCCATATAGTAATCCATTATCAGATTTAGAGGTTACTATTATAAATTTTTTGTCGTGACTATTCACAGTCTTGATTAAAAATCCTTCTTCATCTATAGCTATAGTCTCCTCATCTTTTAAAAATGAATCGACCAAATTGTTTTTTCCAATTTTAGATATAGTTATAAATTTATTGGAGTTGGTATAGTTGTTGATAAGAGGACTTATACCCAATATTTTATTTATAGAATAATAGATTTCATCTTTTATGGAGTCTATTATATAACTGTTTTCATTAATTACTATATTCTTGAAATATTTTGCATATTCATTCAATAATGATTGATCTTTAATATGTTCATAGTTTAACCAGCATTGGTAATCTATTTCATTGGAAAAAGGTTTCATTCAATCCCTCCTTTTACACACCAGAATAAGCCATAAAACCACCATCAATTGGTATAACGGTTCCAGTTACAAAACCAGAAGCGTTTTCATCACATAACCAAAGAACCGTACCTAAAAGATCTTCTGGGAGGCCTAATCTTCCTAAAGGTGTGTGATCGATTATTTTTTTATATCGTTCAGTAGGAGTTCCATCTTCATGAATAAGTAAGTTTTTGTTTTGTTCTGTTAGAAAAAAACCTGGTGCGATCGCATTAACCCTAATTCCAACTTTTGCGAAATGTACTGCTAACCAATAGGTGAAGTTGCTAACAGCAGCTTTTGCAGCACTGTATGCAGGAACTTTTGTCATTGGAGAAAATGCACTCATGGAAGAAATGTTGATTATGGTAGTGTTTTCACGTTTTACCATTTCTTCTAAAAACACTTGAGATACAATAAATGTGCCTAGAAAATTGAGATTAAAAACAAATTCGAACCCGTCAACTTCTAGATCAAAAAAAGTAATTAATTCATGGTTTTCTTTTTGAAGGTCAGATAACTCAAAAATCTCTTTTGTAGTTGTTCCTTTTGGATGATTTCCGCCCGCTCCATTTATTAAAATATCGCATTTATCGTATTTTTCTATTACTTTTTCTTTTGCTGATTTTACTTCTTCCTTATTTAGTACGTCACATTTTACTGCTAGAGCATCGCCTCCTTCGTTCAATATTTCCTCGACAACGGATATAGCTTTATCCAAAGAAATATCAAGTATCGCTGTTTTTACACCTTTTTTAGCTAATCCTCTTGCTATTGAGCCACATAGTATTCCTCCACCACCTGTTATTACAGCTACTTTTCCTTCCAAGTTTGATTTCAAAGTAATCATCCTTTCGTCATTTTATCTAAAGATTCCCAAATTCCAAATAAATAGCTAACACCCAACGCTCTATCAAATAAACCGTAACCTGGTCTTGCTTTTTCATTCCATATGAGCCTGCCATGATCTGGTCTCAGATATCCGTTAAAATTTGTTTCATGCAAAGCTTTCATTATTTCAAAAATGTCTAATGAACCTTCTTTTGAGAAATGAGAAACTTCATAAAATTTTTTGTATCCCGTTATTTTTATGTTTCTGATATGTGCAAAGGAGATCTTACCTTGTTTTCCAAATTGCCTAATTATTTCAGTCACATTATTTTCTGGATTTGCGCCTAATGAGCCACTACAGATTGCTAGTGTATTTGAAGGACTATCAACTATTTTTATAATCTTTTCAAGCTGTTCTTTCGAACTGACGATCCTTGGTAATCCAAAAATTGGCCAGGGGGGATCATCAGGATGAATAGCCATTTTAATACCGACTTTTTCACAAACAGGAATAATACTTTTGAGAAAATATTCTAAATTATGAAAAAGTTTATCTTCATCTATGTCTGAAAAAACTTCGAAAAGTTGATGTAAATTTTTCAGTTTTTCTGGCTCCCAACCCGGTAATGAAAAGCCTTTCGCACCGCTTTCAACCTCTTGGATGAGTTGTTGGGGAGAAATATTCTTTATTTTTTCATGATCATAGGCCATAGAGTAAGATCCATCAGAAAGTTGGTGGTATAAGTTAGTTCTTACCCAATCAAAAATAGGCATGAAGTTATAACATATTACTTTAATCCCTATCATACTTAAATTTTCAATAGTTTTAATATAATTTTCAATGTAATAATCTCTCGAAGGAAGCCCTGCTTTTATGTCTTCATGAACGTTTACACTTTCAATTACTTCTAAAGCTAATCCTTCATTGTTTACTTGGTTTTTAAGTTTTTCAATCTTTTCTATAGGCCATACTTCTCCAACGGGGATTTCATTCAATGTGCCAGCAATTCCAGATATTATTGGTATCTGTTTTATTTGAGATAGCGTTACACTGTCATCTTTTTCACCAAACCATCTGAGTATAAAATTCACATGTTTTCCTCCTGTTTTTGTAGTTAGTAGCTAAGAAACGGCCTGCATTCTAGTTAACAAAATGTAGGTTATCTAATGCAGGCCAGAATATGAATCAGCAAAAATAAGTAGAAATACTATTTACTTCTATTTCTCGAGTTTAATGTTTCCAAAGTTTACTGTACTTTGATAGTTGTTACCGGTTGGATCATTCCAAGTTAGTATTCCTACCCTTCTTCCAGCTGCACTAGCATCGTTAACTTGAACGTCAAAGCCTATAACTTCTCCACCAGATGGTGTAATTGTTTTCCAAGAAATAGCGGCTTCAATTATGTATCCTCCATCTATTACTTTAGCTGCTGTTTTAAAGTTTGCAGCAGATGCACCTGTACCAAAGGATTGCTCATTAACGTAGTTAACTCTATATTGTGCATCATCCACTTCGTAGAACCCTGTTTTGTTGTTGTTTTCGTCGATGAAAAATTCTACTGAATCTTGTTCCCATGGATCTGAGTGATCTTTATTTAAAACAGGATCAGATACTATGGCAAGAACATAAAGTGCTTTTTCATCCCATAAGACTTTAAAATCTGCTTTAGCATTTTGAAGACTTCCAGAAACAACTGTGTGGGTTGAATAGGTTTCTGCCATTTCCCAAATATCGTCTATTTCTGCATCAATAATTGGTGTTCCATATTTTGCAGTTCCTACAGCAGCAGCTTCTAAAACAAGTATCCCATAATTTGCAGTACTTTCTTTTTGTTGGTTTGTAGTGTCATTCCAACTGTACATTTTCTTGCCATCTATTACCGCAATATCAAAACCTATGGATGAACCTTTTTCAAATTTTTGAGGGAGAGTAATTGAGCATTCAAAAGCATATTTTTTATATCCAGGGCTGACAAAATGCTTAATTTCGATTTCATCTGGTTTATTTGTTTCAACTGTCCAATCAGTTCTAATAATCACCCAAACATCGTCATCTTGTAAGTAAGGAGTTTTGGCGTTGTTAGGATCGATGAAAATTGCTACTCCATCTTCTGGATCCTTCGTTTCATCTCTTACATCTCCATAAATAAACAATGTGCCTTCATCCCATATTATTCTTGCGTTTAATCTTTCATTCCCTTGATCATCGAAAATTTGTACAGGTATTGAAAATAAATAAGCATCATCCAACATGCCGAAAGGTATCGCAGTACCTTGGGCTATGGAACTTTTTTTCGGAAGAATAGGCAGTACTGTTGGTTCTACTATTCCCCAATAAGAGTATTTTGCTTGATAGTCTTTGTCAAATAGTAATGGCCAATCATTTCTAGTCTGGTTTTTCCATGAATAATCATCTTTTAGGCCCCAGAAAGTAACACTAGTTATAGCGTCATCATACTTTTTTAGAAGTGTAAATAGTTCTTTGTACACATAACCTTGTTCTACGAGAGATTCATAAGGAGGAGCGTCATAGTTAGAAGATTGATCTTTATAAATACTCATATCTAACTCTGTTACATGAATTTCTATACCTGGAATTGAACTGAATAACTGAATAGCTTCTTCAACCTGACGTAAATCTGTTCCCACGCCTATATGCATTTGCATCCCAATACCATCTATAGGGATTCCTCTTGCTTTAAAATCAGAAACGAGGTTGTAAATAAAATCTCTCTTTTTTGGTTCATAAGTGTTGTAGTCATTATAAAATAATTTTGCATTAGGATCAGCTTCATGTGCGAACTTGAAAGCATATTCAATATATTCAGGTCCTATAATATCGTACCATAATGATCTTCTTAATCCATCAGGTTGATTTGGATCTATTGCTTCATTTACCACATCCCAAGCTTGAATTTTTCCAGAAAAATGACCAACGACATCTTTTATATATTTTTCCATGCGCTTAAGAAGAACTTCTCTTGAAACTAAGTTTCCATCAGCATCTTTGAAAAACCAATCTGGAGTCTGATTGTGCCATAGTAATGTGTGGCCTCTTACATTGAAATTTTTTGATTGTGCAAAGTTGATGTATTCATCGGCAACAGAGAATTTATAGGTGTTCAAATCAACCAAAAGACTTTCTGGTTTCATTTCGTTTTCTGCGGTAATACTGTTGAAATGTTTTTCAACCATTTTCATTTCAAGTGGATTAGAGAGTACTTTGTAAGGAACAGCGACACCTATTTTGAAGTTGTCACCATAAATTTCATATAAATCGGGTATTTCCCATTCTGGTTCAAACAAAGGAATAGTCTTATCAATTAGTACAAAATCATCGAGATAAAATGCTAATGTATTATTTGGTGATTCGACATAAAAGAGCATTTCTTCAACTGTTTCTCCAGATTTTACAGTATAGGATCCTCCGATTTGCGTCCATTTATTAGAAGGGATAGTTCTTTGCCAGGCGATTGTATCATAGTGAGATTGATCATCTGAAGCATATTTTCTTTGCATAGTTAAAGTTACTTGCTGATCTTGGCCAGTTTCTTGGTAAACCCAAACTTCCATTTCGTAACTTTTGCCTGGGAGTAAAATATTTTTAAGATCGATCTGAGCTCCGTGCCAGTTGCTTTGTCTTCCACTCACATATAATGAGTATTTTCCGCTGTTTGCTACTTTATCTGTTGTAGTTATAGAAACTGGATCGCCTCTGGATTGCCAGTTTTCTGTTCCCGTCTCAAAAGTTGTTTTTAATAGGATATCCGACCTTGGAACTTTGTTAACTCCGAGAACTTTAAAATCATCTAAATAATAAGTAAAATCAGCATTTAAAGGAGTTATTACCATGAACGAAAATTTTTTAACTGGTTCTTTGAGCTTAAGTTTGAAGTTTGCTCTCATTTCTTTCCAAAAGTTTGGAACGACCACTTTTTCATGTATAGTCACAAAACGTTCCCCTGCAGCGTCATCGATATAGGCGACAATTCTAAAAAGTTGAGGAGAATCAGAAATTTGATAAACGGGAGCATAGACAGTAAGCTCGGCTCCATCAAATACATTCCATTCACTTGTAAAATCGATCTCCGGGCCTTCCCAACCGGATTTTCTGTTTTCTATCTTCAAGGAAGAGTTTCCTTCAAATGCGAAGTCTTGAGATATGTTGAGTAAAATATTTTCTCCTTGAGGATAAATTTTTACATCAGAATTTTCAAAATCAATAATAAATTCGTAATCTGCAGGCGATATGATTTTATCTCCGTTTTTAGCAGATACACCTGAAGAAAAACCTATAGTTAGGAGTCCTAAGCCAATTAACAACAAAGGAATAATTGCATTTTTCATTTTTTTTACCTCCTTTGAAATTTGAAAATAAATTTGGAGTCCCCCAACCTTATTTCAAAAGTTGGGGGAAATAATATCATTGAATAAAAAATTGC
>Ga0208938_1000882_pt1 | contig 19234 bp, 18 predicted proteins | sample AD_UKC125_MetaG_FD_184434 | JGI IMG/M metagenome (GOLD analysis project Ga0208938, IMG submission 184434) | Active sludge microbial communities of municipal wastewater-treating anaerobic digesters from USA - AD_UKC125_MetaG (SPAdes) (version 2) | ecosystem: Engineered > Bioreactor > Anaerobic >...
TGCCGCCAAAAAGCAAACAATAGCGCGCCCCCCCCACGCAGCCCTTGCTTTTGCACTGGCACGCTACTATGTGGCGCTCATCCCGACATTGTGACGCAACGGAGGGGCTGGCGCCGGAAGGGGCCGGCGCCTCGCGGCATTGCATGGTCCGGAAACAGGAGTTTGAATGGCGGATATCGCGCGCATCATCGAAATCGTCGAGCCGGAGGCAAAGGCCCTTGGCTTCGATCTCGTGCGCGTGCGCTATTTCAAGGGTGGAGAGATCGGCCCGCTGTCCGATGCCGAGGAATATACCCTCCAGATCATGGCCGAACGGCCCGACACCGGGCAGTTGGTGATCGAGGATTGCGCCGCGCTTTCCCACCGCGTGTCCGATGCGATCGACGCGCTGGAAGAAGCGGGCGAAGTGCTGATTTCCGATGCCTATCGCCTCGAGGTATCCTCGCCGGGCATCGACCGCCCGCTCACCCGTCCGGCCGACTATGTCAACTGGGCCGGACACGAAGCGCGCGTCCAGCTGGTCAACCCGGTGGAGGGCAACCGCAAGGCGCTGCAGGGCGAACTCATCGGCCTTGATGGCGATACCGTGACCCTGGAAGACAAGAAGTCCGGCCGGATTTCCTTCCCGCTGGCCGATGTTCATTCCGCCAAGCTGGTCCTGACCGACAAGCTGATTGCCGCTACCCGGCCGCTCGATACGTCCGGGGCAGACGATATTCTCGAAGTAGAAGAACAGGAAGACTGATATGGCCAGTCCGATTTCCGCCAACCGCGCCGAACTGCTTGCGATTGCGAATTCCGTCGCGACCGAGAAGATGATCGACAAGTCGATCGTTATCGAGGCGATGGAAGAGGCGATCCAGAAGTCCGCGCGCAACCGCTATGGTGCGGAAAACGACATCCGCGCCAAGCTTGATCCGCGCACCGGCGACCTGCGCCTGTGGCGCGTGGTCGAAGTGGTCGAGGTGGTCGAGGACTATTTCAAGCAGGTCGATCTCAAGGCCGCGCAGAAGCTTGATGCCAACGCCAAGCTGGGCGACTTCATCGTCGATCCGCTGCCGCCGGTGGACCTGGGCCGGATCGATGCGCAGTCAGCCAAGCAGGTGATCTTCCAGAAGGTCCGCGATGCCGAGCGTGATCGCCAGTACGAGGAATTCAAGGACCGCGCCGGCGAAGTCGTGACGGGTGTGATCAAGTCGGTCGAATTCGGCCACGTGATCGTCAACCTGGGCCGCGCCGAGGGCGTGATCCGCCGCGACCAGCAGATCCCGCGCGAAGTTGCCCGCGTGGGCGAACGCGTCCGCGCGCTGATCCTCAAGGTCGAGCGCCAGAACCGCGGTCCGCAGATCTTCCTCAGCCGCGCGCACCCCGAATTCATGAAGAAGCTGTTCGCGCAGGAAGTGCCCGAAATCTACGACGGCATCATCACCATCCAGGCCGCCGCCCGCGATCCGGGCAGCCGGGCCAAGATCGGCGTGATCAGCCGCGATTCGAGCATCGACCCGGTCGGCGCCTGCGTCGGCATGAAGGGCAGCCGCGTCCAGGCGGTGGTCCAGGAACTGCAGGGCGAGAAGATCGACATCATCCCCTGGAGCGAGGACACCGCGACTTTCGTGGTCAACGCGCTCCAGCCCGCGACCGTCAGCCGCGTCGTGATCGACGAGGAGGAAAGCCGGATCGAAGTGGTGGTGCCCGATGACCAGCTGTCGCTTGCCATTGGCCGCCGCGGTCAGAACGTGCGTCTCGCCAGCCAGCTCACCGGCTCGCAGATCGACATCATGACCGATCAGGAAGCCTCGGAGAAGCGCCAGAAGGAATTCGCCGAGCGTTCCAAGATGTTCGAGGAAGAACTCGACGTCGACGAGACCCTGTCGCAGCTGCTGGTCGCCGAAGGCTTCAGCGAGCTGGAGGAAGTCGCCTATATCGAACTTCCCGAACTGGCCGCGATCGAAGGCTTCGACGAAGAACTGGCCGAGGAACTGCAAAGCCGCGCGGCCGAGGCGCTTGAGCGCCGCGAGGAAGCCAACCGCGAGGCCCGCCGCGCGCTGGGCGTCGAGGATGCCCTGGCCGAACTGCCGCACCTGACCGAAGCGATGCTCGTCACGCTCGGCAAGGCGGGGATCAGGACGCTCGACGATCTCGCCGATCTCGCCACCGACGAACTGATCGCCAAGAAGCGCGCCGAACAGCGCCGCCGCGACAATTCCGCGCCGGCCCGCCGTAGCGAACGCGAGCAGGACAAGGGCGGCGTGCTGGGCGAATACGGCCTCAGCGAAGAACAGGGCAACGAGATCATCATGGCTGCCCGCGCCCACTGGTTCGAGGACGAACCCAGCGAGGAGGCCGCCGATGCGGATTCCTCACAATGAACGCCTAGGCTCCGACATCCCCGGCGGTGAAGGCCCGGAAAGGAAGTGCATCCTTTCCGGCTCCCACGGTGCGCGCGATGACCTCGTGCGGCTGGCGATCTCGCCGGATGGCGATGTGCTGCCCGATGCCCTGGCGCGCGCGCCGGGGCGGGGCGCATGGATCGGCGTTTCGCGGGCGGAACTGGAAGCAGCGCTGGCCAAGGGCAAGCTCAAGGGCGCGCTGGCGCGTGCCTTCAAGGGCGCGCCGCTAACTATTCCCGACGACCTGCCGGAACGGATCGAGGCCGCGCTGCGCCGTGCCTTCACCGACCGGCTGGGGCTGGAAATGAAGAGCGGCAAGCTGCTGCTCGGCTCCGACCGGATTGCCGAGCATGCGCGCGGCGGCGCGGTGGCGTGGCTGGCCCATGCGGCCGATGCCAGCGCCGACGGGTCGCGCAAGCTCGACCAGGCCTGGCGCGTGGGCCAGGAAGAAGAAGGAACCGGGCTGGCAGGGATCACCTTGCCACTGGACCGGGCGGCGCTGTCTGTGGCATTGGGCCGGGACAACGTCGTCCACCTGGCGCTGACCGATCCGGCAGCGGCCCACAGGCTGGAAATCCCGCTCCGGCGCTTGCTGCGCTACCTTGGGCAGGCCGAAACGACCGGAACAGAAGAAGGTGAAGCGGCGGCCACAACGGCTGTGGCAGCGCCTGCGACGACGAATTGAGACTGAAGGGCGTAATTGAGCATGAGCGATAGCGATAACAAACCGACGCTGGGCCGCAAGCCGCTGGGGCTGAAGCGTTCGGTAGAAGCGGGCGAGGTCAAGCAGACCTTCAGCCACGGCCGCACCAACAAGGTGGTGGTCGAGGTTAAGCGCCGCAAGCTGATCGGCAAGCCTGGTGCGCCCGAAGGCGGAGCGCCCGAGCCGGTCGCCGCCGCCGCGCCGGCCCCGGTTGCTGCCGCACCCGCGCCTGCGCCCCGCCCGGCTGCCCCGCCGCCGCGTCCGTCTGCCCCGGCTGGCGAGACCCCGCAGGAGCGCGTCGCCCGCCTTCAGCGCGAAGCCGAGGAAGCCCGCCTCGCCGTGCTTGAGGAGCAGACCCGCCGCGAGATCGAGGAACGCCAGCGCGCGGCCGAGGAAGAGCGCCGCCGCGCCGAGGAAAACCGCAAGGCCGCCGAAGCCGAAGCTGCCGCCGCCGTTGCTGCCGCTGCGGCACCGGCGCCGGCCCCTGCGGCTCCGGCCGAAGCTGCACCGGCTGCCGAAGCGGCGCCCGTCGCCCAGGCTGCTCCCGCTGCCGCAGAGCCGGCGCCGGCTCCCGCAGCCAAGGCCGAAACCCCGGCCGCGCCTGCGCCGCGCCGTTTCACCCCGGTTGCCGCGCCCAAGCGTCCCGAGCCCGCGCCCAAGAAGCCGGCCCATCCGACGCGCGACAAGGGTGCCGACCAGCGCCGCCATGCCGGCAAGCTGACCGTCTCGAAGGCGCTCAACGAGGACGAGGGCGCCCGCGCCCGCAGCCTCGCCGCGCTGAAGCGTGCGCGCGAAAAGGAACGCCGCGCCCACTTCGCGGGGCAGAGCCAGCCGCGAGAGAAGCAGGTTCGCGACGTGATCGTGCCCGAGGCGATCACGGTGCAGGAACTGGCCAACCGCATGGCCGAAAAGGGCGCCGACCTGGTCAAGGCGCTGTTCAAGCTGGGCATGATGGTCACCGTCAACCAGACGATCGACCAGGATACCGCCGAGCTGCTGGTCGAGGAATTCGGCCACAACATCCAGCGCGTGTCGGAAAGCGATGTCGATATCGACACCGCCGAGGACGTCGATGCGCCCGAAACGCTGAAGACGCGTCCGCCGGTGGTTACCATCATGGGCCACGTCGATCACGGCAAGACCAGCCTGCTCGACGCGCTGCGCGGCACCGACGTGGTGCGCGGCGAGGCCGGCGGCATCACCCAGCATATCGGCGCCTACCAGATCAAGACCAAGAGCGGCGATCTGATCACCTTCCTCGACACCCCGGGTCACGAGGCCTTCACCGAAATGCGCCAGCGCGGCGCCAACGTGACGGACATCGTCGTGCTGGTGGCGGCGGGCGATGACGGGATCATGCCCCAGACGATCGAGGCGATTCGCCACACCCGCGCGGCCGGCGTGCCGATGATCGTGGCGATCACCAAGAGCGACAAGCCCGAATACAACCCGCAGAAGATCCGCGAGCGGCTGCTTGAGCACGAGATCGTGGTCGAGGCGATGTCGGGCGATGTCCAGGATGTCGAGGTGTCGGCCAAGACCGGCGCCGGGCTGGACCAGCTGATCGAGAAGATCCTGCTCCAGGCGGAACTGATGGAACTGCGCGCCAATCCCGACCGCCCCGCCGAGGCGACCGTGGTCGAGGCCAAGCTCGACAAGGGCAAGGGGCCGCTGGCGACCGTGCTGATCACGCGGGGCACGCTGAAGGTCGGTGACATCCTGGTGGTCGGCACCCAGTCGGGCCGCGTGCGCGCCATGCTGGATGACAAGGGCCGCCAGGTGAAGGCCGCGCCGCCCGCGCTGCCGGTCGAAGTGCTGGGCATCGGCGGCGTGCCGATGGCCGGTGACACGCTGACCGTGGTCGAGAGCGAGGCCCGCGCCCGCGAGGTTGCCGCCTTCCGCCAGGAACGCGCCACCGCCAAGCGCACCACCTCGGCTCCGACCAGCCTCGAGAACATGTTCTCGGCGCTGTCCGCCAAGCAGAGCGTGATCGAATACCCGGTGGTGATCCGCGCCGACGTGCAGGGATCGACCGAGGCGATCATCAATGCGCTGAACCGCCTGTCGAACGACGAGATCAAGGTCCGCGTCCTGCAATCGGGCGTGGGTGCGATCACCGAAAGTGACGTGAGCCTGGCCCAGGCCTCCGGCGCGCCGATCATCGGCTTCAACGTCCGCCCGAACGCCAAGGCGCGCGAGCTGATCGAACGCCAGAAGGTGCGCCTGAAGTACTTCGACGTGATCTATCACCTGACCGACGACGTCGCCAAGGAAATGGCCGGCATCTGGGGGCCGGAGCGGATCGAGCACGTGGTCGGCCGCGCCGAGGTCAAGGAAGTCTTCCCGGCCGGCAAGCGCGACAAGGCCGCAGGCCTGCTGGTGGTCGAAGGCTACATCAAGAAGGGCATCAGCGCGCGTCTTACCCGCAACGACGTCATCGTCTCGCAGACCACCATCGCATCGCTGCGCCGCTTCAAGGACGACGTCGCCGAAGTGCGCGCCGGGCTGGAGTGCGGCGTGGTCCTGCAGGACACGAACGACATCCGCGCCGGCGACCACTTGGAAGTCTTCGAGGTGGAGGAGCGCGAACGCACTCTGTGACCTTTGCCTGCTGAACCGGAAACCGAACCGGACAAGGGGCCCGGATCCGCCAGACCTGGCGGTCTGGGCCCTTCTTCCTTCCGATAGCTCTTGTTGCTTCCGTACGTCCTCTCGACACCTGGAAACCGATGCCCCGCTACGTCGCCTTCTTCGGTTCGATCAATGTCGGCGCCAACCGCCTGACCATGGCCGACCTGCGCTGGGCGTTCGAGCGCGAAGGCTTCGAACAGGTCGAGACGGTGGTGGCCAGCGGCAACGTGCTGTTCGCATTCGACGAGCGGCCGACCGCCGGCCTTGAGGAGCTGTTCGCGCACATGATGGCGGAGCGCTTCGACATCGCCAGCTTTGTCGCGGTGCGCAACCGGGCGGAGGTGGCCACAGCGATCGGCGAGAATCCCTTTGCCGCCGATGGCGCGGAAAACCTGGTTCACACCCAGTTCCTTGGCGGCCAGCCCGGGCCGGCGCAGTTCGCGGACCTGGTTGCCGCCTATGCCGGACGCGGGCCGGAAAGGCTCGCCTTGGGGGACCGCTCGCTCTATATCGATTACGTCGATGGCGTGGGCAATTCGCGGCTGACCGGCGCCTTCATCGAACGGCGACTGGGTTTCCCGGGCACCGCGCGCAACCTGCGTTCGCTGCGGCGGATACTGGACAAGATGGACGAGAATTGATGGCCAAGCAGCCCGCCACTCCCGAAACCCGCTCGGTTCGCCTGCTCAAGGTGGGCGAACAGGTGCGCCACGTGATTTCCGAACTGCTGATGCGGCAGGAGGTCCACGATGACGTTCTGACCGCCCATTCGGTCAGCGTCACCGAAGTGCGGATGTCGCCCGACCTGCGCCACGCGGCTGTCTATGTGAAGCCGCTGCTGGGCGCGGACGAGGAGCTGGTGCTCAAGGCGCTGCGCACGCACACGGCCTTCTTCCAGAAGGAAGTGGCTGGCCGCCTGCGGCTGAAATATGCGGCGAAGATCCGGTTCATGGCGGACGAGAGCTTCGACGTGGCGAGCAAGATCGATGCGCTGCTGGCCGATCCGAAGGTTGCCCGCGACCTCGACCAGGATTGAGGTTTCCGGTCTTCGGTCCGCTCCGCTCGCAATGACGATGGGTAGGATAGGTCTGGGGGCAGGATAGGTCTGGGGGTTGGATAGGTCTGGGGGTTGGATAGGTCTGGCCTTTTGTCTGCGACTGCTTATCTCACACCCGCATGGCCAAGCTTTACTTCTACTACGCCAGCATGAACGCGGGCAAATCGACCACGCTGCTGCAGGCCGATTTCAACTACCGCGAGCGCGGCATGGCGACCATGCTGTGGACCGCCGCGCTGGATGACCGGGGCGGGGCCCGCGCGATCGAAAGCCGCATTGGCCTGCATGCCGAGGCGCACCGCTTTGACTCCGAAACCGACCTGTGGGCGCGGGTCACCGCCGCCACCCGGGTCGAACCGCTGGCCTGCGTGCTGGTCGACGAGGCGCAGTTCCTCACCGAAGGACAGGTCTGGCAGCTCGCCCGGCTTGCGGACGAGGCGAACATTCCGGTGCTGTGCTATGGCCTGCGCACCGATTTCCAGGGCGAACTGTTCCCGGGCGCCAAGGTGCTGCTGGGCATTGCGGACTCGCTCGTGGAACTGAAGGCCGTGTGTCACTGCGGCCGCAAGTCGACGATGAACCTGCGGGTCGATGCCACTGGCGCGGCTGTCAGGCAGGGCGCGCAGACCGAGATCGGCGGCAACGATCGCTATGTGGCGCTGTGCCGCAAACACTTCACCGAGGCGCTGGGACAATGAACGACACCCTTATCCAGGCCGCCGCGCTGATCGTGCCGCTGGTCATCGCCATCGTGTTTCACGAAGTTGCGCATGGCTGGATGGCCCGCGCGCTGGGCGATCCGACGGCAGCGGAACTGGGGCGGCTGAGCCTCAACCCGATCCGCCATGTCGATCCCTTCGGCACGGTGATCCTGCCGGGCATGCTGATGCTGGCGGGCTGGCCGGTGTTCGGCTGGGCCAAGCCGGTGCCGGTGGTCAAGGCCCGGCTGCGCAATCCGCGCCGTGACATGATGATCGTCGCCGCTGCCGGGCCGGGCAGCAACCTGATCATGGCGGCATTGGCCGCCGTGGCGCTGGGCCTGCTGATCCCGCCTGCCACGGGCATGGACGGCCTGTCGCCGCTGATGGCCTTCGTGGTGCTCAACCTCGGCATGTTCATTTCGATCAACGTGTTCCTGGCGCTGTTCAACCTGCTGCCGATCCCGCCCTTCGATGGCGGCCACATCGTCGAGGGGCTGCTGCCCCCGGCAGTGGCGCGCCGCTATGCCGGGCTCCACAGCAAGGCGCTGCTGATCATGATCCTGCTGCTGGTGGTCGTGCCGCTGGCCTTCCCCAGCCTCAACGTGGTGCGCTGGGTGGTCGGCCCGCCGGTCGAGTGGCTGGTGGGGCGCTACATGGAGCTTGCCGCCCTCGTTGCCGGTGCATGATGCCGCACGGCTGGATCATCCTCGACAAGCCGCTTGGCCTTGGTTCGACCCAGGCGGTCGGCGCGGTCAAGCGCGTGTGCCGGGAAGCGGGGCTGGGCAAGGTCAAGGTCGGCCACGGCGGCACGCTCGACCCGCTGGCCAGCGGCGTCCTGCCGATCGCGCTGGGCGAGGCGACCAAGCTGTGCGGGCGGATGCTGGATGCCAGCAAGGAATATGCCTTCACCATCCGGTTCGGGGTAGAAACCGACACGCTCGACCTGGAAGGCAAGATCGTGGCGGAAAGCGAGGTGCGCCCCACGCTGGCTGAGATCGAGGCGGTGCTGCCCCGCTTCACCGGCCCGATCGAGCAGGTGCCGCCGGTCTATTCCGCGATCAAGGTCGATGGGACACGCGCCTACGACCTCGCCCGCGCGGGCGAGGCGGTGGACCTGAAGTCCAGAAGTGTGACCATCCACTCCCTCTCCGTTCGTGTCGAGACTGGTCGAGACACGTCGGGCGCAGGTGTCTCGACCAGGCTCGACACGAACGGAGCTTTGAACGAAGTCACCCTGGTCGCCCACGTTTCCAAGGGTACCTACATCCGCAGCATGGCCCGCGACATCGCCCGCGCGCTGGGCACGGTCGGGCACGTCACCATGCTGCGCCGCCTGCGCGCGGGGCCGTTCGGGCTGGATCAGGCGATTTCGCTGGACAAACTCAACGAAATCGGCAAGGGCGCGCGGCTTGAGAACGTACTCTTGCCGCTGGAGGCAGGGCTGGTCGACATCCCGGCTCTCAACCTCGGTCCGCAGCAGGCAGGCATGGTCCGACAGGGCCGGGTTCTGAGCGGACTGCCCCATGACGACGGGCTGCACTGGGCGCTATGCGGGACTGTTCCCCTGGCGCTGATGGAGCTTTCGGGCGGAAACGCCCGCGTGGTCAGGGGGTTCAACCTTCCGGATGTCGCGGAGTAAATGATATGTCGGTTAGCCCCGAAAAGAAGCAGGAAATCATCACCGCCAACGCCCGCCAGGCCGGTGACACCGGTTCGCCGGAAGTGCAGGTCGCGATCCTCACCTCGCGGATCCTGACGCTGACCGAACACTTCAAGGCGCACCACAAGGACAACCACTCGCGCCGCGGCCTGCTGATGATGGTCAACAAGCGTCGCAGCCTGCTTGACTATCTCAAGCGCAAGGATGTGGACCGCTACAACGCGCTGATCCAGAAGCTGGGTCTTCGCAAGTAATCAAGCGGAGCGGCCCCTAGCGGGCCGCTTTTGCTTTGGGGGCACCGCACAGGCGGTGCCGCCCGCAACATGGGGTTCCCCTGCAATTCGGCGGGGAGCGCCACGGGGCCACAAGCGCCCCACACCGGACCGGGACGGAATCCCCGGCAGAAAAACCCGCGCGCAATAGGGCCTGCGGGCTGAAGGAAACGAAATGTTCGACGTAAAGACCGTATCGATGGAGTGGGGCGGAAAGACCCTCACCCTGGAAACCGGCCGCATTGCCCGTCAGGCCGACGGCGCGGTGCTCGCGACCCACGGCGAGACCGTGGTGCTCTGCGCGGTGACCGCCGCCAAGAACGTGAAGGAAGGGCAGGACTTCTTCCCGCTCACCGTTCACTACCAGGAAAAGTTCTTCGCCGCCGGGCGCATCCCGGGCGGCTTCTTCAAGCGTGAGCGCGGCGCGACGGAAAAGGAAACGCTGGTTTCCCGCCTGATCGACCGCCCGGTCCGTCCGCTGTTCCCCGAAGGTTTCTACAACGAGATCAACGTCATCGCCCAGGTGCTGAGCTATGACGGCGAGACCGAGCCCGATGTGCTGGCGATGATCGCCGCCTCGGCCGCTCTCACCATCTCGGGCGTGCCCTTCATGGGCCCGATCGGCGCCGTGCGCGTCGGCTTCAAGGACGGCGAATACACGCTGAATCCCAAGCAGGACCAGGCCATCGCCGATGGTGAACTGGACCTGATCGTCGCCGCCACCGGCAATGCCGTGATGATGGTCGAATCCGAAGCCAAGGAGCTTTCGGAAGAGGTCATGCTGGGCGCCGTCATGTATGCGCATGACGAGTGCAAGAAGGTCGTCGACCTGATCGTCAAGCTGGCCGAGAAGGCCGCCAAGGATCCCTGGAACATCGCGATCAGCGACAATTCGGCGATCAAGGCCAAGCTCAAGGATCTGGTCGGCAAGGACGTTGCCGCCGCCTACAAGCTGACCGACAAGTCGGCCCGCTCGGCTGCGCTGAACGCCGCCCGCGACAAGGCCAAGGAAGCCTTCGCCGGCGAGGACGCCCAGACCCAGATGGTCGCGATCAAGACCATGAAGAAGGTCGAGGCCGACATCGTGCGCGGCGCGATCCTCAAGGATGGCCAGCGCATCGACGGCCGCAAGGTCGATCAGGTCCGCCCGATCGAATCGATGGTCGGCTTCCTGCCGCGCACCCACGGTTCGGCGCTGTTCACCCGCGGTGAAACCCAGTCGATCTGCACCACCACCCTTGGCACCAAGGACAGCGAGCAGATGATCGACGGGCTGGAAGGCCTGTCCTATTCGCGCTTCATGCTGCACTACAACTTCCCGCCCTATTCGGTCGGCGAAGTGGGCCGCTTCGGCGCTCCCAGCCGCCGCGACACCGGCCACGGCAAGCTGGCCTGGCGCGCGCTCCAGGCGGTGCTGCCCAGCAAGGAAGAGTTCCCCTACACGATCCGCGTGGTCTCGGACATCACCGAGTCCAACGGTTCCTCCTCGATGGCGACCGTCTGCGGCGGCGCGCTGGCGATGATGGACGCGGGCGTGCCGCTGAAGCGCCCGGTTTCGGGCATCGCGATGGGCCTGATCCTCGAAGGCGACGAGTTCACCGTGCTGTCCGACATTCTGGGTGACGAAGATCACCTGGGCGACATGGACTTCAAGGTGGCCGGCACCAGCGAAGGCATCACCACGATGCAGATGGACATCAAGGTGGCCGGCATCACGAAGGAAATCTTCGCCGCCGCGCTGAACCAGGCCAAGGGCGGCCGCGCCCACATCCTGGGCGAGATGACCAAGGCGCTGGGCTCTGCCCGCACCGAACTGTCGGCCCATGCCCCGCGCATCGAGACGATCCAGATCGACAAGTCGAAGATCCGTGACGTCATCGGCACCGGCGGCAAGGTGATCCGCGAGATCGTCGCCGAAACCGGCGCGAAGGTGGACATTGATGATGAGGGCGTGATCAAGATCTCGTCGTCCGACCTTAGCCAGATCGAAGCCGCCAAGAACTGGATCCTCGGCATCGTCGAGGAACCGGAAGTCGGCAAGATCTACAACGGCAAGGTCGTCACGATCGTCGACTTCGGCGCTTTCGTGAACTTCATGGGCGGCAAGGACGGCCTGGTCCACGTTTCGGAAATGCGCAACGAGCGCGTCGAGAAGCCGACCGATGTCGTCTCCGAAGGCCAGGAAGTGAAGGTCAAGGTCCTCGAAGTCGATCCGCGCGGCAAGGTTCGCCTGTCGATGCGCGTCGTCGACCAGGAAACCGGCGCCGAGCTGGAAGACACCCGTCCGGCCCGCGAACCGCGCGAGCCCCGTGGTGACCGCGGCGACCGTGGCGGCGACCGCCGTGGTCCCCGCGGCGATCGCGGCCCGCGCCGCGAGGGTGGTGACCGTGGTCCCCGCCGTGAAGGCGGCGATCGCGGCCCGCGCCGTGACCGTGAAGAGGGCGGCAATCCGGATCACCTGCCGGCCTTCCTCAAGGGCGACGACTAAGCACCGTCTCCCGTTCGGGAAATTCAGGAAGGGGGTCGCTGCGGCGGCCCCCTTTTTGCTTGCAAGACGGGGACTTGCGCGGAACATATCGGCAGGCGCGCACCTTTGCCCGATGCGAGGAACACCCGATGAAGAAGCTTGCCCTGCTTGGCGCTGCGGCCCTTGCCGCGCTTGCCGTTCCCTCTGCCTTGCAGGCCAGTGCCGACACGACCTGCTATCCCGAGTGGCGGCTCGACATCCGCGACCTCGGCTGCGCCGGCAAGGCGGCGATTTCGCCCGGCAACGATACCCGGATCAACCTGCTGCTGCTGCTGCGCGACCGGCAGGGCATCGCCGCGAAGAACCTGACACTGCCCAAGCCCGGCTGGGACGAGGCAGGCTATGGCGGCACCTTCTTTGACTGGAACTACCTGCGCGCGACCTTCTATCCGCGCCCCGAGACCAGCGGGGAGGCAAGCTATGGAGGATCGCGCTGCGACAGCGTGAGCGCCGCCGCCCCGGCCTTCGAGGCCGCGCTGGCTGCCAACCGCGCGCTGGGGGAGGGGGAGCGCAGCGTCCTTGCCGCAGCGCGCGGGCGGCTGGCTCAGACCTGCTCTTCCGCCGAGAACCTCAGCCCCTGGCCCGATGCTGCCGTGACCAGCGCGGCGGGGCGCAATTTCCTGGGCTACCTCAAGGCCGCCGACGCCTTCTACGGCGCGCGCTGGGACGAGGCGACTCCGGCCTTTGCCGCGCTGGCCGGCGGTGCCAGCGATCCGTGGGTGCGCGAGGCGGCGAGCTACATGGTCGGGCGCAGCGCGCTCAATGCGGCGCAGGACAAGGCCTTCGACGAATGGGGCGGGTTCGGCGGCCCGGCCAGGGTCGACAAGGCTGCCGCCACTGCCGCGCGCGATGGCCTTGCTTCCTACCTCAAGGCCTGGCCGCAGGGGCGTTACGCCGATTCCGCGCGTGGCCTGCTGCGGCGGGTGCTCTGGCTGGAAGGCGATCTCTCCGGCCTGTCCGGCGAATACGACCGCCTGCTTGCCGCCGCTCCGGCGGGCGAGGACGCGGCGGCGGAACTGATCCAGGAAATCGACAACAAGTTCCTGATGACCAAGGACGCTGCCAGGGCCAGCGCCAGTCCCATGCTGCTCGCGACGCTCGACCTGATGGCGCTGCGCTCGTGGGAGGTCGATCCGGAAACCGGCGAGACGGTTGCGGCCAAGGGCACGATCAGCGCCGACGAACTGGCCAGCCAGCAGGCCGCGTTTGCCACCTGGCCCGAGCTCTATGCCTTCCTCCAGGCAAACCACGCCTATTACGCGGCGGGGGATATGCGCTCGGTTCTGCGGCTGCTGCCCGACGATGCGCGGCAGAAGCGCTATGGCCCGCTTGCCTTCAGCCGCCAGGTGCTGCGCGGCATGGCGCTGGCCCAGCTGGACGATCCCAACGAAAGCGGCTTCTGGCGCGAACTGCTGGGCGGGGCCGATCCGCTGCATCAGCGCCCGCTGGTCGAACTGGCCCTGGCCATGAGCCTTGAGCGCGACGGCAAGCTGGCCGAGGTTTTTGCCAGGGAATCGCCGGTCGGCGATACCAATGTGCGGTCGCAGCTGCTCCAGCATTCCGCCGGGCCGGACCTGCTGCGGGCCGAGGCAGGCAATGCCGCGCGGCCCGCGCGCGAGCGGGACATCGCCCTGTTCACCCTGCTCTACAAGCAGCTGACGCGGGGCCGCTATGCCGCCTTCGCCAGCGACATGGCGCTTGTGGCGCGGGGGGCAAACGCGGATGCCGGCCTGTGGTCGTTCACCAACCAGGAAGAGATCCCGGTGGGCCTGTTCCGCGCGGGCCGGGTCAGTGATGGCTACCCATGCCCGGCGCTGGTCCAGACCGCGCGGACGCTGGCGGCCAAGCCATCGGACGTGAAAGCGCGGCTGTGCCTGGGCGATTTCCTTCGGTTGGGCGGTTTCGACGATTTCGACACGCTCGATGCGCGGCCCGACAAGCGCGACCTTGGCGGGGCAGCCAATGAGTTCCCCGGCCAGCCGCTGCAGCGCGCGGCGATCTATGCCGCCATCATGGACGACAAGGCCGCCGCGCCCGGCGATCGGGCCTATGCGCTCTACCGCGCGGTGCGCTGCTATGCCCCGGCCGGCAACAATGGCTGCGGGGGCGAGGGCGTGGAACAGTCGGTCCGGCGCGGCTGGTTCCAGCGCTTGAAGCGCGATTATCCGGGCAGCCCGTGGGCCAGAAAACTCAGCGTCTACTGGTAGGTCGCCGCGCCGTTCTGGCGGGCGCGCTCGCGGCGGTGGCCTGCGCGCCGCGCGGGGAAAGCCGCGTCGATCCGCGCCGCTACCGCGCCTTCTTCCTCTGGGCCGGGGTGCGCGCGCCTGACTGGCTGGGCGAGGCGGAAGAGGTCTACGTGCTGATGGGCGAGGTGCGGGCGGGCGATCCCGATGGAATCGTGCCGCTGCGCCCCCAGCCGCCGCGCGCAGTAAGGCCGCGCCTGTGGCTGACCCTGCGGGCAGAACGGCTGGACTGGGGGGAGGGGGTCTATGCGCGCCTGCTGGGCGAACTGCGGCGCTGGGAAGCGCTCGGCAACCGCGTGACGGGCCTCCAGATTGATTTCGACGCGGCAACGCGCGGGCTGGAGGGCTACGCCGCGTTCCTGGCCGCGCTGCGCCGCCGTCTCCCGCCGCGCTGGCGGCTGTCGATCACCGGCCTGCTCGACTGGAGCGCGCACGGCACGGTTGCGCTGGGCAGCCTGGCCGGAGTGGTCGACGAGATGGTGGTGCAAACCTATCAGGGCCGCGCGACCATCCCGCGCTACGCCGATTACCTGGCGCGGATGGAACGGGTGCCGGTGCCGTGGAAGGTCGGCCTGGTCGAGGGCGGCGAGTGGCGGGAACCGGCGGGGCTTGCCGCGCACCCGCTGTTTCGCGGCTATGTGGTATTCCTGGTGGACCGCGCCGGGCAGCAGTGATGCCCTGATTCAAGCCGCCAGCGCCGCAGGCGCGCAGTCTTCGGGCTGGGCGATGCAGATCCGGTTGCGGCCTTCCTGCTTCGCCCGGTACAGCGCGGCGTCCGCCGCCTTCAGCGCGCGGCGCGGATCGCCGCAGGCGAAGACATCCGCGATCCCGCCGGAAAAGGTGATCTGCCCGAACGGCACGTCGGTCGCCCGGTTGACCAGCCGCCGCTCGGCCAGTTGCTCGCGCAGCTTGTCCAGCCTTTCCAGCGCCTGTTCGGCTGTGCAATCGCGGAACAGCAGCACGAATTCCTCGCCGCCGTGGCGGGCGACATGGCAGCTGTCGCCCGAGATGCGGGCGAGGGATTCGGCGACGACTTTCAGCACCCGGTCGCCTGCGTCATGGCCGTGGGTATCGTTGACCGCCTTGAAATGGTCGATGTCGCAGAAGGCCACGCTCAGGGCCTCGGCGGCAGCGCGGGCCTGGCGGAATTCGTCGGCAAACCGGGCTTCGAAGGCACGGCGGTTGGGCAGGCCCGTCAGGTGGTCCTCTTCCGCGCTGCGCCGCGCTTCGTCGAGCCGCTTCCGGAGGGTCCGGGTCTGAGCCTCGCTGCGCAGCATCTGCTGTTCGATCCCGCGCGTGCGCTTCAGCATCACCCGGGCAATCGTTGCCAGTTCGGAAATGACCGCGCCCGCGCGGGTCACCTGCTCCAGTTCGGTGACGTGCTCCTCCAGCGCCGAATGATATTCGCTGGTGGCCTTGTGGGCATCGCGGCTGGTCTTGCCGAATTCGTCGATGGTCGTCTCGAGCCGCTGCATCAGCCTGGTCAGCGTGGCGATCTCCGCGTCGATCTCGTCGGGCCGGGTGAGGACTTGGTCCAGCCATGCGAGCGTCACCGGCTTGCGCGCCTGCATCTGCCGGTCGATCAGCCGCGCCAGCTGCGGATCGGCGCCCGACAGGTAATTCCAGGCGATGGTCAGCGTGTTCACGCTCACCTCCAGCTGGTGGTAGGACAGGAACGAGCCGATTTCCTCCAGCTGGCGCAGGCGCGGCGGCTCGGGGCGTTCACTCTGGAGCGGGGGGGCGGCGGCGTGCCGACCTGCGGTGCGGCCGGCTCCGAGGCCCAGCCAGCCGAAAAGCCCGCCAGAAGATCGGGCCAGCGAAGGATCATGCGCGGTCATGCCATGGTTAACGGACGGCGCGGCGGGTTTTTAAGCCCGCACCGCCGTGCGCTGACTGGCCGGGCCGAAAATCCCGAAGCCTAGCGGACCCGCGGTCCGCCGAACGGCATCGGCGGGGTCGGGCGGCGATGGCCGCGCGGCAGCTGGGCCTGGAAGGCGCGCCCGCAATGCTCCACGCAATAGGGGAAGCCGGGGTTCACCTTCTCACCGCAGAAGTGGAAGTCCGGTTCGCCCGGGTGGCCCATCGGCCAGCGGCAGATCCGGTCATTGAGATCGAGCAGGCTGGTCTTGCCGGCGATTTCCGGGCTGGGCTTGGCCGGAACCAGGCGGCGCGGCGGCGCGGGCGGGATCGGCGCCTGCTGATCGCCGGGGCCCTGGCGCAGGAAGCCGCCGGGACCGACCGAAACGATTCGCGGCTGGGGCGGTGCCGGGGGCGCATCGCCCATTGGGGCGGCGGCAACCGGGGCCGGGGCAGGCGGGCGCGGGGCGGCGATCGGTGCGGCCGCAGCGACCGGCGCGGGGCGCGGCGCGGGCGCGGCGCGCTGCACAGGCTCAGCCGCTGGCTTGACCGGCTTGGCCGCAGGTGCGGGGCTTTCCGCTTTTTCGTTTGCTTTCACAGGGCTGGGACGGGCCTTCAGGCCCAGGCGGTGCGCCTTGCCGATCACGGCGTTGCGGCTGACCCCGCCGAGCACTTCGGCGATCTGGCTGGCGGTGGAGCCGCCTTCCCACATCTTGGTCAGCTTTTCGATCCGTTCGTCGGTCCAGCTCATCTGCGTTCCACTTCCTTCGACGCGCCCAGCGCGGGCGCGCGCTTGCCTTGCGGCCGGTGTGCGGATAGTCGCCACACCATGTCCGATCAACCTGTTCCTGCATCCGCAGCCCCGCCAAGCCCCCCGCCCATGGGCAACAGTGCGAGTAGCGGCTTTCCGGCCCAGGGAGTGCCCGTGATCCACCAGGTCAACTGGCTGGGGCTCTGGACGCTCTATATGAAGGAAGTGCGCCGATTTTTCAAGGTGCAGACCCAGACGATCTGGGCGCCGGCGATCACCACCCTGCTGTTCCTGGTGATCTTCACGGTCGCCATGGGGCGCGAGGGGCGGATGGTGCTTGGCGTCAATTTCGCCACCTTCATCGCGCCCGGACTGATCGCGATGGGGATGATGCAGAACGCCTTCGCCAATGCCAGCTTCAGTTTCCTGGCCGGCAAGATCCAGGGCACGATCATCGACTACCTGATGCCGCCGCTTTCGGAAGGCGAACTGATGTTGGCGATGAGCGCCGCCGCAGTGACCCGTTCGGTGCTGGTCGGGCTGGCGCTGGCCGCCGCGATGCTGCTGTGGCCGGGAGTGCACCTGGGCATGGCCCACCCCTGGGCCGTCGCCTGGTTCGGCCTGATGGGCGCGATCCTGCTGTCGCTGATCGGCCTGCTGACCTCGCTTTGGGCGGAAAAGTTCGATCACAACGCGGCGGTGACCAACTTCGTGATCGCCCCGCTGTCGCTGCTGTCTGGCACCTTCTACGTGATCGACAACCTGTCGCCCGCGTTCCAGGCGGTCAGCCGGCTCAATCCCTTCTTCTACGTGATTTCGGGCTTCCGCTTCGGCTTCCTGGGGCAGAGCGACATCGGCTCTACCAACACCGCCGTGCTGCACGGCGCGCTTGGCCTGGGCGTGCTCAACCTGGTGGTTGCGCTGGTGCTCTACCGCCTGCTGCGCAGCGGCTGGAAGCTGAAGAGCTAGGCCTGCCCCCATGATCCAACCCCTGCTGGACCTGCAGCCCACGGCTGACCCCATGCGCTTCCGCCTGGAAGTGACCCCGCGAATCTGCGTCGGCGAAGGCCACGTCTTCATGTTCGGCGGCGTCGGCCTTGCCAGCGCGGTCGAGGCGGCCAAGCGCGTGACCGGGCGCGAACTGATCTGGGCGACCGCGCAATACCTCTCCTACGCCCGCCCCGGCTCCATGCTGGAAGTGGACGTGCGCCTGCCGGTGCAGGGCAACAACATCACCCAGGCGGTGATCAACCTGCACTGCGGGGACGAGGTGATCATCTCGGCCACGGCCGCGCTGGGCGACCGGCCGGACTGCCCCGAACACCAGTGGTTCGACCTGCCCGCCATGCCCGCGCCCGCAGACTGCACCCCGTGGAACGTCTGGAACAACCAGACGGGCGAACTGATGCGGCGGCTGGAAATCCGCGTTGCGCCCGGCAGCATTGCGCTCGCGCCGCGCACCGGGGTGCCTGATCCGTCAGGCCGGATGCAGATGTGGATGCGCCCGCGCGAGGATTTTGTGGTCGATGCCACGCTGCTGGCGCTGCTGGGCGATTTCGTGCCGACCGGGGCCGGGGTGGCGCTGGGCATCGATGGCGGCGGCAACAGCCTGGACAATACCCTGCGTTTGCGCCGGGTGGTGCCGACCGACTGGATTCTGTGCGACATCCAGATGAGCAGCGCCGACCGCGGCTTTGCCCATGGCCACCTGCGCCTGTTCTCGCAGGACGGCACGCTGATGGCGACAGCGTCGCAATCGCTGGTGCTGCGCTGGCGGAAATGAGGCCCCGGCGGCCCTCAGTGCGTCAGTGAACGGCGCAGCGGATAGCGGGCGCCGTCGAAATCCTCGAACAGTTCGGCCAGGCTGGGGTGATCCACCGGCCCGCCTTCCGCGTCAGCCAGCAGGTTCTGCTGGCTGACGTAGGCGACATAGCTTGCCTCGCCGTTCTCGGCCAGCAGGTGGTAGAACGGCTGTTCGCGGTGCGGCCGCACTTCCTTGGGAATGGCTTCGTACCATTCCTCGCTGTTGGCGAAGACTGGATCGATATCGAACACCACGCCCCGGAAATCGAACACGCGGTGGCGGACGACTTCCCCGATGCCGAACCGCGCGCGGGTGCGCAGCGGGGCATCGACCTTGCGTCCGGCCTGGGCGGAAAAGAAACTCGCGCGATCCATAAGTGCAGATATAGGGCTTGTGCAGGTGCGAAACAACGCCCGCGCGATCTGGTTCCCCCGATTTCGCGGGAAAGGGCTTGGCAAGACCCGCATCATCCGCTAACCGCGCGCTTCTTCGACCAAGACCGCCGCTCACGCGGCACTGGCGATCTCGCGGAGAGGTGGCAGAGAGGTCGAATGCGCCGCACTCGAAATGCGGTGTACGGGCAACCGTACCGTGGGTTCGAATCCCACCCTCTCCGCCAGCTTCCCTTCTCAGAGCAC
>Ga0208938_1000884_pt1 | contig 19209 bp, 20 predicted proteins | sample AD_UKC125_MetaG_FD_184434 | JGI IMG/M metagenome (GOLD analysis project Ga0208938, IMG submission 184434) | Active sludge microbial communities of municipal wastewater-treating anaerobic digesters from USA - AD_UKC125_MetaG (SPAdes) (version 2) | ecosystem: Engineered > Bioreactor > Anaerobic >...
CGATAATATGCAATAGCAGATTGTTTGTAAAGGCATATTATTACATTTACATGCCTACACTTTTTGCCGACTTCATGACTTCTTACAATGAATCCACGACTTACCTCAAGGGGTCCGGGAAGGTCCGTCAGGGTGGACACCCCGACAAGCTGAATCGCGAATTCCGCCGCGGTATCGGCGTCGGTGTTGCCGTAGAGGACATGCGCCACGGTGTCGAAGTACAGATCGCCGGGACTGGCAAAGACGCCGGAGAACGTCCCCCCGACCACCGGAGCGGTGAACGCCTGGTCGCCGGCGAGCGCCGCGTCGGCATCGAGTGTAGCCAGGTCGAGCTTGTCCGTACCAGTCAAGTTTAGCACGCCGGAAAACAGGAGAGATGGCTACCCTTCTCGCCCTGTGTGGGGTGCTCTGTGTACCACCCCCCGCGCTTCAGAAGCGCGCCAGCCGCACCCGGTAGAGACCGCCGATGACCACGTATTCGTCTTCGCCGCGCAGCATGCCGGGCAGCAGGTGGCTGAAGAAGGCGAGTTTGGGCAGCGGCACGTCGACGGCCAGCAGGTCGTCGCCGAATTCGCCGGCGCGCTCGCGCGAGCGCGAGAAGGAGTTGATGTTGTTCAGCAGCAGCACCTTGTCGCCACCCGGGTCGTGGTGGATGGTCTCGTGCTCGGCGAGGCGATTGACGCCCCGGTACAGCCGCAGGTGGGTGCGCAGCGGGAACTGCCGCGCCAGTTCGTACTGGCTGTAGGCATACAGCAGGTCGAGTTGCGCCTCCAGGGCGTTGGTGCCACGCAGGCCCTGCGCGCGGCTCTCCACGTAGCGCTGCCAGGCGCGGCTGCCCGATTCGCGCAGCGCTTCGCCATGATGGCGCGGGCAGAGGCCGAAACGCGACTCGACCCAGCCCTTCAACACCGCCGCCTCGCGGCTTTCGGCGTCGAAGGCCCAGCCGCGCACGACGCGCAGGTAGGTGGCGCGGGCGCGCGCGCTCGCCTGGCCGGCAGCGAGCCCGGCGTCTTCCGGCTGCTGCAGGCGAAAGTGGTTCTGCATGTAACCCGCGAAACGTCCGGCGCGCTCGGGGGCCTCGGGGACGTCGTCGAGCAGCGCCCACAGCGGCTTGTGCAGGTCGGCGACGCCGTCGATCTGCAGCGGCGTCGGGTGGCGCTGGTAGGTCAGGCCGCCGAGGATCGCCGCCGGCAGATTGCAGCGGTTGATCGGCAGGCGGGCCAGGCGCGGCAGCGTTGGGGCGCCGTCGCCCTCCTCCTTGTCGGGAGCGCGACAAACACGCGTGGAAATGTCAGACATCGGCGCCTCGTCGGGCTCCCGCCGGAGCCCTGCAGAAATCGTTGAAAGGCTTGCCACGTCTGACTTTCAGGCATTTCTTCGGAAGCTGGCACGCTCTGTGCACAAGCCCTGTCAGGAGCGCGGGATTTTTCCTTGCTTCAAATGAGTTCAACGCAGCATTTCAACAAAGGAGATTGCATCATGGCAAAACTTCGTCAGGCCGCCATCTACGGCAAAGGCGGTATCGGTAAGTCTACCACCACCCAGAACCTGGTCGCCGCCCTGGCCGAGATCGGCAAGCGGGTAATGATCGTCGGCTGTGATCCGAAGGCCGACTCGACCCGCCTGATCCTGCACAGCAAGGCGCAGAACTCGGTGATGGGCCTGGCCGCCGAAGCCGGATCGGTCGAGGACCTCGAACTCGAAGACGTGATGTCGGTCGGTTACGGTGGCATCAAGTGCGTCGAGTCCGGTGGTCCGGAGCCCGGCGTCGGCTGCGCCGGTCGCGGCGTGATCACCGCCATCAACTTCCTCGAAGAGGAAGGCGCCTACGACGAGGACCTCGAATTCGTGTTCTACGATGTGCTCGGCGACGTCGTCTGCGGCGGTTTCGCGATGCCGATCCGCGAGAACAAGGCGCAGGAAATCTATATCGTCTGTTCCGGCGAGATGATGGCCATGTACGCCGCCAACAACATCGCCAAGGGCATCGTCAAATACGCCAACTCGGGTGGCGTGCGCCTCGCCGGCCTGATCTGCAACAGCCGCAACACCGACCGCGAGGACGAACTGATCATCGCGCTGGCCGAGAAGCTGGGCACCCAGATGATCCACTTCATCCCGCGCCACAACATCGTGCAGCACGCCGAGATCCGCCGCATGACGGTGATCGAGTACGACCCGACGGCGCCGCAGGCCGACGAGTATCGCACGCTGGCGAAGAAGATCGTCGACAACAAGAACTTCGTCATCCCGACGCCGGTGACCATGGACGAACTCGAAGCGCTGCTGATGGAGTTCGGGATCATGGAAGCCGACGACGAGTCGATCATCGGCAAGACCGCGGCACAGCTCGCCGCCGAAGCCCTCGCCGCCGCTTGAGTCGTCGCGCACGGGTTTGACCCGGCAATACCATCGCAACCCTCGGGTGCCGTGTACGCATGAGTACCGGCACCCCACAAGGAGAAGCAGGATGTCTGAATTGACACGCGAAGAAACCGAGGCCCTGATTCAGGAAGTGCTCGAGGTTTATCCCGAGAAGGCCAGGAAGGACCGCGCCAAGCACCTGGCGGTCAACGACCAGTCGATCGAGCAATCGAAGAAGTGCATCACCTCGAACCGCAAGTCGCTACCCGGTGTGATGACCGTGCGCGGCTGTGCCTACGCTGGTTCCAAGGGCGTGGTCTGGGGTCCGATCAAGGACATGATCCACGTCTCGCACGGTCCCATCGGCTGCGGCCAGTATTCACGCGCCGGTCGCCGCAATTACTACGTCGGCACCACCGGTGTCGATACCTTCGGCACCATGAACTTCACCTCGGACTTCCAGGAGAAGGACATCGTTTTCGGCGGCGACAAGAAGCTGGCCAAGCTGATCGCCGAAATCGAGCAGTTGTTCCCGCTGCACAAGGGCATCTCGGTCCAGTCCGAGTGCCCGATCGGCCTGATCGGCGACGACATCGAGGCGGTCGCCAAGAAGGGCGCCAAGGAAATGAACAAGCCGATCGTGCCGGTACGCTGTGAGGGTTTCCGCGGCGTTTCGCAGTCGCTCGGCCACCATATCGCCAACGACTCGATCCGCGACTGGGTTCTCGACAAGCGCGACGGCCAGCCCTTCGAAGCCACGCCCTACGACGTGTCGATCATCGGCGACTACAACATCGGCGGCGACGCCTGGTCATCGCGCATCCTGCTCGAGGAGATGGGCCTGCGCGTGGTCTCGCAGTGGTCCGGTGACGGCACGCTGGCGGAAATCGAAAAGACGCCGAAGGTCAAGCTCAACCTCCTGCACTGCTACCGCTCGATGAATTACATCAGCCGGCACATGGAGGAAAAGTACGGCATTCCGTGGCTGGAGTACAACTTCTTCGGCCCGACCAAGATTGCCGAGTCGCTGCGCGCGATCGCCGGGCATTTCGACGACACCATCAAGGAAGGGGCCGAGCGCGTGATCGCCAAGTACCAGCCGATGATGGAGGCGGTGATCGCCAAGTACAAGCCGCGCCTGCAGGGCAAGACGGTGATGCTCTACGTCGGCGGTCTGCGCCCGCGGCACGTCATCGGCGCCTACGAGGACCTCGGCATGAAGGTCATCGGCACCGGCTACGAGTTCGCGCACAACGACGACTACGACCGCACGATCAAGGAAATGGGCAACGCCACGCTGCTCTACGACGATGCTACCGGCTTCGAGCTCGAAGAGTTCATCAAGCGCATCAAGCCCGACCTGGTCGGCTCGGGGATCAAGGAAAAATACGTCTTCCAGAAGATGGGCATCCCGCTGCGCCAGATGCACTCCTGGGATTACTCCGGTCCGTACCACGGCTACGACGGTTTTGCGATCTTCGCCCGCGACATGGACATGGCGATCTCCAACCCCTGCTGGAGCAAGCAGACCCCGCCGTGGAAGAAACTCCCGGAAGTGGCTGAAACGAGCGAGCTGAAGAAGGTCGCCTGAACGAGATTTCCCTCAACTTGTGCCTGCGTCCACAAATGGGTGGCGCAGGCAAAGGAGATGAAGATGCAAACTGTAGATGACATCAAGCCCTGCTACCCGCTGTTCCGCGAGGAAGACTACAAGGTCTCGCTGAAGAACAAGAAGGATCTGTTCGAAGAGCGCCACTCCCCGGAAAAGGTTCAGGAAGTCTTCCTCTGGACGACGACCCAGGAATACCAGGATCTCAACTTCAAGCGCGAGGCGCTGACCGTCGATCCGGCGAAGGCCTGCCAGCCGCTCGGCGCCGTGCTCTGCGCGCTGGGTTTCGAGAAGACCCTGCCCTATGTGCATGGTTCGCAGGGCTGCGTGTCGTACTTCCGCACCTACTTCAACCGCCATTTCAAGGAACCGATCTGCTGTGTCTCGGATTCGATGACCGAGGACGCCGCCGTCTTCGGCGGCCAGAAGAACATGTTCGACGGCCTCGAAAACGCCAAGGCGATCTACAAGCCGGAAATGATCGCAGTGTCGACGACGTGCATGGCCGAGGTCATCGGCGACGACCTCAACGCATTCATCAACAACGCCAAGAAGGAAGGCTTCGTCCCCGACGAGTTCCCGGTCCCCTTCGCGCACACCCCCTCGTTCGTCGGCTCGCACGTCACCGGCTGGGACAACATGTTCGAGGGCATCATGCGCTCGTTCACGCTGAACACCATGGCCGACAAGGCGCCGGGCAAGAACGGCAAGCTCAACTTCGTCCCCGGCTTCGAGACCTACCTGGGCAACTTCCGCGTCATCAAGCGGATGATGGCCGAAATGGGTGTCGACGCGACGCTGCTCTCCGACCCCACCGAGGTGCTCGACACGCCGGCCGACGGCGAGTTCCGGATGTACGCCGGCGGTACCACGCAGGCCGAGATCAAGGATGCGCCGAACGCCATCAGCACCCTCCTGCTGCAGCCCTATCAGCTCGACAAGACCAAGAAACTGGTCGAGAACACCTGGAACCATGAGGTCCCCAAACTCAACATCCCGATGGGGGTCGACTGGACCGACGAGTTCCTGATGAAGGTCTCCGAGCTGACCGGCAAGCCGATTCCAGAGTCGCTGGCCACCGAGCGCGGCCGCCTGGTCGACCTGATGTCGGACTCGCACGCCTGGCTGCACGGCAAGAAGTTCGCGCTCTACGGCGACCCGGACTTCGTCATGGGGATGGTCAAGATTCTCTTCGAATGCGGCGCCGAGCCGACGCACGTGGTCAGTCACAACGGCACCAAGCGCTGGTTGAAGGCGATGGAGAAGATGCTCGCCGAGAGCCCCTTCGGCGCCAACGCCAAGGCCTACACCGGTCTCGACCTGTGGCACCTGCGTTCGCTGTGCTTCACCGACAAGCCGGATTTTCTGATCGGCAACAGCTACGGCAAGTTCATCCAGCGCGACACCCTGCACAAGGGCAAGGCCTTCGAAGTGCCGCTGATCCGCATCGGCTTCCCGCTGTTCGATCGTCACCACCTGCATCGCCAGACGACGGTCGGCTACGAGGGGGCGATGCAGGTGGTCACCACGCTGGTCAATGCGGTGCTCGAACGTCTCGACCAGGAGACCATGGGCATGGCCACCACCGACTACAACTTCGACCTGGTGCGCTGAACACCAACCGAGCCGGGCGGGGACGCTTCGCCGTCCCCGTCGCCAACCGCAAAGGGAAGTTTCATGGCCAACATCATGGTCCGCAAGGATGCCGCCGGTGCCTACTCGTTCTACCTGCCGAAGCGCGATCTGGAGGACGCCATCGTGTCGATGGAGTTCGACAGCGCGGACAAGTGGGGTGGCGAGATCCGGCTCAACAACGGTGGCGCCTACTACATCGAACCGCAGGCGCTGCCTGTACGCTTCCCGATCTCGCTGCGCGCCAGGCGACTGGACGCGCCCGAGTAATCCATCTCACGGAGAGTCACACCATGGCAATGAAAATCATCCAGGCCGAATGCACCTCTTGCGGCGACTGCAAGCCGGTCTGTCCGACCAGCTCGATCACCAGCAAGGCCGGCATCTACAAGATCAACGTCGACACCTGTACCGAGTGCGAGGGTGAACACGATTCGCCGCAGTGCCTCGATGCCTGTCCGGCAGGCGAGTCCTGCATCGTCTTCATCTAGGCCGCCGGGGAGACGCCGATGGCGCAGTCGATTACCCGCGAAGCCGCGCTGCGTGTGGCGCTCGCCGCCCGCGAGCTGGGCACTCTGTCGGCCAGGGAGCTGGTCTCGGCGCTGGTCGAACGACTCGACCTGCCGCTCACCGAAGCCAAGCTCTCGACGGTCACCGTCGCCGACCTGCAGGTGCTGTTGCAGGGCGACGACGTGGTCGAACCCGATTTTCCGAAAGAGCAGCTCAAGCAGGCGGTGCGCCTGCTGTGGGGCGAAGGCGTCGCCAATAGCGAGCTGCCGGCGGTGGCCAGCTACAGCGAAGGCGAGATGCCCGAGTCGATCCGCGTCGCCTGCGCTTCGAATCGCGAGCAACTGCTCGACGGGCACTACGGCTCGTGCGAACGCTTCCTGATCTACCAGGTGTCGCCGAGCGAAGTGCGGCTGATCGGCGTCCGCCCGACGCTGGAGGCGGACCACGCCGAGGATCGCAACGTCGCGCGCGCGGCGCTGATCGGCGACTGCCAGATCGTGTACGTACAGTCGATCGGTGGTCCGGCAACGGCCAAGGTGGTGCGCGCCGGGGTGCATCCGGTGAAGGTCTCCAGCCGCGACAACCCCGGCGCGACCGCCGCCGCGACGCTCGCGCAGCTGCAGCAGGCGCTGCAGCATCCGCCACCGTGGCTGGCGCGCATCATGGGTGTCGAAGCCGGTTCGCTGGCCCGCTTTGCCGCGCATCTCGCCAGCTCGGACGCATGATCGCCGCGGCGCTGCTCGAAGCGGTCGCCGCGCGGGTCAGCCAGGCGCCGGCCGGCCAGCCGGACGGCGAGCTGCAGCGGCAGCTGCGGGCGCAATTCGACGGTCTGCGGGTGGTCGTCTGCAGCGACGACGATGTGCCGCCGCGCGCGCAGCCGGCTTTCGGCAACGCCCACTGCAACCTCTATTACCTCGATGCCGGCGCGCATTGCGTCACGCTCACCGCCGATGCCGAGCGGGCCAGCGGACTGGTGGTGGGACGGCGCGGTGAGGATGCCGACTGAGCGCGCCGACCCGCCCCACGCCGATGCCGGCGCGGCGAACGCGCCGGCGCGGCCTTGCGACGACTGCCGCTACGCGGCGACGCTGCTCGCCCGTGCGGCCTGCGATCCCGCGGCGGTCTGCGTGCTGGCCTTGAGCGGGCAACGCATCGACCGCTTTTTCCGGCGTCATCCGCAGGAAGCGGCAAGCTGGCTGGATGATGGCTTCTGGGAGCGGCGCGCGATCGCCGCGCGCTACGCGCCGCTGCCGGCGGTGGCGGCGCTCGCCGCCGACGCTGACGAAGTCGTGCGCCGGGTCGTCGCTTCGCGCCTGCCGCCGGCGGCGGCCCTCGCGCTGGCCGGCGACCCCGATCGTGAAGTACGCATCACCGTCGCGCATCGGCTCGACGCCGAACAGCTGCTGTTGATGGCCGCCGACCCCGACTACATGGTGCGCGTGGTCGTCGCGCAGCGCCTCGCACACGGCAAGTTGCCGCGTCTGGCGCACGACCCGGAGCGCGAGGTGCGCAAGACCATTGCCCGTCGCCTGCCGGCCTTCGCCCTGGCGCGCCTGCTCGACGACCGCGACGCCGAGGTGCGGCGCATCGTCGCCGAACGCGCCCTCCCCGAACACGCGGCGCGCCTGCTCGACGACCCCGACTGGCTGGTGCGCCTGGCGGCGGTCGGCCGCGCGCCCCTTGACGTCCTGGACCGCAGCCTTGAAGATCCCGAGCCCGAGGTGCGTCAAGCCGCCCGGGAACGCCTGCAGCAAAGTCACTCAACGTCGGAGAACAGCGCATGAATAGCGTGTCACAACCCTGGGAGGAGCTGTCGCACAAGATCGCCGAGCTCTGCGTGCGAACTCCGGCCACCATGGGGCCGGCCGTGTTGGCCCGGGAGCTGGCGCCGCTGGCGCCCTCCCTCACCTTCCGTGAGGTGCTCTCGCGCGGTGGCTGGTATCGTCTCGGCGGCGTCGTCGACGCGGCCCACGAGCATCTCTCCGACCATCTGGAAACCTGGGCCGAACACGAACTCGCGGCTCACGATGACGACATGGCGACGCTCTGCGACGCCTATGCCGACCGCGGCCTGCACGCCACCCGCCTCACCGGCCGCACGCATTATTTTGTCGCCGCCACCGGTCCCGGAGCGGCCGATTTCGTGCAGATCGAGATCGAGGAACTGCAGGAAGTGATCTGCCACCCGCTGTTCGCGCAGGAAACCCTGCCGACGAGCATCGAGGAACTGGTCGACCCGCGCAGCTCCGACCCGACCTGCTGTGCCGGGGCCGAGCCGATCGGCGCGCCGTTCCTGGTCCTGCGCCGCCTGACGCCGGTCGCCGCCTTTCTCGACCGCATGCGCGCGCAGAAACCCGACCCGCAGCCGATCCATCGCTTCATCGAGGCCTGGGAAGCGAGCAGCGCCGGCGCGGCAACGCAGTTTTCGCACCACTGGGTGATCGTCGTGCGCGAGCACATGGATCGCTACCGGCAGCCGATATTGCATGCGACGCCGGTCGCGGCCCTGAACGGCGCGCCGCCGAAGTTCGGCGCCACCTTCGGCATGCAGGGGCTGGCCCTGCACGACAGCATGATCCGCTACGACAAGGCCGTCGGCTACCCGATGGCCTGGTTCTTCCACATGCTGACCACCAGGAGCGCGCCGCACGCCCTGGCCAACGCCGTCATCGACGACGTCCAGGCGGGTTTTCACTATCTGCCCGATCGCGACGTCGAAGTGGTCAAGGAGTGGCTGTACAAGCCTTACGGCTTCTGAGCAAGACCCGATTCGGCGCGGCGCGCCGCGGCGAGGGTTGCCCTACAGCAGGCCGCGTTCGGCGAAGGACAGCGGCGGCGATTGCGCGGCGACGATGAAATGGTCGAGCACGCGCACTTCCACCAGCGCCAGCACCTGCTTGAGTTCGCTGGTCAGCAGTTCGTCGGCGCGCGAAGGTTCGGCGACCCCCGAGGGATGGTTGTGCGCCAGCACCACCGCCGCGGCGTTGTGGCGCAGCGCATGCTTCACCACCTCGCGCGGATAGACGCTGGTCTGCGTCAGCGTGCCGCGAAACAGCTCTTCGGCGGCGATCAGGCGATTCTGCGCGTCCAGCCACAGCGCGAAGAACACCTCGTGCTGCAGCCCCGCGAGATGCAGCCGCAGGTAATCGCGCACCGCCGCCGGCGAAGAAAAGCCGATTCCCCGGCGCATTTCCTCGCCCAACGACCGCCGCGCCATTTCCAGGACCGCCTGCAACTGCGCGAATTTGGCGGGTCCCATGCCAGGCACCGCCGAAAAGTCGGCCTGGCTGGCCGCGAACAGGCCGTTCAGCCCGCCGAAGCGGCCGATCAGCTCACGCCCCAGATCAACCGCGGATTTTCCCCTGCAGCCGACACGCAGGAAGATCGCCAGCAACTCGGCGTCCGAGAGCGATGCGGCACCGTGCGCCAGCAGGCGCTCGCGCGGTCTTTCATCCTCGGGCCAATCGGTAATCGCCATGTCGTCACCTCACCAGTCGAATGCGCCTTGCGGCATCCCACGCCCGACCACAGCTACTCGCCGCTGCCTTCCGATTTTCCCTGAGTCACGCCCAGTTCTTCCGTATGGCGATTGGCTTGTTGCGCCAGCAGTTCGAGCGACATCCCCGGCAATCCATGCCGTCGCCACTCGGTGTAGTTGAAGCGATCACGCGACACCGCCACCATGAAGCGTTCGGCTTCAAGTCTCCAGTCGAATCCTCGTTACTCACCCTAACGTCCAGTTTAATTCGCATTTAATTCGGCAGATTTGGAGGAGCGATCTGCTTGTCCCGCAAAGAATGCCGTTCAAGATTGTCTATTGAAAGCAGTACGATCAAGTGTACCCACTGGCCGCCGCCAACATGCCTGACGCATAGCTTTGGGTCAGGATCAGCCCCAGAATCGCGGTGACCAGCAGCATGATGAGTACCACGTTGCGTATGCGCTCGTCGAGCAGCGACTGGCCGGCGGCATTGAAAATCTTGTACGGCACAGCGACGTCGCTAGTATTGCCGCGACCGGCGGAGGATTCGCGATAGATGCTTGGGTTGGCGCGCCGGGATTGACTGCCTTTCCCGGTGCTGCAATCACTTGGGGAACATCAGTTGCACCTGCGCACGGATCTGCCAGTTGGCGCCGTCATCGGGCTTGATCACGTTGTAGTAGGCGGACAGTTGCGTGTTCACCGGCAGCCTGCCGAGGTGGAAGATCTTGCCGACGCCGCCTCCCAGCGGCACGGTCCAGCGCTGGCTGCTGTCGGCCTTCCAGTTGACCGTCGCGATGGGTGAGGATGTGAGATAGAACCCGCTCTCGAAATTGTAGTTGACGAAGGGCTGGATCAGGCCATTGTTATAGGCGCCGCCGCGCTCATTGCTGCTCAGCGACCAGATGTTGTTGGCCAGCACACCGTAAACCCAGGGATTGCCCTTTTCGAGGTGCAGGACGACGACCGATGGCCCCAGTCCCCAGTTCTTGTTGCCGAGTTCCGCGTTGCTGTTGGTCGGCAACTGGACGACCGGGCCGGCACCCCAGATCCAGCGCCCCGGAATGGCCGGTGACAGGAAGGCAGTAAACACGGTGTCGCCGATGCCGTTGGTCCGATCACCATCCGGGAGCGGCTGCGAGATCACCGGCACGATGGTGCGCGTGATGATGTTCCACTCGCTGTTTACCGAGATTGGAATCACTGGCTGGATGTTGAGGATGTTCTGGTTGCGCTTCTCCGGCCCGACGTTCAGGTTCGTATTGTTCTGGAATGGCACGCTGATCAGGTTGCCGACCGGGTTCTGGGCCAGCTTGGCCAGTTCCTCGGCGCTCAGTTCGGCGTGTGCGGGGGTGGCGGCGAGCAATGCTGCGGTCAACGCGGAAAAAGCACCGAATTTTATGTTGGTGGTGAAGGTCATTGAATGCTCCCTGATAGAAAAAAATTCCTGGCCGCAAAGCGGCCAGGAATTTAATGCTTAAAGCGGGCGAGCCGGACCGATCTGTGGTGAACGCACCGGCTTGGCCATGCCGAAGAAGATCACTACGCCCTGACCGCCGCAGCGGGTAGACAGTGCTTCGGCTGCGCCGGGGTAGCAACTGTCGATGTCCTGCCAGTTGTTCATGGCCCAGACGTCCCCCGCAGGGCCGACGGCGATGTCGGTCTGCAACTGCAGGCCACCGCCGACATAGCCTCCGGGCGGCGAGATCTGGTCGCCGGTCTTGAAGCCGGGCGGGCAGTTCTCCGTGCGCACGCCGCACAACTGGACGATCGGGCTCGCCGGCGTCGCGAAGTTGGAGACCCAGAGGTTATCGTTGCCATCCACCACCACGGCCCACGGGCCGGGCAGACCGCCCCCCCGGAACGGCGAACCCGGCAACTGCGTGCCATCCGGCCGTAGCACGGTGATGCTGCCACTACCGCCCTTTTGTTCGGACATGGTCTTGGTCAGGTAGTCGGACGCCGAGAGCACGCCACCGGTCTTCAGATGCACCGCCATGTCGACCATATGCGCCAACCCCAGCAAACCAGCGCCGAAGCGGTTGGTCACCCAGACGTTGCCCTGGCTGTCGATGTTCAGGCCGCTGTTGTTGGAGCGCACGTCGAAGCGTTCCGCTTTGGTCGGGTCGGCGGCCGGAAAACGGATCACATGGACCGAACTGTCCGACACCCAGATGCGGTCCTGCTGGTCGATCGCCAGATGGAACGGTGCGGTGAAGGACTTGCACGGCTCGCCGCTGTCGCCCTCGCAGACGATACGGCCATTGTTCCAGTCGCCCTTCGGGAAGTGCAGCAACTGGCGCTTGGAGACGCCCAGCGCCCACACATCGCCATTCGGCGCGGTGATGATGCCCTGCATCAAGCCGAGTTTGCCGCCGAAATTGATCCCCTCGGGCGGGGTCAGCGGCTTGCCGTTCGTGTCGAACACGGTAATCGATTTGCTGCCATAGCTCGCAAGCCAGACGTTGCCCTTGAGGTCGATGGTGGCGCCGAAGGTGCCACCCTGCATGCCACCGCCGGCAAAACCCGTCGTGATCGGCGACAGCGGCTTGCCGTTGGGGTCGAACTTGCTGGCGTTGCCTTGCCAGAGCGTGTCGCTCGCCTGCCAGCCGATGGTGAAGTTGTTGCCGACCCAGAGGTTGCCTTCGGCGTCGAACATCGCCTTGCCACCGGCGCGGTAGCCACCACCGTCGAACTTCAGCGGCAACACCCAAGCACTGGGCGCCACCTGCAGATAGGGCATGAACGGCACCGGGCGCATGGTCTTGCCCTGCGGAACTGGATAAAACTGCTCGAGCAGCGCGAATACCCGCTGCGGCTGATACCAGGGCGCCTTGGCGATCGCCTGAGCCGCGCTCAGCGTGTCGGCGGGTGTTTCGCCGGCAGGCCCCTTGGCGGAGGCGAACAGCGCGCCGCAGGCGTCGGCCTTTACCAGCGTCACGCAACCGGACAGCGCATTGGCCAGAGTGGCGAAATTGGCCATCGTCGGCGTCTGGCCGCTATTGAGCGGGTCCTGGATCGTGCCGCCCCAGCCACCGGTGGCGAGATCGACGAAGCTCGGGACGTTACCGGCGGCAATCTTCAGTTGCAGCGGCAACGCCTGGATCGTCGTACCGCTGATGAACTGGTTGTGCGTCCACACCGAGGCGACGGTGGTCATTTCGTTGATCGTGACCTTGCCCGGCGCTTTTGCCCCGAGCACCGTCATCAGGGCAATGGCCGGGTTGTTGCCAGCAGACTTGTTTGCTACCGGTTGCCCGCCCTGGGCAACCAAGTAGAGGCTCGTTCCCTGGGCGGCGGGTGCGATGACCGTGAAGCGACCGTCGGACCCGCTTTTTGTCTGCGCCAGTGGTTTCGGCGCGCTGGCACTGGCGGCCCAGAGGGTGACGGTGGAGTTGGCAACCGGCACGCCACCGCCGAGTACCTGACCGTTCAGCATCGCCGCCAGCGCAGAACCGGCCGGCAACATGCCGGCGACAGCAAGTGCCAGAATGGCTACTGGACCCGCGACTGCATCTCTTCCTTTATTCAGATCACTGTTCACTTTTTTCCTTGTAGAACGAATAGACCGCAACATGCTGCGCCGGGCGGGCCTGCGCCGATTAGCGCCGACCGCCAAAGCGACCACCGAAGCCACCGCCACCAAAACGTCCACCGAAGCCGCCGCCACCAAAACGGTCGCCAAAGTCGCCGCCACCAAACCGGTCGCCGAAGTCGCCGCCACCGAAGCCTCCGGCCCGGCTCTCGAAACTGCTGCGCGCCTGCTGCTCGCGGTCAGCCCATGAGGTGTCGCCGCCCGCCGACTGCCAGCCGCCGGCACCGTGCTGCTGCCAGCCGCTGCCGGTGTTCCGGTAGGCATTGCCGTCGGCACCGGCGTAATGGTTGCCGAACAGGCCGCTCGACGTGTAGCTCTTGCTCTGTCCGGTCTGCGCATCATAGGCACTGACCGTATGCTGGGTGCCAACGCCATCAGGGCCGGCGGTGGCGGCGGCTGACCTACTTATGGAACTGCCCCCCGGGCCGGTGGCCGAGGCACTCGCTCCATAGGAACGCTGCCCGGTTTCGGTATTGTATGAGCCGCCGCGTGCCACGTTGCCGCTGGTGCCGCCGGCGGTGTTGAATGTCCGGTCGTAGCCGCGCTGGGCCTGGCCGGTCTCCGGGTTATAGCTGCGTCCGGCGGCGTATGAGCCGCTCGTTCCCGTGCGCAAGTTGCTGTAGTTGCCTGTCGCGGATGTTCCGATCTTGCCATCGGCGTTGGCATACCAGTTCCGTGTTCCGGAATAGACCGTGTTTCCCCAGTGCCCATAGACGCCGGCGCTGGTCGACCCGCAGCACGGATAGCCCCAGTACCCCGGGTGGTAGTACCCGGCACCCCAGTAGGGAACCGCCCAGGCCGCAGTGGCCAGGCCAAGGCCGAAGCCGAAGGCATAGCCGACGTAGGGGTTGTAGATCGGGGAGGCCGCCAGTCCCCAGGTGTAAGGCGCCGCATACCAGGACGAGCCAATCCACGGCGTGTAGTTGTAGCCCGTGCCATAGACCACCACCCCATCGGGGGAAACGACCGTGCCGAGGTATCCCGGGGTGTATCCGACATAGATCACTTCCGGGGTGGCGCCATAGACCTGCACATAGGTCACATAGTGCAGCGCGGAACTGGCCGGAATGGTGTAGATCACCGGCGGCACGCTGGTCGCGACGAGCCACGGACCGGTCAGCGCGGGGGCCGAGAACCAGACGCCCGCTTCGAGCCCGTAATAGCGGTTCTGGCTGACCTGGATGATCGGTTGCTGCGCGTTGGCGACATAGCGCAGTGGCGTTCCGTCGATGGCTCGGTAGGTCGGGGCACCGTCGAAGACCGGCGTGAATTTCGGCCCGTTGACGAGCGGAACAGCCGCCGTCTGCGGTATGGAATTGGCGATCAGCGCCTCCTGCGCCTGCGGCGTGCCGGCAACCGATGCCAGCACGACGCCGGCGGGTGCTGCTTTCGGAATCCGAGCGAAGTCGGCGGGCAGGCTGCTCGATAGCGTGAAGGTCCACGGCCCACCGAGGGATGGCGCGCGATACCAGCGTCCGGAGAGCAGAGTGTAGTAGTCGTTGTTCGCCGTATTGACCAGTACGTCGGCGGTCGTGTTTTCAGCCCACAACAGCGACGTCCCCGTGACCGGAATGAAGTTCGGTTGCCCCTTGAAGACGACCAGTTCGGCCGGCACCTGCGTTACATGGATGGCAGGTGCGCCAGCCGCCAGGGTCGGCTTCGGGTCGGCGCGGGGGCCGCCATCAAGCAGATCCACGATGCCTTTTTTCGCGAGATTCTGCGCGAGGTCTTCCAGCCCGAACGGCGTGGTCGCCGCAACGATCCAAGGCCCGTCGAGCGAGGGTGCCGACATCCAGCCATCCAGAACATGCAGGTACCAGTTGCGATCACTCCGGACCCTGGCGATCAGTGCCTGGGTGTTGATGACGCGTTCGAAGCGCGTGTCGGAAACCTTCTTGATGCTCGGCACACCATCGATCGGCACCAGAATTGCCCGCGAATAGCTGATGATGACCTTGGGTGGCGTGTTGTTGACCTGTACCGTTTCTGGCTTGACCGTCTGCGAAGCGGCAAGCTCCCCCGCCAGCAGGTCGAGGGACATGGTCGCCATCGCCGTGGGCAACTGCGCCTGCAACTGCTGCAGGTAGGCAAGCCCGTTGTCGGGCAGCGTCGGGAACCTGGCCTGCGTCAGCACGAGCTCGTTCAGGGCGACCGTGCGCGACGAGGCATCGACGTGGGTGCGTGCGGTACCGAAGACCACACCGAAAGTCTCATCCTTCCCCCCGTTCGCCTTGACCGAGACGGCAGCGCGGAAACTGAGCGTGTTCCCGGACCAGCTGTTTACCTGGGGCAGGTAGATTTCCGCGGATGCATTGGCAAGGGCGACCTGGCGTGGCCATGGATCGGCCTGGATCTGGGTTGGGATCGCGGACTGGTTGTCCGCGCCAGGCGTGCTGGCCTGCCCATCAAGCTGCGGATCGACCGCGAGCGGCTGCATCTGGACATCCATGCCCGAGCTGTAGAACACCGGGGCATTCTGGTTGGCACAACCCGCCAAGCCAATAACCGTCAAGCCAAGCAGCGAGGCGGCGAGCCCGGAGCGATTTCTTGCTTTCATCTTGCTTTCTTTCTATCCATTGCGAATGTCAGGGGAGTTTGCGAGCGCGGACTAAGGCGAATTCCAGGAATTGCCATCCCAAACCGTCCAGGAGTTCCGTCACTCCCGCGCAAGCGGGAATCCAGTCCACCGTCTGTCCTGCATTGGGCCGAACGGTGGATCCCCGCTTGCGCCGGGATGACGGCGGTCGTTTGTCGGTATCTCTATCTCTGGAAATCGCCTAAATACTCACGGGCCGCATGCTAGCGGCCCGTAAACGGGTTGGACCGGCAGGACGCCGCAGTCGCTCAATTGAGACTGGAGTCCTTGAAGAACCTGGTTCCGGACACTGTCAGCGTCGCCGATAGCCCGGTATCGGTCAACTGGTACAGGTAGACGCCAGGCGCCACCGAGGCAGCGCCGGAAAACATGCCGCCCTCGCCGCCGGCCATCGCCGAGACGCTGGCCTGGGCGCCGAATTCCCAGCCCTGATTGACGAAGTTGCTCAGCGCCTGCTGGTTGGCGAAGACGAAGATCAGGCGATTCTTGTTCACGCCGAACCCCAGCCCGCCCTGCACCTGGGCCATCTGCATGAAGGTCTGGCGATTGGTCTGCCGGTTGACGACGACCCCCTTGCCGGTCGTGCCGCCGGCGAAGAAGAGCTTGATCCCGAAGGTGCTGAACACCGCGTAGCCGGCGGAACGTTCGATCGCCCGCCGCGCGCCGGGTTGGATTTCATAAAGGGTCGCAAGCGCGTCCTGGGCCATCTCCCGGACCTGGTGCCGGGCCTGGATGATTTTTCCTTCGTTCGGCACCCCTTCGGGGAGGACGTTTTCGGCGTCCTTCAGCGGGTCCCATGACCACTCGGCAGCAAAACCTGGCGACGACCCGAAGCAAAGGGCCGCAAGCAACAGCAGTACAGGTGTCTTCATGACAATCTCCACAGTGATTAACAAAACTGACTTCCCCACAAGCGCTCTGTTTCCGGTAACGATCCTGCGCCACGCGCGTGCCGATCCGCAGCGCCGCCAATCACCATGCCACTACAAGGGTGGATTAAAGGCAAAATTTCGCTGCTCGATCGTCCGGCCCTTGCCATCCAGGATCGCTACGTTCCAGTTGCCCGTCCATTGTTCCTGCATATTCATCTTCGACCAGGCGGGCTGGCGCGGACTTGTGACTTGAACGGCCGTTTCCTGCATGCGTTTGCCCTCGAGGCTCCAAAGGAAGGTCACCGTTTGACCGTTCAGGTCGAGGAGTTCGCCGTAGAAGTAGACGACCGGAGTCGAATTGGTAAACTGCTGGCGGAAATCAACCGGTGCACCGTCCGCGATGTTAGCGGTGAACGTCGCGTTTTCAACCGAGCCGCCGTCCTGCGCAAACGCAACTGGCCCCGACAAGGCCATGGCAAACACCAGTGCCATTGTTGAACGTGGAATCCTCACACTGATTCTCCTCAAAAAAGTCAGGGATGCGCGGAACCGGCCGACCACCTGCTCGGGTGGAATGCCGCAGGTTTTTTCAGAATACACGCGCACGAAGTCCTGCCCGTCCCCGGTGACAATATTGGTCTTGTCTACGCCTTCATGATCGGAATGGGGTCTCATTTTCTGACCCGGCAATCAATTCGGCGCCCCGAACAGGAAAGCAAGCTGGAAATTGACCGACCAGTTCGGTCCGTCGGTGGGTGTGACGACATTGTAGAACGCCTGCGCCGATAGGCTGATTGGCAGCGGGCCGACATAAAACAGCTTGCCGATCCCGCCGCCCATCGGCACGGTCCAGCGTTCGTCCGATGGCCTGGTCCAGTTGGACGTGATGGTGGCGTTGCTGTAGATCGACCATCCATCGGGAAGGTTGTAGCTGAACAGGTATTGCGCCCCGAGGGCGTTGACCCGGTTGTTACCACTGGCGTTCCCGAGCGACCAGCCATTCTGCAATACCAGGCCTGCACTCCACTTCTCCTGTTGATAGTAAAGAAGCGCAGCCGGACCAAGGGCCACCCGGTTGCTGCCGAGTTCAGGCTGTGAGCGGGTTGGCAACAGGATGCTGGGGCCGATCCCCCAGACGATCTCGCCCGCCTTCTTTGGCGAGACGAACAGATTGATCAGCGTGTCGCTGAGGCCGGTCGTCGAGTTCGCTCCAGCCGTGCCGGGGAGGTGCGCCACTGGCAGGATCGTGTAGGTGACGAGCCGGTAGTCCTCGTTGATCGAAAACGGCCAGACCGCCTGCAGCGAATAGATGCCTTGCGTCTGTCCAGAGTTGGGGTAGCCGGGATTGGCATTAGCCTCGAACAAGAATTGGCGCAGACCGCTCACCGGGTTCTGCTTGAGTTTCTGCAATTCTGCCACCGAGGTTCGCTGATTTTCGGTGTCAGATGTTCCCTCGGCAGAAGGCGATGGCGTTGTCTGGGCCAGCGTCGGCGTGGCGGCGAGCAATGTTGCGGTCAACGCCGAAAAAGCACCGAATTTGCGCGTAGGTGTGAATGTCATTTGCGGCTTCCCTATCAAAGAAGATTCCAGGCCAGCATGTGGCCGGGAATCTGGACTTCACCCGCTCTCGACATTCTTCTTTCCAAAATGGTCGGGCCAACGTAAAAGGGCTGCCCCTGAGGCAACAGCCCTTTTACCTGGCCCGACGTGTGCCTTACTTCGCGCTAACCGGAATTATCCCCGGCATCGGGTTGGCGCTCGGATTCTTCAGGGCTTCGATGGCCGAAGGCTCCGGAGCGTAGTTGCGCAGCAGCAGGTAGAACGGCCCCTTGGGCGAAGGCAGCCAATTGGCTTCCTTGTCCTTGCCCGGGCTGGTCGCTTGCAGATACATCGTGACCGACCCGTCGGCATTCTTCGTCATGTCGTTGGCGCTGCCAAGGAAATAGCGGTTGAGCGGGTTCGGAACGGTGAACTTTGTCTTACCGTCATACATGGTGACTGACCAGAAGCCCGGCGGGATCACCTTGAGGTACGGATTCGATGCCTGGAAGGTGAGCGTGTACGCCTTGTTCCCGTTCAGCGGCGCCCCGTTCACGTCGACCGTCCCAAGGGGATAGAAGGCCTCCGTGGTCGTGTTCGCGGTCAACCCAAGCACCGAATTGATGCCGCGCGTCAGGTAGTCGGCGCCGGTCGCACCGAAATTCACCGGGGGCACGTCCCAGCCGTTCGACGGCTTGCCGACGATGGGCCCGACCACATTCATCATCGAACCCACTTGCTGGGCTGCGACTTTCATTTCCGCGAGGATCAGGGGGGTCACGTTCTCGCGTTTCCACGGCTTTCCAAGCTCGATGCCGAGATATAAAGTGGACCCCGAAGTCAAGACAAGAATGAAGTCTGTTTAAGCTGTGCACTGGACTTCGGTTGCAGCTGGACAGCGCTGCCCCGGTTTTGCCTTTGCTTTGGTTTGTGCTGTGGCTGTTGATCTTGCTTCTGCGGGGGGAGGAACCCCTGTGGAGCGTAGCGGAACAGGGGTTCCTCCCCCCGCGC
>Ga0208938_1000885_pt1 | contig 19207 bp, 16 predicted proteins | sample AD_UKC125_MetaG_FD_184434 | JGI IMG/M metagenome (GOLD analysis project Ga0208938, IMG submission 184434) | Active sludge microbial communities of municipal wastewater-treating anaerobic digesters from USA - AD_UKC125_MetaG (SPAdes) (version 2) | ecosystem: Engineered > Bioreactor > Anaerobic >...
CAATAGCATTCGATCCGAATAATGCCGAACCGCCTCCGCGTATCACTTCAACCCGCTCAATCATATTAGCAGGAATTTGCTCAATCCCATACACCCCTGCAAGAGCACTGAAAATAGGACGACTATCAATAAGAATCTGTGAATAAGGCCCTTCGAGACCATTAATACGCACTTGCTGAAACCCACAATTCTGGCAATTGGTCTCAACGCGCAACCCCGGTTGAAAATTCAGGCACTGAGCCAGCGTAACAGAATTTGTATTCTCAAATTGTAAAGGAGTAATTACATTGACAATCACAGGAGCCTCCTTACGTTTTGTTTCGGTTCTATTAGCCGACACCACTAGTGTTCCCAACATAATGGGGTCTTCTTCGATTTCGAAATTAATCTCCTGACTCTCGCCTTTTCTTAATCTAACAGGTTGTTCAATTGTTTTATAACCTATTCCCGAAACCACCAACACATGTTCACCTTCCGGCAAATTCTTCAAATAGTAATGCCCTGACAAATCGGTAGAAGTTCCAATGGTTGTACCTTTCAAAGTAACGGCAATATAAGGGATGTGTTTCTTTGTCGTTTTATCGACCACATGACCAAAAATGTTTGCATCGCTACCATTTTGCGAAAATAGCATTGCCCATGCAAAGAGCATGGATATAAAAATCGTTATAATTTTTTTCATTATGATAAATTGTTAAAAATTACACAATAAGGAAGTATGGCGACTTTATGCAGACGCTAAAAGTCGATTTTAGGGAAAAATTTACCCTAATAAAATCGGTTGTGTAATTTTTAAAGGAGGAGCACGCAGGCCATTTGCACGAATGTGCACCTGCAAAAGATAAGGGAAACTGTTTTTTCGGTAGGTATGATAATGTAAATATCGATTAAAAACCCCTAACGAAATTGCGGAGAACAATCCCGTAAAGAAGAAATGCGAAAGGGAAAAGATAGTACCCAATGCTTGGATACTATGTTGATGACCGCCCACTTTATCTCCTCCGGAAGGGAAATAGATATGCGAATGGACAACGGTTTTTCCATCAACAATGTGAGTATGAGGGAAAAAAGAAGTGCTTACATAATAACTTGCAAAAAGTGCAAGTAAAAAATAAGCCGATATTTCTCTAAGACGTTGTCTCATTACAAGTGACAAATATACACCCTGATTTTTCTAAAAATCGTCTGGTTCGGTTTTCATGGCAGTAGCAGTTACTTGAAAAAAATCCACATCGAAATTCGCCAACAGCATCTCAATGAATTTAGCATGATACACCGTGTATAATTTCGAAGAAATATGCTTGCGATCTTTTCGTTTTATCAGTCCAAATCTTAATTCATTGTCATCTACCCATATCTGAGGTTTAAAAAAAGCCTCGTTTTTCCATAATAAAGGAGAGTGCGTAAGACGACCATCGTCAGTACGCACCCATTTATCGACTTTTTTATTATCGATAGCATCGTAAATTTTATCGAGCAAAAGGTCAGGATTATCCGTTTTAATAATGATAGCCATAAGCAAACAACATCACTGCAAATTGCTCCGATAGCTATCCAGAGCAGCTTTTACCGAACCGTGAAGCAAAAGCAGATTTTTAGCTTGATCATAACTTAATCCCAATTCCTCTACCAGTATACGCGTACCTCTGTCAATCAGCTTTTGGTTGGTGAGTTGCATGTTCACCATCCGATTCCCTTTCACTCTACCCAATTTAATCATCGTGGTTGTGCTGATCATATTCAGCACCAGTTTCTGTGCCGTTCCTGCTTTCATTCGTGTACTCCCCGTCACATACTCCGGTCCCACGATAGGTTCAATCTTGATTTCGGCTTCTGCCGCCACAGGCGAATCGGGATTACAACAGATAGCAGCCGTAAGAATACCGTTTTCACGTGCTTTTCGCAAAGCACCAATTACATAAGGAGTCATCCCGGATGCAGCAATGCCCACCACCGTATCGGTTTTATTCACATTATATGCCTGTAAATCTTCCCAACCTTTTTCCATATCATCTTCGGCAGCCTCCACGGCATTGCGCAAAGCAACATCGCCACCGGCTATTATTCCGATCACAAAAGTATTGGGTATGCCATACGTAGGCGGAATTTCCGATGCATCCAATACCCCCAGCCTGCCACTTGTGCCCGCACCAATGTAAAACAATCGTCCCCCTCGTTTCATCCGCTCAACAATTCCTGCTACAAGTTTTTCAATTTCGGGAATAGTTTCTTTTACTGCCGGTGGCACTTTGTGGTCTTCCTGATTAATTTCCGTAAGAATATCGCGTATCGATTTCTTTTCCAAATTATCGTACAATGAAGGTTGTTCCGTTATTTTAATAAAAGCCATATTGATTGATTGATTTAAATATTCATTAAACGTCTTTTTATGTTCATCCAAATGCATAAGACATCAGAGAGAAGCATAATATTTTACCAAGCCTTCCATAGGAGAAGCATAAACGATGCCGATCCGCATTCCTTTCTCTGTTGCTATACTTTTCAAATAATCGATGTAATAAAAAGCAATTGACCCTACAAAATTAACCTTATTTTCTTGATAATTATACTGCATGACGTTTCTTTCAAAAAAATCGGAAAAACTTTTATCAACAATACGCCGTATAGTGGGATCTTCAATATTTTCCAAAATAAACGGAGAAAGACTTGCCAAAAATCGGCTCGGAAAAGGCTGTTTATATACTCTATCGATGATGATGGCCTGCGTAAGCCCATATTGCTCAAGCAACTTATCTTTTAAACCCGGAGAGAGCCGGTTTTTAAGCGCATCACTTACCAGCAATTTACCCAATACGGCCCCACTTCCCTCATCGCCAAGGATAAAACCCAGAGGAGGAACTTGTTTGATAATCTTTTCCCCATTCCATTCACACGAATTACTCCCTGTACCAAGAATGCACGCTATCCCCGCCTCACGCCCGCAAAGTGCATGAGCAGCCGCAATAAGATCGCTATATACCTCAATAGTCTCTATCGGCAACGACCTTTGGATCGCACTGCGCACGACCGCTGTCTTTTCGGGAATACAACCACTTCCGTAAAAGTAAACAGCACCTATCGAACGGTTACTCAAACGAGGCTGTACATTCTTTTGAATTTCTTCGGCAATTTCGTCCTCTGACTGATAAATCGGACTGATGCCTTTACTCGTAAACCGCAAAAGAATTTCCCCATTTTTTACTACACACCAATCGGTTTTCGTAGCGCCGCTGTCGGCAATCAAAATCTCTTTCATAATTTTATCATTTAAATACCGAGTCCCTTCCACAAAGTAGGTTTATACCATTTTGCAGCAGACTCGATACCGCAGCTAAAAATTAAATCTTAATGTAAATATCTTTCTTATATAAAATATACCCGAATGCCCAGCAAAGAGTTACAAACAACAGCGCATAAAGCAACGAACCAAAATAGTTGCCCGCCCACGGCTGAAGTAAAACGGTGTAAATATATCCTTTCAACGAAATGGTTTCTCCGAGATGGGAAACTTTGATATTTCCGATGATATTTGCAAGCACTCCCGACAAAACATAAATAAACAGCGGATTTATCCCAAAAGCATGGAAAAAGCGACACCATTTATCTTTCTTTTCGATATCGATAATCCAGATGAGCAACCCCAACAGTTGGGCAGCAAAACCCGTCGTTACCAAAACAAATGTAGGACTCCATATCTTTTTGTTGATCGGGCAACCGTACTGCAGCAATAAACCCGAAAAAGCAAGAATCGTTCCCCAAATCATAATTTTTTCTACTCGCGTATGATTGTCTTTGTTCTCCACAATCAGCTTACCGAACAAAAATCCGATGAGTACATGGGCAATGGAAGGAAGGGTACTCAACAACCCTTCGGGATCGAAAGCAATGGGATTTCCTGCCGCATCCACATCTTTATACATATGATTCACGCCGAGAACCGCTTTATCGACAAGGGCAACGATGTTGTTTTCCGATTTTTCAAAACCGTTTCCAAACAATAAGATCAAAAAATATCCTACCAAGAGGGTCACAATCACCCAAATCAAACTTTTATGATCGAACAGCACTGCAGCCAATGCCGCAAACCCATAGGCCAAAGCCAACCGCTGCAGAACACCCAAAATACGTAATGTATCGAAAGGGTTGACAACAGCAGCCACAATATTTTCACCCGAAGCCAAACCACGGCAGAACGAACCAAACCAATTTAAAGCCAATCCAATGAGAAACATCAACACCGTTCGGCGAACAATTTTCAGAATACATGTCTTCGTGGGACGAAAGTCGAATTTTCGAAGCGAAAAAAACGTTGACACCCCCATGATAAACATAAAAAAGGGAAACACCAGATCGGTCGGCGTCAATCCGTGCCAAGAAGCATGACGCAAAGGGGCATATATATACCCCCACGAACCGGGATTATTTACCAGTATCATGCCTGCTATGGTAATCCCTCGCAAAATATCGAGCGCGAGCAGGCGCTTGCTTTGTTGAGAAGCTGCAACTGTATTCATTGATTAATCGTTAAATTGTTTATGATCATCGGTAAAGATAATATTTCTTAGCTTGTTTACTGAACGACTCTTCGTCTTTTGTCCAATACGATTGAATATCGGCAAAACGGTGGTTTTTTGAAAATTCCTTTCGGATGAAATCGGTACCGCACACTTTGTCGAACATTCCGAAACGACTTTCGTCGGCACAATCAAAAACTTTTTTATCGGGATAAAGTTGTGCAGCCACCTCCATCACATGAAATTGAACATCCGATAAACGTGCCTTCTTGAAATCGCGCAAATACACCTGCACACCATGCAGATTTTTGCCCTGACCCACCGAATAATAGGGCTTTAAATGAATAGGACGAAAAACAATACCCGGCAATTGCTTAGCATTAAGCGCTTTGGCAAATTGTTCCGCATCGATCCATTCGGCCGCAAATATTTCGAAAGGAAGCGTATACCCCACCCCGATAGACATGTATCCCAATTCGCCTAAGATTCCCGACACGGGATAAAAGTATGCCGAATGAACAAAAGGAATATGAGGCGAAGCCGGCACCCAAGGCAAGCCGGTGTCATCGAAAGCCATTTTCCGCCGCCATTTTTTCATTTTCACCACCGTCAATTTGCACGGTTTGTTGCCCATGAATTCATTGTTAATCAACGTTGCCAACTCGCCACAGGTTAACCCGTAAACATACGGAACTTTCAACTGACTCACAAAAGAGAAAAAACCCTCCTCCACCAGGCAACCTTCTACTTTCAATCCTCCCAACGGATTCGGACGGTCGAGAACGATAAATTCGATTCCGTTCTCTGCAGCAGCCTGCATGGCCAAATACATGGTAGATATATAGGTATACGAGCGACAGCCAATATCCTGAATATCATACACCAAAGCATCCACCCCCTCCAGCATTTCCTGTGTTGGCTTGCGTGTGCTGCCGTATAACGAATACACGGGCACTCCTGTATTAGGATCTGTAAACGTATCGACTTTGTCACCTGCGTACACATCTCCGCGGACGCCGTGCTCGGGACCATACAGAGCAACCAAGTTCACTCCCTGAGCTTCGTGCAAAATATCGATGGTCGATTTAAGCTGATTATCCACACCCGTCGGGTTGGTAATTAATCCGACGCGTTTCCCTTGCAAAACCTTGAAACCGTTTTCTTTCAACACTTCAATTCCGGTTTTTACTTTTATCTTTTGGGCAAAAGATGCGGTAGTAATCAGCCAACATCCTATTACCAACAAAAATGCTGTTTTTTTCATTTGATTATCTGTTTTTATTGATTATCGATTTGTTCTACAGGCTCAACTTCCTCCTTTTTCTTTCCTTTCCCGAAATCAGGATCAATTTTCATGAAAGGGATGATTACCAACGTTGGGATGGAACACAGTAAAATAAAGATGAAGAAATTATGATATCCCAATTGTTCTTGAATCCATCCCGCTGCCATACCCGGCAACATCATCCCCAATGCCATGAAACCGGTGCAAATGGAATAATGGGCCGTTTTTCGTTCTCCTTCAGAAAAGTAAATCAAATACAACATATAAGCCGTAAAGCCAAAGCCGTAACCAAATTGTTCAACGGCTACCGCTGCATTAATCCATATCAAATTCTCGGGTTGATAATAAGACAATAAAATATAAACCACATGGGGAAGCGTGATGCTTAATGCCATAGGCCACAGCCAAAACTTTAATCCTCGACGCGAAGCAACAATTCCGCCCACAATACCGCCCAACGTGAGTGCGATGACCCCCACCGTCCCGTAGACAATCCCCACTTGTTCGGTAGTCAGTCCCATTCCTCCTATTTCTCTTGCATCGAGCAAAAACGGCGAAGCTATCTTCACCAGCATGGCCTCGCTCAAACGGTACAGCAGCATAAAAGCAATGGCCAACCCGATTCCTTTTTTTGTAAAAAAAGAAACAAACGTATTCCCGAATTCAGTCAGAATACCTGTGACTGTTGCCTCAGACACGCCTTTATCGCTTGCCGGTTTAGGCAAAATAAATTGATGGTAGAGAAAAAGAGCAATAAACAATCCGGCAACAATGAAAAACACGATGCTCCACGCGTAAGGAATTTTTCCTGTCACTCTCTCGAGATAACCGGCAATAATAACCAATACACCTTGTCCGAAGATGGTTGCAAAACGATAAAATGTACTTCGGATACCAACGAAAAACGATTGTTGCGAATCGTCCAACGCCAGCATGTAAAAACCGTCGGCAGCAATATCGTGAGTAGCAGAGCTGAAAGCCATGAGCCAGAAAATAGCCAGCGAAGCCTGAAGATAAAACGGCGTGGGCAAGACAAAAGCGATCCCTGCAAATCCTGCACCGAGGAGCAACTGCATGGTTACCACCCACCATCTTTTGGTCTTAAGGATATCGACAAAAGGACTCCACAAGGGCTTTATCACCCACGGCAGATAAAGCCAGCCGGTATAAAGCGCGATCTCGGTGTTAGACAATCCAAATCGTTTATACATAATCACCGACACCGTCATTACAATTACATAGGGAATACCTTCCGCAAAATAAAGAGTGGGCACCCATGCCCATGGAGAACGTTTTGTTTTCTGTTTTAAAGATGAATCAGCCATATTTCAATATTTTTTTTCGATTTCCGATCCGGGATAATAATGCGCCAGTATTTGTGGGTAGTCATATCCTTTCTCTGCCATCATGGCGGCGCCAATCTGACAGAGTCCGACACCGTGCCCCCACCCCGCTCCGGTGAGAACAAACCGCCCGGGGATTCCTCTTTCGTCGATATCTTCGGTATCCACAACAAAAGCAGAACTATAGAGATGAGAGCGTGATAACGTTCGGCGAATTTCCAACTCTTTGCCAATAATCATTTCGCGTTTCGTACCCCGAATCTTCAGGCGAACAATTCGTCCCGAGGTACCTCGCTGCATAGGAATAAGTTCAACAATTTCTCCGTAATCGATACCCGAGCGCTCTTTGATAATTGTAGCAAGTTCGTTTTGCGAATACACCACTTTCCAGCGATAAAAATCGGCCGTTTCCTGATCATAATCGTTCAGGACTTGTTTCAACACATTCACATCTTGCGTATTACAAAATGCAGGAGGCGACGATCGAATCCATTTTTGCGCCTCTTCTTCAATGGTCAAGTCAGGAAGCACACCGTTATCGTCCCTATCGGCTTTCCCTTGCAAATACGGATGCACAACGGGTTCCCACACATTCTCGAAAGTTTCTGTTGCACCTCCGCAACATTTATAGAAGCGCGTATCGCAAATGGCTCCTTCATATACCAATACATCGCCCTGCGTTTCTTTTACCGCTTTCTTTACCAGCTCGGTCGATTGTCGGGTAATTCCCTGATAACGCTGACAATGATCATCGGCACAAACATCAAAGTGGGCATGATCTTCGCGATCGTACCAGCGTATGATTTCGTGCTCGGTACACACCTGCGATGCGCTTTTTGTACACTTGTTCCCGGCATTTTTATTTTTCTGAACTTGTGCCAGCAGCCAACTCCGGGAAATAACGGCATGCGCTTTCAGCAACGACTCGGAAGAAGTAGCGCTCATTTCCGAGGAAATTACACTGGTGAGATAATCTTCCAACGAAACAACATTAACAGCACTGACTCCGTTATTCTCCACAATAAACTTCAATCCGCCCAAAAAACGCTGATCCTCCTTCCTTTCCCAATGAAAATTCACGCCAATAATCACATCCTTTAATACAAAAGAATCGGAATGGACTTGGTACGGTTCAAACACAATCTCATCGAAAAGCTCTTGCTCGAAAAGAATTTTCCCTTCCGAAAATGTTACGGAATACTCTCCGGAAGGAATTTCTTTTCCTTTCATTCGATAAGGTGTCAACAGCGAAAAATCAATTTTAGGTTGCGACAATAAAATGCCCACCTGAATAAAAGGTTCCTTCATAAAATCACTATTTTTATATGTGAAGCCTATGCATGCATTGTATTTTCAGGCAAATGTTTTTCCTGCATTCATCTGCTTTCTGGCTTGCAATTCCCAGGTACGAATGCGATCCTTATAGAGATTATTGGCATTCATTTTTTCAATATCGAGCGAAGCATCGGTATTCCCTTCCCAACGGCGACAATAGTACACCACCTCGTAAACCCGTCCAATCTGATACCGACGCGAAATGTTCAGTCCCACGGCATAATCTTCTCCATAACCGGTATTGGGTAGTTTTATCTCGCGAAGCAGCGGAGTATAGAAAGCACGCGGAGCGCCCAGGCCATTAATCCGCAATGCGTTGTTGCGCCCGTTTTCGGGAGTCCATTCCCGGTGATCGATAATTCCCGGCGGAATCATCTGCATGTTAAAATCGGTGATCATATACGTACCCACCACCATTGCGCAATTTTGTTCATAAAAAGCATCAACGATTTTCTGCAACGTATCTTCGCCGCTGTACACATCGTCGCTATCGAGCTGGACACAAAACTTTCCGCATTTTTCGTGATGCGCTGCCAAATTCCAACATCCGCCGATACTGAGGTCATCGCGATCGGGGATAAGATGAATGAGACGCTCATCGTCTTTAAATTCATCGATGGCTTCTGTAGTACCATCGGTTGAATGATTATCGACCACAATAAGGTTGAATTTGAAATTGGCCTTCTGCATCAATACCGATCGGATGGCATCGCGAATGGTTCGTATGCGATTGCGCACGGGAATGATCACAGATGCTTCGTATTCGAATTGATCTTTGTCGAAAGAGATGGCTTTGAACACGGGTTCCAAAAACGCTCCCACATCCTTCAAATGTTGTGTACAGGCCTGCTCCATTTCGATTTGCACTTCGCGGTTTTTGGGATCTACATAATCGAAAAGCTTTTGACCCGACTTGCGAATATCCTGCTCCGTTTCCGTATAAAGGTATTCGTTGATATGCACAATGGGATGTTTTTGCGAAACTTTCAGCCGAAGGTCATATAAACCTGCGAACCGGTACAACTCGTTTTGCATGCGTTCAACCGCTTCGTTCCATGCTTTAGCATTATACAACATCAACGAACCGAAATCAAAATCGTCACGCAAGCTCCCTTCCTGATAATCGATCACCGGGTGATTCTCTTTTACTCCGTTCATCACCTTATAATGATCGGCATACACCATACCTGCACAAGTATCCTCGGCAATACGAAGCATGCGCTCCAAACCGAAATACCCCAATCGAAGTACAGTCGGCTTCAGATAAAGCAAGGTGTAATCGCCATCGGAGTTACGGGCAATTTTCTTCATCGTTTTTGTGCTTTGCAAGGCATCAATAAAAAGTTTTTCACAGCCGCTGATGGTTTCTTCCGTGTTCTTATCTGTTAACAGAAAAATTTTATGAACTAAACCCGATTGCCTCAGCTCTTTAACTGTCTGGCTTGCTTGTTCTGCATTTGAGAACAAAATAAATGCATTTATTTTTTTCATTTCACCAACCAAGTTAATGTTTATACATTATAATAATCAAAAAACAAAGATATGCTGACTTATTTAATAAAACAAAAATTTGATCCATTTTTTCGACAGAAACGAAACAAATTTTTATATCCTTTCGGAAAACGGGGTTAGATTGAATAAAAAATTTATCTTTTTTCGGAAAATGCGCATTAACAATAACTAACTAAAATCCTCCGTCGGAAAATCCGACGAGAGGCAAAAAAAATTATACCCTGTTTCTGAAAATCCGACGGACGTAAAACGAGCTTTTTTGCGTAAAAACAGCCTTGGTTTGCCGGAAAATTGCTTTTATTTGTTAAAGAATACAATCACGATGGAGGTAAATCAAAATTTTTGTATACGTCGGAAAATCCGACGGAGGATAAAAAAATTTTTCACTGTCGTCGGAAAACAATTTTAGGACTCTATTGAAGCATTCCGGCCTTGATTTTTATTGGCGTGTGTATACAATCTCGACTTTTTTATCTAAGTTTGCAATTTGATATTTGCATTTACCGGCTACAAACATAATTTAACAACAATTTTCGAGAAAACGAGTACAAATAATATCAATTTGATTCAAAAGCATATCGAAATTTTATGGAAGAAATTAAATTTTATTACGGGGAGAATATCCCTTTAGAACTACACAAAGTAAGGGTAGTACAAAAATTACATTTGGTGCCCATCGAAAGAAGGCTTGAAGCGTTGGAAGAAGGTGGATTCAACACATTCCGGCTCACCACCAAGGATGTTTTCCTGGATATGTTGACCGACAGTGGAACCAATGCCATGAGCGATAACCAGATGGCCGCAATGATGCGTGCTGACGATGCCTACGCGGGGTCGCAAAGTTTTTTCAGGCTGCAAAAGGCAGTTGAAGATGTTCTTGGCAAAAAATATTTTCTGCCGGTTCACCAAGGCAGGGCTGCCGAGAATATTCTCTGCCATGCATACGTTCGCGAGGGAAGCCTTATCCCGATGAACTACCATTTTACAACCACCATGGCTCACATTACTCAACACGGGGGAAAGGTTGCCGAATTGTTGTACAACGAGGGCTACAAAGTAGATTCAGACCATCCTTTTAAGGGAAATATGAATATAGAGAAGCTGGAGGAGACCATAAAAGCACATGGAGCCGAAAATATCCCGTTCATTCGCATGGAGGCTTCTACCAATCTGATTGGAGGCCAGCCCTTCTCCATCCAAAACTTAAGAGAGGTAAGGGCTATTGCGGATAAATACAATATCCGGGTTGTTCTTGATGCGAGTTTGTTGGGTGAAAATGCCTATCTGGTACATCTTCGTGAAGAGGAATTTAAAGATTATTCTCTCGGGGAAATTATTAAATTAATGACGGATTTGGCAGATATCGTTTACTTTTCTGCCCGTAAGTTAAGCTCTTCTCGAGGTGGAGGAATATGTACAAACGAGCGTGAGATTTACCAGGAACTGGAAGCACTTATACCTCTTTTCGAGGGATTTCTAACCTACGGGGGAATTTCTGTACGCGAGATTGAAGCCATGGCCGTGGGGTTGTATGAAACCCTCGACGAAACGGTGATTTGTCAAAGCCCCGATTTCATTGCCTATCTTGTTAAATCCCTCGATGAACAAGGTGTGCCTATGGTTAAACCCGCAGGCGTATTGGGCGCACACGTTAATGCGATGGAGATATGCAAACATATTCCGCAGAACGAATATCCCGCCGGTGCGCTTGCTGCTGCACTATACCTGATTTCGGGAATAAGGGGAATGGAAAGGGGTACGCTCTCGAACCAGCGAGACGAGGATGGCAACGAAACACTTGCCGATATGGAGCTGGTGCGGTTGGCTGTTCCAAGACGTGTATTTACGCTTTCACAAATAAAATATGTGGTAGACCGGATGACTTGGCTGCATGAAAACCGGGAGCTGATTGGTGGATTGCGCTTTGTATACGAACCACCTGTTCTTCGCTTCTTTATGGGTGGCCTGGAGCCTGTGAACGATTGGCCTGAAAAGCTCATTGCAAAATTTAAAGAAGATTTCGGGGATAGCTTATAAATTTCATTGGGGAAGATGGCAATTATTATTGAGGTGATGACGCAATAATAGGATTTATTGCGGAGGATCGTATATTAAATAAAAATAACGACCTATTATGCATGAATATTGCGGAATATTTATAGCTTTGTTTGTCGTCATAAGTGAAAATCGAAAAATAATATAAATCCTATAAAAACGTATTCCTATGAAAACAACGAATCTTTATTCGCTTAAACTCAGCAACATAAAAACCTATCTGTTTGCGGGGCTTTTCATATTGGGAAATTTGCTTTTTCCGCAATTGGCACACCTTATTCCCAACGGAGGATTGATTTTCCTTCCCATTTATTTCTTTACCTTAATCGCCGCGTATAAATACGGTATTCATGTAGGATTGCTTACCGCCGTTTTATCGCCGCTGGCCAACAGTTTGCTTTTCGGCATGCCTGCCGCAGCCATGCTCCCGGCAATCATAACAAAGTCGGTTATCCTGGCCATTGCAGCCGCCCTGGCAGCAAAACATTTCGGCAAAATATCGCTCGCGGGAATCCTGTTGGCCATTCTTGCTTATCAGGTTATCGGTACAGGAATAGAATGGGCTGTGACGGGGAGCTTTTTCGTTGCCGTGCAGGATTTCAGGATGGGTGTTCCGGGCATGCTCATTCAGCTCTTCGGCGGCTATGCTGTATTAAAAGCGTTGGCCAAAGCCAAAGCATAACTTTGCAGCATGCAGAAAGAAAAATCATTGGAAGAAATATTGCAGCGGTTTCGCGAGATTGCATTTCACGAAACGTTTGATATGATTGTTGCCATAGCCAACGGAGGAATCATTCCGTCCGCTATCCTCAATCAACGATTGAATATCGATATTCAACTGTTGAAAATCAACCTCCGCGATCCCGACCAAAAGCCGAAATACGATCGTCCGAAACTTGTTTCGCCTATCGATTTCGAGTACCAAGGCAAGAGAATTCTTTTGGTGGAAGATCGCATCAAAACAGGGGCGACTGTACAATTCGCCATCGATCTTTTACATGATGCCGAGCAAATAAAAACCTTTGCCGTAAACGGCAAGGCCGATTATTCACTATACGACGAACCCTGTTTCAGATTTCCATGGCTGCTATAAAAAAATTACTCCTATCCTTATCGATCAGTCTGTTGATAAACGTTCCCCTTTTTGCCGATGAAGGAAGTGTAAACGATACCATCCATTTGGAGGAAGTTGTTGTAACGGCAACCATGACCAAGGTAAACCTGCGAAACGTTCCCATGAGCGTTTCCGTGGTATCGGCAGCGGAAATCGAAAACCGGCTGCAGCCTTCGCTGCTGCCCTTGCTTACCGAAGAAGTTCCCGGACTTTTTATCTCGCAACGGGGGGTGATGGGGTATGGCGTGGCCAAAGGAGCGGCGGGAAACATGAACATCAGGGGGATCGGCGGAGCGCCCACAACGGGTGTGTTGATTCTGATTGACGGAAATCCGCAATATATGGGATTGATGGGGCATCCGCTTGCCGACAGCTACCAATCGATGATGACCGAACGGGTGGAAGTAGTGCGCGGGCCTGCTTCGGTGCTCTACGGTTCCAATGCAATGGGAGGCGTAATCAACATCATCACCAAAAAACAACGGACAGAAGGTTGGCATCATTCCTTGCAAACCCAATACGGAAGTTACCAAACGTTTTCGACCGAACTGTCGAGCGGATGGAAAAAGAACCGATTTCACGCTAACGGAATCATTGGGTACAATCGTTCCGACGGACATCGCAAAAACATGGGTGCCGAGCAACTGAACGGATATGGGAAAGCAGGGTATGACCTTTCATCGAATTGGTCGTCATTTCTCGATCTGAATATCTCGAACACCAAAACATCGAATCCGGGAACGGTTTCTTCGCCCATCAACGACAACGATGCCGATATTACAAGAGGAATGACTTCGCTGGTTGTTGAAAATGAATACGATCGCACAGCGGGTACTTTGAAATTTTTCTATAATTTCGGCTCACACACCATCAACGATGGCTATACCGAGGGAATGCGGCCAAAAACATATCGGTTTCGCTCAAACGATCGCATGCTGGGATTCACGGCAGCTCAATCGTATGTTTTCTTCCCGGGCAACACAACCACAGCAGGTTTCGATTACAAACAATCGGGAGGAAAAGCATGGAACCGATATCTTGACGAGACCCCCGATGAACTATTGGCAGATACCCTACTAAACACCTTTGCCGGTTATGTGAATGTTCAGCAACGTGTTTTAAACAACAAACTGACACTCAACGGCGGCATACGATGGGACCATCACGAGATAAACGGTTGGGAATGGATTCCACAAGCAGGCGTAAATTACACGGCTTCGGCTACCACCGTGTTGAAAGCCGTTGTCAGCAAAGGATACCGAAATCCCACTATACGTGAAATGTATATGTTTCCGCCGCAGAACCCCGATCTCAAACCCGAACGACTGATCAATTACGAAATATCGGTTTTGCAGGCCCTGATGAACAACAAAATCAATCTGGAATTGAACATGTATTACATCAAGGGAGACAACCTGATACAGCTTGAAATGGTAGACGGGAAACCGCGGAATGTAAATACCGGAAAAATCGAAAATAAAGGAATGGAAATCGCCGCAAGTTATCAGGCAACAAGCCATCTGCGATTCTCGGCCAATTACAGTTTACTGGATATGACGTACAAAATACGTACGGCACCCGAACATAAGCTCTACATCAGCGGAAATTACACCAAAAACCGATGGAGTGTTGGCTCGGGAATCCAATACATCGGAAATCTATACACGCAAACGTCGCCCCAACCGGTAAAAGAAAGTTTCACCTTGTGGAATGCCCGTATCGGTTATCAGGTATTAAAAGAATCAACACTCTTTTTGAGAGGTGAAAATTTGCTCGGACAATCCTACGAAATCATGGCAGGATACCCCATGCCCGGAACAACGGTATTCGGAGGTATCCGACTGCATTTTTAAATAAAAAATACCCCTTTATCCGTAAACCTTTTTATCAATAATCGACACAACTATGGATAGACGAAATTTTCTAAAAACGATAGCACTGAGCGGTGCAAGCTTGACAACTCTTAAGGAAGTCGATGCGATGAGCGTTCTCACCCAATCGTTCCAAACAACTCAAGCAACTGCCAAATACGATTTAGTGGCTGTAATGGGGGGCGAACCGGAAGTGATGTTCCGCCAAGCCATCACCGAAATGGGAGGAATGAAAAACTTCATAAACAGAGGCGACAAAGTATGCGTGAAACCGAATATCGGTTGGGATCAACCTCCCGAAATGGGAGCCGATACCAATCCCAAACTCGTGGCCGAAATCATCAAACAATGCTTCGATGCAGGAGCAAAAGAAGTGATCGTTTTTGATCACCCGTGCGACGAGTGGCGTAAATGCTATACCAACAGCGGCATCGAAGCAGCAGCCAAGGCTGCAGGGGCAAAAGTGGTGCCTGCCCATCAGGAATCGTATTACAAGGAAGTTTCCGTTCCGAAAGGGAAAAACCTGAAGTCGGCAAAAATTCACGAAGCCATTGTGGACAGCGACAAATGGATCAACGTTCCCTGCCTAAAAAATCACGGCGGAGCACAACTCACCATTTCCATGAAAAATTATATGGGAATTGTGTGGGATAGAGGATATTTCCATGCGCACGACTTACAGCAATGCATAGCCGATATTTGCACATACGAAAAACGCCCTGTGCTGAATGTGGTAGATGCCTACCGAATAATGAAGACCAACGGCCCGAGAGGAAAATCGCCATCGGATGTGGTACTCGCCAAGGGTCTTTTCGTATCGCAAGATATTGTAGCCGTTGACACGGCTGCCGCCAATTTCTTTAATCAGGTACGTAAAATACCGGTTGAAAGCGTCAAACATATTGTCAATGCACAAGCACTGGGGCTGGGAACGATGGATCTCGACAAACTGAATATCAGAAGAATTAAGATATAAATAAAGGAGATGATGCTGAAAAAAATCCGGGTTACCGTATCCATCCTGTTGGTTTCGCTGATTACGTTTTATTTTCTCGATTTCAGGGGATTTCTGCCTCAGCATCTCAGCTTCTTGGCCGAGATACAATTTATCCCTGCATTATTGGCGCTCAATGTGGGCATCATCGTTGCATTGGTGATGCTCACGCTGATATTCGGCCGGATCTATTGTTCCTCGGTTTGTCCGATGGGAATTTATCAGGATGTGGTGGCATGGCTGTCGAAAAAATTCACAAAAAAGAAACGATACACGTACAGCAAAGCCAAAAACGTGCTCCGTTGGAGCGTACTGGGTGTTGTCGTCGTTGCTTTTCTTTTCGGATTTACTTTCCTGCTCGGCTTGCTCGATCCTTACGGAGCTTACGGAAGAATGGTTACCCATCTTTTCCGCCCGGCCTATCTGGCAGGAAACAATTTGCTCGAGGCTCTATTTACCTCCTTCGGTAACTATACCTTCTATAAAGTTGCGATATACGGATTGGGGCTGTTTTCCACGATTGTAGCACTGATCACCTTGCCGGGAATCGGCCTTCTGGCGTGGCGCAACGGCCGAACCTATTGCAACACCCTTTGTCCGGCGGGAACCGTTCTCGGCTTGCTGAGCAAATTCTCGCTTTTCAAAATACAATTTGAAGACGACAAATGCAATTCGTGCGGTTTGTGCTCAATGAAATGCAAAGCATCGTGTTTGGATGCCAAAAACAAAAAAGTAGATTACAGTCGCTGCGTCACCTGTTTCAACTGCATAGAAAGCTGCAATCGCGATGCCATAAAGTATGCGCCCATTCTCCCACGCAGAAAAAGAATGGTTGATCCTGTGCCGGCTTATTCGTACGACAAACCCGCTAAATCGGTCGACACATCCAAAAGGCGGTTTCTTTCGGCAACGCTGTTATCCGCCATTGCCGCCGGTAATCTGATTGCTCAAGAAACCGCGGGCAAGCTGCGTGCCAAACAAGAGCCCAAACGGCAAACGCCCATCGCTCCGCCGGGTGCAATCGATTTCAATCACTTGCGAGAAAAATGCATATCCTGTCATCTGTGCGTAAGCAAATGCCCCTCACACGTCATAAAACCGGCATTTCTGGAGTACGGTTTAGGCGGGATGATGCAGCCGCATTTGTATTTCGATCACGGCTTCTGCAATTACGATTGCACGGTTTGCGGCGACGTATGCCCTACCGGTGCACTCACGCCGTTAACCGTAGAAGAAAAACATCATACGCAGATGGGGCAAGTGCATTTCATCCTCGAAAACTGCATTGTTTATTGCGATGAAACGAGTTGCGGCGCTTGTTCCGAACATTGTCCCACGCAAGCAGTGAGTATGGTGCCCTACAAAGGCGCACTCACCATTCCGCAAATCGACCCCTCTATTTGCGTAGGTTGCGGCGGATGCGAATCGATTTGCCCGGCTATTCCTTATAAGGCCATTTACGTAGAAGGGCAGGAAGCCCACAACCGAATCGAGATAAAAGAAGAAAAGCCGGAAGAAATCATTATAGAAGACTTCGGCTTCTGATTCGGAATTCGTCGAAAGAAGAATTCATACAGACCAATTGAACCCATTTGAGGCATAAAGCACAAAAGAGGTGTATCACAATGTGATGGGGCAAAAGACACAAAAAGCCGTTTCTTTTTTAAGAAGCGGCTTTTTAAATCGTTTAACGACCCTGTGTGAAATCATTCCAATTTCTTTTCGAGGTTAATTTTCAGCGTATTCAAAAATTCCTCGGTATTCAGATAGTTGTCACGGGTCAACTCGTTGCCGTAAACCAGCATAGCAAGATCCTTGGTCATTTTTCCGCTTTCGACGGTTTCGATGCAAACCTGTTCCAGTTTTCCGCAAAAATCGATCAATGCCGGATTGTTATCGAGTTTGCCCCGATGAGCCAACCCGCGCGTCCATGCAAAAATAGAGGCAATGGGATTGGTTGAAGTTTCTTTTCCCTGCTGATATAAACGGTAATGACGGGTTACCGTGCCGTGAGCGGCCTCTGCTTCCACCATTTTTCCGTCGGGTGTTATCAACACGGAAGACATCATGCCCAGCGAACCAAAACCTTGAGCTACGGCATCCGACTGCACATCGCCATCGTAATTCTTACATGCCCACACAAACCCGCCGTTCCATTTAAGCGACGAAGCCACCATATCGTCAATCAAGCGGTGCTCGTAGGTTATTCCCGCTTTCTCGAACTCGGTTTTGAATTCTTTTTCGTACACTTCTTGAAAAATATCTTTGAATCGTCCGTCATACGCTTTGAGAATGGTGTTTTTAGTGGAAAGATATAACGGATATTTTTTGTTCAGTGCCATTTGAAACGAAGAACGTGCAAACCCGTAGATCGACTCGTCGGTATTGTACATCGTCATTGCCACACCGTCGCCATTGAAACGATACACTTCCCAGGTTTGCGTTTCGCCGTTGTCTGACGTAAACGTCATACTCAGTGTGCCTTTTCCCTTAATCACCTTATCGGTAGCTTTATATTGATCGCCAAACGCATGACGCCCAATCACGATAGGCTTTGTCCATCCCGGTACATAACGCGGGATATTGGAACAGATGATGGGCTCGCGAAACACCGTTCCCCCTACGATATTCCGGATGGTTCCGTTGGGCGATTTCCACATCTTTTTTAATCCGAACTCTTTTACACGCGCTTCATCGGGAGTGATGGTGGCACACTTGATACCCACATTGTATTTCTTAATCGCTTCAGCTGCCTCTATCGTTACCCGATCATCGGTTGCATCGCGATTCTGAATGCTAAGATCAAAATATTTGATATTCAGATCGAGATAAGGCAAAATAAGTTGTTGTTTGATGAACGACCAGATGATCCGAGCCATCTCGTCGCCATCCATTTCTACTACAGGATTTTCTACTTTAATTTTCTTCATTCTTTATAAATTGGTCTACTATTAAAAAAACGTATTCAAAAAAATTTATGCCTATCGTTTATTGGGATATAAAGCTCACCGAACTGCCAAGCAATATCGATTGAGTTACATGCTATCGTTTATTTATTGGGATATAAGGCTGTATGTCGCGCACATTTTTATAAGCAGGACGAATAATGCGTTTGCTGCTGAAATTCAATTCTTCAATGCGATGTGCACTCCAACCCACAATGCGTGCCATAGCAAATAAGGGA
>Ga0208938_1000888_pt1 | contig 19186 bp, 16 predicted proteins | sample AD_UKC125_MetaG_FD_184434 | JGI IMG/M metagenome (GOLD analysis project Ga0208938, IMG submission 184434) | Active sludge microbial communities of municipal wastewater-treating anaerobic digesters from USA - AD_UKC125_MetaG (SPAdes) (version 2) | ecosystem: Engineered > Bioreactor > Anaerobic >...
CTTTTGCCGAATACCTTTCGCTACCGGCAGCCAACGTAGTTAAACTCGATCCACGTATTCCCGACGAAATAGCTGCCATAATGGATCCATTTGGAAACGCTACCCATACAGCACTGGCTTTCCCTGTTCTGGGCGAAGATGTGCTTATTACCGGCGCAGGTCTCATCGGCAATATGGCCACCGCCATCTGCAAGTTTGCAGGGGCACGCTACATTGTTGTGAGCGACATGAGCGAATATCGGTTGAATATCGCCAAAAAAATGGGAGCCACCATCACCGTAAATCTATCGAAAGGCGAAACTATCGGCCAAGCCGTAAAAGATTTGAAAATGCGCGGATTCGATGTGGGATTGGAAATGTCGGGGGCACCGGCTGCTTTCTGCGATATGATTAATCACATGTACAACGGATCCAAAATAGCCCTACTTGGCATTTTGCCGAATACCACAACCGTAGATTGGAACACCATAATCTTTAAAGCACTCACTTTAAAAGGTATTTATGGACGCGAAATGTGGGAAACATGGTATAAAATGGAACAAATGCTCATTTCCGGACTCGATCTTACACCTGTCATCACCCATCGTTTTAGCATTGACGATTTCCAGAAAGGGTTTGATGTGATGGAAAGTGGGCAGTGCGGAAAAGTAATTCTGAATTGGGAATAACCGGCTTTTTTCATTCTCTATTTGCCATCGCAGCAAACTTTAAACAAACAGGCTTATCCAAAAGAATATCCTGATTTGTGTCGGTTAATAAACCGGTTTGGTTATCGATGGCAAATACTTGAATTTTATTATCGTCGCGACTAGCCACAAGCAGCAATTTACCGTTAGGAGTAATTACAAAATTACGCGGATGACGGGCCGTAAGCTGATAACCCACTCTGGTAAGCTTCCCATCATTGGGGTTAATCGAAAAAATGGCTATTCCGTCAGCCTTCAAACGATTAGAAGTATATAGGAATTTACCGTCGGGCGAAACATGAATATCGGCACTTCCGCGTGCACCTGCTGTATCCGAAGCAATGGTCTGTTTCATTTTGAGATACCCATCGTTGTAGTCATACACAATTACTTCCCCCGATAATTCGCCAAGCAAGTAAACATAATTTTCGCCGGGATGAAAATCAAAATGCCTGGGACCTGTTCCCGGAGGAGTAACAAATGCTATAAGCGTACTCTCCGAAATAGAGGGTTGTCCCTCGAAAACAGCCTCCATCGTTTCCATACGATATATTTTATCGGTACCTAAATCAGTGGCAAAAAAATATCTACCGTCAGGTGAATACCGCACACAATGCACATGGGAACTTTTCTGACGAATTGTATCTGTTCCTGATCCTTTAAACTGAATCAGAGAAATCAATTCGCTCAACCCACCGTCATTTCTTACCTGGAAAGAAGAAATGCTCCCGCCGCCATAATTAGCTGTATGTACATTCTTTCCCTTTTTATCGATCGTAATGTAACAAGGACCCGCACTTTGTGTACTCTGTGAATTAATAAGGGTAAGCTGTCCCGTCTTTTTATCGAACGAAAAAGCATGAGCCATGCCATCTCCCTCCGCATTTTCACCCACCGAATACACAAATTCTTCATCAGGACTTAAGGTAAAATACGAAGGATTGGAAACTTCCGTCATGGAAACCTCTTCACTTTGCCCTGTTTCGGTGTCGAATCGATAAACGTAAATACCTTTGCTCCCCTTTCCGGAAGTATACCTACCTACCAAGAGATACATTTCACCGGTTTGCGGAATCTCTATAACCGCTTGCCGAGCTTTATCCGAAGTTTCTTTTCGATTCTTTTTCTCGGTGCACGAAAACAACAAAACAATCAACGCTAGTACGCAAATGACATTTTTATTCATTTTGAAAATTTTATGCGATTTTGAATTGCGAATGTAACGCATTTTTTCGAAAAAGCAGATAATAACAAAGTAATTTAAGTAAAATTGAAAATGAAAAGTTGCAAATATGGCTTTCTCTCACTACTTTTGCACTTTATTTCGGAGTAAATTGAAATAATAAAACAGCTATGCTTACAAAGATTTTGTCGGTTTCAGGAAAACCGGGATTGTACAAACTCATATCAACCGGTAAAAATTTGAACATTGTAGAATCGTTAACAGATGGCAAACGGTTTCCCGTTTACATAACAAAAAGAGTAATAGCCTTAAGCGATGTGTCTATTTATACCGAGGAAGGCGATGTGCCCCTAAAAACAGTACTTACCAAAATAAAAGAAAAAGAAAAAGGGGAAAAGGTACCGTTCAATTCAAAGACTCCGAACAAAGAACTCTTTGCTTATTTTGCTGAAATACTTCCCAACTACGATAAAGACCGTGTATACGCATCGGATATAAAAAAATTGATTAATTGGTATAATATTCTGATCGAGAATAAGATCGATTTCGAAGCTGAAGGAGCTGAGGGAGCTGAAGAAACTGAGGGAGCTAAGGAAACAGAGGAAGAAGAAAACATCAATGAATCTGCCGATAAAAAAGACGTTTCATCGGAAGCCTCAAAATAAATCAAAAGAAGCTTGACTTGAACACAAAAAACCTTCTCACACGTGCTGGTGCGGGTATCATTTACATAGCCGTATTGCTCGCCGGCATACTGGGAGGAAAATATTCCTTCCTAATCGTCTTCGGCACTATCCTCGGATTCGGATTGTATGAATTTTATAAGGCAATGGAGAAAAACACTTCTCATGCCATCAGTAAAACATTCAACATTGCTTCGGGAATAATTATTTTTCTTTCTGCTTATCTTTATCTGGAAAACATCAACGGATATTTGTTCCCCGCAACATCGTTAACTTATTTACTGGCACTAACTGCATCTGCGGTCCTGATTAACCGGGACGATATTTTTCATGCCATCATCTATTCGGTTTTTGGACAAATATACATCACACTTCCTCTTTCTTTGCTGATGCTGCTTTCTTATCAATACAATATCTGGGCAAAAGAATATCATTATTTGCTGGTACTTGCTATTTTTGTCCTAATCTGGATAAACGATACAGCAGCTTATTTTATTGGTTCTCTCATAGGAAAACACAAACTTATTGAACGCATTTCCCCAAAAAAGTCGGTCGAAGGATTTATCAGCGGTATTATTTTTACGCTGCTGGGTTCATTGATCTTTGCTCACAGTTATCCTCAATATCCTTTGAAATTTTGGATAGGCTTCGCGTTGGTCATCTCACTTTTCGGTACAGTGGGCGATTTATTCGAGTCGCTTATAAAACGAACCTGCGGAATAAAAGATGCGGGAAATCTTATTCCGGGTCATGGAGGAATTCTCGACCGTATCGATAGTCTCCTCATTGCCATTCCTGCCGCTTATCTTTATTTAATGATATTTGCGCAATTAATCGACGGAATTCACCCCTGAAATTATAATTTCAATTCTTCATAAACACACATTCCATATCTTTTTTAAATTTAGTAAAATATTTTGATTTTGCTGAACAAAAACATCTATAAAAACGTTTATTCAGCACGGGTTAGGAAGTTTTTACGTTTATTCCCAATAATCTACCAACACAAAGAAAAGGTAATCAACGTAATTTTTAAATATATATGCTATGGACAAAAAAACAATTGGAACAAATGCCGGCATTATTTGGAATTTGCTAAGCAACAAGGAAAAATGGGATATAAAAAAATTAAAAAAAGAAACCGGCTTACCAGAAAAGGATATCTACGCTGCAATAGGATGGTTGGCACGCGAAAACAAAATTGAATTTGAAGAGAGTGGAGGCAACGAATACTATTACCTGATTATTGAATATTATTTTTAATAACAATTCCCATCCGCATAAAGAAACATAAAAAGTCCGAGAAATTCTCAGACTTTTTATTTATCGGCCGAAAACAAAAAAGAGAATTACATGATTCCCCTCTCACGCAATTTCAACTGCCACTTCCATGCCGAAGCCAACGTCTCTTCCAGTGGAGTTTCGGCTTTCCAACCCAGCACTTTATTGGCTTTTTCGGGATTGGCCCATATCTGTTCGATATCGCCTTCACGACGACCTACAATTTTATAATTTAATGGTTTGCCTGTCACTTTTTCAAAAACACGGATCAATTCCAACACCGATACTCCCCTCCCCGTACCTAAATTAAATATTTCCATTTTTTCGTCCGATTTATCTTCAAGTATACGATCCATTGCAACCAGATGAGCACGCGAAAGATCCATCACATCTATAAAATCGCGAATACATGTACCATCCGGTGTATTATAATCGTTCCCGAACACTTTTAAATAAGGACGAATACCGATTGCCGTTTGGGTAATATAAGGCACCAAGTTTTGCGGCTCACCCAGCGGCAACTCGCCAATCTCAGCCGATGGATGCGCTCCAATAGGATTAAAATAGCGTAAAATGATGCTTTTGATAGGTGCTCCCGAATGAATATAATCCCGAATAATTTCCTCATTGATTTGCTTGGTATTTCCGTATGGAGAGGTTGCCGGTTTTATGGGTGCATCCTCGTCAATGGGATTCTTATCGGGCTCACCATAAACAGTACATGATGAAGAAAATACAAGGCCTTTTACATTAAATTCAGGCATTAATTCCAGTATATTCAACAATGAAACAATATTATTCCGATAGTACAACAACGGTTTCCGAACCGATTCGTTTACCGATTTACTGGCGGCAAAATGAATAATACCGTCTATACCCGGATATTTTTCAAAGAAAGCCCTCATGCCATCCATATCGGTGCAATCTACCTTTTCAAAAACCGGACGAATACCCGTTATACGAGTAATTCCTTCAATGACATCGATACTCGAATTCGATAAATTATCAATAATAAGCACTTCATAACCTGCCTCTTGCAGCACTACTACCGTATGCGAACCAATATACCCTGTTCCCCCGGTTACCAGAATTTTTTTTGCCATATATTTTTATAGTTTAATAATAAATGTGATATTCTTTTCATTACAAACTTAGATAAAAAAGTCGAGATTTTATACACACGCCGATAAAAATCAAGGCCCGGATTGTTCAATAGAAAATTAACATGCTCTTGGCACAATGTTTAATTTAAAAACTTATTTTTGTATAAGAACAGTCGCAGGCCTTGACATTCACAAATATAAGAAATAAAAGAAAAGAATCTTGTGAATTCAAAAAGAATAAAAATAAAATGCATTTTTTTGACAGTATATTAAAAAAAGTGTATATTCGTAAAGTTTATCTTTCATTTCCCCATCAATTTTTTTATTTCTTAAATGGCTTACAAATTAAAAACGTATTATAAAAAAGAAGATCTGCCACCTCTTGAGGACGTTAATTTTTTTCATTACGCCTCATCATTCGATTTATACGAGAAAATGCCCGGTTATCGCCCCCTCATGATTGTAGCATTTGATGAAGATAAACCGGTAGCCTGCATGTTTGCTCTTATCAAACGCTTACATCGTTTTTTATTTGGACCTCTTTTCAAAAAATGCTATGTTTCTCAAAAACCTTCTTTTTTTTCGAATGATATTCCGCAAGGAGAAATATTTCACCAATTGGTGAAAACGCTGCTTCATGAAGTCAGGTACAAAGTTTTTTTCATCCAATTTCGCAATCTCGATGATCCCATTTTCGGATACAAAGCCTTCCGCGATCATGGTTTTTATTCCATCAAATGGATAAGCATAAAAAATTCGCTTCAGCGAAAAAGAAAAATATGGAATCAACTGTCGTCTTCGCGAAAAAATCAAGTCAACAAAGCCAAAAGAAAAGGAGTTACCGTGGAAGAACTTTCTTCGGAAAGAAAATTACCGGAAGTTTACCGGTGCATCAAAAAAGAAAGAGGTTACAGAATTTTCAGGTATTTTCCTTCCTATCAATATCTGGTAAACTTTTACCGTTATTACGTTCGCCAAAACAAAGGAAAAATATTTGTTACAAAATACGATCAAAAAATTATCGGCGGCATTATTCTCGGTTTCGAAAAAAATATAGTTTACTGTCTGTATTATTGGGGAAAAAAGAAAGAATATAAAAAATTGTATCCTTCTATTTATAGTATCTGGTGGGCATTGCAATTTGCGGAAAATGAAGGTTATCTTTATTTCGATTTCATGGATGCGGGCCGCATCCATGAAAAAAAAGGAAAACCCCTTTTTCTCCTTCAGTTCGGGGGTAAACAAAGAGCAACACGACGATGGAATCGATTCGCCTCTTCCCTAATTAACTTCATAGCAAATTGGATATACGATTGAGCCAACACTGTCAACCATGCCGTATTTGGTCATTAATGAATGTAAAATGAATAGGTAATATTCGCAACATTGCTCAACATTTTATTAAATGATGTTATAAACCCGGATTTAGAGGTAGAAATATTTGGAGGCAATGGAAAAAACCATTTACTTTGCAGCGTGTTTTTCATGGTATTAGATTTAAGGTTAACAATGAAGATTGGTTGTCGTGAGACAACCATTTCTTTTTTATAGAAACAGCTCCTCCCTATTTATATTTATTTGGTTATTTATATTTTTCCCATAAACCGGAATAAATAACATCTCTTGTGTGCTGTACAAGTGCAGGGATGTCGTTATCGGTAAGATTTTCCGTAGAGATAGGCTTGTGAATGATCAACTCCATTTTCCCGGGGCGAATAATATAACTCCCCACCCTCATTACGTCATACGAGCCATTAATGGTAATAGGTACGATTGGAAGTTTCATGTCGATGGCTATTTGAAACGCTCCTCTTTTAAAACGCCCCAATTTACCATTTCGCGTGCGCGAACCTTCGGGAAACATCACAATGGAAACACCATCCACAATTTGTTTTTTTGCTTTCTGAATGGTAGCTACTCGCGATGCCGCACTCGAATTATCAACAAAAACATGTCCCGCTATTTCGGAAGCTTTACCCACTAACGGAATTTTTCTCAAACTTTGTTTTTGCACCCATTTTATATTCTGATTCAGAAATCCGTATACCAAAAAAATATCGAAAGCCCCCTGATGATTAGCCACAAAAACATACGATTGCTTCGGATCCAAATTTTCACGCCCTATAACTTTTACTTTACACAATGCCAACCAACAGGTCAATCTTGCCCACCATTTAGGAGGATAGTACCCCCAAAATTTATTCCCGAAAATAGGAGAAAAAATCATCACGCTGAGCGCTGTAAGGATGGTTAAAACGATAAAGACAGGAACAAAAATCAACCATTGATACAAAAAGAATACAACATCTTTTATGATTTTTATAACTTTCATTGCAATCAAAATTATTTTATGCAAAAATAGGTAAATACTCAGATTTTCACGAAAAAAAACGGCAATTATTTTTGTAAGGGCCAATTTTTTGGCTCTAAACAATTTTTTTTCTCTAATTATTTTATAGTTTGTCGAATTTTGTGTTTATTTGCGTTGTGAAACAGAATTATCATAATTATATACACACATGAAAGAATTAGCAAAATATTCCGGCGCTTTTGTAATGCTTATCGGCGTACTTGTGTTGGCAATCCCATTTTTCAGGGGTACTACAACCAACACTTCATTAGTTATTGGCATAATTATCGTTATTGAGGGATTCCTGGGCTATCTTTATGTAAATAACATGAAAAAAGGAAAAATCCTGAGCGAAATTATGTGGGTTATCCTGCTTTTAATTATTCCTTATCTGATCTTTCGCTACTCAAAGAAAATAGCATTCACCGAGGAAGAATTATCGCTTTACAACGAATAAGCCAATATAGCCATCGTTTAACAGAGAAAAGGGAAAGAAAAACCTTGGGAAATACTACTCAAGGTTTTTTTGTTTTTCATTTTCGAGAAATTGAAGAGCACGTTCCATGTCTTGCGGCGTATCTATGCCGATAGTCTCTATGTTGGTAACACCTACCCTTATCCGATATCCGTTTTCTATCCACCGAAGCTGTTCGAGCGACTCGGCTTTCTCAAGTGTCGACTGCGGCAAAGAAACAATTTCTTCAAGAATATCTGCCCGATAGCCGTAAATACCGATATGCTTGTAAAACACATGATAGTCGGGCCATTGACTTTGATCGATATCGCGAACATAAGGGATTACTGACCGACTGAAATAAAGCGCCTCAAAATTTTTGTTGATAACAACTTTAGGTGATGCGGGATTAAACAGCGCCTCAATCCCCTCTTCTTTGCGGAAAGGTTTAACCAACGTGGCCAATTGCACTTCCGGCGAATCGAAACAATTTTTCAACCGGTCAATCTGTTCGGGTTGAATAAAAGGTTCGTCACCTTGAATATTGATCACCACATCTGCATTTTTCCCAATTTTTCGATACGCTTCAAAACACCGGTCTGTACCGCTGCGATGAAGCGGAGAGGTCATTACCACATTTCCTCCAAACGATTGCACAACATCGAAAATACGAGCATCATCAGTAGCTACCCACACTTCGGCAACAGCCTTTTTTACCTGTTCGTATACCCGTTGAATCATAGGTTTACCGTCCATATCGGCCAATGGTTTACCGGGAAAACGCGTAGAAGCGTACCGAGAAGGTATAATCGCTATAAATTCCATTATTCTATCTCTTTTGATTCGCTATAAAACATTCGGCGCCTTATAAAAAATTGACGAAATAAAAAATACAAAGACATGCGGATATGCCTTTAATTCAAACGGGAAATCGACTTTACCCCTTTTACGGCACTTAGTTTTCGGATAAGTTGTTCGAGTATTTGTGTACTCGCAACCGAAATGGTGATGTTTCCCTGAAAAAGTCCATCGGTTGAATCGATGTTGATCGAACGCATCAGCACCCCCTCTTCTTTGGAAATAATCGACATCAACGACGAAACAATATTGATCTGATCATTGCCAACTACACGCAAAACGGCAGAATAATTGGCATTGCCCGACGAATGCCCCGACCAACGGGCATTGAGTACCCGATAGCCGTAGCGGGAAAAAAGATTGTGCGCATTAGGACAATTAACCCGATGAATCCGGATTCCCTGCGACGACACAAAAGCGAATATTTCATCTCCGTAAATGGGGTTGCAACATTTAGCCAATTTGTAATCCACCCCCGTAAGGTTTTGATCGATGATCAACTCATCGCGTGTGGCCAACTCCTCCATGGGCGAATGCATTACAAAATTCTCGGCAGGTGCAGGAGCAGGCGCTTCGCGCATTTCTCCTTCTTTATTTTCAAGTTCGAGATACCTGTCGATAATCCAATTGATATCCAGTTTTCCCGCTGCAATATCTACATAAAAATCGGTTACGGTTTTGTATTTGAGCTTTTTGATCAATTGCATCAACACCGCATCGTTCTGCTCAATCTTGCGATTCTTCATGCGACGCGCCAACATCTCCTTGGCAATATCCACCTGTTTTCCGGCTTCTTCTTTCAACAACTGCCGTATTTTTGTTTTTGCTTTTGCCGTAACCACAAAGTTCAGCCAATCTTGCTTGGGCGTTTGGTGAGGCGAAGTAACAATTTCCACCTGATCGCCGCTTTTAAGAACATGTTTGATGGGAACATTTTTTTTGTTCACCATCCCCGATACACAAGTAGCTCCCAACTTAGAATGAATAGCAAACGCAAAATCGAGAACCGTAGCACCTTTGGGCAACTTGATAAGATCGCCTTTGGGGGTAAAAACAAAAATTTCCTTATCGTACAGGTTCAATTTGAAATCGCCCAACTTCTGATGCATGTCGCCTTCTTTATTGTCGAGCGATTCACGCAACGAACTCAACCAATTGTCGAGTGTAGATTCTTCTTTTATTCCTTTATATTTCCAGTGCGCCGCCAATCCTCGCTCGGCAATCTCGTCCATCCGACGGGTACGGATCTGCACCTCCACCCATCGCGATTGCGGTCCGAGGACAGTGATATGCAACGATTCGTATGCGTTGCTCTTTGGAATCGAGAGCCAATCTCGCAAACGCGTGGGATTGGGCTGATACATATCCGTGATGATGGAATAAACCTGCCAACACTGTGCTTTTTCCTGGTCGGGCGGCGCATCCAAAATAATACGGATGGCAAAAAGATCGTAAATATCCTCAAATTCCACTTTCTGCTTCTTAAGCTTGTTGTTGATGGAATAAATGGATTTTGTACGACCTTTAATATCGTATTTCAATCCGGTTTTATCGAGTCGTTCCTTTACCGGTTTAATAAATTCCTGAATATACTTATCCCGCGAACGTTTCGTTTCATTGAGTTTTTCAGCAATGTAATCGTAGGTTTCTCTGTCGGTATATTTCAACGACAGATCCTCGAGTTCCGATTTTATGGTATATAAACCCAACCGATGAGCCAATGGCGCATACAGATAGGAAGATTCTACAGCCAGAGCAAGGCGGGTGGATTGATCTTTAAAGGCAGCATCGCGCATCTGCTGAAGATGTTGAGCGATCATGATGAACACCACACGAATATCTTCGGCCATCGAAAGCAGCAGCTTCATATAATTCTCGGATTCGACAGCCGATTTTTTATCGCTAAACTCATTTACTTTAATTAAACCATGCAAAATGGTTTCCACCCCTTCTCCAAAATGGTTTTTCACCTCAGAGATATCGTAATGGCCCCTCGATACAGCATGAAAAAGAAAAACAGCCCCTACAGTCGATTGTTTCAAACCAATCTCATCCATTGCTATTGCGGCTGTTTTCATAGCAAGCAACAATTTCTCTTCAACATCAGGTTCTGAAGCTTCAGTCGACTGACGTATCGAATCGCGAAGAATATTTTTCAAAAACGCAACTCGATGTAAATCCCACTCACTCCTCAGAAACCGATAGATTTTTCTGTAGAGTGCTAAAAATTCTTTTTTGTTTATTTTCAACTCATTATTATTCATTCCACTTTAAACGTACAGAAGACAGAAAAGGAGCAATGTATGCTACAACAAAATTACATGATAATTTTCAATTTCCACACAAACCTGTAAAAATTTCCGCCCCTGAAAATCAAGTCGCATTATAAAAAAATACACACTGCTTTACAGGGTGTAATGTACAAATTTTCTCCCTTAAAAAAACCCTTTAAAAAAGAAATTATTTAAATTATTTCATATCGAAATATTCATTTTTCGAGGAGCATTTTTGTGCCGAAATCAATGTTTTACATTATTTGACATTTTTGGTGCACAGTAATATACGTATCAAAAAACGAACTCCAAAATCAACATGAATTCATTTTAAACCCTGATTTTCTGAACAATATTTGCCAAAAATGGTTCAGAATGCCCGTAAAAATCGTTTTCCGACGAAAGTGAAAAGTTTTTTTATCCTCCATCGGATTTTCCGACAGACGTAAAAACATTGTTTTTCTCATTTTTTGACAACATGCTTTAACAAATGAAACCGGTTTACCCTCGAAACACGATGATTTTTTGCACAAAACAACGTCAATGTGTACTTATTGGATTTTCCGATAAAAAATAAAAGTTTTTTCAACTCGTCGGAAAATCCGACAGAAGAATTTATTTGGTTATTGTTAACACACGCTTTCCGAAAAAGGATAAAATTTTCATGCGTTGTGACCTCGTTTTCCGGCGAGGGATAAAATTTTTCCCCGTCACGGATAGAAATTCCGATAGAAGCAAAACATCACGAATAAACACACCGAAAAATCTATTCGCCACAAAACGAATAATTCACAGAAAAAAAATCATTATTTTACCTCCAATATTAAAATTGGAGCCAACATTTGGCAATCATTTATTCCAATATTCTCTATTTACACACAATATATTTATATTGCGAAATATTTAACACTAGTATTATAAATCTTTTTATTAAAAGATTTGCATATATAAAAAATACATGATATATTTGGCAAAAATTTTAAAACAAAGGCAGCTATTTACAAATTCCGGAGGGAAGAATGGGTGAATTTGGGGATTTTTTTACGAAAAAGAAGATATAATGACAAATTAATACCGAACTTATGAATCTAAAAAAGCTGGAACGGCAGTACAAAAACGAACTTCTCGACAATATTGTCCCTTTTTGGCTCGACAAATCGCAAGACGAAGAATACGGTGGATATTTCACGTGTCTCGACCGCAAAGGCAATGTGTTCGACACCGACAAATTCATGTGGTTACAAGGACGGCAGGTGTGGATGTTTTCCACCCTCTACAATAAGGTGGAAAAACGACAGGAATGGCTCGACTGCGCCATCGGTGGGGCCGAATTTCTAAAAAAATATGGCCACGACGGAAACTACAACTGGTATTTTTCGCTTACTCGCGAAGGTAAACCCCTGATCGAGCCCTACAATATCTTTTCCCACATGTTTGCCGCAATGGGATTCGGGCAGTTAAGCCTTGCCACAGGCAACGACGAATATGCCGACATAGCCAAAAAAACATTCGATGTCATCCTCGCGCGAATGGATAATCCCAAAGACCGGTGGAATAAAACTCATCCGGGAACACGTGACCTGAAAACACTTTCGTTGCCCATGATTTTGTGCAACCTGTCGCTGGAAATCGAACATCTGCTCGACAGAGAGTATATCGAAAAAATCATGAATCACTGTGTGCACGAAGTAATGGAGGTTTTTCTCAGACCCGAATTGGGGGGCATTGTCATAGAAAACGTGCATAAGGACGGATCGCTCTCCGATTCATTCGACGGGCGACTGGTCAACCCCGGTCATTCGCTCGAAGCCATGTGGTTTATCATGGATCTGGCGGCAAGGCTCAACCGCAAAGATTTAATCGAAAAAGCCGTGAAAACTACACTCACCATGATCGAATACGGATGGGACGAAAAATATGACGGAATATTCTATTTCATGGACAGAAAAGGCTATCCTCCCCTGCAATTGGAATGGGATCAGAAATTATGGTGGGTACACATCGAAACGTTGATATCGCTGCTCAAAGGGTATCAACTGACAGGTTCCGAGGAATGCCTCGCATGGTTCGAAAAAATACACGACTACACCTGGAGCCATTTCAAAGACCCCGATTATCCCGAATGGTGGGGATATCTCAATCGGCAAGGCGAAGTGCTCCTGAAACTGAAAGGCGGAAAATGGAAAGGCTGCTTCCATGTGCCCCGCGGATTGTATCAATGCTGGAAAACACTGGAGAAAATAAATCGTACAAAGCATGAATTAATCCATTAAATAATAAAGAAATATCGCATCAAAACGGTATAAATATCAATGTTTAACATTAATAAAAGAGAATATGAACAAAAACAAAACATTCAATGTGCAGAGGGTTTTTTTAGTCATCATGGCTTTTCTTTGGTTAAACTCCCTCGCAATATGTGCTCAAAACATTACCGTCAGAGGAAATGTTGTTGATGAGCAAAAAGAACCGTTAGTCGGGGTTACGGTAAAAGTACAAGGAACAACTACCGGAACAATAACAGATTATGACGGCAATTTTGAACTTCGTAATGTCCCACCGGAAGGAAAATTGGAATTCTCGTATGTCGGCATGAAAACATTAGTAGTATCTGTAAATGGAAGAACAGTGATTAATGTTACCATGCAAGAAGATGTTGAAATGCTTGAAGAGGTAGTTATTACCGGTTATGGAGGAACGCAATTGCGATCAAGAACTACCCATTCTATCGCTAAAGTGGATAACAAAAAATTAGAGGTTGGAATATTTTCTAATCCGGCACAAGCCCTTTCCGGTGCAGTTCCTGGATTAAGAGTAATCCAATCATCCGGTAATCCGGGTGCAACACCTACTATTGTATTACGCGGAGGAACAAATCTGGACGGTTCGGGCTCTCCTCTGGTGATAGTTGACGGACAAGTGAGAAGTCTTTCAGACATAAATCCGGAAGATATCGAGAACATGCAGGTGATGAAAGATGCAGGAGCCACAGCCATTTATGGTGCACGTGCAAATAATGGGGTTATTCTTATCGAAACCAAAAGGGGAAAGAAGGGAGTTTCGGAAATGAATTTCAAAATGAAGGTTGGAGCCAACTATCTTCATCTTCCGTATAAATTTTGTAATGCAGAAGAATACCTTACCTGGATGCGCCCATCATATGTAAAATCGGCACAAATATGGCAACGAGAAAATGGCACATGGGTGGGATACTCGAATCCTATCACACTAACCGGCACACAACCGTATGGAACAGGAAATGCATATTTTGCAGATGACGGCGTAACCCCCTTGGAAAACACCATGAATTCGGTTTGGAGTACCATGTATTATGAGGATCGGTACCAATTTTTAATAGATAAATATGGTTGGCAAAAAATGAAAGATCCTGTATATGACTACATAAAAAGTATCAGTGACGATCCGAGTTCGGTTCCCGAATATTTAATTTTTAGGAACACATATCCCGGGGACTTCAACTTTAAAGATCCATCCTATTCGCAAGATTACAACTGGAGTATGTCGGGTGGAAACGATAAAGGAAAATATTATGCAGGACTGGGCTACAACCATTCACAAGGATTACCCGTTTCTTCGTATTACAAACGTTATTCCGTCATTATCAATGGGGATTACAAAATCAAACCATGGCTTACATCGCTGTCGAGTTTCTACTTCAACAGGGCTAATTGGCAATCGATGCCTCCCTCACAAACAAGCGAAGCCAATTATTTTAGCAGAATCTTAACAGTTCCGCCCACAGTACGTTATGTCAACGAACATGATGGGTCGTACCGGTTGGGAAATAATTACGGTGATGGCAACCAGGCATATCAACCCGATAAATTCTTCCGACTGAATCAGACGGATAAATTTACGATGAATCAAACATTAAAAATCGATTTTGCCAAAAACATTTACCTGAAACTTTCAGGAAATTGGTATTATAGTGAAGGATTTTACGAAGCTTTTAATAAAGATTTTCGAGAAAACCCCACAAAAATAAACACAACAAGAAATTCTTCAGGCGAATTTAGCCGGACTTTAGATCAAACTTACAATGCGATTTTTAATTACGATACGCAAATAAATGATCACTACCTTTCGGTTATGCTTGGGTCCGAATATTATGATACCTACTCATACGGTATTTATGCAGCAGGCTCAGGAGCACCTACGGATGATTTTCGCGATTTGGAATTAACTTCAAGCGATGAAAATAAAAGGTTTATAGATTCGTATCATACGAAACAGCGCATTTTGTCGTTTTTTGGTCGTGCCAATTACAATTGGCAGGAAAAATATCTCCTATCAATGGTTCTACGACATGATGGGTACTCCAGGCTGGTTAACAACCGTTGGGGTACATTCCCCGGTATATCTGCAGGATGGGTTTTCAGCAAAGAATCTTTCATGAGTGATTTCGATGATATTATTTCATTCGGTAAATTGAGAACCAGCTACGGATTAAACGGGAATGTATCGGGTATAGGTGCATACGAATTACAAGGAAGTTACGTTGCCTCAACAAATTACGATGGCCGAGCCACTTTTATTTTAGGTTCTGTTCCCAACCCCGATTTGCGATGGGAAAAAACAAGAACGTTTGAAATAGGGCTCGATCTTAGTTATTTAAAAAACAGGTATTCTACCAATTTTACTTTTTATGATCGACTGACGTCGGATAAATTCGCCTCATTGGCTCTCCCCCACTCGTCGGGTATTAGCAGTATTCGCACAAATAATGGGGAATTTCGCAATAGAGGAGTCGAAATCGAACTTTCTGCAACTCCGATTCAAAACAGTAACTGGTATTGGAACATGGGGGCAAATATTTCATACAACAAAAATACAGTTGTGAGTTTACCCTACAATGGCCTCCCATTAAATCGACAAGGTGGTTTTCAGGTATATTCAGGGAAAGACAAAACCGATTTGATTTGGGTTGGAGGTTATCAAGAAGGACAAGAACCGGGAGTACTCTATGTGTTTAAAGCAGAAGGTATTTATAAAGATGAAAGCGAAATACCGGATGACATGATCGTAAAACCCCATTCTTTCCAAGGGGCTACTACTCGTCCACTTTATGGTAAAAGCAACTGGGCAAACATGACTGAACAAGAAAAAATTAACAGTAGAGGATTTCCCATTCAGCCCGGTGATGTAAAATGGAAAGATGTGAATGGCGATGGCATCATCGACGATTACGATTTGGTGAAAGTGGGGAATACAACACCACATTGGTTTGGAGGGTTCAACACCACCGTTACATGGAAACAACTTTCGTTGTACTGTGCTTTTGACTACGCATTTGATTTTTGGGTAATGGATTACCGTTTGCCATGGATTTTAGGGAATATGCAAGGTACTTATAATATGACTACCGATGTAAGAAAAACATGGACACAGGAAAATCCAAAGGCAAAATATCCGGCTTACGTCTGGGCCGACCAGTTGGGAAAAGGGAACTATCGCAATTCTACCTTATTTACCTACAAAGGCGATTATTTATCGTTACGACAAGTATCCCTATCCTATTCCTTGCCGAAATCGCTTATCAATAAAGCTTTTATAGAAAAGTTAGATCTTTCGATAACCGGCCAGAATTTGGGCTATATCACAGCTGCAAAAACTTTGGCTACGCCTGAAAGAGGTGGAATTCAAGATGCAACATACACCTTGCCACGCACAGTGACATTCGGTTTAAATATTACTTTCTAATCTTTAATATAAAAAATATGAAAAAAATAATTTATACATTAGGTGTACTTATCATGGTAATCTTTGCCAATATATCGTGTGAAGACAAACTTGATTTAGCACCGATAGACTATTATGGAAGCGGTAACTTTTGGAAAACTCTGCCGCAAACGGAGGCCTATGTAAACGGCATTCATTTGGATTTGCGTTCTACAAATTTTACCCGTAAATTTTTAATGGGTGAAGCTCGAGGTGGCCTGCAAAAAATTGGCACCAGCTCTCAAGGTTTGTCTACCTACAACGACATCATAAAAAGCAATTCCATCGATGGTAATAATCCCGGCCTTTCATCCTGGGCCGGTTTATATGGCAATATCTTCGACTGCAATTTGGTGATTCAAATGGTAGAAGGAAGCGACATTCATAAAAACAATAAAGAAAAAGTAGATGTACTGTTAGGACAGACCTACGGCATTCGGGCTCTCTATTATTTCACACTCTACCGAGCTTACGGAGGTGTACCTTTGGTAACACGAGTAAAAGTACTTGACGGTCAGGTTTCTCCTACCGATTTATATACAGCACGTGCTACTCCCAAGGAAATCATGGATTTTATAAAATCGGATATACAAAAATCACTCGATTATTTCGGAACATACCAGGATGCCGGCCCCATCAATAATGTTATGTGGACTAAGGTCGCTTCACAAATGCTTGCAGCCGAAATATATTTATGGTCGGCCAAAGTAAGTTTGGGCAATCAAAAACCCGCAGCAGACGATTTATCAAAAGCTGAAAATTATTTACTGGAAGTAAAAAATGATTCGCGTTTTGGGCTATTAAACAATTTTGAAGATGTTTTCTCAGCGAAAAACGAAAAAAACAAAGAAATCATTTTCGCCATAAACTATGCTGATGGAGAAGCAACGAGCAATGCTGGCGATTTTGTATATGCTCCTCAAAACATGATAGGCATTTTCTACGATCGTAATGGAAAAAAGATTGATACGGATATTTTGGATTTAAGAGGGACAGGGTGGCAACGCTACGAATACACAAATGAATTTTGGCTTTCATTTGACGAAAAAGACAAAAGACGTGAGGCTACCTTTATGGATTATTATAATGACAAAGGTGATTTGGAAGGTACGGTTTTGAAAAAATTTCTCGGTTCAATCAACAGCGCCGGGAACAGGGTGTTCGACACCAACGAACCTTTTTATCGCTATGCTGATGTGCTTCTTATGCTGGCTGAAGTCGAAAATATGAAGGGTGGCGATCCCGCCAAATACATTAACGAAATACGTAAACGCGCTTACGGTAACGACTTTGATGCTGTTGCTGACAGTTACCACAATAGCGATTTTAAAACCAATGAGTTGGAAATATTAAAAGAACGCGATAGAGAGTTTGTATATGAAGGAAAACGGTGGTATGATGTCTGCCGCCTGAAAGATGCAAAAGATGGAAAACCATTGGCATTTGATAACGCATCCACATACCGTGGTTTGCCTGTGCTCAAATCCAATGAAACGCATAAGCTCTTATGGCCGGTGGATAAAAATACATTAAACAATGACCCGTTGTTGAAGCAAACTCCGGGTTATAAAGTTGGCGAACAAGAAGAAGAAACGTGGTAAACAGCATTATGACTGAATTTAACAGGCTCTTTAAAATTTTCAATCTTTAAATTTAAATTATTAAGCAGTAAATTTGCTATTAAGAATTTACTGCTTAATTTTTGTCTGGATCACGTTTTCAAGTCCGGTTAAAACAAAACAAGTAATCGATATGAAAAAATGGATGATTTTTTTGGGGTGTATAACCTGGTTTCTCTCTGCTTATTCTCAAATACGATACGTAAATGCCGATCAATTCCCGCTTATCGGAAAAATTTCCGATAAAACGGAAACGCACTATGAGCGTTTACCTGCAACGTTGAAAAACCAATGTAGACCCTCTTTATGGAAGCTGGGGAAAAACACATCCGGTCTTGCTGTACGGTTTTGTTCGAACAGTACCACCATTGCGGCTAAATGGGAAGTGCTAGACAATACGCATATGGATCACATGACCGATGTTGGGTGCAAAGGGCTCGACCTTTATGCATGGGAAGGCGATCATTGGCAATTTGTCAACTCAGCACGTCCAACAGGAAAGGTAAACGAAAAACAAATTATCGCAAATATGACACCCGGAGAACGGGAATACCTGTTATTTCTTCCGTTGTATGATGGGGTCGTTTCGCTTTCGATAGGAGTTGATTCTCTTGCAACTCTCAAACAACCCAACTTGACATACCCTAAAACCGACTCCCCAATTATTATTTACGGTACAAGCATAACTCAAGGAGGGTGCGCCGCACGTCCCGGAATGTCGTTTTCAAATATCCTTACTCGTCGCCTCAATCGAGAAGTGATTAATCTGGGATTTAGCGGAAACGGAAAACTGGATTACGAAATAGCCGAAACAATGGCCAAAAGACAGGATGCTGCATTGTTTATCCTTGATTTTATCCCCAATGTAAATGATGAGCAAATCAAAGAAAAAACCGCTACTTTTGTAAAAATACTTCGAGAAGAAAATCCAAACACACCTATACTGTTCGTGGAATC
>Ga0208938_1000891_pt1 | contig 19170 bp, 13 predicted proteins | sample AD_UKC125_MetaG_FD_184434 | JGI IMG/M metagenome (GOLD analysis project Ga0208938, IMG submission 184434) | Active sludge microbial communities of municipal wastewater-treating anaerobic digesters from USA - AD_UKC125_MetaG (SPAdes) (version 2) | ecosystem: Engineered > Bioreactor > Anaerobic >...
ATCTTGTCGGTCTCGGTTCTCGAGAAAACCCAGATTTCATGCGCCTTGCAGCTCGATCGCTACACAACGGCGTCGGAAGATGCCGCTAACCAATTGAATTTGTTCGACTTTTAACCGGACACTACTGCTACTGAATATGTAGTGAAATCAGCAGCGTCGGAAGATCACCTCTTCTGCGGCGGCACGTCGGTGCAGCTGCCGTGCGCGACCTCGGCGGCCATGCCGATGCTCTCGCCCAGCGTGGGGTGCGGGTGGATGGTCTTGCCGATATCGACGCTGTCGGCGCCCATTTCAATCGCCAGGGCCACCTCGCCGATCATGTCGCCGGCGTGCGTGCCGACGATGCCACCACCCAGGATCTTGCCGTGGCCGTGGGCCTCGGGGCTGTCGTCGAACAGCAGCTTGGTGAAGCCCTCGTCGCGGCCGTTGGCGATGGCGCGGCCAGAGGCCGTCCAGGGGAACAGGCCCTTCTTGACCTTGATGCCCTGGGCCTTGGCCTGGTCTTCGGTCAGGCCGACCCAGGCGACCTCGGGGTCGGTGTAGGCCACGCTGGGGATCACGCGGGCGTTGAAGGCGGCCTTGGCCAGCGCCTCGTCGCCTTTCAACTCGCCGGCAATCACCTCGGCCGCCACGTGCGCCTCGTGCACCGCCTTGTGCGCCAGCATGGGCTGGCCGACGATGTCGCCGATGGCGAAGATGTGGGGTACGTTGGTGCGCATCTGGATGTCGACGTCGATGAAGCCGCGGTCGGTCACCGCCACGCCGGCCTTGTCGGCGCCGATCTTCTTGCCGTTGGGGCTGCGGCCCACGGCCTGCAGCACCAGGTCGTAGGTCTGCGGCGGGGGGGCGTTCTCGCCTTCAAACGCGACTTCGATGCCCGCGTCCGTGGCCTTGGCGGCCACCGTCCTGGTCTTGAGCATGATGTGGTCGAAGCGCGGCGCGTTGAGCTTTTGCCAGACCTTGACCAGGTCGCGGTCGGCGCCCTGCATCAGGCCGTCGAGCATCTCGACCACGTCCAGGCGCGCGCCCAGCGTGCTGTAGACCGTGCCCATCTCCAGGCCGATGATGCCGCCGCCCAGGATCAGCATCTTCTGGGGCACGGATTTGAGCGCCAGCGCGCCGGTGCTGTCGACCACGCGCGGGTCCTCGGGCATGAAGGGCAGGCGCACGGCCTGGCTGCCGGCGGCGATGATGGCGCGCTTGAACTGCACCACCTTCTTGGCGCCGGTCTTGTCCTGGCCGGCGCCGCTGGTTTCTTCGACCTCGATATGGTTGGCGCCGACAAAAGTGCCGTAGCCGCGCACGATCGTGACCTTGCGCATCTTGGCCATGGCGCCCAGGCCGCCGGTCAGCTTGCCGATGACTTTTTCCTTGTGGCCGCGCAGTTTGTCGATATCGACCTTGGGCTTGCCGCCGTAGTCGATGCCCAGCGCCGCCAGATGGCCCACTTCGCCCATCACGGCGGCCACGTGCAGCAGCGCCTTGGACGGGATGCAGCCCACGTTCAGGCACACGCCGCCCAACTGTGCGTAGCGCTCGACCAGCACCACCTTCAGGCCCAGGTCGGCCGCGCGGAATGCGGCCGAATAACCGCCCGGCCCGCCACCCAGCACAAGCACGTCGCAGTCCAGATCGGCGTTGCCGCCAAAGCTGGCTGCTACAGGTGCAGGAGCTGCCGGCGCTTGTGGGGCGGGCGCTGCCGCCGGTTTTGGCGCCGACGCCGCGGGCGCGGGCGCGGCGGCGCCGGCGGCCTCCAGCGTCAGCACCACCGAGCCTTCGCTGACTTTGTCGCCCAGCTTGACCGCCAGCGACTTGACGACGCCGGCGTGGCTGCTGGGGATTTCCATCGAGGCCTTGTCGGACTCGACGGTGATCAGGCTTTGTTCGACCTTGACGGTGTCGCCCGGCGCGACCAGCAGTTCGATCACCGCGACCTCGCTGAAATCGCCGATGTCGGGCACCTTGACTTGCACTTCGCTCATTTCAAGGCTCCCCGCTCAAAGCAGCACGCGGCGGAAGTCCGCCAGGATCTGGCCCAGGTAGGCGTTGAAGCGCGCCGCCGCCGCGCCGTCGATCACGCGGTGGTCCCAGGTCAGCGACAGCGGCAGCATCAGGCGTGGCTTGAACTTCTCGCCATTCCACACCGGCTCGATGCTGGAGCGGCACACGCCCAGGATGGCCACCTCGGGCGCGTTGATGATGGGCGTGAAGTAGCGCCCGCCAATGCCGCCCAGGCTGCTGATGGTGAAGGTGGCACCGCTCATGTCGGCGGGGCCCAGCTTGCCGTCGCGCGCCTTCTTGGCCAGTTCGCCCATCTCCTGGCTGATTTGCAGCACGCCCTTCTTGTCGGCGTCCTTGATGACGGGCACGACCAGGCCATTGGGCGTGTCGGCGGCAAAGCCGATGTGCCAGTACTGCTTGTAGACCAGCGCGTCGCCGTCCAGCGAGCTGTTGAACTCGGGAAATTTCTTCAGCGCGGCCACGCAGGCCTTGATCAGGAAGGCCAGCATGGTGACCTTGACGCCGCTCTTCTCGTTCTCCTTGTTGGTGGAGACGCGGAAGGCTTCGAGGTCGGTGATGTCGGCATCGTCATGGTTGGTGACGGCCGGGATCACGATCGCATTGCGCAGCAGGTTGGCACCGCTGATCTTCTTGATGCGGCCCAGTTCCTTGCGCTCGATGGGGCCGAACTTGGCGAAGTCGACCTTGGGCCAGGGGATCAGGTTCAGCTCGCCGCCGCCCGTGACGCCGCCGCCGGCCGCCCCCGCGGCGCCCTGCGCCTGGGTGCGCTGCGCGCCGGTCATGACGGCGCGGGTGAAGGCCTGCACGTCTTCCTGGGTGATGCGACCCTTGGGGCCGCTGCCCTTGACCTCGGCGAGCGGCACGCCCAGTTCGCGCGCGAACTTGCGCACGCTGGGGCTGGCATGCGGCAGGCCCAGCGGCGCGCGCGTGGGCTCGTGCGCCGGCACGCTGGCGACGGGCGCCGGGGCCACCGGCGCCGGCGCGGCAGCGGGCGCCGGGCTGGTGGCCGGGGCACTGGCGGGCGCCGGCGCGGCCGCGGCGGCAGCGCCTTCCAGCACGGCCAGCAGATCGCCCTGGTTGATCTTGTCGCCCACCTTCACCTTGAGTTCCTTGAGCACGCCGGCGGCGCTGGATGGGATCTCCATCGAGGCCTTGTCGGATTCGACGGTGATCAGGCTCTGCTCGACCTTGATGCTGTCGCCGGGCTGGACGAACACCTCGATCACCGCGACATCCTTGAAATCGCCGATGTCGGGCACGCGCACCTCGACCGGGCCGCTGGCCGCCGGCGCCGCGACAGGTGTTGCCGCAGGCGCCACCTTTGCTACGTTTTCGGGAGCTGCTGGCGCTTTCTGGGTTTGCGCTGCAGGCGCTTTTGCTCCACCATCAGCGACCTCCAGCAGCAGCACGACCGAGCCTTCCTTGACCTTGTCGCCCAGCTTGACCTTGAGTTCCTTGACCACGCCGGCGGCGCTGGAGGGGATCTCCATCGACGCCTTGTCCGATTCGACGGTGATCAGGCTTTGTTCGACCTTGATCGTGTCGCCGGGGGCAACCAGCAACTCGATCACCGCCACGTCCGCGAAGTCGCCGATATCGGGGACCTTGACTTCCACCAGTGCCATGACTTGTCTCCCTCAGGCGTAAAGCGGGTTGATCTTGTCGGCGTCGATGCCGTACTTCTGGATCGCGGCGCTGACGCGCTCCATCGGCAGCTTGCCCTCGTCGGCCAGCGCGCGCAGCGCGGCCAGCGTGATGTAGTGGCGGTTGACCTCGAAGTGTTCGCGCAGGCGATAGCGGAAGTCGCTGCGGCCAAAGCCGTCCGTGCCCAGCACGGTGTAGCTGCGCCCGGCGGGGATGAAGGCGCGGATCTGATCGGCGTAGCTCTTGACGTGGTCGGTCGACGCCACCACCGGTCCGCCATGGCCTTGCAGCTGCCGCGTGACGTAGGACTGGCGCTGCGGCGCACCCGGGTGCAACAGGTTCCAGCGCGCCACGTCCTGGCCGTCGCGGCCCAGCTCGTTGAAGCTGGGGCAGCTCCACACGTCGGCCTGTACGCCCCAGTCGGCGGCCAGCAGTGTTTGCGCCTCCAGCGACTCGCGCAGGATCGAGCCCGAACCCAGCAGCTGCACCCGCTTGTCACCCTCGGCGCCCGGCTTGCACAGGTACATGCCGCGGATGATCTGCTCCTCGGTGCCGGGCGTCAGGCCGGGCATGGGGTAGTTCTCGTTCAACAGGGTGATGTAGTAGAAGACGTTGTCCTGCTTCTCGACCATGCGCTTGAGGCCGTCATGCAGGATCACCGCCACCTCATGCGCGAAGCTCGGGTCGTAGCTGACGCAGTTGGGCACGGTGCCAGCCAGGATGTGGCTGTGGCCGTCCTCGTGCTGCAGGCCCTCGCCGTTCAGCGTGGTGCGTCCGCTGGTGCCGCCCAGCAGGAAGCCGCGCGCGCCCAGATCGCCGGCGGCCCAGGCCAGGTCACCGAAACGCTGGAAGCCGAACATCGAGTAATAGACATAGAACGGCATCATGATGCGGTTGTTGGTGCTGTAGCTGGTCGCCGCCGCGATCCAGCTGGCCATGCCGCCGGCTTCGTTGATGCCTTCCTGCAGAATCTGGCCGTTCTCCTGCTCCTTGTAGTACATCACCTGCTCGTGGTCGACCGGGGTGTACCGCTGGCCCTTGGGGTTGTAGATGCCGATCTGGCGGAACAGCCCCTCCATGCCGAAGGTGCGGGCCTCATCGACCAGGATGGGCACGACGCGCGGGCCAAAGGCCTTGTCGCGCAACAGTTGCGTCAGAAAACGCACGAACGCCTGGGTGGTGCTGATCTCGCGCCCGGCAGCGGTAGGCTCCAGCACGGCCTTGAAGGTCTCCAGCGACGGAATGGTGAACTGCTCGTCGGCCTCGGTGCGGCGGCTGGGCAGATAGCCTCCCAGCGCCTGGCGCCGCTCGTGCAGGTACTTCATCTCCGGCGTGTCGTCGGCCGGCTTGTAGTAGGGCAGCTTGTCGAGCTCGCTGTCGGGGATCGGGATGTTGAAGCGGTCGCGGATGTAGCGGATGTCCTCGTCGGCCAGCTTCTTGGTCTGGTGCACGGTGTTCTTGGCCTCGCCGGCCTTGCCCATGCCGTAGCCCTTGACGGTCTTGACCAGCAGCACGGTGGGCTGGCCGTGGTGTTCGTTGGCGGCATGAAAGGCGGCGTAGACCTTTTCCGGATCGTGGCCGCCGCGGCGCAGCTCCCACAGCTCGTCGTCGGTCATGTGCTCGACCAGCTTGGCGGTTTCGGGGTAGCGGCCAAAGAAGTGCTGGCGCAGATAGGCGCCGTCCATGGCGCGGAAGGTCTGGTAGTCGCCGTCCAGCGTCTCCATCATGAGCTGGCGCAGCTTGCCTGACTTGTCGCGTGCCAGCAGCGGGTCCCAGCCCTTGCCCCACAGCAGCTTGACGACGTGCCAGCCGGCGCCGCGGAAATCGCCCTCCAGCTCCTGGATGATCTTGCCGTTGCCGCGCACCGGGCCGTCCAGGCGCTGCAGGTTGCAGTTGATGACGAAGATCAGGTTGTCCAGGTTCTCGCGCGCCGCCAGGCTGATGGCGCCCTTGCTCTCGGGCTCGTCCATCTCGCCGTCGCCCAGAAACACCCAAACCTTGCGCCTGGCGGTGTCGGCGATGCCGCGCGCGTGCAGGTACTTCAGAAAGCGCGCCTGGTAGATCGCCATCAGCGGGCCAAGGCCCATGCTGACCGTGGGGAACTGCCAGAAACCCGGCATCAGGTGCGGGTGCGGGTAGCTGGACAGGCCCTTGCCCTTGACCTCCTGGCGGAAGTTCTCCAGCTGTTCCTCGCTGATGCGGCCCTCCAAGTAGGCGCGGGCGTAGATGCCGGGCGCGCTGTGGCCCTGGAAGAAGATGCAGTCGCCGCCGTGGGTCTCGCTCTCGGCGTGCCAGAAATGGTTGAAACCCGCGCCCCACATGCTGGCCAGCGAGGCGAACGAACCGATGTGACCGCCCAGGTCGCCCCCGTCTTCGGGGTGCAGGCGGTTGGCGCGCACCACCATGGCCATGGCGTTCCAGCGCATGTACGCGCGCAGGCGCTTTTCGATCGCGATGTTGCCCGGGCAGCGCGCTTCCTGCTCGGGCTCCAGCGTGTTGACGTAGCCGGTGTTGGCCGAGAACGGCAGGTCGATGCTGGCCTGGCGTGCGTGCTCCAGCAGCTCCTCCAGCAGTGCGTGAGCGCGCTCCGGGCCCTCGCGTTCAATGACGGCGGTCAGGGCGTCCAGCCACTCGCGGGTCTCCTGTGCGTCCAGCTCAGCGGCGGTCTGCGCCTTCGAATCTTCAGACATCTGGCGTCTCCTCTGGTGTTGTGAAAGTCATTGTGACCCAAGCAGCCGCAATGATGGCACAAAATCTGGCAATTTCAAATAGAGAATTTGAATACCATATTATGATATTGAAACATTGACCCCAAGGAAACTGCGCGCTGCCTCCAGGCGCTCAGCCGCCATCGCCCGGCGCCGCCTGCCGTCGCAGGCACGTACACTGGACAGGCATGCAGTCAGAACACGCCTCCACCCTGTTCGATCCCGGTCCACCGCCGACCCGGTGGCAGCGCCTGCTCAAGGGGCAGGACCCGATCGCCCAGCTGGCGCCGCTGGCGGCCGTGCTGCTGTTCCTGGCAGCCATCGTGTCCGCGTTCTGGTACCTGCGGCTGGAAGAAACCCGGCGCGAGCAGGAGGCGGTCAAGCGTGACGTGGAATACAGCCAGCAGCGCCTGCGCCTGCGCCTGCTGGAACGCCAGGAGCAGCTGATGCGGCTGGCGCGCGAGCTGGCCGACCGCGAGATGACGGCCTTGCAGTTCGATGCGCGTGCCGAAGCCATGGTGGCCCAGTACCCCGAGCTGCGCTCGGTGAGCTGGATCGATGGCCAGCGCCGCCTGCGCACCACGCAGACCGCGCCCAGCGTGTCGTCCCGCCCCGATTGGCTGGCCGGAGACCGTCTGAAGCCCGGCGACGCGAGCGACGGCTACGAGCTGGCCCAGGACTTGCGGCAGGCGGTGTACAGCCAGCCGCTGGCCGCCGAGGGCAGCGAAGCGGTGCTGTACCTGCACGTGCCGATCACGCCGCGCGCGCAGTTCGCCGGCGTGGTGTTGGCGGAATACTCGGTCGATGGCCTGCTGCGCCATGGCGTGCCGGCCGAGGTGCTGGCCAAGTACGCCGTCTCCTTGCTGGACGCCAAGGGCCAGTTGCTGGCGGGTCAGACCATCCCGGACCGCACCGGCGTGTCGGAATACCTGCCCTGGACCGACCAGGTCAACGCCTTCGACAGTCCGGTGTCCCCGGTCGGCAACGGCCTGGTGCTGCGCGCGCAGGCCTGGCGCACGTCGCAAGGCGTGGTCGGCGGAACGCTGTTCTGGCTGGTGGCGGTGCTGGCCACCATGACGGCCTGGATGTTGATCGCCAACTGGCGCCAGTCGCAGCGCCGCCAGCAGGCCCAGCAGGCGTTGCTGGCCGAGACAAGCTTTCGCCGCGCCATGGAAAACTCCATGCTCACGGGCATGCGCGCACTCGACCTGCAGGGCCGCATCGTCTACGTCAACCCGGCCTTCTGCCAGATGACCGGCTGGAGCGAGGCCGAGCTGATCGGCCAGTCCGAACCCTTCAGCTACTGGCCGGACGCCCACCGCGAGGAGCTGTCGGCGCGTCTCAAAGACGAGCTGAGCGGCGCCGCCGACCCGGCGGGGTTCCAGATGAGCGTCAAGCGCAAGAACGGCTCGCTGTTCGATGCCCGCCTGTACGTGTCGCCCCTGATCGATGCCACCGGCAAGCACACCGGCTGGATGGCGTCGATGACCGACATCACCGAGCCGAACCGCGTGCGCCACCAGCTGTCGGCCTCCTACGAGCGCTTCACCACCGTGCTGGAGGCGCTGGACGCATCGGTCTCGGTAGCGCCGCTGGGCAGCCAGGAGCTGCTGTTCGCCAACAAACTGTACCGCCAGTGGTTCGACGGCACGACCGCCGGGCACCTGAAGCTGGTCGAGCGCGCCGGCAGCCCGGAGACGCAGCTGAGCGACGACGGCCTGGATGCGGTCGACGCCTTCGCCGGCCTGCCGCTGGATCGGCTGGCCTCCGCGCCACTGGCCGAGCATGCCGAGATCTACCTCGATCGCCTGGACAAGTGGCTGGAGGTGCGCTCGCGCTACCTCAACTGGGTCGACGGCCGGCTGGTGCAGATGGTGATCGCCACCGACATCACGGCGCGCCGCCACGCCGAAGAGCAGGCGGCGGCCCAGGCCGAGCGCGCCGAAGCCGCCAGCCGCCTGATCACCATGGGCGAGATGGCCTCCAGCGTGGCGCACGAGCTGAACCAGCCGCTGACCGCCATCAGCAATTACTGCACCGGCATCATCTCGCGCGTCAAGGGCGGGCAGATCAGCCGCGACGACCTGCTGGGCGCCCTGGACAAGACCGCGCGCCAGGCCCAGCGCGCCGGCCAGGTGGTGCAGCACATCCGCAGCTTCGTCAAGCGCAGCGAGCCACGCCGCGAATGGGCCGAGGCGACGCCGATGGTCGAGCAGGTGCTGGAGCTGGCCGAGATCGAGCTGCGCCGGCGCAACGTGCGCCTGGTGCACCACATCGCGCCCGAGCTGCCGGCGCTGTATGTCGACCCGATCCTGATCGAGCAGGTGCTGATGAACCTGATCAAGAACGCCGCCGAGTCGATCGACGTGGCCCAGCGCCCGCTCAGCCAGCGGGCGGTGGAGCTGCGCGTGGTGCAGCGCGACATCGAGGATCAGCCCACGGTGCAGTTCAGCGTCACCGACAGCGGGCGCGGCCTGTCGCCCGAAGCGCTGGCGCGGCTGTACGAAGCCTTCTTCTCCACCAAGAGCGACGGCCTGGGCATCGGGCTCAACCTGTGCCGCTCCATCGTCGAATCGCACCAGGGCCGGATCCATGCGGAGAACCTCTACAATGCCGGCCAAATCGTGGGTTGTCGCTTCAGTTTCTGGATTCCGGTGGGCCCGGTCCAGGGTGCCAGCCCGTCCGGCAACAGCATCAGGGAAGTGGCATGAGTCTGATTCCGAAACGAGGCACGGTCTACGTGGTGGACGACGACGAGGCGGTGCGTGATTCGGTGCAGTGGCTGCTGGAAGGCCAGGACTATCGCGTGCGCTGCTTCGAGTCGGCCGAGGCCTTTCTGGCGCGCTACGACGCCCGCGAGGTGGCCTGCCTGATCATCGACATCCGCATGGACGGCATGAGCGGGCTGGAGCTGCAAGAGCGCCTGATCGACCGCGATTCGCCGCTGCCGATGGCCTTCATCACCGGCCACGGCGACGTGCCGCTGGCGGTCGACACCATGAAGAAGGGCGCCATGGATTTCATCCAGAAGCCCTTCAAGGAAGACCAGCTGGTGACGTTGGTCGAGCGCATGCTGGAGCAGGCGCGCGCCAGCTTCGCCGAGCATCAGCAGGCCGCCAGCCGCGACGCGCTGCTGGCCAAGCTGACGGGCCGCGAGGCGCAGGTGCTCGAGCGCATCGTCGCCGGCCGGCTGAACAAGCAGATCGCCGACGACCTGGGCATCAGCATCAAGACGGTGGAGGCGCACCGCGCCAACATCATGGAAAAGCTCGGCGCCAACACCGTGGCCGACCTGCTGAAGATCGCCCTGGGCCAGGCCACGGCCAAGGCCTGAGCGCCCTGACCGCCCGGCCAGTCGCCCTCGGTTGCTAATATTTTGATAGCTGTCTGCGCGCACCCCGCGTGCGTCAACGCCCCATTGGACACCTCGACATGACGGCCCAACTGATCGACGGCAACGCCCTGGCCTCCAGCGTCCGCGCCGAGGTGGCGCACCGCGTGCTGGCGCTGAAGGCGCGTGGCGTGCAGCCGCGTCTGAGCATCATCCTGGTGGGCGAGAACCCCGCCAGCCAGGTCTACGTGCGCAGCAAGGTGGCCGACAGCGAGCAGACCGGCCTGGCCGCCACGCTGGAGCGCTATCCGGCCGAGCTGACCGAAGCCGAGTTGTTGGCCCGCATCGCCACCCTCAACGCCGACCCGGCGGTGCACGGCATCCTGGTGCAGTTGCCGCTGCCGGCGCACATGAACGCCAATGCCGTGATCGAGGCCATCGCCCCCGCCAAGGACGTGGATGGCTTTCACGTCGCCAGCGCCGGCGCCCTGATGGTGGGCCAGCCCGGTTTTCGCCCCTGCACGCCCTACGGCTGCATGCGCATGCTCGAATCCATCGGCCTGCGCGATCTGAAGGGCAAGCACGCGGTGGTGATCGGCCGCAGCAACATCGTCGGCAAACCCATGGCCATGATGCTGCTGGCCGCCAACGCCACGGTCACCATCTGCCACAGCGGCACGCCCGACCTCGGGGCGCTGACGCGCCAGGCCGACATCGTGGTGGCCGCCGTGGGCAAGCGCAAGGTCCTGACGGCCGACATGATCAAGCCCGGCGCGGTGGTGATCGACGTCGGCATGAACCGCGACGACGCCGGCAAGCTGTGCGGCGACGTCGACTTTGCCGGCGTGCGGGCCGTGGCCGGCTGGATCACTCCGGTGCCCGGCGGCGTGGGGCCGATGACGCGCGCCATGCTGCTGGTCAACACCCTCGAAGCGGCGGAATCAGCGACACCCCCCTGAGCGGCTGACGCCGCCTCCCCCTCTCTGGCCCTTCGCTTGGAGGGGGACAACGCCAGTGCCCGGCGCAGGTCCGGGCACGGCGTTCGCTGGCATGGACTGCTCCGCGGCCATGCGTGCCGCGCAATTGCACGCGCCGCTGCCTGTCAGTGACCGCAAAGGTCATTTTGTCATGCCCGCGCCAGCGGGCGTCATTTTTCATTGATGGGGCAGTGGCTTGCAGGCTCTTGAAGCGCCCACACAAGGCCTCAAAATGGGGGGCATGAGCCTTGCCAACAACCCCCTCCTCGACTTTTCCGACCTGCCGCTGTTCGACCAGATCCGCCCCGAACACGTGGCCCCCGCCATTGACCAGCTGCTGACCGACGCCGAGGCGGCGCTGGAAGCCGCCGTGCGTCCCGACACGCCGGCCGACTGGGCCGCGCTGTCGCGCGCGCTGGACGTGCCCGGCGAACGCCTGGGCCGCGCCTGGAGCGTGGTCAGCCACCTGAACGCCGTGATGGACACGCCCGCGCTGCGCGCCGCCTACAACGCCGCCCTGCCGCGGGTGACCGAGTTCTGGACCCGCGTGGGCAGCGACGAGCGCCTGTACGCGCGCTACAAGGCCATCGACCCGGCCGGCCTGAACGACGAGCAGCGGCGCGCGCGTGGCAACGCGCTGCGCGACTTCGTGCTGGGCGGCGCCGAGCTGCAGGGCGCGGCCAAGGCGCGCTACGCCGAGATCCAGGAACGCCTGGCCGAGCTGAGCCAGAAGTTCAGCGAGAACACGCTGGACGCCACCGACGCCTGGGCCCACTGCGCCAGCGAGGCCGAAGTGGACGGCCTGCCGCCCGACGTGAAGACCGCCGCCCGCGCCGCCGCCGAAGCCGACGGCCAGCCGGGCTACAAGCTCACGCTCAAGCTGCCCAGCTACCTGCCGGTGATGCAGTTCGCCCACGACCGCGGCCTGCGCGAGCGTCTGTACCGCGCCTACGTCACGCGCGCCTCCGACCAGGCCGACGGCGACGCCACGCGCTTTGACAACGCGCCGCTGATCCGCGACATCCTGGCCCTGCGCCTCGAAGAAGCGCAACTGCTGGGCTACGCCAACCACGCTGAAGTGTCGCTGGTGCCCAAGATGGCCGAATCGCCCCGGCAGGTGATCGACTTCCTGCGCCAGCTCGCCGCCAAGGCCCGGCCCTACGCCGAGCGCGACGTGGCCGACCTGCGCGCCTTCGCCGACGAGCAGCTCGGCCTGGCCGATCCGCAGAGCTGGGACTGGCCCTACGTGGGCGAGAAGCTCAAGGAAGCGCGCTACGCCTTCAGCGAGCAGGAGGTCAAGCAGTACTTCCAGGCGCCCAAGGTGCTGCAGGGCCTGTTCAAGATCGTCGAAACCCTGTTCGAAGTGGCCATCCGCCGGGACGCGGCGCCGGTCTGGCACCCGACGGTCGAGTTCTACCGCATCGAGCGCGCCGGCCAGCTGCTGGGCCAGTTCTACCTGGACCCCGGCGCCCGCGCCGGCAAGCGCGGCGGCGCCTGGATGGACGACGTGCGCGCGCGCTGGCTGCGCCCCGACAGCGGCCAGCTACAAACCCCTGTCGCCCAGCTGGTGTGCAACTTCGCCGAAGGCGTTCATGGCGCGCCGCCGCTGCTGACGCACGACGACGTCATCACCCTGTTCCACGAATTCGGCCATGGCCTGCACCACATGCTGACCCAGGTCAACGAGCGCGACGTTTCCGGCATCAGCGGCGTCGAATGGGACGCGGTGGAGTTGCCCAGCCAGTTCATGGAGAACTTCTGCTGGGAATGGGAAGTGCTGCGCCACATGACGGCCCATGTCGATACCGGCGAGCCGCTGCCGCGCGCCCTGTTCGACAAGATGCTGGCCGCCAAGAATTACCAGGCCGGCATGCAGACCGTGCGCCAGATCGAGTTCGCCCTGTTCGACATGCTGCTGCACACCGCCCACGAGCCCAGCCAGGACTTCCAGCCGCTGCTGGACGCGGTGCGACGCGAGGTCGCGGTGCTGCAACCGCCGCCGTTCGCGCGCACGGCACAGAGCTTCAGCCACATCTTCGCCGGCGGCTACGCGGCGGGCTACTACAGCTACAAGTGGGCCGAGGTGCTGTCGGCCGACGCCTACGCCGCCTTCGAGGAAAGCGTCACGCCCGAGGGCTTGCCCAGCGTCGAAACCGGACGAAAATACCGGCGCGAGATCCTGGAAGCCGGCGGCTCCCGCCCGGCCATGGAGTCGTTCAAGGCCTTTCGCGGCCGCGAGCCCAGCCTGGAGGCGCTGCTGCGCCATCAAGGCATGGCTTGAAGCGCGCCCGGCCCCGCACATCCGTCCGTCATGATCGCCGCCGCAGGAGAAATGCCCGTGCACCGTCGTCGCCAAGTCCCCTTTCTCGCCACGCTGCTGGGCGCCCTGCTGCTGGCCAGCGCCGCGCAGGCCCAGGTCTACCGTTCGAGCGGTCCAGCCGGCGTCAGCTACAGCGACCAGCCGCCGCCCCCGGGCGCCGGGCGCCAGGTGGCGCCGGTCGGCGGTGGCACGCCGGGCACCGGCGGCGCCACCCTGCCCTACACGCTCAGCCAGACCGCGCAGCGCTACCCGGTCACGCTGTACACGGCGCGCGACTGCGCGCCCTGCGACAGCGGGCGCAACCTGCTGGTCAACCGCGGCGTGCCGTTCAGCGAGAAAACCGTGCAGTCCAACGAGGACATCGAGGCCTTGCAGCGCCTGGCCGGCTCGGGCGAGCTGCCGGTGCTGACGGTGGGTGGCCAGCGCCTGAAGGGCTATTCCGACGTCGAATGGAGCCAGTACCTGGACGCCGCCGGCTACCCCAAGAGCTCGCAGTTGCCCGCAGCCTATCGGCGCCCCGCCGCCACCCCGCTGGTGGCGCGCAGCGCCGTGTCCGCGCCGGCTGCCGCGGCCACCACCGCGCGCCAGACGCCGGCAGCCCCCACGGCAGCGGCCGAACCCAGCATCGCCCCGCCGCGCACCGACACCAATCCGGCCGGCATTCGCTTCTGATTTGATAGCTGCTGGCGCTTTCCAGGCAAGCGCAAACGCCAAAAAACAGCAACAAAAAACCCGCCCAAGCAAGGCGGGTTCGCGGCGGGCGCATGAACGGCTTATTTGCCGACCGTGGCCTCCTGGCGCAAGATGGCGTACAGCTCGTCCTTGATGCGCAGCTTTTCCTTTTTCAGCGTCTCGATCTCGCTGTGGGTGGCGCCCGCATCGTGGCCTTCCATGGCCGTGATCTGGTGGTCCAGCTCGTTGTGTTTCTCGAACAGGTTCAGGAAGCGGGCATTGGAGCCCTCGCCCTTGAGGCGGGTGATCAGGTCGCGGTATTCAGGAAACATCGGTTCTCCTCAGTGGTCACGAAGCGATCATAAACCGCCGCGCGCGCCGCCGGCATCGGTGGCCACGCAATCGGCGAAGTAGCGCACGTGGCCGCGGTCATCCTCGACCTCGACCAGGCCGTGGATGTCGGTCTCGAAGCCCGGGCATTCGATGGCGAAGTCGCGCGCGAACTTCAGGTAGTCGACGATCTTGCGGTTGAACACCTCGCCCGGGATGAGCAGCGGAATACCGGGCGGATACGGTGTCACCAGCGCGGTGGTGATGCGCCCTTCCAGCTGGTCGATCTCCACCCGCTCGACCTGGCGGCGAGCGATGCAGGCGTAGGCGTCGGCCGGGTTCATGGCCGGCGTCAGCTCGCTCAGGTACATGTCGGTGGTCAGGCGCGCGATGTCGTACTTGGCGTAGAGCTGGTGCACGTGCTGGCACAGGTCGCGCAGCCCCATCTTCTCGTAGCGGCGGTGCTGGGCGCAGAACTCCGGCATGATGCGCCACATCGGCTGGTTGCGGTCGTAGTCGTCCTTGAACTGCTGCAAGGCCGTGACCAGCGTGTTCCATCGGCCCTTGGTGATGCCGATGGTGAACATGATGAAGAAGCTGTAGAGGCCCGTCTTCTCGACCACCACGCCGTGCTCGGCCAGGAACTTGGTGACGATGCTGGCGGGTATGCCGCTCTTGTCGAACTTGCCGTCCAGATTGAGGCCGGGCGTGACGATGGTGGCCTTGATCGGGTCCAGCATGTTGAAGCCCGAGGCCAGCTTGCCAAAGCCGTGCCAGCTGCGGCCTTTCGCGCCGTTCTTGATGACCCAGTCGTCGGCACGCCCGACGCCTTCCTCGGCAATCTTCTCGGGCCCCCAGACCTTGAACCACCAGTCGCCCTGGCCGAAGTCGGCCTCCACCTTGCGCATGGCGCGGCGGAAGTCCAGCGCCTCGGCGATGCTCTCCTCCACCATGGCGGTGCCGCCCGGCGGCTCCATCATGGCGGCCGCCACGTCGCAGCTGGCGATGATGCTGTACTGCGGGCTGGTCGAGGTGTGCATCAGGTAGGCCTCGTTGAACAGGTAGCGGTCCAGCTTGACCTGCTGCGAGTCCTGCACCAGCACATGGCTGGCCTGGCTGATGCCGGCCAGCAGCTTGTGGATGGACTGGGTCGAATACACCACCGACTGCCGCGGCCGCGCGCGCTTCTTGCCCATGGCATGGTAGGTGCCGTAGAAGGGGTGAAACGCGGCGTGCGGCAGCCAGGCTTCGTCGAAGTGCAGATTGTCGACGTAGCCGTCCAGCATGCCCTTGATCGCCTCGGTGTCGTACAGCACGCCGTCGTAGGTGGACTGCGTCAGCGTCAGGATGCGCGGCTTGACGCTGTCGGCGTCCACGTGCTGCAGCAGCGGGTTGGCGCGGATCTTGGCCTTGATGGTCTCGGGCTCGAACTCGCTGCGCGGGATCGGGCCGATGATGCCGTAGTGGTTGCGCGTTGGCTTGAGGAAGACCGGAATCGCCCCTGTCATGATGATGGCGTGCAGGTTGCTCTTGTGGCAGTTGCGGTCGACCACCACCACGTCGCCCGGCGCCACCGTGTGGTGCCAGACGATCTTGTTGGACGTCGACGTGCCGTTGGTGACGAAGAAGCAGTGGTCGGCATTGAAAATGCGCGCCGCGTTGCGCTCGCTGTCGCCGATGGCGCCGTTGTGGTCCAGCAACTGGCCAAGCTCCTCCACCGCGTTGCATACGTCGGCCCGCAGCATGTTCTCGCCGTAGAACTGGTGGTACATCTGGCCGATGGGCGACTTCAGGAACGCCACGCCGCCCGAATGGCCCGGGCAATGCCACGAGTAGGAGCCGTCCTCGGCGTAGTCCAGCAGCGCGCGGAAGAACGGCGGCTGAATGCCCTCCAGGTAGCTCTTGGCCTCGCGCACGATGTGCTTGGCCACGAACTCCGGCGTGTCCTCGAACATGTGAATGAAGCCGTGCAACTCGCGCAGCACGTCGTTGGGCAGGTGCTGGCTGGTCTTGGTCTCGCCGTGCAGGTAGATCGGCACGTCCTCGTTCTTGCGCCGCACCTCGGCGATGAAATTGCGCAGGCTCTGCACCGCCGGCGACGACTCCTCGTCGTTGCCCAGCTCCTCGTCGTCGATCGACAGGATGAAGGCGCTGGCGCGGCTTTGCTGCTGGGCAAACTGGCTCAAATCGCCGTAGCTGGTGGCGCCCACCACCTCGAAGCCCTCATCCTCGATCGCCTTGGCCAGGGCACGAATGCCCAGGCCTGAGATGTTGTCGGCACGGTAGTCTTCGTCGATGATGACGATGGGAAAGCGGAACTTCATGGGACTTGACTCCTGCCGAAGGCGGCAAAACAGCGCGCAAGTGTACGGAATTGCCAAGGCACCAAGCGGAAGCGGCGGACACATGCCCGACAATCGCGCTCCAGTGGTACTTCTAAACGATTAATTGGAGGCGCGCATGGCCGAATCAACCCTCTGGTGGATTGCCGCCGGGCTGCTGGTGGCCGCCGAGTTGCTGACCGGCACCTTCTACCTGCTGATGCTGGCCATCGGCGGCGTGGCCGGCGCGCTGGCCGCCCATGCCGGGCTGGGGCTGAGCGGGCAACTCGTCAGCGGCGGCGTGACCGGCGGCGTGGCGGTGCTGATCAGCTACCTCGTGCGCCGGCGCCGACCGGGTGACCCCTCGCCACGCGCCGACCGCAGCGTCAACCTGGACGTCGGCGAAACCGTGCAGATCGACCACTGGAGCGCCGACGGCACGGCCCAGATCCGCTACCGCGGCGCACCCTGGACCGCCGTGCTGCGCCCCGGCGGCACGCCCCGGCCGGGCCCGCACCGCGTGGTCGAACTGGTGGGCAGCCGCCTGCTGGTCGAGCCGGTCTGACTGACGGCGCACCGCCGACGCCCACCCACCCCTCAAGAGAAGGACGTTCACCGTGGAAATCGCACTCATCATCGTCATCATCGCCGCGCTGTTCATCAAGCTGGCGATCAAGGTCGTGCCGCAGCAGAACGCCTGGGTCATCGAGCGGCTGGGCAAGTACCACGGCACGCTGGCACCGGGGCTCAACTTCATCATGCCCTTCCTGGACCGCGTGGCCTACCGCCACGGCCTGAAGGAGATCCCCATGGACGTGCCCAGCCAGGTGTGCATCACGCGCGACAACACCCAGCTGCAGGTGGACGGCATCCTGTACTTTCAGGTCACCGACCCGATGCGCGCCAGCTACGGCGCCAGCAACTACGTGGTCGCCATCACCCAGCTGGCGCAGACCACGCTGCGCAGCGTGATCGGCAAGCTGGAGCTGGACAAGACCTTCGAGGAGCGTGACATGATCAACGCCAAGGTGGTCGAGGCCATCGACGAAGCGGCGTTGAATTGGGGCGTGAAGGTGTTGCGCTACGAAATCAAGGACCTCACCCCGCCGGCCGAGATCCTGCGCTCCATGCAGGCGCAGATCACCGCCGAGCGCGAAAAGCGCGCCGTCATCGCCACGTCGGAAGGCAAGCGCCAGGAAGAAATCAACCTGGCGGAGGGCCAGAAGCAGGCCGCCATCGCCAAGTCCGAAGGCGAAAAGCAGGCCGCCATCAACAATGCCCAGGGCCAGGCCGCCGCCATCACCGAGGTGGCCAACGCCACCGCCGTGGCGCTGGCGCGCATCGGCACCGCCATCCGCCAACCCGGGGGCGAGCAAGCGGTGCAGCTGAAGGTGGCCGAACGGGCCGTCGAAGCCTACAGCCAGCTGGCCAGCCAGGCCCGCACCACGCTGGTGGTGCCCAGCAACATGACCGAGGTGTCGGCCCTCATCAGCTCGGCCATGAAGATGGTGCAGGCGCAGCAACCCGGCCAGGACCGGCCGCAGTGACACGCTACAATCGCTGGTTCCACGGAGAGGTGGATGAGTGGTTTAAGTCGCACGCCTGGAAAGCGTGTGTGGGTTAATAGCCCACCGCGGGTTCGAATCCCGCCCTCTCCGCCAGAAAGCAAGCAAACAAGCGCCTCTCATGGCGCTTGTTTGTTTTTATTTTTTGTTTTTGTCTACCATCGTTTCTACCGTCCGGTTTGCGACTGGGTTGGACATGCTCGAAATCGTTGGACATTCCAGCATGGAAGATGGTGGTTAGAACGTCCCCAAGACCCGGTGCCATCTTGGCGATTTATTGGCGTTGCCCCCTCAGCGCGCCGACCGGCTCACCGCTTCCTGCACCGCAGGCAGTACGTCTTCATAGTTAAAACCGTTCTGGCTCTTCTGCAGCGGGGTACTGACCTGCTTGTTGAGCCAGTTGCGCAAACTCTGCCCTTCGCCCTGGCGCACCAGTGGGTCGTGGCTGTCGCCTGGATAGCGGAACTCCGTGAGGTTCTCTGGATGATCCTTGAATTTTTCCTGGAACCCCACCGCTGCCCGCTGCTTGGAGCCCCCAGCCCAGGGGTCCTCGTCTTCGATGGAAGACCACATGGGCAGACGTGTGTCCCACTTCCACAGGTGCTCGTACTGCCGGTTCACGCTCTGCTTGTGGCAGATACCGCCGACGACCTGGGGATCGGCACGATCCCAGTGGTAGGTGGTGCGGCAGCCCTCACTGTGACCGCTCAGGAAAATGGGCAGATTCGAGTGGGTCTTGAACCAGCGGATGACCTCCGCAATGTCATCACCTCGCGCGTCCAACCGTGCCGGGTTCACTGCGGTGTAGACCCCCTCGCGCGCGCGCTCGCTGGCGCGCTTGAGCATTTCCTCGGACGAGCCCCCCGGACATCCCAACTTGTTGCCCTCCCGGGTCACGAACTCGGGTGTGATGACGGCGAAGCCTTCCCGGTAATAGAACTGGGCCACCGTGGTTTCCCAACCCCACATGCCGCCGCAGCCATGGTTATGGATAACAAGCCCGCGCACGCCAGGGTGGCGCGGTAGCAGCGCGGTGAACTTCTCGCGGTACACCGCGCCGAACAGCGGCAGATAGAAGATGCTGCGGTCGAGCACAGTCCGGGTCTGAGCCTTGTCGTAGGCTGGGACTTGTCGGCTTTGCTGGGCATGGGCGCTAGTGCAGTGTTGCATTCTGTTTGCCACTTAACCGCGAGTTGGCGCGAATGACCTTCTGCAGGATGTCGCGGGCGCTTTTGGTCCAGATGAACGGCTTGGGAGCGGCGTTGTGATGAGCGACGTAC
>Ga0208938_1000896_pt1 | contig 19093 bp, 18 predicted proteins | sample AD_UKC125_MetaG_FD_184434 | JGI IMG/M metagenome (GOLD analysis project Ga0208938, IMG submission 184434) | Active sludge microbial communities of municipal wastewater-treating anaerobic digesters from USA - AD_UKC125_MetaG (SPAdes) (version 2) | ecosystem: Engineered > Bioreactor > Anaerobic >...
ACAAGTTCGACTACTGCATGAAGCTCGGCGCCAAGGGCTGCATCAACCGCAACGACTTCGACCACTGGGGGATGCTCCCGCACTGGAAGGACGACGCGGCATACGGCACCTGGCTCAAGGGAGCCCGTAAGTTCGGGTCGGCGATCTGGGACGTGCTCGGCGAGCGCGGCGCCCCGAACATCGTGTTCGAGCACCCCGGCGAGAGCACCATCCCGACCTCGATCTTCGTCTGCGACACCGGCGGCATGGTCGTGGTCTGCGCCGGCACGACGGGCTTCAATGCCACCGTCGACCTGCGCTACCTCTGGATGCGCCAGAAGCGTCTGCAAGGGTCACACTTCGCCAACGACGTGCAGTCCAACCAGATGAACGACCTGGCCCTCGTCGGCCGACTCGACCCGTGCTTGTCGCGGGCCTTCACCTATGACGAGATCCCGCTCGCGCACGACCTCATGTACCGGAACAAGCACCCCCACGGAAACATGGCCGTGCTCGTGGGAGCCACCGACTTCGGTCAGGGGGCATCGGCGGCAGCGCCGATCGACCTGCCCCACCCGCACCTGCCCGAGGGTGACACCCACACGACCCCGCGGATCGAGCCGACGTCGTTCACCCCCAACTGATTTCCACACCACTGATCCGCATCGGTAGGCCACGGGGGAGCTCCGCCCATCAGGGTTGAGCTCCCCCGTATGCTGCCCGGGGAGGTGAGGCCCCGATGACATGGAACGCGTGGGAACGCTGGGCGGGCTTTCGCGCGCGCCAACGGGCCCGCGTCACCGAACACGATCACCTTTCCGCCGCAGAGTTGGACGTAGTGGCCGGGGCCACCACCGGCAACGAGAGCGGCACCGGCACCGACAGCGGCGCCGACACGGCATACCAGCCGCTGTCGACTGCCGAGCCCGCAACAGCCCCGCAGACTCAACCCACCGGCGGCGTTGCCACCTGGCACACTCAGTCGCCGTTTCGGATCGGAGTGTCGGGAGGTCTAGGCCTGCTGGCGGCCTACGCCCTGTGGCAGGCCCTGGGCAGCCTGGACACGGTGCTCACTCTGGTCGTCGTATCGGTGTTCCTCACCCTCGCTCTCAACCCGGTCGTCGAGCGGCTCATGCGCGCGGGCATGGGCCGAGCCGGGGCCGTGACTGCGGTCTTCGCCCTGTTGATCGCAGCCTTCGGCGTCATCGGGCTCATCGTCATGCCACCGGTCGCCACCCAGAGCACCGAGTTGGTGGAGGACTTCCCCGGCATCATCCGTGACCTGCGCGAGCAGCCGCTGGTCAAGAACATCGACGCGTCCTACCACGTCCTGGACAAGGCCGCCGAAGAGGTCAACCGACGCCTGGCCGACGGCGCCTTCATGTCGCAGGTCTTCGGAGGAGTCCTCGGGGCTGGGATGGCCGTGCTCTCGGGCATCGTCTCGGTCTTCACCGTGCTCGTGCTGACGCTCTACTTCCTGTCCTCGCTCCCGAGCATCAAGCGGGGGGCCTACGCGATGGTGCCCGCCACGCGGCGGGCCCGCGTCGCCACCCTCGCCGAAGAAATCATGCGACGCGTCGGGTCTTATGCCATCGGTCAGCTGCTCGTGGCGACGATCAATGCCTGTTGCTCCTACGTCATGATGAAGATCGTCGGCATCCCGTATGCCGCGGTGCTGGCGGTCGTCGTCGGCCTGCTCGGGCTCATCCCCATGGTCGGTGCCACGCTCGGTGCCCTGGTCGTCGCCCTCGTCGCGTTGTTCGGCGACCCGGTGCGAGCGATCATCGCGCTGACCTACTTCCTGATCTACCAGCAGGTGGAGAACTACTTCATCTCGCCGCGCATCATGCAGCGCACCGTCAGCGTGCCCGGCGCCGTGACGATCATCGCGGCCATGGTCGGTGGAGCGCTGGCCGGGGTGCTGGGCGCACTGCTGGCCATCCCCACCGCCGCAGGACTGTTGCTGCTCTACGAAGAGGTGCTGGTCCCCCGGCAAGCGGCCCGGTGAGACTGCTTCGCCGCGGGACCGGCCGCACCCGGTGTGGCGCGGCTCGGGGTCGATCTCAGGGGCGACCCGCATGGCCCCCACCCCGCTGGACGACGAGACTGCAAGGGTGACCGACGCGACTCCGCAAGACTCCCCCATCTGGCCTCCGGCGTCCGGCCTCCCCCCACAGGACCGGCCAGCACCTGTGCCGCCTGTCCAGCCGGCCCCCTCTGCCCCGCCACACCCTTCCGCGCCCGCGGTGCCACCCACCCGGTGGGGCATTCTCGGTGACGTCAAGCGGGGCGAAGGGTGGGTCCTCGCCGAACGTGAGGTCGTCAATCTCGTCATGGGTCAAGCCCGGCTCGACCTGCGCGCCGCGACCCTGTCCGCGCCCGAGACGACCATCGTCATCCAAGGGATGATGTGCGACGCGAAGATCATCGTCCCGGACGCCTGGCGGGTCGAATGCGACGGCACAGCGATCATGGGCGAGTTCGAGGTCAAGTCCGATGCTGCCGCATCGCCGATGCCCACCGGTGGACCCGTAGTCCGGGTCCGCGGTGGGGTGTTCATGGGCAACGTCAAGATGTACCGCACCCCCGCCCCAGTTGGGGAGGGTGGCTTGGCCGTCGACGGAATCGCCGGGTGGAAGGCGCGGCGTCGCCGTCGGGCGGAAGGCTGATGTCAGGCCCGCCACACCGGCCGTCCAGGGCCGCGGACGGTATGCCGTGACCCTCTCCTGACCTGCAAGGATGTCGGTATGACCGACGATGTCGAGCTCAGCGAGGTCCGGGACTTCCTCGCCGGTGAGCACCCCTTCGACGACCTACCCGCCGCTGTCCTGGACGCCCTGCCCGGCAAGCTCCGCGTCGAGTACTTCCGCCGTGGCACCCGGATCATCCAGGTCGGCAAGGACAACACCTCGCTCTATGTCGTGCGCTCTGGCGCCGTCGAGCTGCAGGATTCCGACGGCGGTTTCATGGACCGCGGTGAGGTCGGCAGCAGCTTCGGTTCCTACACCCTGGTCAACGGCAACCCGGCGACCTTCTCGACGATCGCCATCGAGGACACCCTGTGCCTGGTCATGCCCAAGGGAGTCTTCGACGAGTTGGCAGCCGAGCATGCGTCGTTCGCCACCTACTTCGACCTGCAACGCGCCAGTCGCATGCGGGGCGCCGTCGCGTCGCTGCAAATGACGTCCACCGGTGGTGCGATCCTCAAGACGAAGGTGACCGACCTCATCTCGCGTCCAGCCGTCACTGCTGCGACGACGGCGACGATCCGCGAGGCCGCCGAGATCATGAGCCGGGGCAAGGTCTCCTCGTTGCTCATCGTCGACGACGGCAACCTCGTGGGCATCGTCACCGACCGCGACCTGCGCAACCGCGTCGTCGCCACCGGCAAGTCGAGGTCCGATCTGGTGACCTCGATCATGACCCCCGACCCGGTCACCGGTTCGGATCATGCGCTGGCCTTCGAGGTCCTCATGGAGATGCTCGCGCGCAACATCCACCACCTGCCGATCCTCAGCGAGGCCGCTCCGGTCGGGATCATCACGACGACCGACCTCATGCGCCTGGAGCAGGCCAACCCGGTCTTCCTCGTCGGTGACATCGTCAAACAGACCGATGTCGCTGGTGTCGCAGCGGTCTCGGGCCGGCTGGCCGCCATCGTCGAACACCTCGTCACCCAAGACGCCTCGGCCGACGACATCGGACGCATCGTCACTGCGGTCGGCGACGCCGTGGAGCGCCGCCTGGTCGGTCTGGCCGAGGAGAAACTCGGTCCCCCGCCGGTGCCCTATTGCTGGGTCTCCCTCGGCTCCAGGGCCCGCCAAGAGCAGGCGCTGGCAGCCGACCAGGACAACGCCATCATTCTCAGCAATGACGCAACCCCACACCACGCCGCCTACTTCGAGGCCCTGGCCCGCGAGGTCACCGCGGGGTTGGTCGAGTGCGGATACCCGCTGTGCCCGGGCGACGTCATGGCGACCAACCCGCGCTGGCGGGTCACGCTCGCCCAGTGGCGTCAGGAGTTCGCCACGTGGATCACCGCGCCGGTGCCCGATGCGATCCTGCGGGCGAGCATCTTCTTCGACATGCGCCCGATCTACGGTGAGGCCAAGCTCTTCCGCAAGCTGCAGAAGTCGATCGTCAAGAGCACCCCGGAGGCCAACCGGTTCCAGGCCCACCTGGCCAAGCGTGCCTGCGAGAACGAGCCCCCGCTCGGCTTCTTCAAGGGATTCGTCCTCGAGAAGGCCGGCGACCACAAGGACACCCTCGATATCAAGCGGGGTGGCATCGGCGCTGTGGTCGAGATCGCCCGAGTGCTCGCCCTGTCGATCGGGTCTCGCGAGGTCAACACCCAGGCCCGGATCCGCGCCGCGGTCGCCGCCGGAGCCTTGAGTGCCGAGCGTGGCGGTGACCTGCGAGATGCCTTCGAGTTCATCTCCTATGTCCGGGTGCGTCACCAGGCGGCGCAGGTCCGCGCCGGACGCAAGACCGACAACTTCGTCCGCCCTGCCGAACTCAGCACCTTCGACAAGCGCAACCTGCGCGAGGCTTTCGCCATCGTCCGCTCGGCGCAGAGTTCCCTCGCTCATCGTTACCCGTCGTCGTACATCTCCTGACAGATCCGCGCCCAGCTGACACACTCCCACCGTGTCGTTCGGGTCATTCGGGTTCTTCGGGCTCTTCGGGTCCCTCGGTCGCGTTGCCTCGGCTGACTCCCGCCGCCGCAAGGCGCTGAGGTCGGTGCCGGACGGGCCGTTGCATGATTACCTCAACACAGCGCTGCCCGACCCGGGCACCGATGTTGCCGAGTTGCGGCTGCTGGCGATGGACCTGGAGACCACCGGGCTGCACCCTCGCCACGACAGCGTGCTCTCCATCGGTTTCGTCCCCATCGACGGCCTGTCCATCGATTTGTCCGGGGCACGGCGCTTCGTCATCAACGCCGGCGTCGAGGTCGGGCAGAGCGCGACGATCCACGGGCTCACCGACGACCGCATCGCTCAGGGCCAGCGCCTCGACGAGGTACTACCTGAGGTCCTCGCGGCGCTGTCAGGCCGGGTGCTGCTGGCCCACTACACCGATATCGAGGAGCGCTTCATCTCGGCCGCCTGTGAGCGGGTTTATGGCTCCCGTATGCCGGTCGCCCGGATCGACACCCTGGAGCTGCACCGTCGACTCATCGTCGGGTGGGGGGAGTCGCCCATGCGACTGTCGCTGCGGCTCTGGAACGCCCGGACCCGCTACGGCCTGCCGGTCTACCGGGCCCACGAGGCACTCGTCGACGCCCTCGCCTGCGCCGAGCTCTACCTCGCGCAGGTGGCCGAGATGCGCAGCCACGGCCCGGTGACCTTCAAGCGGCTGCAGTCCTGAGCCCCCGCGGGGTCGCCTACCGGTAAGACCCCGTCGGAGGACGGGTATGCCGGTTGCCCCAGCATCCCGAGTGCCAGTGCCGGCGACTCTCGAGGCCGCCGACGCCATCGGCGGGCCATACCACGACGTGGGGCACCCCGACCTCGAGCTCCTGCTGACAACCCGGGCAGCGGTACGAGCGGGTCGCGCCCGCGCCGGTGACCTGGCGGACGAACCACTCGCCACCGGCATACCGAGCCCGAGCCGGTATGCCGCCCGAGACCCGTCCCAGATCCAACGGTGCCTCGTCGCGGCGGCGGCGGTTGGCACGGGGCATACCGGCGATTCTCCCAGAGCCGCCCGCACGTGCCGGAAACGCATCGGATCCCCGGGGTGGTCGCCCCGGGGATCCGATGTGGGATGGTGCACGACGGATCAGTAGGTGCGGAAACCCCGCTTCGTCTTGCGGCCGAGGTAGCCCGCGGTGACCATGTGTTCCAGCAGCGGAGCGGGAGCGAAGCCGGGCTCGCGGAACTCCATGTAGAGCTCGCGCTGGATGGCCAGCGACACATCCAGACCGACGACGTCGAGTAGCTCGAAAGGCCCCATGGGGTAGCCACAGCCGGCCTTCATCGCCGTGTCGATCTCGTCGGCGGTGGCGTAGTGCGCCTCGAGCATCCGGATCGCGTCGTTGAGGTAGGGGAAGAGCAGCGCGTTGACGATGAAGCCGGAGCGGTCTCCGCACTGGACCGGCACCTTGCCGACCTTGCGGGACAGGGCCACCGTGGTCGCGACCACGGCCGGGTCGGTGGCCACGGTGTGGACCACCTCGACGAGCTTCATGATCTGCGCCGGGTTGAAGAAGTGCATGCCGATGACATCGCCCGGGCGGCTGGTGACATTGGCGCACTGGATGATCGGCAGGGACGAGGTCGTCGTCGCGAGGATCGCGCCGGGCTTGCAGATCCGGTCGAGGTCGCGGAAGAGCTCCTGCTTGATGGCCAGGTCCTCGGCGATCGCCTCGACGACGATGTCGACGTCCTTGAGGTCCTCGCGGGTGGTCGAGCCGGTGAGCGTGGCCAGGACCGCGTCGGCGGCCTCCTGGGTGAGGCGGCCGCGTTCGATCATCCGGGCCTGGCCCTTGGTGATCGAGGCGAGCACCCCGTCAACCTTGTCCTGGCCGCGCGCGACGTAGACGACGTCATACCCGGCCTTGGCGAAGACCTCGATGATGCCGGTGGCCATGGTGCCCGAGCCGACGACGCCGACCTTGGTGATCTTGGCCAGACCGGCGTCCTCGCTCGCCTCGGTGGACGGCGTCTGAGCGTCGGGCACGACCTGGGAGGACCCGGCCGAGGCGTAGCTGTAGAACCCGCGCCCGCTCTTGCGGCCCTTGAGCCCGGCGTTGACCATCTGCTTGATGATCGGGCTCGGGGCGTGCAGCCGGTCGCGGCCCTGGTGGTACATCGTGTCGAGGATCTCGTATGCCGTGTCGAGGCCGATGAGGTCCATGAGCGCGAGCGGCCCCATCGGCAGGCCACACCCGAAGCGCATCGCGGCGTCGAGGTCCTCTCGGGTGGCGTACTTCTGCTCGTACATCGACACGGCGTGGTTGAGATAGCCGAACAGCAACGCGTTGGCGATGAACCCGGCCTTGTCGCCCACGACGACGGGCTTCTTGTCCAGCCGCTCGGCCAGGCCCTTGACGTCGGCAAAGACATCGTCAGCGGTGACGACGGTGCGGATGACCTCGACGAACTGCTGCACGGTGGCCGGGTTGAAGAAGTGCATCCCGACGACGCGTGAGGGCTTCTTGGTCGCGACGGCGATCTCGGTCACGGACAGGGACGAGGTGTTCGTCGCGAGGATCGCGTCGTCACCGACCACCGCATCCAGTGCGGCGAAGATCTGCTTCTTGAGCGGCAACTGCTCGGGGACCGCCTCGACGACGAGCTGGCAGTCGGCCAGCTGCGCCAGGTCGGTGGCATAGCTGACCCGACCATGCAGGGCCGCGGCGTCCTCCGGCGAGAGCTTGCCGCGCGACACGGCGCGGTCGGTGGACTTGGCCAACACCCCTTTCCCGCGGTCGAGGGCCGCCTCGTCGACCTCGACTGCGATGACGTCGATGCCGTTGCGGGCAAAGACCTCCACGATGCCGGCACCCATGGTGCCGAGTCCGATGACGCCTACCGTGCTGAAATCGCGTGCCATTCCTGGAGTCTCGCAGACCTGCCGGGGGCGCGCATGGGGCCGGAGTCACCCGTCATTGCGATGGTCGTCACACCGTGCCGAGCCCCCGTGACAGGCCCCTGCGCCGTATGCCGTGCGACGGCATACGGGGCAGGGAAAGACAGTGCGGGCGGCGGCTCAGACGAGCTTGACGACGATGTCGCGCAGCACCTCGCCGGCCCGGGCCAGGCGGTCGGCGGCGTTGGACATGTGCCGGTAGACCTCGCGCTTCTTGAAGACCTCCATGACCCGCTTGAGGGCCGCCGGACCGGTGTGCCGGTCCATGGTCTCCATGTGCTCGACCTCGGTCTCGACGTCGAAGAGCTCGGCCAGGGCCTTGCGGTAGGCCTTCTCGACGTTGCGCTCGGCCTTGCGAGCCGCCTGGGCGTGCGGTTCGGCCGCGGCCGGGGATGTGGACAGCGACTGGTAGCCGGCGTTGAGCGACTCGGTGCCCTCTTTGAGCAGGACGGCCAGGTCGCGGGTCACGTCGTCGGGAGCCACGCCGAGCACCTGCATCTCGCGGACCGTGGTCTTGGCGTAGTTCATGACGTGGTCGATGGTGACGATGCCGCGGTAGAGGTCTTCGCGGTCCATCGGCGTCGAGAACGCCTGGTTGAGCGCGTCGAGGTTGCGGTCCTTGAGAACGTCACCTTGCTTCTCCAGGTCCAGCACGGCAGCGGCCGCTTCGGGGGTGGGGTATTCCATGTAGGCGACCAAGGCGTCCATGGACTTCACCGCGAGGGCCGACTGCTCGGCCATCATGCCGATGAAGTCCGGCACCTTGGGGAAAATCCGGCCGACCACCTTGGACAAGGGGTTGTTGGCGCTTCCGCTCATGTCGTGTTGCCTCCTGTGTGGGCGGGGCATGAGCCCCGGGAAAGCGTGGGTGGGGGTGTCGAGGGTGTTGAGGGGGTGGTCAGCGGGTGAAGATCATGCTGATGAGGTAGCAGATGACGCCGACGAGGCCGGCGCCGGGGATCGTGATGAGCCAGGTGGAGAGGATCTCCTGGGCCTTCCCCCAGCGGACCGCCTTGGCGCGGTCGGCGGTACCGATACCCATGATCGACGAGCTCACGACGTGGGTGGTGGACACGGGCGCACCGAGCACCGACGCGCCGTAGATGACGGCGGCCGAGGTGAGCTGGGTGTCCAGGGCGTGCAGCGGGCGCACCTTGTAGATGCCGAAGCCCACCGTGCGCACGATCCGCCAGCCGCCGGAGAGGATCCCGAGGGTGATCGCCGTGGCGCAGGTGAGGATCACCCAGAACGGCACCTTGAACTCGGTGAGCTGGCCGGAGAGCACGAGGACAAGGGTGATGATGCCCATGCTCTTCTGGGCGTCGTTGGCGCCGTGCGAGAAGGCCAGGAAGGCCGAGGTGAGGAACTGCGAGCGCCGGAACCACTTTGTTCACGCTGGGCTTGGCCCTGGCGAAGATCGCCATCATGAGCTTCTGCAGCAGGAAGCCGACCCCGAAGCCGATGATCGGCGAGATGACCAGGCCGATGAGGATCTTGGCGACACCGTCGACCTTGCCGTGGGCCAGCTCGGCGAATCCCCACTTCACGTAGCCGGAGCCGGCCGCCAGGATCGTGGCGCCCACCAGCCCGCCGACGAGGGCGTGCGAGGACGAGGACGGGATGCCGAACCACCAGGTGCCGAGGTTCCACGTGATGGCCCCGATGATGCCGCAGAGCACGATGATCATCGCGGTCTTCTGCGGCAGGGTGCCCACGTCGATGAACTTGCCGATCGTGTTGGCCACGGCCGTGCCACCGAGGATCGGCCCGAGGAATTCGAAAGTCGCGACGATGACGACCGCCTGGATGGGGGTCATCGCGCGCGACGCGATGGTCGTAGCGATGATGTTCGAGGCGTCGTGGAAGCCGTTCGTGTAGTCGAAGATGACGACGAGAACGACCGCGATGGTTGCCAGAACGAGAACCGTGTTCATGCGCGGGTCACCATGTGCGCAGCGCTCCTTTGCGTTGAGTTCCTTCGCAGTTCAGTCGCGCGAAAGTATGCCGTTCCCGGCGCGTCCCAAACGGGGACGTAGGTCACCAGTGGGCAACGGTTCGGTGAACGAATGAGCCGACCGGCACGATGTCGCGCCGAGCGTCCGTCGCCCCCCATGCCTAAGCTGTCCGGGTGCGCCTTGTCATCGCCCGTTGCAGCGTCGACTACGAGGGTCGGCTGCAGGCCCACCTCCCTCCGGCCACTCGACTGCTGGTTCGCAAGGCCGACGGGTCGCTCTTGGTGCACAGCGACGGGGGTTCCTACAAGCCGCTCAACTGGATGTCACCCCCCTGCGCCCTGGCGGAGTTGTCCCCCGATCCCGACGAGGCCGCTGAGGGCGTGCGCGCGGTCTGGGTGGTGCGACACGCCAAGAGCGGAGACGCGCTGCGGGTGCGCCTGTTCGAGATCCTGCACGACTCGACCCACGATCTCGGAGTGGATCCGGGCCTGGTCAAGGAAGGGGTCGAGGCACACTTGCAGGCCCTGCTGGCCGAGCACATCCACACGCTCGGCGAGGGCTGGACGCTGGTGCGGCGCGAGCACATGACCGCGATCGGACCGGTCGACATCCTCGCGCGGGACGCCGACCGCGGGCACGTCGCTATCGAGATCAAACGGCGCGGCGAGATCGACGGCGTGGAGCAGCTGACCCGTTATCTCGACCTGCTCAACCGCGACCCGGCGTTGCGACCCGTGCAGGGCGTCTTCGCCGCTCAGGAGATCAAGCCCCAGGCACGCACACTCGCCCAGGATCGCGGAATCCGTTGCGTGACATTGGATTACGACGCGTTGCGGGGCATCGACGACGCCGAGTCACGACTCTTCTGACTCCACGGGCGACACGACATCCGACACCACGCGCCACCCGTCGGAGTCGACGTCGACCCGCACCAGAGCAGGCCCCCACGACACCCCCGGCAGCGACCCGTCCGGACCGAGGACCACGAGCACGTTCTCCCCGCGATGCGTGTCGGACAGCAGCTGCAGACGCTCCGGCAACGGGTCCCCGCCATGGCGATGACCCGGGTCAGGAAGGGGACGCACCGGCATACCGAGGTGTGCTGCCAGGCGCGCTACTGCTCCACCGACCGGGGCGTCAGCCGCCGCGTAGACCGCCGCGATGCGCTCGCCCGCAACACGGGCCAGCAAGTCCGCCGGGTCCGGCGGGCCGGCCGCAGCGCCCCGGACCAGCAGGAAACGCGCCGGGCATTGCAGGTCGCTCATCACCCGAGTATGCCGTGACTCACCGGCGCTCCAGCCGCCGGCGATGGATCGCCGATCCGCTCAGCGCAGCGGCTCCATCCCCCGCGAACCGCGGATGATCGTCACGAACCGGCCCATGATGTCGTTGAGCCCGAAGTCCTTCGGGGTGAAGACCGCAGCCACGCCGGCAGCCCGCAGAGCCGCGCCATCGGCCTCGGGGATGATGCCCCCGACGACGACCGGCACGTCGCCGGCTCCGTTGTCGCGCAGTCCACGCAAGACATCGGGCACCAACTCCATGTGCGAGCCGGAGAGGATCGACAAGCCGACCAGGTGGACATCCTCGGCGATCGCCGCGGCGACGATCTGCTCGGGCGTCAAGCGGATGCCCTGGTAGACCACCTCGAAGCCCGCATCACGGGCCCGCACGGCGATCTGCTCGGCGCCATTGCTGTGTCCGTCCAGGCCGGGTTTGCCGACCAGGACGCGCAGCTTCTCGCCGAGCTCTTCACCGGTAGCCGCAACCTGGGCGCGCACCGCCGCCAGGTCACCCGATGGGGTGGCACCCGACCCGACCCCAACGGAGCCGGAAACGCCTGTGGGGGCGCGATATTCGCCGAACTCGGCGCGCAGAGCCTGGGCCCACTCCCCCGTCGTCACCTTGGACCGAGCGCATTCCAGGGTGGCGGCCATGAGGTTGGCCCCGCTCTTGGCGTCCTCGCGCAACCGAGCCAGGGCTTGCTCGGCCCGGTCGCGGCCGTGGGGGTCGGAGTCGCGCGCCGCACGCCAGGCCTGCACGGCGCGGATCGCGGCAGCCTCGACCGCGGGATCGACGGTCTGGATCGCCGTGCCGAGGTCGGCGGTGAGCGGGTTGGTCTCGGTCGACGTGAACTGGTTGAGCCCGACGACGATGTCTTCGCCGGCCTCGATCCGCTGCCGGCGCTGGGCGTGCGAGGCGACGAGCGCGGACTTCATATAGCCGGACTCGACGGCAGCGACTGCCCCACCCATCTCCTGCACCCGCTCGATCTCGGCCCTGGCGCCGGCGACGAGCTCGGCGACCTTGGCCTCGATGACGGTCGATCCGGTGAAGATGTCGTCGTATTCCAGCAGGTCGGACTCGAAGGCCAACACCTGCTGGATGCGCAGCGACCACTGCTGGTCCCACGGCCGCGGCAACCCGAGGGCTTCGTTCCACGCCGGGAGCTGCACGGCGCGCGCCCGGGCATCCTTGCTCAGGGTCACCGCGAGCATCTCCAGGACGATGCGTTGCACGTTGTTTTCCGGCTGTGCCTCGGTGAGGCCGAGCGAGTTGACCTGCACGCCATAGCGGAACCGGCGGGCCACCGGGTCGGTGACGCCGTAACGCTCCTGGGTGAGCTCGTCCCAGATCTGGACGAACGCCCGCATCTTGCACATCTCCTCGACAAACCGCACGCCGGCGTTGACGAAGAAGGAGATCCGGGCCACGACGTCGGGGAACTTCTCCGGCGGGACCTGACCCGAGTCGCGCACCGCGTCGAGCACCGCAATGGCCGTGCACATGGCGTAGGCGATCTCCTGGACCGGGGTCGCCCCCGCCTCCTGGAGGTGGTAGCTGCAGATGTTGGTCGGGTTCCACTTGGGGATCTCGTTGACCGTGTAGCTGATCATGTCGGTGATGAGCCGCAGCGAGGGCCCCGGCGGGAAGGCGTAGGTGCCCCGCGAGAGGTATTCCTTGATGATGTCGTTCTGGGTCGTGCCGGCGAGCCGGTGCACCCACTCGGCCGGGTCCTGCCCCGCGGCAGCGGCCTGCTCCTCCGCGGTGACCTGATACATCGCCAGCAGCCACATCGCCGTGGCATTGATCGTCATCGAGGTGTTCATGTCCGACAACGGGATGCCGTCGAAGAGCGCCGCCATGTCGCCGATGTGGCTGATCGGCACACCCACCTTGCCCACCTCGCCCCGGGAGAGCACGTGGTCGGGGTCATAGCCGGTCTGGGTCGGCAGGTCGAAGGCGACCGACAGGCCGGTCTGCCCTTTGGCGAGATTGCGCCGATAGAGCGCATTGCTCGCGGCCGCGCTGGAGTGACCGGCATACGTGCGCATCACCCAGGGCCGGTCGCGGGTCGGGCGCGGAGCGTCGGAACGCGCGGAAGCTGTGGCATCGGTCATGATCCGACGCTACCGGCCAGTTCCACGCGCCGCGCCCCGGATCGGCGCGTGAGTGCGGCCACAGTGCAGTGGCCAGGCGGGGGGCATGCGAGAGTGGGCCTATGGTCAACCTCACGCGGATCTACACCCGGACCGGCGATCAGGGCACGACGGCCCTCGGCGACTTCAGCCGCACCCACAAGACGGATCCACGGTTGGCGGCCTATGCCGATGCCAACGAGGCCAACGCCGCGATCGGGGTCGCCATCGCGTGCGGCGGTCTCACCGACGAGATCGGCCAGACCCTGCGCCGGATCCAGAATGAGCTCTTCGACGTCGGAGCAGACCTGTGTATGCCGCTCGCGCGGCATTACGACTACCCTCCGCTGCGCGTCGCGCAGCCCTGGATCGACGACCTCGAGACCGACTGCGACCACTATCTCGAGCAGCTGCAGCCGCTGCGGTCGTTCATCCTCCCGGGCGGGTCGGCCGGCGCGGCTTACCTGCATGTCGCGACCACGGTCGTGCGGCGGGCCGAGCGCTCGGTCTGGGCGGCGCTGGGCGTCTATGGCGACCAGCCCGGTGCCGGGAAGGGTGACGGCGGGGTCAACCCGCTCACCGCGACCTATCTCAATCGGCTCTCCGACCTGCTCTTCGTCCTGGCCAGGGTCGCCAACCTGCCCACCGACGATGTCCTGTGGCAGCCCGGCGGTGGCCGGGTCGCCGCCCCGGACACATCCGACAAAAAGGCCGGCAGGGTGGCCGGCGAGGACACAGCAAACGCCCCCGAGCCGGGCTCAGGTGACCGCTGAGGTCGCCCCCGGCGGAGCCGACTCGACCCAGGACCGCAGCGCGGTGTAGGCGGGCTCGGCCAGGGCCAGGTCGAAGGTCTCTCCGTCGTGACTGCAGGCCACCCGCACGGCGTTGTGGATTGCGTCGAGGCCCTCGCCGGGGCTCATCGCGACGGGTGCACCGATGTCGAGCCGACGTCGTTGCCAGGTGTGGCGCGGGCGCACCGACACCCCGCCCAGGGCATACCACTCGATGACGTCCTCACCGAAGCGGACGAACCCGCTGCGCCACGAGGCGCCTGGCCCCGGGCGCAATCCGCACATGGTGAGGACCTTGCCGCGAGCGATGGCCCGGCGGCGCGCGAGCATGGCGAGGATGAATCCGCCGACGAGGGCGATGAGGAGCCCAACCGCGACTTCAGCTGTGAAGACGAGGTCGGTCATGGGCCGGCTGCGTCAGTTGACGGAACTGGTGACGGTGACGTGCTCGGCCACGATGGTGACCCGGTCGTGCTCCACGGAGAGGAAGCCGTCGTCGACTTTGGCGACCTCGTTGCCGGCAGCGGTGTGGATGACGACGTCGCCCGAGACGAGGATGCCGAGCAGCGGGGTGTGCCCCGGCAGGATGCCCAACTCGCCGGACGCGGTGCGACAGCGCACCATGCTCGACTCGCCGACCCAGACCCGCCGGTCTGCAGCCACCAACTCGACCTTGAGTGCACTCACCATGTCCTCCGGAGAAATCGACGAGCTCTGGCCGCGAGTCTATCGGTCTGCGGTCGGCTCTTCCGACGTGGGGACGGCCACACCGCCGTATGCCGTGACGATGGTCTCGGCGACGAAGCGGGCGTTGTCGGCGGCCACGTCCGCAGGCAGCCGCGGCAGATTCTCCTCCCAGTCCACCAAGGTCGAGCCGCGGAACTGTCCCGCGCGGGCCGGCCGCCCGAAGAAGAGGAGATGGACGTGCGCGCCGCCGTCGCCGTAGCGAGTCACCTGGCATCTGCCCACCGACGGCAGCGCCTCGATGGCGGCTGCGATCACGACGGTGAGCCGGCCCAGCTCGGCGGCCAGGTCAGCCGGGAGGTCGGCCAGGTCGTGATGAGCCTGAGGCACGAGGATCGCGACAATCGGTATGCCGGTCTAGGGCCTGCAGCGTCCACCGCCCGTCGGTTCAGACGACGTGGTCCCTGGGCCTCCCGCTGGCACAGCGACAGGTGGCGGGGTCTTCGCCCTGACGGGCGGGTTCCTCGTCGAGCAGCGGCGCGAGCGGCTTGAGCCGCAACCCATCCAGCTCGTAGGGGAAGATGTCCCACCCGGGCATCTGATTGTCCATGAGCGGGAGCCGCCCCTCATCGTCGGTCGCCTCGATGACTCTGGCGTAGAACTCCTCGACCGACTCGGGCACAGACGTCACCCTACCCGGCCGGCCAGTACGGCCTGCCCCGACGCACATCCGGGCCGGCCACCCACGACGAGGGTGACCGGCCCGGCATACCTGCTCTGAGTGCCCGTGCGAGGGTCAGAGGTTCTTCTGGATCTCGGCCCACTGGCGCTCGACGTCGTCGAGGCCACCGCACATGAAGAACGCCTGCTCACCGACGTGGTCGTATTCGCCGTCACAGATCTTGGTGAACGCCTCGATGGTGTCGGCCAGCGGCACCGTCGAGCCCTCGATGCCGGTGAACTGCTTGGCAACGTAGGTGTTCTGGGACAGGAAGCGCTGGATGCGACGGGCCCGGTTGACGAGGATCTTGTCCTCTTCGGAGAGCTCGTCGATACCGAGGATGGCGATGATGTCCTGCAGTTCCTTGTTGCGCTGCAGGATCTGCTTGACGCGCACCGCCGTGTCGTAGTGCGCCTCGGAGATGTAGCGACGGTCGAGAATCCGGCTGGTCGAGGTCAGCGGGTCGACGGCCGGGTAGATACCGAGCGAGGCGATCTCACGGGAGAGCTCGGTCGTGGCGTCCAGGTGGGCGAACGTCGTGGCCGGGGCCGGGTCGGTGTAGTCGTCGGCGGGCACATAGATGGCCTGCATCGAGGTGATCGAGTGACCACGGGTCGAGGTGATCCGCTCCTGGAGCACACCCATCTCGTCGGCCAGGGTGGGCTGGTAACCCACCGCGGAGGGCATACGGCCCAGCAGCGTGGACACCTCGGAACCGGCCTGGGTGAAGCGGAAGATGTTGTCGATGAACAACAGCACGTCCTGCTTCTGCACGTCGCGGAAGTATTCGGCCATGGTGAGCGCCGACAGGGCGACCCGAAGCCGGGTGCCCGGGGGCTCGTCCATCTGACCGAAGACGAGCGCGGTCTGGCCGAGCACGCCGGCCTCGTCCATCTCGACGATGAGGTCGTTGCCTTCACGGGTGCGCTCACCGACGCCGGCGAAGACCGACACACCACCGTGGTCACGGGCGACGCGGGCGATCATCTCCTGGATGAGCACGGTCTTGCCCACACCGGCGCCACCGAAGAGGCCGATCTTGCCACCCTGGACGTAGGGGGTCAGCAGGTCGATGACCTTGATGCCGGTCTCGAACATCTGAGTCTTGGACTCGAGCTGGTCGAAGGCCGGGGCGGTGCGGTGAATGCCCCAGCGCTCGGTGACCTCGAGGGTCTCGCCGGGCTCGAGGTTGAGGCAGTCGCCGGTGGTGTTGAACACCTTGCCCAGGGTCGCGTCGCCGACCGGCACCGAGATCGGGCCGCCCGTGTCGTGGACGGCGATGCCGCGGACCAGGCCGTCGGTCGGCTGCAGCGAGATCGCGCGGACCATGTTGTCGCCGATGTGCTGGGCGACCTCGAGGTTGATGTTCTTCTTCTCGCCGGAGAGCTCGACCTCGGTCTTGAGCAGGTTGTACTGGTCGGGCATCTCGTCGGCGGGGAACTCCACGTCGACGACCGGGCCGATGATGCGCGAAATGCGCCCGACGCCGCCCGAGCGGGTCTCGGTGTTCTCTGCAATCGTTGCAGTCATGGTGATCGGATCCTCTTTCGCGAGTGACTAGGCGGACGCGAGGGCGTCGGCGCCGCCCACGATTTCGCTGATCTCTTGGGTGATTTCGGCCTGGCGGGCCTGGTTCGCCAGCCGGGTGTAGGTCTTGATGAGGGCGTCGGCGTTGTCGGTGGCCGACTTCATGGCCCGCTGCCGAGCCGCGAGCTCGGAGGCCGCAGCGCCGAGCAGACAGGTGTAGATGCGGTGGGTGATGTACTTCGGCAGCAACGCGGTGAGCACCTCGTCGACGCTGGGCTCGAAGGCATAGAGCGGGAGGACGTCGTTCTTGTCCGGCGCTTCACCCTCGACAACCTCCAGCGGCACGAGCCGGATCACGCGTGGCTCCTGGGTGACCATCGACTTGAACCGGGTGTAGACGATGTGGACCTCGTCGTGCCCACCCTCGGCATACTCCATCCGGAAGTCGGCCACCAACCGCTCGCCGATCTCGCGCGCGTGGGCGAACTGCGGAGCGTCGGAGAACCCGCTCCACTGCGCCGCGAACTCGCGGTGGCGGAACTGGTAGTAGGAGATGACCTTGCGGCCCACGAGGTAGACGACAACTTCCTTGCCCTCATCGCGCAGTCGCTGGACGAGCTGTTCGCTCTCCTTGATGACCGACGACGAGTAGCCACCGGCGAGGCCGCGGTCGCTGCTGATGATGAGCACCGCAGCGCGACGCACCTGCTCGACCTCGGTCGTGAGCATGTGCTCTTCGTGGGAGTAGGTCGCCAACGCCGACAGGGCTTTGGTGAGCGCGTGGGTGTAAGGGCCAGACTCGACGACCCGGGTCCGGGCCTTGACGACGCGGGATGCCGCGATGAGCTCCATCGCCCGAGTGATCTTTTTGGTCGCCTGGACGGACCGGATGCGCTGGCGGTAAACCCGCATCTGCGCTCCCATGCTGTGCCGCCTCTCTGTGTTGCGTCGGTTCGTGCGTATGGTCGAAAGTCAATGGCCAGTCGGGTATGCCGTCCGGCCGGGTCCCGCCGCCGGGGCGCCACCGCGGTGGTGACGCGCCCGGCATACGGGACCGGATGGTGCCCAGCGGCGCCTAGCGGCGGCCCTTGACGATCTGCTCCTGGTGAATCTCGGTGTCGGCCAGCGCCTCCGGGGTGGCCTCGTGACCGACCTCGACGAGCTGGTCGCTGCCCTCACCGGAGAACTGCTTCTTGAACTCGGCGACCGCAGCTTCCAAGCCCGCACGGGTGCTCGGCTCGAACTTCTGCGTCTCGCGGATCGCCGCCAGCAGCCCGGCGTGCTTGTGGCGCAGGAAGTCGAGGAACTCGGTCTCGAACCGACGCACGTCTTCGACGGCGACCGAGTCGAGCTGACCGGTGGTGCCGGCCCACACCGACACGACCTGCTCCTCGACGGGATAGGGGCTGCTCTGGCGCTGCTTGAGCAGCTCGACCAGACGGGCACCCTTGGCCAGCTGAGCCCGGGAGGCCGGGTCGAGGTCGGAGGCGAACATGGCGAACGCCTCCATGGCACGGAACTGCGCGAGGTCGAGCTTGAGACGACCCGCGACCTCCTTCATCGCCTTGATCTGGGCGGCACCACCGACTCGGGAGACCGAGACACCCACGTCGATGGCCGGGCGGACGTTGGCGTTGAACAGGTCGGCCTGCAGGTAGATCTGGCCGTCGGTGATGGAGATGACGTTGGTCGGGATGTAGGCCGACACGTCACCGGCCTTGGTCTCGATGATCGGCAGGCCGGTCATCGAGCCGGCGCCGAGGTCGTCGGAGAGCTTGGCACAGCGCTCCAGCAGGCGCGAGTGAAGGTAGAAGACGTCACCGGGGTAGGCCTCGCGACCCGGCGGGCGGCGCAACAGCAGCGACACTGCGCGGTAGGCCTCGGCCTGCTTGGACAGGTCGTCGAAGACGATGAGGACGTGCTTGCCCTGATACATCCAGTGCTGGCCGATGGCCGAGCCGGTGTAGGGGGCAAGGTACTTGAAGCCGGCTGCGTCGGAAGCGGGGGCGGCGACGATCGTCGTGTAGGCCAGGGCGCCGGCGTCCTCGAGGGTGCCGCGCACGGCCGCGATGGTCGAGCCCTTCTGGCCGATGGCGACGTAGATGCACCGGACCTGCTGCTCCGGGTCGCCAGACTCCCAGTTGCGCTTCTGGTTGATGATCGTGTCGACCGCGACCGTGGTCTTGCCGGTCTGGCGGTCACCGATGATGAGCTGGCGCTGGCCACGACCGATGGGGGTCATCGCGTCGACGGCCTTGAGGCCGGTCTGCAGCGGCTGGTGCACCGACTTGCGCTGCATGACCGTGGGGGCCTGCAACTCGAGCGCGCGGCGGGTGTCGGAGGCGATCTCACCGAGGCCGTCGATCGGCTGGCCCAGCGGGTTGACCACACGGCCGAGGAAGGCGTCACCGACGGGCACCG
>Ga0208938_1000897_pt1 | contig 19093 bp, 15 predicted proteins | sample AD_UKC125_MetaG_FD_184434 | JGI IMG/M metagenome (GOLD analysis project Ga0208938, IMG submission 184434) | Active sludge microbial communities of municipal wastewater-treating anaerobic digesters from USA - AD_UKC125_MetaG (SPAdes) (version 2) | ecosystem: Engineered > Bioreactor > Anaerobic >...
AGCCACAGGTCGTCCCACCACTTCATCGTCACGAGGTCGCCGAACCACATGTGCGCCAACTCGTGCAGGATCGTCAGCGCCCGGCGCTCGACGAGCGGCTCGGAGGGCTGCCCGCGGAAGACGTAGGCGTCGGTGATCGTCACGCAGCCGGCGTTCTCCATGGCCCCGGCGTTGTACTCGGGGACGAACAACTGGTCGTACTTCGCGAACGGGAAGGCGCCGTCGAACTCCTTCTCGAAGAACAGAATTCCCGCCTTGGTGCAGTCGAATAGGTTCCCGTAGTCGACATGCTCGGTGATCGAGCGACGCGCGAAGATCCCCATGGGGATGACGGCGTCGCGGCCCTGCACCTCATCCCAACGCACCGTGTAGGGCCCGGCGCACAGCGCCGTGATGTAGGAGGAGATCCGCGGCGTCGGCTCGAACGCCCAGGTCGCCCGACCCTCGCCGCCCGGGACCGGCTCGGGAGCCGGCTGGTTGGAGACGACGACCCAGTGGTCGGGGACCGTGGCCGTGAACGCGAAGGTGGCCTTGAGGTCGGGCTGCTCGAACACGGCATACACCCGGCGGCTGTCGGGGACCTCGAACTGGCTGTAGAGGTAGACCTCGTTGTCGACGGGGTCGACGAAGCGGTGCAGTCCCTCGCCGCTGTTGGTGTAGCGCCCCACCGCGTCGACGACCAGGACGTTGTCGGGGGCGAACGCCGGCAGCGCGATCCTGCTGTCCGCAAAGACCTCGGCCGGGTCGAGGGCGACGCCGTTGAGGGTCACCGACGTCACCGAGTCACCGACGAAGTCGATCCACGTGCCGACCCCCGCTGCGCGCGCAGCGAACCGCACCGTCGTCGACGTGAGGAACGTCGTGGGTCCGGTGGTGAGGTCGAGCACCACGTCGTAACTGTTGACGTGGAGCAACGCAGCGCGGGATGCGGCTTCGTCGCGGGTGAGGTTCGTGCCGGGCACAGGGACGCTCCTTGGGTGGGTGGCCAAGCTGCTGGGTATGCCGCGCGGCCGGGTCAGCGGTCCGCGCCGCGGTGGTTTGCCCAGCCATCTTCCCACGGGCCGGGCAGATCACTTCAGGGACGGATGGCGGGGGAGTGACACAATGCGCCCTATGACCGCCAGTCCCGAAGCGCGCCCCACGCGGGTCCGCCGTCAGCCCGTTGAGATGTGGTTCGACCCGATGTGTCCCTGGGCCTGGATGACCTCCCGCTGGCTCATGCAGGTCGAAACGGTCCGTCCGGTGCGGGTGACCTGGTCGGTGATGAGCTTGGCAGTGCTCAACGAGGGTCGCGACCTGCCCGAGCAGTACCGCGCGCTCATGGAGCACGCCTGGGGGCCGGTGCGGGTCATCATCGCCGCGCAGGCAGCCCACGGCGACAAGGTCATCAAGAAGCTCTACGACGCCCTGGGCACCCGGATCCATCTGCAGGCCCGCGAGGACTTCGACCAGGTCATCGCCGAGGCGCTCGCCGAGTGCAAGCTCCCGGCCGAGTTGGCCAAGGCGGCTCACCAGAAGAAGTACGACGCGGCCCTCAAGCGCAGCCACAAGCGGGCCATCTCGCTCGTCGGCACCGACGTCGGAACTCCGGTGATCTCGGTGGGGGGCGTCGCCTTCTTCGGGCCTGTCGTCTCCCCGGCCCCCAAGGGTGAGGCCGCCGGCCGCCTCTGGGACGGCTGTGTCCTGGTCGCCGGGACGCCGGGCTTCTTCGAGCTCAAGCGCACCCGCTCCATCGGCCCCATCTTCGACTGAAAGCGATTCCCTCACATGCGAGTTCACCTCGGCGGCGACCACGCGGCATACGCCTTGCAGCGCGCGCTGGTTGACCATCTGACCGCAGCCGGACACGAGGTCATCGACCACGGACCGCTCGCCTACGACGCGATGGACGACTACCCGGTGTTCGTGCTGCGGGCGGCCCAGGCCGTGGCTGCCGACCCGGGATCGGCGGGCATCGTCCTCGGCGGGTCCGGCAACGGCGAGGTCATGGCGGCCAACAAGGTCCCCGGGATCCGCGCCGCGTATGCCGCGAGCATCGAGTTGGCCGAGTTGGCCCGCGAGCACAACGACGCCCAGATCATCTCGATGGGCGGCCGGTTCACCGACATCGAGACCGGCTGCGCGATCGCCGATGCGTTCCTCGCGACGGACTTCTCCGGTGACGAGCGGCACGCCCGCCGACTGGCGATGGTGAGTCGCTTCGAGGCCGACGGGAGCCTGCCGGAAGGCTGACGCCCCAGATGACTGCACAGACGGCACGTCGCGAGGTCGACCCGGGGTCGACCAGGGTGTCGGTGCTGCGTGCCGAGCCGTGGCCAGCGCGCCTGCGGGTGGTGCTGCAGGCGAGGCAGCCGGTGCGCGCGTTCGGGCTGGTCGTCGCCGGCTGGGTCCTGCTGGCCTGCATGGTCGCCTGGCCCCTCAACGTCGCCTGGTCGATGTACGCGCCACTCGTCGTCCTCGCCGGGTTGTTCCTCACCCCTGGCTGGTTCGCGGTGGTCAGCGCCTCGTATGCCGTGTGCCTGGGGATCTCGGCGTTCATGGTGCGCGGGTGGTCGGTGCTGCAGGGATTCACCTTGTTGGCGCTCGCGCTGACGATGACCCTCATGTGATGCGCACCCGGTCACGGGAGCGGCTCGGGGTGCAGGGCAACAGCGGTGAGGACATGCTCGTCGACCTGCGCGATCGGTTGCTGGCACTGGGCGACATGCCGTCGCTGCCGACCGGTTGGCACGCCGAGTCGGCCATCCGGTCAGCCTACGGCGACAAGTTCTCCGGCGATCTGGCCGTGACCTCGTTGTCGCCCGACGGTCATCGCTTGGAGGTCGCGCTCGTCGACCTGTCCGGGAAGGGTCGCACCGCGGGCACCCGGTCGCTGCTGTGTTCGGGAGCGATCGGCGGGTTGCTTGGCCAGGTGGAGCCTGAGCGGCTGCTGCCCGCGGCCAACCACTACCTCGTGCGCCAGGAGTGGCCGGAAGGTTTCGCGACCGCCGTTCACCTGGCCGTCGACCTGCGCACGGGCGACTTCACGCTCGGCAATGCCGGGCACCCGGCGCCGATCCAGTTCACCGCAGGCTCTGGGCGCTGGTCGGTCCTCGAGTCGGCCGGTGGCCCGGTCCTGGGGATCATCCCGGAGATCCAATTCCCGCGTAGCGCAGGGCGGCTCGGCCGCGGGGACGCGCTGGTTCTTTACACCGACGGGGTCATTGAGGCCCGCGGTCACGATCTGAGCCGGGGCTTGGACCGTCTGTTGGGCAATGCCGAGCGACTGATCACGTCCGGGTTCGCCGGGGGCGCTCGTCGGTTGTGCGCCGACGCACAGGCCGGCGACTCCGACGACCGAGCCGTCGTCGTCATCTGGCGCGACTGACCGGCCCACGGCGCCCATCCGCGCCGCCCCACACCCCTCTAAACACACCGACGGCCGCGGCTCACCCGAAGGTGAGCGGCGGCCGTCGGCGCTGCTGAAGCGAAAGCTCAGTTGGCCTGGTCCAGGTCGTCAGCGACTTCCTTGGCCTTCTCCTGCGCCATGTCGACCTTGTCCGAGAACTGACCACCGGTCTTCTCGTCGATCAGGTCGCCAGCCTTCTCCACAGCCTCGTCAACCTTGTCGCTGTTGCCCTGGACAAGCTCGACAGCCTTGTCCTTGAGCTCCTCAGCCTTGTCCTTGATCTCGTCGAAAAGGCCCATGTTGGCCCTCCTCCCCACTCGTGGTCGCCGCCCGTGCGGACGGCCTTGACCCACCATAAGCGAGCCCACGCGACCGGAAGTTCCCGCCGCGTGCCTGGCGAGCGCGAGCGGCATACCCTGTGCGCGTGCCAGAGCAGCGGGTCCGGACCTTCCACGCGCGACGGGGGCGCCGCTCCAGCCTCACCGAGAGCCGGTTGGCCACCCTGCTGCCCCGGTATGCCGTGCCCGCCGCGGTCCTCGCCCCTCCCGACACGCCCGGGCGGCCCCCACGCGTCGTCCTCGAGGTCGGGTGCGGCCACGGCGCCGCCGCCGTCGGGTATTCCGCCACCCACCCCGACACGCACCTCATCGCCCTCGATGTGCACCCGCCGGGCGTCGCCCGGATGCTCGCTGCCGCCGCGGACGAGGGGCTGACCAACCTCTCGGCTGAGTTGGCCGACGCGGTGGAGTTCCTCGCCGACCGAGTGCCCGAGGGTGGTCTCGATGCGGTGCACCTGTTCTTCCCCGACCCGTGGCCCAAGGCTCGGCACCACCGGCGTCGGTTCGTGTCGCCGCAGACCCTCGACCTGTTGGCCTCCCGCCTGACCCCGACCGGGCACGTCCTCGTGGCGACCGACATCGCCGACTACGCGGCATACGTGCGGCGGGTGGTGGCCGACCACGGGACGTTCGTGGCGCGGGATGTGCCGCGTCCGACGTGGCGACCGCTGGCCGGTTACGAGGCCAAGGGCCTGGACGCCGGGCGAGCGATCACCGAGCTGGTGCTGGAGCGGGCGACGAGAATCGAACTCGCGTAGCCAGTTTGGAAGACTGGGGCTCTACCATTGAGCTACGCCCGCGTGCGGTGGCCGTCGCATTGTGACGGGGCCACCACGGGGGGCTAGCCTAGTCCCGCCCGCCCGGCTCGCGCGAACCACCACGTCCGCGCGTCCCGTAGCGGGCTCGGTGCGTCGGCCACGGTATGCCGTGTGCCCACCGACCGGGGTATGGCGCAGTTTGGTAGCGCGTCCGCTTTGGGAGCGGAAGGCCGTCGGTTCGAATCCGGCTACCCCGACCATCACGTCCGGCGATGAGTCGTCGCTGGACCGGCATCGGCGCCCGGCTCGACCAGAGCGTGGCGCGTCATGACGGCGCCCTTGGCGGCGCCCAGGCTGTCGTGGTGACAGCAGTGGCGGCGCCGTCAATAGCGCCGTCACGTGTCGGGTGGGCGGGAGCGGCCTCACACGGATTCGGCCCGGCCGCACGCGGGCGGCTAGCATGGACCGGATTGCCCGCCGTCGTCCGCGCCGGCCGCCACGCCTCGTGTGACCACAGGCGCGAGCCAGCCGGACGGCATACCTTCCTCTCGATCTGGAGTATCCGCAGTGAAGAGTGCGCTCGAGACCCTCAGCCCGACCCGGGTGAAGCTGACCATCGAGGTCTCCGCCGAGGAGTTCCAGCCCAGCCTGGACCAGGCGTACAAGACCATCGGCAGCCAGATCCAGGTCCCGGGGTTCCGGCGCGGCAAGATCCCGGCGCGGATCATCGACCAGCGCCTGGGCAAGGGTGCGGTGCTGCAGGAGGCGGTCAACGACGCCCTCCCCACGTTCTACGGCAAGGCCCTCGAAGAGCACTCGGTGCGGCCGTTGGGCCAGCCTGAGGTCGACGTCACCGAGGTTCCGGTCGAGTCGGGCCAGGGCCTGACCTTCACCGCCGAGGTCGACAAGCGCCCCGAGATCGAGCTCCCGGACTTCTCCGCGCTGGCCGTCGAGGTCGACGCGATCGAGGTCGGCGACGCCGACATCGAGGAGCGCCTCACCACCCTGCGCCAGCGCTTCGGCACCCTCAAGGGCGTCGAGCGCGCCGCCGCAACGGGCGACTTCGTCTCGATCGACCTGACCGCCCAGATCGACGGTGAAGAGATCGACACCGTGACGGGCGTGTCCTACGAGGTCGGCGCCGGCAACATGCTCGAGGGCATGGACGAGGCCCTCGTCGGGATGGCCGCCGGCGAGACCAAGACGTTCGAGGCCCCGCTCGCGGGCGGTGAGCACGCCGGCTCCGCCGCCGAGTGCACCGTGACCGTCCAGTCGGTCAAGGAGCGCGAACTCCCTGAACTCGACGACGAATTCGCTCAGCTGGCAAGCGAGTTCGACACGCTCGACGAGCTCAAGGCCGACCTGGTCAAGGACGCCGAGCGCGGCAAGCGGTTCGGCCAGGGCATGCAGGCGCGCGACAAGGTGATGGAGGCCCTGCTGGCCGCCGTCGAGATCCCGATCCCCGAGGGCGTCGTCAACGACGAGGTCCACAGCCACCTCGAGGGCGAGGGACGCCTCGAGGACGCCGAGCACCGCGCCGAGGTCGACGCCGAGACCCGCAAGGGTCTGGCCGCCCAGTTCCTCCTCGACGCCATCGTCGAGAAGGAAGCGATCCGCGTCGAGCAGCCCGAGCTCATCGAATACCTCCTCATGTCGGCCCAGCAGTACGGCATGGACCCCAACCAGTTCGCCCAGGCCATCGACTCGCAGGGCCAGATCCCCGCGATGGTCAGCGAGGTCGCCCGGCGCAAGGCCCTGGCCAAGGTGCTCGAGCAGGCCACGGTCACGGACACCAACGGTGCCGCCGTCGACCTCGAGGCCGTCATGGCGCCGGGCGCGTCGCTGGGCGACGATCATGAGGGTCACGACCATGAGGGTCACGACCATGAGGGTCACGACCACGACCACTGAGCCCGGGGAACGTCCCGGACCGGGTCACACCGCTGACCCGAGTCACCGCCCGTCGACGACGGCGCCCGACGCACCTTCCGTGCGGGCCGCCGTCGTCGCGGTGTATGCCGTGTTCCTCCTCGCGGGTGTGCAGTTCGCCGCTTTCGCGGCTCGGATCCCGCAGGTCAAGGAGCTACTGAACCTCACGGCGGGCGAGCTCGGTGTCACCCTGCTGGCCGTCTCGGCGGGCGCGATCCTCGGGCTCCCGGCGGCAGGGTGGGTCGCCCATCACTTCGGGGCAGCCCGCACGGTCCTGGCCGGCGTCCTCGCGTCGGTCACAGCCCTCGCGGGCGTCGGCGCCACCACCCAGTTCCTGCATTCCCGACCCCTCACCATGGTCGGCCTGTTCATCGCAGGCCTGGGCATCGGGGTCTGGGACATGTCGATGAACCTCGAAGGCGCCAGCGTCGAGCGCGCCGCGGGCCGGGCGATCATGCCGCGATTCCATGCCGCCTTCAGCGCCGGCACGGTGATCTCAGCGCTGGTCGGCAGCGGCCTCACCGCTGCCGGGGTCGGCGTTCTGCCGCACTTGGCCGGCACCTCGTTGGTCGTCCTGCTCGCCGCGCTCTGGGCGACGCCCCGATTCCTGCCCGCGGGAGGCGCGGCGCACGGCATACCGGAGGTCGGTGCTTCTGACTCGATCGCGTACGACTACGCCGCCGGGCCGCCGGCGCGCGCCGGTCTGGGGATGCGGGCGGCCTGGACCGAGCGGCGCACCCTACTGGTGGGGCTCGTGGTCCTCGTCGCCGCGTTCACCGAGGGAAGCGCCAACGATTGGCTCGCGGTCGCGTTCGTCGACGGTCACCACCTGCCCGCCTGGGCGGGGGTGCTCGCCTTCGCCACCTTCCTCTTCAGCATGACCGTCGGCCGAATCGCCGGGACGGCGCTGCTCGACCGCTACGGACGAGTGCGGGTGCTGCGCGCGACGTTCCTCACCGCGGTCCTCGGCTCGGTGTTCGTCGTCTTCGGCGGGCCGTGGCTGGCGTTCGTCGGCGCGGCACTGTGGGGCGTCGGAGCGAGCCTCGGTTTCCCCGTCGGCATGTCCGCCGGCGCCGATGACCCCACGCGCGCCGCCGCCCGGGTGAGCGTCATCAGCACCATCGGGTATGCCGCGTTCCTCGTCGGTCCGCCGCTGCTGGGCGTGCTCGGCGATCGGGTCGGGGTGCTGCGGGCCCTGCTCGTCGTCGGGCTGGCCGTCCTGCTCGCCTTCACCGCACTTCCAGTCATGCGGGAACCTCAACCGCGTGACGTGGCTCTCCCGCGTGACGCGGCTCTCCCAAACTGACCACGACGTTCCGGCCCACGGCCGCGCCGGATACGTCACCATGGGAGTTCCCTCACGCGCGGAGGTGGCCCATGGACGCGGACATCGCGAGTTACCTGGACAAGGTCAAGCAACGGCGCTCGGAGCTCGGCCAGTCGATGGCGCAGCTGCAGGACGTCGTCGATGAACCGGTTGGCGACGAGGAACACTGGCACACCGTGGCGCTCGCCGCAGCGGTGGATGTCCGCCGGAACCTGGATGAACACGTCCTGGTGACCGAGGCAGACGGTGGCTTCTATGACTCGCTGCGTGCCGAGGCCGCCCGCCTGGCCGGTCCGCTGCGCAAACTGCAGGCCGAGCACCCGGAGCTCATCGCCCTCGCCGATGAGTTGATCGCCGCGCTGAAACACCCCACCGCCGCCGGTCGGGCGAGCGCCCCGGCACAGGTCAAGGAGTTGCTGCGCCGGCTGTCCCACCACCGCCAGCGCGGCGCCGATCTGGTCTTTGAGGCTTACGAGGTCGACGTGGGAGGCACTGGCTGACCGGGTCCCCATGTGCGCTCACGGCGAACACGCGGCATACCGGGATTGTCGGCGGTGCCTCGGACGTTAGGGTCGGGAGAGCGGGCAAGCCGTCCGCACCGACCAACGCATGGAGTCTCAGGTGAGCCAGAGCAACGAGGTCGTCATGGCCGGGGCGCCGATGCCCGGGGGTCTGGACGACCACATCTACAACCGACTGCTCAAGGAGCGGATCATCTTCCTGGGCTCGGAGGTCCGGGACGAGAACGCCAACGCGATCTGCGCCCAGATGCTTCTCCTTGCTGCCGAGGACCCCGACAAGGACATCTGGCTTTACATCAACTCCCCGGGTGGGTCGGTCACGGCCGGCATGGCGATCTTCGACACCATGCAGTGGGTCAAGCCCGATGTCGCGACGGTCGCCATGGGGATGGCCGCGTCCATGGGCCAGTTCCTCCTGTCGGCGGGAACGCCCGGTAAGCGCTACGCCACCCCGCACGCGCGGGTGATGATGCACCAGCCCTCCGGCGGTATCGGCGGCACCGCCTCGGACATCAAGATCCAGGCCGAGCAGATGCTGCACATCAAGCGCCAGATGGCTGCGCTCATCGCCGAGCACACCGGTCAGAGCCTGGAGCAGATCGAACGCGACTCCGACCGCGACCGCTGGTTCACCGCGGAGGAGGCGAAGGCCTACGGCTTCGTCGACCACGTCGTGGAGCGGGCCTCGAGCGCGGCCCACCGCGCCGACAACCCGGCGTCCGGCAACTGACCCCGAGACACCTCAGACGCGCGAGACGACGGAGAGACCACAGATGACCATTCACGGCATGCCCAGGAACGCCGGGCCCCTGGCCCCGACCGGGCGCTACATCCTGCCCCAGTTCGAAGAGCGCACGTCCTACGGGATGAAGCGGCTGGACCCCTACACGAAGATGTTCGAGGACCGCATCATCTTCCTCGGCGTCCAGGTCGATGACGCGTCGGCCGACGACATCATCGCCCAGCTCATCGTCCTGGAGTCCCAGGACCCCGACCGCGACATCCTCATGTACATCAACAGCCCCGGTGGCTCGTTCACGGCGATGACCGCGATCTACGACACGATGCAGTACATCCGGCCCGACATCCAGACGTTCGTCGTCGGGCAAGCCGCCTCCGCTGCTGCGGTCCTGTTGGGGGCCGGTGCGCCGGGCAAGCGGTACGCGTTGCCCAACGCCCGCATCCTCATCCACCAGCCGGCCCTCGCCGGCGGTGACTACGGGCAGGCCTCCGACATCGAGATCCAGGCCAACGAGGTGCTGCGGATGCGGACCTGGCTGGAGGAGACGCTAGCCAAGCACACCGGGCGCACCCCCGAGCAGACCGCTCGCGACATCGAGCGCGACAAGATCCTCAGCTCGGCCGAGGCGAAGGAATACGGCCTCATCGACGAGGTTCTCCTCTCGCGCAAGGGCTCCGCTCAGTAGCACCTAAGCACCGGTCGTGTCTCCGGCCGCGCACCTCAACGAATGCGGGCGGCGGCCTGCCTGTGACAAGAGCCACAATGTGTGGTTCTGACAAGTCACTGCGGGCCTGGCAGTGGGGCAGGGGGCAGGGGCGGACGCGAGAGTGGTGCACTCGGATGGAATGTGTTGCGGCCGCGAGAATCGCGCGGACGGTTCCTTCAAGGCGCCGTCGGGATGCGCAGCCTAGCGACCACCCGAGCACACGTGGGCCGGATCCCCCTCTCAGGCAAGCGATTTGGACGGCGATAGCCGCTCGTGCCCGGCCGGGTGCCCGGCCCTGGGGTCTGGGCTGTAACGCACCGCTCAGGATGCCGTGCGGGCGCGCCGGCCCCTCTCGCAACTCGGCGCGCCTCCCTGCAGTCACGGTTGAGCTCCAGCTGCTTGCCGACAGATCCGCACCCCACCCCCGATTCCTCCCCGGGCTCCTTCGCCAGGAGTCGATCAGCTCTTGCCCTGCTACTACCTGGCGAGGCATCATGTGGGTGGATGGAAATGATAGGTCCGGCATGGGTGTGAGTACTTACCCGCAGGGAGATTCGATGAAGATTGTAAGAATCCGGAAGTGGCACATTGTTATCGCAGCTGCGGTCACGGGCGCGCTGGCGGTGCCGGTCACCGCACTAGCCGGGACCGGAGCGATTTCCGGGACATCGACCTGGACCCCACCGGTGTCGGTCTCTCCGTGTGCGCCAAAGGTGACTGATATGCCCGCGCTGTGCGTGACGCTGGAGGACCCGGACGCAACCCACAACACGCAGACCTACCTGGACGCCAACAAAGAGAACACGATTCCGTCCGCCGTCGACCTCATCGACCCGACCAACGCAGCCAACAACCTGAGCCACGTAGGTTTCGAGCCCACCGAGATTCATGGACGGGGCAACTCGTCCTGGGCGATGCCGAAGAAGCCCTACCAAATCAAGTTCGATAAGAAGACCTCCATCCTGGGGATGGCCAAGGCCAAGAAGTGGGTCCTGCTGGCGAACTACACCGACCCTACGTTTATGCGGAACGCGATCGCGCTATCCCTCGGGAAGAGCCTGGGTCTGGAGAACTCGGCTGATTTCGCATTCGTTGACCTTTTCATCAACGGGAGCTACCGGGGCAACTATATGGTGAGCGAGAAGCCGGAAATCGGCGATAATCGTGTAACGCCTACCGGCCCCCAGCAAGTTCTTATCGAGATGGACAATAACCACTACACGGACGAGGGCTACTGGGCAACCATGGCGTCTGGTAGTCATATCGTGCTCAAAGACGCTAACGGGTCTGGTGGCGTTCCCGACAAGGTGCTCTCCGGCGCCCAGACGGCATTGAGCGCGGACGTAGCCGCTGGCTGGAATGCGGCGCAGGTCGCTTTTTCCAAGTTGGACACACTGCTTCGTGCCAAAGACGCCTCTACGGGCAAACCCGACTGGAGCGCATTAAGCGCACTTATTGACGTGGATTCATTTGTCAGGTATTACTGGGTTCAGGAGGTCTCGGAGAACTTCGATCTTCCCAAGGCGAGCGTGTATTTCTGGATGGACCCACTTCTGGACAACAAGATCCACGCCGGACCGCTATGGGACTTCGATCTCACGTTCGCTAACTTCCCCACCGAGCAGCGAGGCGGGGTCGCGGCTGCGGACTATGCCAAGAACTCGATGTTCTACCGCCTACGGGATAGCCACAATGTCATCAACTCGTGGTATACGCTGCTCTACCGCAACGAAGAGTTCGCGGCCGCCGCCAACTCTTTCTACACTGCCAAAGTGTCCAGCGCGGTGAAGGCCCTGCCGGCAACGATCGACGCCTTGGCCGGGCGGCTGGCCAAGTCGGCTGCGGCGAACTTCGTCAAGTGGCCAGTTCTGGGCAAGACGTCCCCGATTGCCCCAACGCGCACCTTTGGCGCGACCTTCAGCGCCGAGGTCTCGTTGCTTCGGACATTCGTCATCGACCGTTCCAACTTCCTCGACGCCACGAATGGCGCTGGCTTCCCGTTGCTCCAGGGCGGCGCCTACACCACGGGCAAGGGCTGGAATGTCATTCAGAAGAACGATGCCGCGGGTGTGATTACCGGTGCCGAGCAACCCGCCTACGTCCAGTCGGGTCAGTTCATCGGCCCCGTCGGGCTTGGGGCACCCCTGAGTTCTTTCCGGCTCAACCTTGTGAGTAGCGTTCCTGGAGCCTTGACGGCGAACGTTCACTTCTCCTCGATCGGCTGGACTGGAGTAAAGACGGCTGCTGGAACAAACGTCAGCCCGTGGACCGTCTGGCCGCAGCAAGGGACGCCGGGCGGAAAGAGCATCGAAGCCGTCCAGCTTCGGTTGACCGGAGCATTGTCGCAGTACTTCACCTTGCAGTACCGCGCCCATGTCACCAATTTGGGTTGGCTCGCGTGGGTCGGTGACGGAGCAACCGCGGGGACGACCGGTCGTGGGCTCCCGATAGAGTCCTTGCAGGTGCGGTTGTTCAAGAAGCCTGGGGTTGTATTCCCGCCGGGATCAACGACGACCACGACCACGACGACAACCACGCCGCCGCCCACCACGACCACGACCACGACGACAACCACGCCGCCGCCCACCACGACCACGACCACGACGACAACCACGCCGCCGCCCACCACGACCACGACCACAACGACCTCAAGCACGTCGACGACTACCACTCCGGTGACAGTGTCGGCGAGGTACAGCGCGCACGTGTCGAGCATTGGTTGGATGCCGACAGTCGCTGATGACGCGGTGGCTGGGACGACGGGTCGCGCCTTGAAGATGGAGGCTTTGCGACTGGAGATCCAGAGAACGGGCATCACGGGTGATATCTCGTATCGGGGTCACGTGTCCGGGGTCGGGTGGCAGCCGTACGTCTCGTCCTCGACCTTCATTGGGACGACCGGCCAAGCACGTGCGCTGGAGGCTTTCCAGATCACGTTGACCGGTGAGTTGGCCACGAAGTACCGGATTGAGTACCGGGCGCATGTGGCGGGCATCGGCTGGCAGCCGTATGTCGCCGACGGAGCGGTGGCTGGGACCACTGGGCAGGCTCGAGCGATCGAGGCCGTTCAGATCCGCTTGGTGCCGAAGGTCTGAGTTCAACGCAGGTCCGCTGGCCCGTGACAAGCGACGCTCGTCACGGGCCAGCGACTTCTCCAGGGTGGGGGCAAGGCATGGCGGTTCTTCGACTCTCCGCGTGTGCGGTCCTGACGTAAGGGCTCGTGGCCCTGCGCCAGGCTGGGTGGTGTCTAGGCATCCAGTCAGGTCAGGACCACGAGCGTGCCCCAGCCTACGGTCGACGTCGCCAGCGACGCCGCGTCCATCTTGTTCAACCTGCCCGAGTACCGCGTGATCGCGGTGACCCGCGACGCGGCCGGAGCCCGTGAGGTGTTCCTGGAAACTCCCGTCGCCGAGGCCGGCTGCCCCGCGTGTGGTGTGCTCTCGTCCCGGGTGCATCAGCGGACGGTGCAGCGGGTCCGGGACGTCACCTTCGATGGCCGGGTGGTCGTGTGGTGGGTCAAGAAGCGGTGGCGGTGCAGCGAACCCGCCTGTGGCAAGGCGACGTTCGCTGAGCACACCGCGCAGGTCCCGCCGTGTGCGCGGCTGACGACGCGGCTCAAGGAGCGGATCGTGACCGCACTGTCGGGGGAGGTCCGCTGCGTGCAGGCGGTGGCCGCCGAGCTCGGGGTCACCTGGCCGACCGTCATGCGGCAGCTCACCGCGGCGATGACCGCTCAGGCAGCTGCCGCCCGGGCCCGTCCGCAGGTGGTGCACTCCCTCGGGATCGATGAGCACCGGTTCCGCACCGTCCGCTGGTACCGCGACGAGAAGCAGGTGTGGCGTCGGGTGGAGCCGTGGATGACGACGTTCACGAACCTGGCCACCGGGGCGGTCATCGGCGTCGTCGACGGCCGCGACAGTGCTGCGGTCAAGACCTGGCTCAAGGCCCGGCCCCGCTGGTGGCGCCACCGGGTTCGGGTCGTGGCGATCGACCCGTCGGCGGCGTTCCGCTCGGCCGTGCGGAACTGGCTTCCCAAGGCCCGCGTGTCCGTTGACCACTTCCACCTGGTCAAGCTCGCCAACGACATGGTCACCACCGTGCGTCGGCGGGTGTCGTGGGAGACCCACGGCCGCCGTGGCCGACGCGTCGATCTGACCTGGGCGAACCGGCTGCTGCTGATGCGCGGCTACGACACCCTGTCCGACCGCGGCCGGGCGAAGCTGAGAACCGTGCTGGGACAGGACGACCCGACCAACCAGATCGGCGCCGCATGGGGCGTCAAGGAACAGCTCCGCCGCGTCCTGGTCTGCACCACCGTCGCCGACGCGCAGCGTGAGCGGGCCGTGTTCAACGCCTACGTCGCCCTCGCCGCGATGCCCGAGACGACCCGGCTGCGCAAGACCATCGACGCCTGGTGGCCCGCGATCGCCACGTTCATCCGGACCCGCGCCACCAACGCCAAGACCGAGGCCGCGAACGTGACCGTGAAGAACATCAAGCGAGCCGGCCGCGGGTACCGCTCGCACGAGAACTACCGATGCCGCATCATGCTCTACAACGCCGCCCGGATGGCAGCGTGACCACCCACGACATCACGTCGAAAATCGAAGACCCGGCATGGCCATCTGAAGGGTCTGCATATCGGTGTCGTTTGTCCGCCCTCAGCGGATATTGCCTGACGCCGGGCAGATCCGGGCGTGTAATGAAGAGCGCAACCGGCGTGTGCCAGGTAGCGTCGGCCATGGACCTGACCGCAGTGGGCGGTCACGACAGCAGGAGGACCCAGATGGCGCGCGTGGGTGATGGCAGCGATCTGCTCAAGTGCTCCTTCTGCGGTAAGAGCCAGAAGCAGGTCAAGAAGCTCATCGCCGGGCCCGGCGTCTACATCTGCGACGAGTGCATCGACCTGTGCAACGAGATCATCGAGGAGGAGCTCGCCGAGACCTCCGAGCTCGGCTTGGACGAGTTGCCCAAGCCGCGCGAGATCTTCGAGTTCCTCGGCACCTATGTCGTCGGCCAGGAGATCGCCAAGAAGGCGCTCGCGGTTGCCGTCTACAACCACTACAAGCGGATCCAGGCGGGGGAGGGGATGGGGCGCAAGGGTGAAGACGCGGTCGACATCGCCAAGTCCAACATCCTGCTGATCGGCCCCACCGGCTGTGGCAAGACCTACCTCGCCCAGACTCTGGCCCGGATGCTCAACGTCCCGTTCGCCATCGCCGACGCGACGGCGTTGACCGAGGCCGGCTATGTCGGCGAGGACGTCGAGAACATCCTGCTCAAGCTCATCCAGGCCGCCGACTACGACGTCAAGAAGGCCGAGACGGGCATCATCTACATCGACGAGGTCGACAAGATCGCCCGCAAGAGCGAGAACCCGTCGATCACCCGCGACGTCTCCGGCGAAGGCGTGCAGCAGGCCCTGTTGAAGATCCTCGAAGGCACCACCGCCTCGGTGCCGCCGCAGGGCGGCCGCAAACACCCGCACCAGGAGTTCATCCAGATCGACACGACGAACGTGCTGTTCATCGTCGGCGGCGCGTTCGCCGGGCTGGAGAAGCTCATCGAGGCGCGCTCGGGCAAGAAGGGTCTGGGCTTCGGCTCGCAGCTGCACCTGGCGAAGGACGAGGGCTGGTCCTACTCCGACGTCATGCCCGAGGACCTGATGAAGTTCGGGCTCATCCCCGAGTTCATCGGCCGTCTGCCGGTCATCACGACGGTCACCCCGCTGGACCGCCCGGCCCTGGTAGCGATCCTCAGCGAGCCGCGCAACGCGCTCATCAAGCAGTACCAGCGGATGTTCGAGATCGACGGCGTCGAGTTGGAGTTCACCCCCGAGGCGGTCGAGGCGGTGGCCGAGCAGGCGCTGCTGCGGGGCACCGGTGCCCGTGGGCTGCGGGCGATCATGGAGGAAGTCCTGCAGCCCGTGATGTTCGATGTGCCGAGCGAGAGCGACATCGCCCGGGTCGTCATCACCCGCGAGGTCGTCCTGGACAACGTCAACCCGACGATCGTGCGCCGGGAAGCCGCTCGGGTCGTCAAGCGCGCCCCGCGCCGCCAGTCCGCCTGAGCGCCGCTCACCACCTCGTCGCCCACGTTCATCCTGACCGCCCACTCATGCCCGTCTGTCGCTGAGTTCGGGCTTGGCCTTCGTGGAGATCCTCATGGATGGCAACGGGCATCCTGACCCCCAGCCGCTGGGCTTCCGCCTTGTCGTCGGGGCTCCCGCCCCGCAACAGTTGGATGGCCGCACCTGCGGCCCGACCGCGCTGACCACCGCCCGGATGCTGCGCGATCCCGCGTTGGCCGATTGGGTCCGCACGGGAGCCAAACACGGTCGTGCCTTCCCCGATGGACCCACCCCACAGGAGCGGCTGGCGGCATACCATGCGCTCGTCCATGCCCGGACGAACGCCCTCGTCGGGCCCGGCGGGAGGCTGCAGGTCCCGTGGCCGCGCGCGCTCGGCACCACTCCCTGGGGCGTATGCCGTGAGCTCGAGTCGGGCGCGGCCGATCCGGGTGCGCGCTACCGGATCGTGACGGTGCGCCGGGTCGGAGAGGCTCGGCTGATCGAGTTGGTGGAGCGGCTGGCCGGGCACCTGCGGCCCGGGCGGCCGGGCGTGCTGTTCGTGGGAAGCGCCACGTTGCCCCGGCACGTCGCACTGCTCGTGCCTGGGCCGGACGGCTCGGTGCTCGTGCACGATCCCAGCGCCGGATCGGTGAGCGAGCTGGACGTCACGGCGTTGGCCGATGAACGCATCACGGTCGCCGGCTGGACCCACCCGTGGTTCCTCGTGGGGCCCGTGGGCTGACTGGCCCGGACCGCGTGGCCGGATCGTGTGGCTGGGACTGCCTCTGAGGACGTTCCAGCCACACCATCAGCCGGTGGGCCTCAGGCGGTGGGCTTCTCCACGGGGATGAGCTGAGCGTCGCGGACCTCGACGGTGTCGGACACGGCATACGTCAGCGCGGTGATGCGTCCGGCGGCGCGCAGGTCGGCCTCGGCACGCAGGACCCGCTCACCCACCTCGGCCGGCACCGCGAGGGTCATCGACGCCACCTCGGCGCGCATGCCCATCTTGGCTTCGGACTTCACCTTGCGGACGGCCGCCAGGGCCGCCCCGACGGCGGTGAGGATATCGGGGTCACCCGGCGTCCCGTCCGGCGCCTCGGCGCCCTCGACGTCGGCTGTCGTCGGCCAGGGTTGACGGTGCACCGAACCCTCGCGCCACCACGACCAGACCTCTTCCGTGACATAGGGCAGGATCGGCGCGAGCAGCCGGAGCAACACGTCGAGTGCGATCCGCAGGGCCGCACGTGCCGACGCCGCCGCTGCCTCACCCTGCCCGCCGTAGGCCCGGTCCTTGACCAACTCGAGGTAGTCGTCGCAGAACGTCCAGAAGAACGACTCGGTGAGCTCCAACGACCGGGTGTAGTCCCAGGCTTCGAATCCCGCGGTCGCAGAGCGCACCACGTCGGCCAGCGCCGAGAGCATCGACTGGTCCAGCGGCTCGGTCACCGCCGCGCCGAGGTCTCCCTCGACGGACCCGAACGACAACGCGAACTTGCTCGCGTTGAGGATCTTGATCGCCAAGCGCCGACCGACCTTGATCTGACCGGCGTCGAACGCCGCGTCCGTCCCGAGCCGCCCCGAGGCCGCCCAATAGCGCACCGCGTCGGCCGAGTGCTCCTTGACCAAGGCCTCGGGGGTGACGACGTTGCCCTTGGACTTGCTCATCTTCTTGCGGTCGGGGTCGAGGATCCAACCCGAGATCGCCGCGTTGGTCCACGGGACCGAGCCGTGCTCGTGGTGCGCGCGCACGATGGTCGCGAACAGCCAGGTGCGGATGATGTCGTGGGCCTGCGGGCGCAGGTCCATCGGAAAGACCGTCGCGAACAACTCGGGGTCGCCCCGCCATCCGGCCGCGATCTGGGGGGAGAGCGACGAGGTCGCCCAGGTGTCCATCACGTCGGGGTCGCCGACGAAACCACCTGGTATGCCGCGCTGCTCGGCGGTGAAGCCCTCCGGGACCGCGGCGGCCGGGTCGATCGGGAGTTGGTCCTCACGGGGCACCAGGGGAGTGGCGTAGTCGGGCTCGCCCTGGCCGTCGAGGCGGTACCAGACCGGGATCGGCACCCCGAAGAAGCGCTGGCGCGAGATCAGCCAGTCGCCGTTGAGCCCCTGCACCCAGTTCTCGTAGCGGCTGCGCATGAACGCCGGGTGGAACGCGATCTCGCGGCCCCGCTCCACGAGAGCGGCGTTGAGTGCGCCGTCGCGCCCGCCGTTGCGGATGTACCACTGACGCGAGGACACAATCTCCAGCGGCTTCTCGCCCCGCTCGTAGAAGTTGGCCTTGCGCATCGTCGGGGTCGGCTCGCCGTCGAGGTCGCCGTTCTCGCGCAGCGCCGAGACGATGGCCTCACGCGCGGCGAAGGCCGTCGCGCCAGCGATCTTCGCGGCATACAACTGCGCGCCGGTGCCCGACAACCAGGCCGGCGTCTCGGCGTCCAGGCGCCCCGAGCGGGTGATGAGCGAGCGATTGGGCAACTGCAGCTCGCGCCACCAGATGACGTCGGTGAGGTCACCGAACGTGCAGCACATCGCGATGCCCGCGCCCTTGTCGGGCTCGGCGGCCGGGTGCGCGCGCACCGGCAGCTCGACGCCGAACAGCGGTGAGGTAACCGTCGTCCCGAACAACGGTTGGTAGCGCTCGTCGTCGGGGTGCGCGATGAGCGCCACACACGCCGGGATGAGCTCGGGCCGGGTGGTCTCGATGTAGACCGGCGACCCGTCGGGCCGGTGGAAGGCCACCCGGTGGTAGGCGCCGGGGTAGTCCTTGGCCTCGAGCTCGGCCTGGGCCACCGCCGTCTGGAAGGTGACGTCCCAGAGCCCCGGCGCCTCGGAGGTATAGGCCTCGCCCCGAGCCAGATTGCGCAGGAACGCCTGCTGCGCCGTTGCCCGCGAGTGGTCATCGATCGTGCGGTAAGAGATGCTCCAGTCGAGCGAGAAACCCATCCGTCGGAAGAGTGCCTCGAATGCCTCCTCGTCCAAGACCGTCAGCTCGTCGCACAACTCGATGAAGTTCTGTCGGCTGATCGCCACCTGGTCGGCCGCCTTGATCGAGGCGACGTCACCGTGGTGCGGTGGGCGGAAGTCGGGTGTGTAGGGCAGCGAGGCGTCCCCGCGCACGCCGTAGTAGTTCTGCACCCGCTTCTCGGTCGGCAGGCCGTTGTCGTCCCAGCCGATCGGGTAGAACACCTCGAACCCGGCCATCCGCTTGTAACGGGCCATGCAGTCGGTGTGCGTGTAGGAGAACACGTGACCCATGTGCAGGCTGCCCGAGGCCGTGGGCGGCGGCGTGTCGATCGAGAAGACGGCGCTGC
>Ga0208938_1000898_pt1 | contig 19068 bp, 15 predicted proteins | sample AD_UKC125_MetaG_FD_184434 | JGI IMG/M metagenome (GOLD analysis project Ga0208938, IMG submission 184434) | Active sludge microbial communities of municipal wastewater-treating anaerobic digesters from USA - AD_UKC125_MetaG (SPAdes) (version 2) | ecosystem: Engineered > Bioreactor > Anaerobic >...
CGTCTCGGGGGCAGAGGTCGTGCTGCTCAACCTGATCCATGAGGCGTTACAGCGCGGACTTCATGTGCGCTGCGCATGTCCGCCGGGCGACCTGGCCGACCGACTGCCTGCGGATGTCGAGCATGTCGAAATTGAGGAGCAGGGCCTGGGGACTGGGCCCAAGCCCTTGGCGGCGATCGGCCTAGGTGCGGCGGCGCGCAGGGCGAGCCAGATTCTGTCCAGGTGCTCCCATGACGCCGACGCAGTTGTGGTCAATGGGTTCCTTGCCCTGCCTGCGATTCGATTGGCGAAAATGGCAAGCCCGGTTTCCTGGGTCGTGCATGACGTACTACGCAAGGCGGACTGGTTTGCAGTGCTACGAGTGGTGCGCTCGGCTCTGACTATGGCCATCCCCGTGTCCCAGGCGGCCGCCGCGCCCTTGCGGGCCCGTGGCATTCCCGTCACGGTCGTGCCCAACGGTGTGCGGTGGCCCGTTCCGGCCCGCATCTCGCCGCCCGATGAACCCGTCGTAGGGTGCGTCGCACTGCTCACTCCCTGGAAAGGCCACTTGAGCCTGCTGGATGCATTCGCCCAGGTCCAGACCCCGGGGGCACGGCTGGAACTGGCCGGGTCCCACTTTCCGAAGGACGCCAACTACGTGCAGGATCTCCATGCCCGGGCAGCCCGATCTGACCTTGCAGGCAAAGTGACCTTCTTGGGCCGAGTGGACACCCTGGCAACCATGCGGACTTGGACTCTGGGTGTGAGCTCCAGCATCGAACCAGAAGCCATGCCACTCGTTGTACTTGAAGCACTCAGTGTCGGACTTCCCATGATCACTACTGCCCTGGGTGGTTCCTTGGAGATCATCGGTCACGGCGGCGGTTGGCTTGTGCCTCCCAGCGACCCCCCGTCAATGGCTACTGCGATCGACGGCCTGCTCGGCGACAAGGGAGAACAGCAACGCTTGGCTGCCTGGGGCCCGGCGCAAATCGCTGCCAGTTACCAATTGGACTACCAGGTGGCGCGCCAACTCGATGCGGTCGCAGGCGGTCCGTGGTGAGCGCCGTGCAACAGGTGGAAGGCATCGGTCGTGCGGTCCGAACGATGGCCGGGGGTCGCATCGCGACACCCGGTGCAGTAGTCCTCGGTTACCACGACGTGCAGCCCCTGGACGCCATCACGACCGACTACACAGTCACCCCGGAGCTATTGCGCTGGCAACTGACCAAAGCCCAGAAGTGGGGGCTGCGCTTCGTCACCCTGCCCGAGTTGACCCGCACGTGGTTGGATGGTCGCTCGGTCGACGGGCTGGCATGTGTGGTATTCGACGACGCCTTGGTCGGAGTACACCGCTACGCCGCGCAGATTCTCAGCGACATCAACGTTCCTGGCACCTTGTTTCCCCTGACCAAGGGGCTGGGGCAGCGTCCCTCCTGGTGGCCGGGCTCGGCTCGGACCTTGACGGCCGCAGAGACGGAGGAACTACTTGAGATCGGCTGGGCGGTGGGTTCGCACACCCGGACCCACGCATCGCTGCCCAACCTAGTGGCCGCGCACCTTCGAGAGGAGGTCGTGATGTCACGTCAGGAGCTCCAAGAAGCCACCGGCCACTCGATCACGACGATCGCCTATCCATTCGGCCACCATGACGCCCGAGTACGCGAGGCCTGCCGGGAAGCAGGTTACGACATCGGTTTCACCTTCCTCAATGGCCGGGTCACCAACGATCTTGACGCGATGCGCCTGCCGAGACTGACAATGACGATGAGGTCCACGGGGTGGCGCTGGGCCTACCATCTGTCAAGAACGGGCGCTTCCTGGCCGGACACCCAGCAGGACAGCGTGACAGGTGCGGACGAGGAAGCGCCGTGAGCGACGACTTTGCCGACGAGGCCACTGATGCCTTGGAGGGCCGCAAGTCAATCGCCGCGAACTCCGCCTGGATGGTTGGTGGTCGACTGCTAGTCGCGGCCATTCAGTGGGCCACCACGTTGCTGATCATCCGTACGCTGTCCGTGGATGAGTTCGGGCAGTTCTCACTGATCTTCGGAATACTCGGGATGCTCAGCATCGTCACAGACATGGGTCTGGGGCGCATTGCCGTGAGCCTGCTGCAGGACGAGACACGCGACACCCCTCGCATCACAGGTGCCTACATTGTCTTGCGCACGCTGTTGGGAATCCTCGGGTACGGCCTTGCGGTCCTCGTGGTGGCGCTCGGAGGGTACGGCCCCGTTACCCTAACGGCGGCCTTGGTCGGGTCTCTCACGGTGATCTTTGGCACAGCGAGCAATGCATACTCAGTGATCTTCCAGGTGCAGGAGCGAATGCAGTTGCCGGCGATCAGCACCGCCCTTGGTGCCGCCACCCAAATGCTAGCCGTCCTAGTGCTCATCCGCGGCGATGCTCCCGGACTGGTGTGGTTCATGGTGCCTGCGGTCTTGACCTCTGTGATCGAGTTGATCGTCCGGGCCGTCGGGGCTCATCGCCTGGCCCGTATCCGGTACTGCATTGATCTACCACTGTGGTGGCATCTGCTGAAGGAAGCAGTGCCAATATCCATCGGCAATGCCATGACGACGCTGTACTACCGCATTGATGTGATCATGTTGGCGCAGCTTTCAACGTTGGCGGCGGTTGCAACCTATTCCGTGGCGTACAAGTTCGTCGATATCGTGAACATGATTCCGTGGGCAGCCTCCACCGCCGCTCTCCCGGTCCTCGTTCGCTACTGGCCCGACGACCGTGCGGCCTTCGAACGTGTGGCTCTGCAGATCTGCCGTGTGTTGGCCGCCGTAGGCGCTCTGATCGCCGCCGGCTTCATTGTGCTCGCAGATGATGTCGTCCCCCTGCTCTATGGCAGCGAGTACGAGGATCCGGCCGCTGCGGCGAAAGTAGTGGTCGGCTCACAGTGCATAGCGTTCGCCGCGGCCTGCGCCTTGCTGATTCTCATCGCCGCCGGCAGCCACCGACGGTTCCCCCTGATTGCCACGGCTGGCTTGTTGATCAACGTTGGGATCAACCTAATTGTCATTCCCCGCTACTCCTACATGGGTGCCGCTTGGGCGACATTGGTCACGGATGCCTTGATGGGTGTGGCCATGTGGTGGGAGGTGCATCGGCTGGGAGTGTTCCGGCTGAAGTCCCTGTGGCAACTTTGGCGCCTCGGGGCAATATTCCTCGTCACGGTTGCAACCGGAATGGCCGCAATCACTGTCGTGTGGTGGCCGCTGGTCGGCGTGATGATGACCGCTTTGTTCGTAGGCCTGCTTATCGCCACCAAGGCACTGGGAACCCGTTCACTACGCGATGCGTTGCGCCTGGCCTAAGCGCCGCAGACCTGTCGGGGCCCCGACACCCCATCCAGGGGCTGGGTGGACCTGGGGGATGCCCACAAAGTAGGCAACGTTTTGTTCCTTGACAGCGGGTCGCCGTGCGTGTCAGGCATGCCTACAGCCGCCTAATCGATCAAGAGGCAACAGGCAAACCAAGATCGATAGAGTCACACCTTGCCAGACATGTCCGCATTAACCCGGGTTCCGCAGTTGGTGGTGACACGGATGTCACTGTTTTCCCTGGTCAGGGGCATGAAATGGGGGTGTTCTGGCCGGGTGGGCGTGTGTCTACCGGTTGTGGGTGTCTGTTGACCTACCGGGGTGGGGTGTTTTGCCTGGTCAGAGGGGTTTCAGGCCGGTGATCCGGGCTGGTGGGGTGACGTTGCAGGCGGTGAGTAATGCCCGTTGTTTGTCGGTGAGTTCGGTGGTCTGCACCACGGTGCCGGCCGGCCCGGCCAGGGTGACCGCGGCGACCCGGGTCAGTTCGGTGTTGATGGTGTTCCAGGTGTGCCCGGTGGCTTCCTCGGCGACGCGGGTGAGTAGCAGGGCCAGCCAGCAGATCAGCACGTGGGCCCGGATCCGGGGTTCCAGGCGGTGGAACACCGGGCGTAGCAGCAGCCCGGATTTGAGGTCCCGGAAACCGCGTTCGGCGGTGAGCAGGTTCTTGTAGCCCAACGCGACCTCGGCTGGGGACAGGTGCTGATCGGAGGTGGACAGCAGGTACTTGCCGTCGAGTTTGGCTTCGGCGGCGATCGCGGTCTTGTCCAGCACCAGCCGGCCAGTCGATGTCTGGCGCAGCCAGCGGCCCAACGTGATGTGGTCACGCAGTGCGCACTCGGCACGGCTGTGACCGGCCAGCTCGGCCTCCAGGCGCTGCCTGGCTTTGGCGGTGCCGGCCTTCTTCAGCCCGGCCTGGGCGCGTGCCCTGGCATCAGCGATCCGCGCCAACTCGTTCGTCAGGTGCGTGATCGCGGCGTCGCGGGTGGCCGCGTCCTTGGTGGCTTCGGCGGTGTTGTGACAGACCACCCACCGCACCCCCGGGGTGTCGGGCATCTGGACTTCCTTGACCCGCAGATGCGCGTTGACCTCGGTGAACCGCCCCGGCGTCGACAAGGCCCTGGTGGCGTCGGCGGATTTGTCGCGCATCTTGATCCCGGCGATCCACTGCCCGCCGCCTTTGCGCAGGTAGTCCAGGTTCGCGTGGCTGGAGAACCCGCGGTCGACCACGGTGATCACCCGCCCCAGGTTCCAGTCGCGCATCCCATCACGGACTTCGGGCAGCACGGTGGTGTCGGAGGTGTTACCCGGCCAACACCACACCCGCACCGGGATACCCTCCTTCGTGACGGCCAGCCCGATGATGATCTGCGGCAGGTCGGGGCGGTGGTCCTTGGAATGGCCGTACCGGCGAAACCCCGCCGTGCCGTCCTCGCCGACGTCGGGGTCTGCCTCGAAGTAGGTGCTCGTGGTGTCAAAAAGGATCACATCGACGTCCAGGTTGAGCAGGTTCGCGACCGCGAAGAACACCGCCTCCTGCACCCCCGCGGTCGCGTCAGCCTCCACCAGTAGGTCCATCGCCCGGTAGGCCTGATCATCGGACAGGTCACCGAGCCCGTCGATCGCGACGTCATGCACCGCCCAGTCCGCCGCCGCCCGCTTGGATGCCGGGTCCAGGGCCCGGTTGGCGACCAGCGCGAACAGCACCCGCTCCACATCCGTGGTGAACCGGCGTGTCCCCAACAGCTCCCGCAACGCCTTATCGATGCCCAACTGCTTCCAAAGTCCATCGAGCAGGTGCACCCCGCCCAGCGACCTCGACGAGGTCAGCCGCAGCCCGGCCACCGGATCAGACGACATGTCGGCGTACGGGTCCGGGTCACCCAGATACCGGGTCAGACTCGATACCAGCCGGCGCAGCCCGTCGTGGTCCAGCCGGTCCTCACGGCCCAGGTTCAGCAACACTTTCGCCTTCGACACCCCGCCGATCTTCTCGTTGTGGGCCAGCGCCACATACCGCACCACACTGCCGTCGGTGTTGGTCCGCGAGGTGGTCCGCAGGTACATGCCTACCAGGCAACCCACATCCCAGCGTCAAGTCAAGCCGGACACGGCCAAGTCGTGTGCCTACCATTTTCAGCCCCAGACAACCGTCCTGAGCACGAAATCAGGCCCGAAACCCCGAAAAATGCCCACCAACTGCGGAACCCGGGATTAAGGGCATGCCCGAACCTAACCACCTCCTGTTTCGTCCCCCGAATGGCCTAACCGACCCCTCAATCCCACATCACAGCATCCGACCCGTCGAAGGAATGAGCATGACATCCACTCAGGCTCTGCGCGGGAGTTCCTGCATCTTCACCGCCATGCTGATGGTGATCGCCGGCATGCTTGGCCTGACCGCCTCACCGGCGCAAGCCGCGAGCCCGACGGTCGGCATTTCTCCGGGCGGAGACCTCCTGTGGCTGTCCGACGCCGACCTGGCCCGCGAACTCGATCTGTACAAGGCCACTGGCATGACGATGGTGCGCGTAGATTTCGACTGGCCGAGCATCGAGGCGACAAAGGGGACGATGAACTGGACGGCGACCGACCGCGTCGTTAACGCAGCGGCCGCCCGCGGCTTGAGCATCCTGGCTTTGCCAACTTACAGCCCACTGTGGGCAACTTCGGTTGCGGGCAAGACGCATGCGGGACCGGCCAACCCGGCCGACTACGCAAGCTTCCTCACAAAGGCAGTGCAGCGTTACGCCGGACTTGGCGTGAAGTCATGGGAGATCTGGAACGAACCGAACCTCACGAACTTCTGGGCGCCCAAGCCCGACCCTGCCGCATACACCGCACTGCTCAAGAGCGCGTACCAGGCTGTAAAGACCGCCGACCCCACCGCCGTAGTTCTCGCCGGCGCCCTGTCACCCGCAACGGACCCTGCCGACGGATCGCAGATCTCGCCTGTCACCTTTACCAAGAAGATGTATTTGAGCGGCGCCAAGGGCTTCTTCGACGCGTTGTCCGTGCACCCTTACTGCTACCCGGCGATGCCGAATGACACCACTACCGCGAGTTGGAACACATTCCAGCGCCTTCCGCTGGTGCACGATGTGATGGCCGCGAATGGTGACGGCTCCAAGCAGATTTGGCTCACCGAGTACGGCGCTCCGACGGGGACCGGCACCGACGCGGTCACCGAGGCGAAGCAGGCTGACCTGCTGGTCGCCGCTATCAGCACCGCCGCCTCATGGGCCTGGACAGGACCCCTCTTCTTCTACGGCGGCCGCGACCGTGGGACCGACCCAACTGACCGTGAGCAGAACTTCGGCTACGTGCGCACTGACTACTCTTCGAAACCGGCACACACCGCTCTCACACAGGCCCTCAATGGTACGACGCCTGCCCCCGCCCCGGTGAAACCCACTGCCCCAACCGCCCTCAGGGCCACTGCCGTGGCGGCTACCTCGGCCACCGTCACCTGGATCCCCAAGACAGGTGACACTGTGACCGGTTACCAGGTCCAGATCCGTCGCAACTCGGGTTCATGGTCAACGCTGGCGAAGGTGGCCAGCACCAAGGCGATGGCCACGTTGACAGGACTGCGTGCGAGTAGCACCTACACGGTGCGGGTGGCGCTGTACAACCAGGCCGGTCAGAGCGCTTACTCCTCGAACCTGACGTTCAAGACGCCATCGACCACCGCCCGCGCCAGCCTCTCTTCGATCACACCCAGCGGCATGGCGACCGACATGGCCACGGCTGACTAGCCAACCGTCTTGACCCAACAACGCACTTCCCCAGTGCACAGCGGACGCAGTTGTGACACCTAGCAGGCATCAAGAAGTGATTCGCTGTTTCACCTTGGCGAGAGTGCTGCGTGCGCGAACGACCATCGCTGGGCGTCGGTCGTCATCGGCTTGGTAGGCCCTCAACGTGGCCGCTGGACCCTCAGGGATCTGCAGCTCCTGGCGAGCAAGTGCGTCCTTGGGCTCCACCTGAAAGACGCGTTGATCAACTTGTTGGCCCGGTTGCACATGCTGGCCGGTGAGATCCAGATACGAAATGCGTAACAGGTCTAAGCCGTCATCGGTGCCACACATAGCGGCGATGGCGCCTACACGGGGGTTGAAGTCGATGAGGCGGTAGACCTTGTCGCGTGTATCCAATACGAAGTCGAGGTCGGCCATACCCGCATAGCCGATGGACTGTAGGAAACGGTCACCCAACGCAGCCACCTCGGCGTTGGGCAGGGACTCCACGAGCGTAGCCTCGCCTCGGTGCAATGGATAGTCACGACGTTTGAGCCCCGTGAAGGAGCTCATGACGTGTCGCGACCGGTAAGCCTGGTAGCTCCATTTTTCTGCAACGTCGGCAGGCGTGAACTCCTGAACGAGGGGCGGGTGTTCTTCGGAGAAGTTGACTTCGGCCCATGCTCGCAGTTGGGCAGCGTCATCCAAGACCATCGTGTACTGCACTGCTGGGGCTATTACGCGTGAGAAGGGCTGGCTGTTCTTAAGCACAATGGGGAAGCGCAGGGTAGCTGCCAAAGCTTCCAGCTGGTCCCGCGTCGTCGGCACGAAAGTCGGCGGACTGGCGATCCCGTGCTCAGCGCACAGTGTGTGCAGCGACCACTTGTCGGCAAGGGCGCGTGGCAGGCCTCGTTTGACATTGGGGAGGATGACCCCGTCCGGACGGTTCTCGGACAGCCATACAGCGGCTTCGTCATCCGTGGCAATGGCTACGGCGGGCCGGCCAATAACGCGCAGGGCGGTGGCGAGGTTGCGCCGGTTGTCGGCATCGGAAGCAGCCGGATCAAGTGCGCGTCCGGCACGTGTCACATATCGGCTCACGGCGAGTGGTGTGGCACGACTCTCAGTCATCGCGAAAACGCGCACCCCGGCCCTGCCCAATGACCGAGCGATCCACAAGCCGCCATGGTGCAGGGGGTACTCCCCCATCTTCACGACCAACACAGGGACGTCCCAGCGCATGCACTCTCCCTTTCGCACCGCCTTCTGAAGCGCACAAGAGGACTTGCGATCGGGCGTGTGCTGCAGCGGTAGGCTTACGGCAATGATGTCACGTGTTCTCGCCCTGTTGCTGTTGATGCTGATGGGCGGGACGGCAGCAGGGTGTACCAATACACCAGAGTCCGGGAACCCCCGTTTTGGCGTGTCCCCTGGGGCGAATATTCTTTGGCTGCCTGAGGCCGAGATGCATCGCGAACTCGACCTGTACTCAAACGCGGGCTTCGGTTGGATCCGGCTCGACATCGACTGGAATTCGATCGAACCTTCCCCCGGTGAGTTCAACTGGCACGCGACGGACCTGGTCGTGAAGGCGGCGCGCGATCGCAACATGCGAGTCCTAGCCATGCCGGCCTACTCGCCGCCCTGGGCCGCCACCGTACCCGGCGACCCACATTCCGAACCTGCGGATATGACCTCCTTCGCCCAGTTCGTGGGCAGGGCAGTGGCGCGCTACGCACCTCTTGGCGTCCATGACTGGGAGATCTGGAACGAGCCGAATTCCAGCCTCTTTTGGAAGCCGCGCCCGAACGTGGCTCAGTACGCAGAAATGCTGAAACTGACCTCGGCGGCAATTCGCGAGCAGGACGACCAAGCGACGATCGTTGCTGGCGCTTTGGCGCCAGCCTCTGATGCCGCCAACGGGAGCCAGATCGCGCCGGTCACCTTCGTCGAGCAGCTCTTTGCTGAAGGTGCGGCCCCATCGTTCGACGTATTGTCGGTGCACCCCTACACATATCCACAGCTGCCGACCGACCCCGACAGCTCATGGCAGAGCGGTTTCGATCTCACCGAGATCCACCGGACGATGACCGACCTTGGCGACCCCAAGGATATCTGGATCACGGAGTTCGGAGCACCCACCGGAACTGATCCACGCGCGGTCTCTGAAACACGGCAAGCGCAGATCCTGGTCAGTGGAGTCAGCGATGCACCGCCTTCGGTGCAAAAGGTGTTCTTGTACGGCGGACGGGACCGTGGTTGGGACGAGTCGGATCGAGAGCAGAACTTCGGGTTCGTTCGATCCGACTTCAGTGCCAAGCCGAGTCTGACCGCCCTGCAGGAGGCCTTGATCATGCCTTCGCCGTCAGGCTGAGTCCGGATCGGAGACTCTGGTAGTCGCCTTCTGCTTACGCATCAGTCCCAGGGCAAGGACCGGGATTCCCAGCTCGCGGAGCTTGGTGAGGGTAGCCCGGACCTGTCGTGAACGGCTGCGCGCAACGACCAGCACCGCCGCTGGCGAACTCGCCAGGCTCACCGCGGACAATGCGGAAGGACTGGCATCGTTGGGCTCGGGCAGATAGACGGTGTGACCATCTGCCGGTGGCCGTTCACCGGAGTCGGCGATGACCACCAAATCCACGGGACCACCCAAGTGCTCGGTTTGGCGGCGCAGTGACTCCACGGCAGAGTCGGGGATCCCGGGCGTGGCGGCCATCCAGGTTTGGCCACCGATTCGGCCCTGCTGCACGAGCATCAGCGCCAGATCCGCAGTGGCCGTGAACACGGGAATCTGCAGTTCTGATCCCAGAGCGCGCAGAATCCGGCCGTTGACGCGCCAGTTGATGAAGCGATGCAGTAATCCAGCTGCTGTGAACAGGACGAGAAAGCCGGCCAGCAGCCCTGTGACGAACAGGGTGACTGCCCCGGAGCCCATTTGGCCCTGTCCTTCAGCGGGCAGCAGCACACGAAGTTGCGTGCCGCCGAGTTGCAACTCCTCGTCCTTGTTCACAATCTGGACGAGGCTGCTTCCGAGGGCGTTGTTCATCGACACTGCTTGCTGCTCGTCGGGCGCGGTCGCGGTGACGATGATCTCGCCGGGCCCAACGCCGGGAGCCAGCGATGACTGCTCACGCATTGTGGTCGTGTCAACGGCTGGCACGGCACTGGCGGATGCAGCGTCGAGCACCGCTGGAACATCTCCCAGGGCTGCGTACCACTCGACGGCGGTGGATAGCAGATCAGTGTCCAGAGCCCCTGCGGGCGGGACGACGCGCAGCGTGGACGTCGATGTGAAAGAACTTGCCGACGTCAATGACAAGGCGGCAGCGAGCAGACCTCCCAGCACAGCACCGAGCAGCACACCACGAATGTGCACCCAGGCATTATGGATGAAGTCGCCGACCTCCACCGCTCAAGCCTATAACGAGGGCTTGGGTCTTCCGGGGCCCAACAGGTCACGGGTCTTTGCAACATCCACGCGCATTGCCTCGATGAGTGCTTGCACCCCCTCGAATTTCTCCATGGGTCGCAGGCGATGAGCGAACTCGACCGTCATCTCAGAACCGTACAAATCCTGGTCAACATCGAGCAGATACGCCTCCACGGTTCGCTGCGACACGCCGAACGTTGGGTTGGTGCCGACGCTGATCGCTGCTAGCGCTCTGCCGGACGGCCAATACCCGTAGCCGGCATAGACCCCGTCAGCAGGAATTGCAGCCATTGAATCAACGCAGAGATTCGCCGTGGGGTAACCAAGCGTCCGGCCGCGCTTCTGACCATGTGTCACCGGTCCGGTGAGCGAGTGACGGCGTCCCAGCATCGAGGCAGCGAGTTCCACATCCCCCTCCGCGATGCGAGCGCGGACGCGGGTGGACGAGATTGCCTCAGCTCCTTCAGCAGCCAAATCGAACTCCACCACCTTTAACCCGGCGTCGCGCAGCGTCTGGGCGGTGCCCGCAGCCTTGTGTCCGAACCGGAAGCCCGCACCGATGACAACCTGGCGGGCGTCATGGCGCCGTACAAGAACAGTTTCGACGAACTCCGTGGCGGGCATATGTGACATCGCATCATCGAAACGCAGTACATCCACGCCGTCGATGCCCAGAGCGTGCAACAACTCAACCCGATGGGCCACCGAACACAACCGCGTGGGGGCGTGGCCAGGGCGCAAGACCTCCAGGGGATTGGGATCGAACGTCACGACGATGGCGCGGTGCTGCGCCGTGGCGGCGCGCGCCACAGTCTCAGCTACAAGCGCCTGATGGCCACGGTGCACACCATCAAAGACGCCGATCGTCAGGACTGATGCCACCCCCCCAGCCTGCCAGACCGTCAGCCGAAGTCACCGCGGGGCATCGTGTGCGTCAATGGTTGGCGAGCACCGTACTCACATGTTCCTGAATGCGAGAACGGAAAACGGGGCGGGCAAAACCCGCAGCGTGGGCCGTGATGGTCGCGCGGTCCCACGAGATACCGCTCGCACGTGTGATCGCCTCTGCAAACACCAGAACCATGTCTCCGGCAGGATCGACGAGCAAGCCCGTCACTCCATCGATCACAGTGTCCCGGGCACCCCCCGCATTGAGCGCAACGACAGGTGCGCCACATGCCTGAGCCTCCACTGGCACGATGCCGAAGTCCTCCTCGCCAGGCATGACAAGACAGGCACATCGACGGTAGAGGTCGCGCAACTCCTCGTCACTGACCCTACCCACAAAGGTGGTGTGCGGACCCGCAGCCTGTTTGCACGCATTCATAGCGCGTCCATCACCGGCGGCCACGATTGGAATCCCAGCGCGTTCGGCAGCTGCGATGGCAATCTCCGGGTGCTTATAGGGCACCATGCGTCCGGCCACAAGGGCAAATCGCTCGCGCGGGATGGCCGGATCAGGATGGTAAAACGTGGTGTCCACGGGCGGGAAGATCACCGTCGAGTCTCGCTTCCACCACCTGCGGATTCGCTCAGCCACAGCCGTGGAATTAGCAATCAGGCTTCGCACTTTCTGCGCCGAGACGAAGTCCCGGTGTCGCTGAGTGGCCGAGAACATGGCCAAGGCCGTCTCCCCCGCTTTGCCCCCCAGTTCGCCCCTACGCATCTCCGACTCCCACATCCACCGTGCCGGACTGTGAACGTATGAGATGACAGGAGCCTCTGTAGCCCACACAACCTGGTTCGCAAATGCGTGATGGCTGGCCAGGACAGCATCCACGTCGGGGATCGGCAAGGTACGCATTGCGTGGGGGAGCAGGGGAAGTAGGTAGGCGTAGCCACCGTTTCGGTAAAGCCGGTTCAGGGGACCCGGCTGCACCTCCATGCCGGCAGGCAAGATCTCGGGATTCACGATTGGTGCCAAGATCGGAGCGTCTGGCCAAATGCGACTGAACTGTGCGACGACCAACTCAGAGCCTGCGAAATCAGTGAACCGTTCATGCACTAGGGCTAACGACGTCACGTTCGAGACTCTAGTCCGCTACCTGAACCAGTCGCGAGGGATTCACGTCGAACACCCCGATCGTCACGGTCGCACCGTTTCCCACGCCTCTACCTTGCCAGCCAGTCATTGCGCGGCGTTCAGCAGGATTCGCACGGCACCCTCTTCGGACCGCGCCACTGACACCCAGCGGCCGTCCGGGTCGACGACCAGCGTCGGCTCGGTCGGCAAATCGATGGTCGGCCGGCGACCATGACGCAGGTCCGTGGCTTGCTCGGGAGTCGCCGCCACGACAGGCAGCAATCGAGCCATGACGGCTTCGGGCGCATGCACCGGCGGAGCCGTCTCCCCCAGCACTGAACACTGCCCGACCATGATCGGCCCGATGGCCGTGCGCCGCAGCGCTGTGAGATGCCCCGCGCTCCCGAGCGCCGAGCCCAAGTCGCGGGCCAACGCCCGGATGTAGGTGCCACTGCTACAGGTGACGACGACATCGATGTCGGTCACGGGCAGTTGAGGGTGCGGTCGGGGCCCCCCGATCATCTCGAAGCGCTCGATGGTGACCGGCCGAGCCGCGAGTTCCACCTGCTGGCCGCTGCGGACACGCGCGTAGGAACGCACCCCGTCGACCTTGATCGCCGACACCGCACTCGGCACCTGCTGGATGTGCCCGGTCAGCGCCGTGATCCGGGTGGACAGGCCCGCCGGATCCCACTCCCAGCCAGGCGTCGCCGTGATCTCCCCCTCGGCATCATCGGTGACGGTGCTTTGCCCGAGCCGGATGATGGCCTCATAGGTCTTGCCCTGCCCCTGGACGAACTGCAGGAGTTTGGTCGCATGCCCCAATCCCACCACCAAGACGCCGGTGGCCATCGGGTCGAGCGTGCCGGCATGACCGACCCGCTTCTGGCCGTACAGGCGCCGCAGTCGAGCGACCACGTCGTGGCTGGTCCACCCGGCACTCTTGTCGATCAGCGCGAATCCGGTGATCACGCGGCCAGGGCCCCCAGGAACCGGTTCAGCGTCTCCTCGGCGTCGTGACTGCCCGTGAAGCCTGCGGCCAAGCGATGTCCGCCGCCGCCCACCTGCGTACACACAGCGCCCACGTCGGCCACGCCGGCCGACCGCGAGGAAACTCGCCACGATCCGTGGTCATCCTGCTTGAGGACGACGGCCACATCCACGTCTGCCACGGTGCGCACGGCGTCGATCAGGGCCTCCACCTCCGTGAAGGCGATCCCCCGATCCGCGCGTGCCTGGGCGGGCACCTGGGCGATCGCCACCGTGTAGCCGGCGACGGTACGGATGTCGAGGTCGGCCATGACGGCCGATTGCAGGGCGATGAACTCCCTGCTCTTGGTGTCGAACATAGCCTTGGCGATGCCTGCGAAATCGATGCCCGTGTCCATCAGCCGGGCGGCTGCGCGCATCGCGGCTGGCGTCGTGGCGGGATAACGGAACGAGCCGGTATCGCTGGAGATCGCGGCGTAGAGGCAAATGGCGATGTCGTGGGTAAGGTCCACGCCGAGCGCGTCGATGAGGTCGAGGGCGAGCATCCCGGTTGCCGGCTGTCCGGCGTCGCACACATTGATACCCGCGAAGGGGATGAAGCTTGCATGGTGGTCGATGGCGATGAACGAGGTGGCTGCTTCACCGATGGGCAGCAGCCGGCCGATGCGGTCAGGTGACGAGGCGTCCATGCTCATCACCACGTCGGCCTGGGCGGACTGCGGGTCGACCAACAGGTCCTGCCGAGGGAGGAAACGCAGGCCGGGGGGCACCTCGAACGGGTCGTCGGGAAATGTGACCCGCACTCGCACACCCAGGCTTTCCAGGGCGATCGCGGTGGCTAGAGTCGACCCGAGGGCGTCGGCGTCGGGATTGACGTGCGCCACGAGCAGCACGCTGTCAGCCCCGCGAAGGGTGTCGGCGATCTGCTGCATGGTCACGGCTTTGATTCTAGGGGCTCTTAGTTAGACAGGGTTTTCGTGATCGTGGGATGCCGTAGCCCGCAGGGCCTATCCGCATGACTGCCTAGGCTCCCGGAATGGTGTTCATGGGTGTCGCCCGCCGGATCGCCGACCCGCGGTTATCGGGTTATCCACTACGTAGTTCCTGGTCCCGATACTTTGTCGTAGGTCCCTCGTACGGTGTGGGCATGAACGATTCGGTGGTTGCGGTCCTGGAGGAATGGTTCTCCGTCGGGGATCCGCTGGAGCGGGCGAAAGCCGCCGAGGCGGTGATCGGGTACTGCCACGCCCAGCAGTTGCAGGCCTTTCACCAGGTGTTCGTGGAGTCCGAACTGGGTGCCGATCCGGACGGGGTGGTGGTCGACCCGACCCCGCCGGAGGTGGCGTGTGCGATGGTCTGGTCCCCGGGTGCGGCCTCGTCGATGGTCGATCTGGCCGTGGACGTGGTCCAAGATCTGCCGATACTGCTCACGGCGCTGGCCGACGGGCGTCTGGATTTGGTGAAGGTGCGGGAGATCACCCGGGCAACTTGCGAGCTGTCCCCGACCGACCGTGCCCAGGTCGCCGAGCGGGCCATCTCGTTTGCGGCCACCCGGACCCGTGGGCAGTTGCGGCCGTGGTTGACCCGCCAGGTCGACCGGATCGACGCCGACGCCGCCGAACGCCGCCGGAAGAAGGCCCGCAAGTGCCGCAAAGTCAGCCTCATCCCGGAGCAGGACGGCATGGCAACCCTGTCCGCCTACCTCACCGCGGAAGAGGCCACCGCCTGTATGGAGTCGCTCCGGGTCCGGTCGAACAACATTCAGGGCAACCGCGACGCGATCCGGGCGGACATGTTCATCGAACTGTTGACCGGGATCACCCCGGCCGAGCAGATCCCGGTCGCGGTGATCATGACCGACGACGGGGCGGAGATCGAAGGGTACGGGCCGATCGCCGACCTGCACGCCGACGAGCTGCTGCGCCGCCTGGAGTTGCCGTCGGCGATCATCCGGCTGACCCTGCCCCAACTCCAGGCCGGCTACCTACCCAACCTGAAAATGCGCCGCTACGTGCGCACCAGGGATCGGCACTGCCGGTTCCCCGGCTGCCGACGGCCCGCCCGCAACTGCGATTTGGACCACATCGTGCCATGGCCGGCCGGGCCGACCGACGCGGACAATCTGCAGCCGTTGTGTCGTTACCATCACCGCATCAAGACGCACGGCAAATGGCGGGTGGAGCGTGGACCGAACAACACCACCATTTGGATCAGCCCCCGCGGCAAGCGATACACCAGCCGCCCCGACGACCCCTGACCACGGGAATCCCGCCCACGCGGGCAGCACCACAAAGGAGCATCAAGCCCCCACCCATCCGGTCTGGCCGGTGTTGCTGGCACGCACGCGGCACATCTACGTCGCCCGATAACCCGCTGACTCAGCAGGGTCCGACCACGGTCTGGGACCGATCGCGCGACGCTCGTGGATCGCGCCTTCGTCGTCCGCACGAGACTCCCTGGAAGGCTGGGAACCCGTGACGGATCTGAATGGAGCTGATGTGGCGATCGAAAGAATGGCAGTGAATCCAGTGACTTGGTCGATAGGGATGGGGTTCAACCAGGGCGAACTTGTGCTTGGGCAACCCAGGACCCTGTACTGCTCTGGGCAGACTGCGATGAGTGCCGACGGTAGACCTCAACACAAGGCAGACATGGCCGCGCAGCTTGGACTGAGCCTTGACAACCTGGAGGCCGTGCTCCATGAGGCGGGCATGTCGCTGGCCAACCTTGTCCGGCTCAACATCTACACGACCGACGTCGACCTACTCGTCCAGCACTACGGCGTCCTGGCCTCACGGTTGGGTGTCGCCCAGGTGGCACCCACGACCACCCTGCTCGGGGTGGCACGGCTCGCGATTCCTAGCCAGATGGTTGAGCTTGAGGGAACAGCAGTCGCGTAGACCTCCGGGCAGCAGCGACAGGAGCTGCGGCCCCGCTGCAACTCAGTCCTCGTCCTCGTCCTCGTCGTGCTTGTACGGATCGGGTTCCCCCGCGAACGTCGCCTCAGCCGCCAGTCCTGCCACCTGGGCGTCGCGCTCGCGCGCCTCGCGTAGCAGGTCCTCGATGTGGGCGGCAGTTTCGGGGATCGCGTCAGCCACGAAGGCGATCGTCGGGGTGAACTTGATCCCGGTCTGCTTGCCGACCTCACTGCGGATGATCCCGGTGGCCGATTGCAGAGCGGCAGCCGTGCCCTCCCGTTCCAACTCATCGCCGAGGACCGTGTAGAAGATGGTCGCCTCCCGCAGGTCGCCGGTCACCCGCACGTCCGTCACCGTCACGAAACCGAGCCGGGGATCTTTGATCCGGCGTTCGAGCATCTCGGCCACAATCACTTGGATGCGGTCGGCCAACTTGCGTGCGCGCTGCTCACTCATCACAACTCCTCTTCACTGACATAGGTGCGGCGGGCCTGTACGAACTCGATGTGCGGTTCGGCAGCCAACCATCGTTCACAGGTGTCCAGAACATCCCTGCACTGGGCCAGATCGGCGGCCACGACCGAGACCGCGATTTGGGTCCGTCCCACCAGGTCCAGGTGCCCCGCCTCGGCGGCCGCAACCGCGAACTCACGCCGCAGGTGGGCGACCAGCGGCCGGACGACGGAGCGCTTCTGCTTGCGCGTCCGGGATTGCAGCAGTACATCGACTGCCATCACCCCGGCATACATCTGCGCTCCTCGTCCGACCAGCCGTGGTCACCTGCGCTTAGCGCGCCTTCTCTCGCATCTCGTAGGTCTCGATGATGTCCTCGACCCGGATGTCGTTGTAGGACCCCAGGCCGATACCACACTCGTAGCCATCCTTGACCTCGGTGGCATCGTCCTTGAACCGCTTCAAGGAGTCGATGGTGAGGTTCTCCGCGACCACATTGCCGTCTCGGATCAAGCGGGCCTTGGCGTTGCGCCGGATGACACCCGAACGCACGATGGCCCCCGCGATGTTGCCCGCCTTGCTCGAACGGAAGACCTCGCGGATCTCCGCCTTGCCCAGTTCGGACTCCTCGTAGATCGGCTTGAGCATGCCCTTGAGCGCCTGCTCCACCTCGTCGATGGCCGCGTAGATCACCGAGTGGTAGCGGATGTCGACACCCTCGCGCTCAGCCAGTTCGGCGACCCGCTCCGCGGTCCGCACGTTGAAGCCGATGATGATGGCGTCGTCGACCGTGGCCAGGTTGACGTCGTTCTGCGTGATGGCACCCACCCCACGGTGGATGACCCGCAGGTCGACCTCCTCGCCCACATCGAGCTTGAGCAGCGCATCCTCGAGGGCCTCGACCGAACCGGACACGTCACCCTTGATGATCAGGTTGAGCACAGCGCGCTCGCCCTTCTCCAGACCCTGCAACAGGTCCTCCAGAGTCCGCCGGCCACGCCGAGCCGCCAACTCGGCGTTGCGCTCGCGCGCCTGCCGGGTGTTGGCGATCTGCCGCGCGATGCGGTCCTCCTGCACCACCAGGAAAGTGTCGCCGGCGTCGGGGACGGCGGTCAGACCCAGCACCTGCACAGGCCGCGACGGCATCGCGATATCGACCGGGTCACCGTTCTCGTCGAGCATCGCCCGCACGCGGCCATGGGCCTCGCCGATGACGATGCTCTCGCCGGGACGCAACGTTCCGCGCTGCACCAGCACTGTGGCCACGGGACCGCGGCCCTTGTCCAGATGCGCCTCGATGGCCACACCCTGTGCGTCCTGCTCGGGGTTCGCCCGCAGGTCCAGGCTGGCGTCGGCGGTCAGGACGACCGCTTCCAACAGCTCCGGGATGTTGATCTGGGACTTTGCGGAGACGTCGACGAACATGGTGTCCCCGCCGAACTCCTCGGCGACCAGGCCGTACTCAGTGAGCTGGCCGCGAACCTTCATCGGGTCCGCGCCCTCTTTGTCGATCTTGTTGACGGCCACCACGATCGGAACATCGGCTGCCTGGGCGTGGTTCAACGCCTCGATCGTCTGCGGCTTGACACCATCGTCGGCCGCGACCACCAGCACCGCGATGTCGGTCACCTTGGCACCGCGGGCACGCATGGCGGTGAACGCCTCGTGACCCGGGGTGTCGATGAACGTGATCTTCCGGTTCGTACCATCGATGTCGGCCCGGATCTGGTAGGCACCGATGTGCTGAGTGATCCCGCCGGCCTCGCGCGCCACCTGGTTCGTGTGGCGGATCGCGTCGAGCAGTTTGGTCTTCCCGTGGTCGACGTGACCCATGACGGTGACGACTGGTGGCCGCTGTTCCAGGGCCTCCTCACCACCTTCGTCCTCGCCGAACTCGAGGTTGAAGCTCTCCAGCAACTCGCGGTCCTCGTCCTCGGGAGACACGACCTCGACGTTGTAGTTCAGCTCCGAGCCGAGCAGCAGCAGCGTGTCGTCGGACAGCGACTGGGTCGCTGTGGCCATCTCGCCAAGGCCGATCAACGCCTGTACCAGGGATCCTGGGTTGGCATCGATCTTGTCTGCGAAGTCGGTCAGCGTCGCACCACGTGGCAAGCGCACCAGACGGCCGTCGCCGCGCGGGATCCGCACGCCGCCGATCGTCGGGGCCTCCATGTTGTCGAACTCCTGGCGCTTCGCACGT
>Ga0208938_1000899_pt1 | contig 19052 bp, 19 predicted proteins | sample AD_UKC125_MetaG_FD_184434 | JGI IMG/M metagenome (GOLD analysis project Ga0208938, IMG submission 184434) | Active sludge microbial communities of municipal wastewater-treating anaerobic digesters from USA - AD_UKC125_MetaG (SPAdes) (version 2) | ecosystem: Engineered > Bioreactor > Anaerobic >...
TCCCAAGTTTTTTACTCTATCTAATTTGCTTTTTTAGTTTTTTGAGGCTCAGAAAAGCGAGATCGCCACAGGATACGAGCAAACAACCCTCGCGATGACAAGAAAGGGAGGGTTTCCCCTTCCATTATTTAGATTCCTGATAAAGACACTCAGGAATGACGGACAACGGGATGATAGAGGCGTTCAGGGAATCCAACATCATCCGTCATTCCCGAAATTTTTTATCGGGAATCCAAATGCTTTTAACGAGGAAGACGCTTTTTCTTCCTCGGTTAGTTCTTTGTCCTTTGCATTTTTTGCTTTTATCTTTATGTTTCTCCGGGGGGTTATGAGGGGGTCTTTTTCCCCCTCATAGTTCTGTTTTCCCTTCCTCAGTAGTCTTTTGCATTTTCTGTTTTTCTTTTAGTTTAGGCTGTTCTCTTTTTGGGGGATTATAAAGGGGTCTCCCCTTTATAGTTCTGGACCATTCAGGAATTACACCCCCGCCGTCATTCCCGAAATCTTTTATCGGGAATCCATGTTTTTGCTTTTTTCTTTGGTTTAAAAGACTGTGGACCCCTGATAGAAACATTCAGGGGTGACGAGCAAAAGGTGATAGAAGCATTCAGAAATGACGGATAAAGGGGTGGGGTTTCCCCCTATAGTCTGCCAAGGCTATTCTGACATTAGCTTTTATGCGCACCTATGACTAAAACAAAGCTCCTTTGAGAAGAAGCAAGCTCAAACAGACAAAGAGGATAGCTAAAGCAATTTTAGAAAAGACGATGTTTTTTCTCGCAAAATCCACTAAAGCTTTAGATTGACTACCCCAGAATATAGCAAAAAACACAACCAGAAGAGGAAGGATAAAAAAAGCGTTGTAAAGTAGAAGGTATCCTAATGCTTGCCAGCGATAGGGAGTCTCTCGAGCAATATACATAATGGTGGGAAGATACACCTGCCCGGTACACCCTGCCTCCAAAAGAGAAATAACAAAGCCACTTAAAATAGCAGCTACTACTAAGTTTTTTTCAGTAAAGCTATTTTTTAGATATTGATTGATGCGGCGCCTCCAGCTCTCGGGGAGCCCCAGTGTCATATCGGTTTCTTTTCCCTTTTTTTTGTACTGAATAGCATCTTTAATACTCAAAGCAGCAAAAACTAAAAGCAATAAAGCCATGATTAAATAAAGAATTCGAGAGGCGGTCTGATAGGCAGATAAAACATGCCAGAATTGAAAAAGACCCAGACCTAAAAGGAGATAAGTAACAAAAACCGTTATACTGTAAGTCAAACCAATTTCCAGAATACGACGCCGAGAATGTCCCAGAAGCAAAAGTAAATTCACCATAAATACTATAGTGGCAAAAGCACAGGGATTAAGCCCGTCTAAAAAGCCTGCTCCTATTATTACCCAGGGAGTGAATCCTTCAAATCGACGGAAAATTAAGTCCTCCCCCGGGGGGGGAGGACTTACCTCCTTTTTTTCCGATTCTATAGTCTTCTGGATTAGCTCTTCTAACCGAGAAGCAAATTCCTTTTCATCTTCTTCGGCTACAAAACCAGCATCAGAAAATGCTTCTACCGAAGTTTTATTTTCTACCTGCCAGTGTTCTTCCCATTCCACCAGCTTTTTATAATTCTCGGAAAAAAGATAATCCAGATAAATCACTTTTATTTTATCTTTGTATTTATCCAACACTGGAGGAACCACTTCATCTTTTAAGTGTCGGCAACTGGGACAACGAGAAGAATAGAAAAAGAAAAGAAGAGGCTTCTCTTCCACCGAAAGTTTTTCTTGAAAATCAGGAGAAGAATCTCTTTCTACGAACTGTACTTTTTCCCCTTCTGCAGAAAACTTCTCCCGGAGAAGAGGAAGGTTTCCCCCCGTCCCCACTACTATTATTGAATCTGCCTCTTCTGTCTCTTTAAGATATTCATCCCAGGGAACATCGGGGTCATCGTGAAGAAAATTAAAGATCAAAACCCGATGATAATTGTGAGTAAAAGAAAGAAAAGGTGAGAAAACTGGTTGTTCCTCAGAAAATAAGTCTGAAACCACAATTCCTAAGACTTTTTCTTTATTCTCTTCCAGAAATGAGATTCTCTTTTCTATATCTGAAAGAGAGGGCAAAAGCACTATGTTCTCGGAGCTTTCCAAAATATTTCCCCACTCCTCTTCCATCAGCTCATGTCCTCCCAAATCAATCCGTAAAACTACTCCGTCCTCAAGAGGAAGCTGGGTCAGGTTAGCGTAGAGAAGAATCTCATAAGCTCCTGCTCCTGAAGCAAAAAACAAAAGCAAAACCAGAATAAGAGAGCAAAGCACCCTTTTCATAACTTCCATCCTTTCATCATATTTTTTAATTAAAATGAACTTTCTCCTATTATTATATCTTTAATCAAAAGCTCTGGAAGATTAAAAACTGTTTTATACCATTTATTTCTCTTTTAAGTTAAAATAACTAAAGGGAAAGAAAATTTAATATCTATTTTAACGAGAGGAGGAAGAAGATGAGGAAATTATTTGGAACTTTTGGCATCAGAAGAGTAGCTAACGAAGTTCTCACTCCCGAGATGGCCACGAAATTAGCTCTCAGTTTTGGAACTTTTATCTCCGGAGAAGAAGTGGTGGTAGGTCGCGATTCCCGAAAACATAGTGAGATGCTTTATTATGCTGTGATTTCCGGGCTACTTTCTGCCGGATGTTCAGTAACAGAGCTGGGAGTTACTGCCACTCCTGCCCTGCAGTGGGCTTGTCGACGATGGAATCAATGGGGAGCTATGATTACTGCCAGCCACAATCCCCCTCAGTGGAACGGCATAAAATTCATGGAAAAAACCGGGAAAGGTTTAGATCGAGAAAAAGATGAAGAGGTAGAAAAAATATACTTTGAAGAGCAATTCACTCGCGTTCCCGGGATGAAAATTCAATCAGAAACTAAAAAAAGAGACATCCGCTGGGACTATATCGAAGCTATAATTCAAAAAGTAGATGCACAAGCCATAAGAGAAAAAAAGTTCCGGGTGGCGTTAGATTGTGCTAACGGAGCTCCTTCTCTCATTACTCCTTATCTTTTGAGCGAACTGGGATGCCAGGTAGTAAGTCTAAATGCTCACCCTGATGGCAACTTTCCCGGAAGAAATCCCGAACCTGTACCTGAAAACTTACAAGACTTAATTGCTCTCATCAAAAATTCTCCTTTCGCCGTGGGATTTGCTCAAGACGGAGACGGAGACCGGCTAATAGTGATTAAAGAAAATGGAGAATTCGTCCCTGGTGACCTGAGCGTGAGTCTGGTAGCTCGAGAATTAGCTCATCGAGAAACCCCCGGACCCATCGCTACCACTGTAGCCACCACTCACATCTTACAAGAAATTGCCCGGGAAACTAACCGGGAAGTAATCATAACTGAAGTGGGAGATTTAGTGGTAGCTAAAGCCCTGCAAGAACATGGAGGAATATTTGGTTGCGAGGAAAACGGAGGAATGATTTTCCCCGATTTTGTGTGGGGAAGAGATGGAGCCATGGCTGCAGCTCAGATTCTTCACCTCATGGCCAGAGAAGGAAAACCGTTGAGTGAGCTCCTTAAAGAATTACCTCCTTACTACCAGGTGAAAACCAGACTGGAAATAGACCCTCACAAAAGGGAGAAAATTCTACAAGAAGTAGAGAGAACAATAGCTGAGGAAAAAAACCAAAAAGAAATTATCACCATCGATGGTTACAAAGTAATTTTTGAAGATGGGAGCTGGTTATTAATCCGTTTCTCAGGCACTGAACCATTGGTGAGGGTTTTCGCCGAATCTAAAGATAAAGAAAAGGCGGAAAACTTAGTCAAAAAATATTTAGATCTCATAAAAGGAATTTAGTCTCGGGCTAAATATTGAAGATAATAAAAGTTCTCTTTTTTCTCCCGGGCTAAATTAGTAAAAGGGCCATGGCCGGGAAACACTGAAACAGTGTCAGGAAAGCTATTAAAAATCTCCTCTAATGAGGAGATGAGATCGCGAAACGACCCCCCGGGAAGGTCAGTTCTTCCCACTGACCCGGCAAAAAGAGTATCACCGCTAAAAAGCCAGTTTTCCACGGGTAAAAAAAGACAAACACTTCCCGGGGTATGGCCAGGAGTGAGAAGAAAGGAAAGTTTCCCCCAGGGAGTGTTCAGAAATAAATTGTTTTCCCTTACCACCCAGTCAGGAAGGGGAGAAATAAAAGGAGAAGAAAAATCCCGGGATAAATTTAAGTCCGGGTTAGTCAAATAAATCAGGTCTCTTTCTCCTATTACCAGCTGAGCCTGGGGAAAATGTTCTTTAAAAAAGGCGTTGCCCCCGATATGGTCGATATGACCGTGAGTGTTGATTATATACCGCAAGCCCAGATTCCGTGTCTCTATTTCCTCTTTTATCTCCCAAGAAGGAGTAGCGGGATCGATGAGAAAAGCCTCCGCACCATCATGAATCAGATAGCAGTTGGTAGACAATTCTCCCAGAATAAAATGCTCAAGCTGCAAAGTCATTTATTTCTCCTTTCTTTGCTATCCAGAATTATAGTAACTGGCCCTTCGTTATGAATTTCTACTTCCATAAAAGCTCCGAATATTCCTCGTTCTACCTTTATCCCTTCTTCTTCCCATCTTTTTCCTATTTCATCATACCACTTTTGTGCTTCGGGAGGAGAAGCAGCCTGGTCAAAGCTGGGACGTAACCCCCGCCGACAATCGCCACAAAGGGTAAATTGAGAAACGAGAAGGATTTCTCCTCCTATTTCATGCACACTCCGGTTCATTTTCCCCTCCTCATCTTCAAAAATGCGCAGATAAGGAATTTTATTTATCAAGAATTGGGCATCTTTTTCTCCATCTTCCCTGTGTACTCCTAAAAAAACCAGAAGACCTCTTCCAATTTCTCCCACTACTTCCCTCTCTACTCTGACCCGGGCTTCTTTCACTCTCTGAATTACTGCTTTCATCTTAAGGCAAACGCTCCTCCTCGCCGAACACTTCTCACATTGGCTATTTTTTTCACTTCGCGGAAAACGTCATCCAGCTCCTGCCGGTTCTTAACTTCCAAAATAAGATATATTCGAGCTTCATTTCCCACAGTACTGGCTCGCACTGATTTAATTCCTACCTGAAAGCTGGATATAGCATTGGAAACATCAGCCAGAAGTTTGGGGCGGTCCAGAGCCTCTATCACTACTCCAGCATTATATTTATCTCCCTCTCTCTCTTCCCATTCAGCTTCTAAGAAACGCTCCCCATCCTGAGAAAGCCTGGTTAAATTAGGACAATCTACCCGATGAATGGTAATTCCTTTTCCCTTGGTAACAAAAGCCACAATCTGGTCTCCAGGAACAGGAGTACAACAGCGAGCTAACTTTACCGCGAGACCACTAGCCCCCTGAACCACAATTCTTTCTTCTTCCCGGGTAACAGCACTGGACTCTTTCTTTTTCTTCTGCAATCGGCGGCGAATAGTATAGGGAATCACTTTGTTCGCCACCTGGCGAGCACTGTATCTCCCCTCACCAATTGCGATATAAAGTTCCTCTTCTTCCCGAAGTTGATTTTCTTCTCTAAACTGAGAAAGATTTTTCGTCACCAGCGCTTTTTCTTCCGGGGTGAGAGAATATTTTTCTAACTCTTTTTCTAAAGCCTCTCTTCCTTTCTCCCGGTTGAGGTCCTGATTTTTCTTACGTAAGAAAGCTCGAATCTTGTTACGAGCCCCCGGAGTTCTGGCGATTTTCAACCAATCAACACTCGGTCCAGAAGAAGCTCGAGAGGTAATGATTTCTACTATATCGCCACTTTTGAGCTCATAGCTTAAAGGAACCATTTGCCGGTTAACTTTAGCTCCCACACAGTTGTTTCCCACTTCCGTGTGGATGAGATAGGCAAAATCAATAGGGGTAGAGCCTTGAGGAAGTTTTTTCAAATCTCCTTTAGGGGTAAAAACATAAACTTCGTCATCAAACAAGCTGATTTTCAGACTCTCCATGAATTCCTGAGTGCTTCTCAGGTCTTGTTGCCACTCTAATATTTGACGGAGCCAGCTCATTCGCTCATCAAACTTATCGTCGCTTTCTCCAGTTTTACCTTCTTTGTAACGCCAGTGAGCAGCAACTCCATATTCTGCCACCTGATGCATATCCCAGGTTCTAATTTGCACTTCCATAGGTGCACCCCGAGGACCTATAACTGTGGTGTGAAGAGATTGATACATATTAGACTTGGGAACAGCAATATAATCTTTAAATCTACCCTCTACTGGTTTCCACAAAGTGTGCACCATTCCCAGAACGGCATAACACTCCTCCACTTCCCGGGTGATAACCCGAAGGGCAATTAAGTCAGGCAGGTCTTCTAAACTGATTTTCTGCCGGTTTAATTTATTATAAATACTGTAAATATGTTTAAATCTACTCTGTATTTCTGCTTCAATTCCTGCTTTTTTCAAACGAGCTTCCAATTCCTGTTTTGCTTCTTCTACTTGTTTTTCCTGTGCTTCCTTAACTCTTTCTATCCCTCGCTGAATATTGCAGTAAGCTCCTGGATCCAGGAAAAAAAGACTGAGGTCTTCTAACTCAGTTTGAATTCTATTGATTCCCAAGCGATTGGCAATAGGAGCAAAAATTTCCAGTGTTTCCCGGGCTATAGTTTCTTTTTTATCCCGATACTGATATTTAAGGGTTCGCATATTGTGCAGGCGGTCAGCTAACTTTATTATGATAACCCGCACATCTTGAGCCATAGCAATAAAGAGACGGCGATAGTTCTCTACTTCAGCCTCTTCCCGGCTAACGTAACTAAACCCCCGGTTTAGCTTAGTTACTCCCTTTACCAGGTTAGTGATTTCTTCCCCAAAATTCTTTTCCAGGTCTTCTTCAGTGACTTCGCTATCTTCTAAAACATCATGAAGAAGAGAAGCAGCGATGGTGTTTTCATCCATTTTCAAATCAGCAACGATATGAGCTACTGCTAAAGGGTGAATGATAAATGGTTCACCGGATAAGCGAACCTGATTCCGGTGAGCCTCAAGGGAAAAAGAAAAAGCTGAATTTACTAAATCACTATTAAAATCAGGATGGTAAAGGCTAACCTTATCCAGCAGCGATTCTATAGTCTCTACCCCACTCCAGCCAAAGAACTAACCTCCCCAATTTTTCTATTTTATAACGAAAAGCTATCTCTTAAAATTCCCGGAGAGCTAAAGGCGGATAAGAGAATGGACAGGGTAAGAAGATAGTTTTTCTCTACCTTTCAGAGATTCTAATTCGATGACAAAACCAATGCCTATGATTCTACCCCCCAACTCTTCTACCATTTCACAAACCGCTCTGGTAGTCCCTCCCGTAGCCAGAAGGTCATCCACAATTATCACTTTCTGCCCCTTCTCTATGGCATCACGATGGATTTCCAGAGTGGCCGACCCGTATTCCAAATCATAAGTTTTAGAGAGAGTGGGGGCAGGGAGCTTCCCTGCTTTTCTTACCGGCACAAAACCACAACCCAGAGAATAAGCCAGAGGCGCACCTACAATAAAACCCCGGGCTTCTATGCCCACTACCAATTCTATCTCTTTATCCTCAAAAAGTCCCACCAATCTCTCGATAGTCTCCCGAAAAGCCGGGCCTTCCTTCAATAAGGTAGTGATGTCTTTAAATTGCACCCCCGGCTGAGGAAAGTCGGGGATATTTCTTATATATTGAGCCAGATCCAGATCCAACTCTATCTCCTTCACTTCTTGATCCTCCAATCCTGAATTTTCAAATAAGGATAATTTCCTGCATTATCGCGATATACTTCAAAAGCAAGGTCTACAAGAGAAGAATTAACAAGATTCGCTGCCTTTTTCTTACCGTTAATCACCACCATTTCTTGTGATTCTCTTCCCTGTTTTACCAGTAAGCGGAGGTGTTGATCGTTCCTCCCCCATATCCAGCTCCTAATCAAAGAGGCATCCAGAACAGCAAAAAGAGGAGGGGGATTCTTCTCTCCAAAAGGTTCAAGCTTTTCTAACCAGAAAAGGGTCTCTTCGTTAACTTCTCGCAAACCAACGAGAGCATCTACCACTAACCCCCGCCTGGAGCGAGCTTTTTCCACTTCCTCGGCAAAATTATCGTTTAAAAAATCTCGCAATTCCCCTACCCTATCGGCAGGTAACCGGAGCCCGGCAGCCATCTCATGACCACCATAACGAATCAGAAGTGACGAGCTACACTCTAAGGCCCTCGAGAGATTAAAACCTGCAATGCTGCGACCGGAACCCATTGCCACCCCGTCGATTTCAGTCAAAGCTATCACCGGTCGATCCAGCTGCTCACTGAGACGGGAAGCCACAATACCTAAAACCCCCTGGTTCCATTCTGGTCCTGAGATTACCACCACCTCATCCTGAAGATAAGCTTCGTTTTTCTCATCTTGAAAAACACTCTCTAAAACCTTTTCTTCTTCTTTCTTCCTCCGAGAATTCAAGACATCCAGATAACTCGCCAATTTTATAGCCTCTTCATATTCATCGCTCAAGAGTAAAGCCAGAGCCGGCTGAGGGTCTTCTACCCTACCTGCGGCATTGATACGGGGAGCCAGAATAAAACCTATCTCTTGCGTCCCTATAGTTCTTCCAGTGAGGCCGGAAACTTCACAGAGAGCCCGGAGACCACAGCAGGGATTCCGGTTCAACTTTTCGAGGCCATAACGAACGATGACTCGATTCTCTTCCAGAAGAGGAACCACATCGCTCACCGTCCCTATGCAGGCTAAATCTATATATTCTTCTACTGGAATTACACTGGTCCCTCGATATTCACCATAAGCTTGAGCCAAAGCTAAAGCTATTCCCACCCCAGAGAGAGGAGAAATCATCTCCCGGGAATCTCTATCCCAGGTGCTTACTACACATAACTCCTGGGGCCAGAGGTCAAAATCAGGGAGATGGTGGTCAGTAATTAAGACCAGGATGCCTTTGTTTCTTAGCGCTGCAATCCCGGGTAAGTCCCTGATGCCACAATCCACTGTTACGACAAGATTGGGTTCTCGCTTTAAAATACTTTCTACTGCCTCCCGGTTGAGTCCGTAACCTTCTCGAAAACGACTGGGTATATATATCTCTACCTCAGAAGAGAAAAGTCGCAGAAAACGGGCTAAAATAGCTGCAGCAGTTAAACCATCAGCATCATAGTCACCAAAAATAAGAATTTTTCCTCTTTCTCTAATCACCTTATCTAAAAGTAAAACCGCCTCTTTTAAATTAGGCAACTCCTGGAGTTTTTGCAAAAAAGAAAGATGAGGGTTTAAAAAATCCCGTGCTTCTTGAAGAGTGAAAACCCCCCGGTTCATAAGCACCCGGGCAATGGAAACAGGCATAGAAAGGGAACGAGACAAGCGTTTTAAATAACCTTCGTTCACCTTTCTAATCTGCCACTTTTTGCCCAAAGATATCTACCTCCGCAATGGCTTTCTCTCTTCCCATTCTACCCACAAGGGGCTAACCACAAAAATGGAAGAATAAGTACCAGCGATAAGTCCAATTAATAAAGTAAAGGAAAAGTCCCGAAGCATCTCTCCCCCTAAAATTAAAAGAGCCAGGACTGGTAAAATAGTGGTTAAAACTGTGTTAACGGTGCGGGAAAGAGTTTCATTGATGCTCCGGTTAACCAGTTCTCCAAAAGTTTCTCCTTTTTTGCGCAAAGCTAAATTTTCCCTTACCCGATCCATAACTACAATAGAATCATTGATTGAATAACCCAGGATAGTTAAAATAGCTGCCAGAACCGGAGCACTGAATTCGCGCTGGAAAAGAGAAAGCATCCCCAAAACGACCAAAGCATCATGAGCTAAAGCAACAATAGAGGTAACTCCGGGACGGAATTCAAAACGTATGGACACGTAAACGAGAATCCCGAGAAGTGCCACTAAAACAGCAGTGACTGCCATCCGACGCAAATCTGCTCCTACTGCTGGTCCTACATCTTCTACTCTTACCAGCTCCACTTCCCCAAATATTTCTCCCAGGATTTTTTCTACCTCATCTTGCTCCTCAGAGCTGAGCTTGGGAGAACGAATGATTACTTCTTGAGGAGAAAAGCGCTGCACTGTGCTTTTTGCGAGATCTAACCCTTCTAAAGCCTCCCGCACCTCTTCCACTTCCACCTCCCGGTTAAACCGAAACTGGAGAAGTGTTCCTCCGACAAAATCTACACCGTAGTTTAACCCTTGCACCAACAAGCTAATCAACCCTACTGCTATAATAATGATAGAAATGGTGTAAGCTAGGCGACGGTTTCCCACGAAATTCAGATTAGGATTTTTTATCAATTCCATTTATTTTCTACCTCCTGGCCCTTCAAGCTTCAAACTTGATCCATTCAGCAAAGAAATCTACTAAAGCTCGAGTAACCCAGATACCGGTAAACATGCTGCATATGATGCCTAAAGTCAGAGTTACTCCCAGACCTCGCACCGGACCTGACCCCAGATAGAACATCATAACTGCAGCAATCAAAGTGGTAATGTTAGAATCTAAAATGGTGTGAAAAGCTTTATTGAATCCCGCTTCTATCGAAGCTCGCCAGGTTTTCCCTGCCCGGTATTCTTCTTTAATCCGTTCAAAAATGAGAACATTAGCATCTACCGCCATACCCACAGTAACTATGAAACCGGCAATCCCTGGTAAAGTCAAAGTAGCCCGCAAACTAATAAAAATAGCCAGGAAAAAGATAGCAAAAGAAGCTAAAGCTAAATCGGCCAGCACTCCCAACCACCCGTAATAAATTATCATAAACACTACGACAAGGAGAGCACCAACTACTGCTGCTCGGAGCCCATGAGTTATAGAATCCTGACCCAGGGAAGGCTCCACAGAGCGGTTTTCTATCACCTCTACCTTAACCGGTAGAGCTCCCGCCCGGAGTAATATTGCCAGATTTTGCGCTTCTTCTAAAGTAAACCCTCCGGTAATCTGCGCTTCTCCTCCCATTATAGGTTCTTGCACCACTGGATTAGAAATAAGATTGTCATCCAGATAAATCCCTATGGGTTTTCCTACATTAAGAGTAGTAGCCTGAGCAAAAAGCTTGGCTCCCTCTTCATCAAAAGCTATGGAAACTACCGGTCTTCCAAAGCGGTCATATTGCACTTGAGCGTTTTTAAGATGTGCTCCGGTTAAAAGTGTGTTACCATTTTCGTCTTTAAACTCCAGAAGAGCAGTACGTCCAATCACCTCCACTGCCCTTTGAGGATCAGTGACCCCCGGCAACTGAACGAGCACTCGACGCTCCCCCTGCCGGGCAATAACCGGCTCTGCTACACCTAACTGGTCTATCCGGTTACGGATGATTTCTACCACTCTTTTCACTGCATCGCTGTCTACAGGAGCCTCAGGAGTATCCACACACTCAAGCAGAATGTGAGAACCTCCCTGCAAATCAAGACCCAGGCGAATTTTCTGCTTTACTGGTATAATAACCACCAGAGATATCACTACTAAAACTACAGATACAATTAGTCTCCAGGGTAAATTACCTCTTCTCAAGTTCTTTTCCTCCCCAGCCGGCTTCTGATATTATTAATTATAACCTATTCCTTAGTGGCCACAGCACTCTTGGAAAAGCGAATCTTGGTATTTTTGTCTACTTCCAATAATATATCATCTTCATCCACTTCAGCTACCGTTCCATGAATTCCTCCTATTGTGACCACTTTATCTCCCTTTTGAATGCTATTCAACAGCTCCATCTGTCTTTTCTGTCTCTGCTGTTGAGGACGGATGAGAAGAAAGTAGAAGATAAGGATCAGAAAAATAAGGGGAAAAAGCTGAGCAATAATGCTGGGCGCAGCGGGCGCAGCAGGTGCAGCAGCATCAGGTACTTCATTAGCAGCGTGAGCCAGAGAAATAAACCAGTTCATCATCAATCACTCCTTCTTTATTTTTTAGAAAAAGAAGAGGAATTACTTTCATATCCCGCCAGAAACTCCTCGGCAAATTCGAGAAAATAACCCTCTCTTAAACTTTTCCTAATATTTTCCATCAACTCTACCATAAAATATAAATTATGTATAGTAGCCAACTCGCTGGCCAGTATTTCCTTACATTTAAACAGATGCCGCAGGTAAGCTCGAGAAAAATTAAGACAGGTATAGCAATGGCACTCTGCATCTACGGGACGAAAATCCCGAGAAAACTCCTGCCGACCAATATTAACTTTGCCCTGATGAGTTAAAAGGCAACCATTTCGGGCATTGCGAGTAGGAAGAACACAATCAAACATATCTATACCCCGGCGCACTCCCTCTATTATGCTCTCTGGTGTGCCCACCCCCATCAAATAACGAGGCCTATCATGAGGTAAAAAGGGTTCCACTTTTTCAATTATCTCATAAGTGAGAGGAGGGGGTTCACCCACACTCAAACCTCCCAGAGCATATCCAGCGAAATCCATCGCCACCGTCTCTTTAGTGCAATAAATCCGTAAATCCTCATCCATCCCTCCCTGGATTATACCGAAAAGGAGCTGATGAGGAGAAGAAAAAAACTGTTTGCTTCTCTTTGCCCACTGAAGAGTCCTCTCTGCTCCGATGCGCTCCTCATGAGAAGAAGCTGGAAAGCCAATGCACTGGTCCAGAGGTACCACAATATCTGCTCCCAGATCCATCTGAATTTGCAAAGCTACCTCAGGAGTGAAACGGTGGAGAGATCCATCTAAGTGAGAGCGAAAATACACTCCATCTTCGTCCACATCCACGAGATCAGTCAAACTAAACACCTGAAAACCACCACTATCAGTTAAAAGAGAATAAGGCCAGGAAATAAAGTGATGCAAACCCCCTGCTTCCTTTACCACATCTTCTCCCGGTCGGAGATGGAGATGATAAGTGTTGCAGAGAAAAATCTTCACTCCCATTTCTTCCAAGCGATCTGGAGCAATAGCTTTCACCGTCCCCTGAGTTCCTACCGGCATAAACACCGGTGTTTCTATTACTCCATGGGCGGTATGTAATAGCCCCAGACGAGCTTGGGAATAATAGTCAACAGCTAAAAGCTCAAAATTTTCCAAACTTCACCTCTTATTTTATGAGCATAGCATCGCCAAAGCTAAAAAAGCGATAATTGTTTTTGATAGCCTCTTCGTAAGCTTCCTTCATAAAGTCGGTTCCGGCTAAAGCGCAAACCAGCATAAAAAGGGTGGAGCGAGGGAGATGAAAATTGGTAATCAGCCAGTCTATCACCTGAAAATGAAAACCAGGATAGATAAAGAGATTCGTCTCTCCTTCCATGCCCTTTAAGGTGCCAGACCGCTGCCAGATTGACTCCAGAACTCTCACCACCGTTGTTCCCACTGCTACTACTTTGCCTCCCTTTTCTTTAGCTTCGAGAATAGTTTGTGCCGCGCTTTCTGTGAACACAAAATACTCCGAGTGCATATTGTGGTCTTCTATTCTCTCTTCTTTAACCGGTTGAAAAGTCCCCAATCCCACGTGAAGAGTAAGAGACACCACCTTTACTCCTTTTTCTTTTAATTTTTTCAACAAACGAGGAGTAAAGTGCAAACCAGCAGTAGGAGCAGCTACTGACCCGGGAATGCGAGCATAAACCGTTTGATAATCCTCTAATCTTATATTCCGATTCTTAACATAAGGAGGAGTAGGAGCTTCACCGAAAGACTGGAATAAATTCTCTTCTTCTCGGGGAGAAAAAAGAGGGTTAACCAACCACATTCCGTTATTCTGCCCTTTCACCATCCAGCTAAAGTGAGAGTCTTTTTGTAATCTGAGAATCTGACCCACCTTTATTTTTCGAGAAGGACGCAAAAGACACTCCCAGTCCTCTCCCCGGTGGCGCAGAAATAAAATTTCCACCTTTCCCCCGGTTTCTTCCTTATACACCCAGAAACGAGCAGGCAAAACCCGGGTATCATTTATCACGAGAACATCGGGAGGCTCTAAATATTCCAGTACCTCATAGAAAAGGCGGTGCTCCCACGTTTTTCGCTCTCTATCCACCACCATTAATCGGCAATGGTCTCGAGGATAAAAAGGCTCCTGAGCAATCAGCTCTGGAGGCAGAGAAAAATCAAATTCGGAAACTAAACTACTCACTTAAAAGTCGTCCTCTCTATCCGGCAACCAGGAAAATAATGGCTGAGTATCTCTTCGTAAGAAAAACCTTCCTCCGCCATACCTTTTGCTCCCCACTGAGAAAGACCCACTCCATGACCGTAACCTTTTCCCTCAAATATAAAAGCAGTACCTTGAGAAACAACTTCTTCCTCCACCACTATCCGGGGAGGAGGAGAAATACCTTTTTTCTGGTTTCTTTCTTCTTCTCTCATTTTCAAAAAATTGATTATATCATCTAAGTCCCAGTCTTTCTCCATCCATTCATCATAATCAAAAGAAGAAGATGACAATGATGATGACGAAGAAGGAAAAGTTTCTTTTCTCACTTTTTGCTCTTTTTCCTCTTTTTTCATTGCAAAAAAAGTGCTGGGGAGCTTTTCCCAGCCTATAGCTTCTCGAAACCGGGAGGCAGGAAAGGAAAACTCACCATCTGTAGTTATCACTTCAACTTCTTCCACTCTCCCCTCCGAGGAAGAGGATAAACGAATATCCAGAATTTCTCCCTGGATGAGGCGAGCTTCCCTCAGGCTTTCTTCCAGTTCTTCTTTTGTAAATTCCACTCTCCAGGATGAGTGAGGGGCATTCCCTTCCCAGGGGGAAGCAACTTCCACAAGATAGGGCACCTCTCTCCCCCACACATCAAGAGCGCTTTCAGTAAAGCCACCACTTTCTGAATGAAAAACGGCTGAAGCTAACTCGTTCTGGTAAGTAAGTACTAACCCTTTAGTCTCTTCCACCAGGCGATTGGTAACCGGATCTTCAGCATTAATTCCTCCGTAGCGCTGACAATGGTCGGTAGCACAGAAATTGAAACCCTCTTCCTCGTGACGTCGCAAATTTTTCAAAGCATAGGTGCGAGAAACTATAATTTGAGCTTTGAGAGCTTCCACAGGCCAGGCAGGACTCAATTCCAGCTTCATAGTGCCTTTGATATAATCTTCAACAGGGAGCTGATTTATCACTAAAATACCATCGCTTGATGCTTTCACAATAAAACTTCCCCGATAGGGTCTTTTACCCCACAAAATTGGTTCTTTGCCTTTAGGATATATATAAACTTCAGAGGAAAGGATGTTTTCTTCTTCCCATTCTACCTTCCCTCCCTTTTCCCTGAAGTGAACAGGATAAGAAGAAGGAACAGAAAAATAACGCTTTCCTATTTCTATTTTTAAGCCTCCGGAGGAGCTAAATACCGCTTCTTTTGCTTTATTCAAATTAACTTTCACTTCCAGTTCTTTTCCCCATCCCCAGGCCCCATTCATACAGACAAAAAGAACCAAAAATATGAGAAGGATAACTCTTTTTCGCATTTTTTCCTCCTAACGCCTGAAGAAGAGAGCAAAAAGAAGGCTGAGAACCACGCTGATGATGATGCAGGTTGTAAGGGGAAAATAAAAGACAAAATTACCCCGCCGATAAACTATATCGCCAGGCAGGCGCCCCAGTTTATTTATCCCCGGAATCCGGGGTACAATGAGCAATAGAACTCCCACCACTATGAATACCAAACCCAGAATTAAGAAAATTTTAGCCCAGTAAGACGTTTCCATAGCCTCCTTTTTACTCCTTCATATTTACTGAAAATACAACCGCAATAATTCTGCCGATAAAGCTTCAACTCCCTCGACCGGGTCACGCTCTGACGAAAACCCTCCCGAAAATCTCGGACCAGAAATTTAATACCCAATTCTTCCTCAATTTGTTTCCCTACTTCCCAGATGGCTGATAAATCTTGATAAGGACTGATAGTTAAGGTGGTAGTGAAAAATTCAAAACCCCTTTCTTTTCCCCACTGAGCCACTTTTCGCAACCGCAGAAAATAGCACTTAGGACAGCGATTTTCTGCCTCAGTAATGAGAGAAAAATATTCCAGAGGGTTGTAAGGAAAGGGGGCTTTAAGAACCTTCCCCTCCCTCTCCAGGTACAAAACCAGGGTTTCATAACGACGAGCATATTCATCAAAAGGATGGATATTGGGGTTATAAAAAATATTTACCACTTCCCATCCTTCTTTTTCTAAAGCTTCGTTAACGTAGGTGGCACAGGGAGCACAGCAGGTATGCAGCAGAATTTTATCACCCAATTTCTTTCACCTTCTGGAGATATTGGCGACCTCGAGCAGTTATTATTCTCCCTCTTCTGGTCCGGGCAATAAAACCTAATTTTAGAAGAAAAGGCTCACAAACCTCCTCCAGAGTAGCAGGATCTTCTCCTAAAGCGCTGGCAATATTTTCAATCCCCACCGGTCCTCCTTGATAATGTTTAACCAGCACCTCTAAAAATTTTCGATCAAAGTCGGTAAGGCCTACCTCATCCACCCCTAAGTGATTAAAAGCCTCTTTTGCTATTTCTTCATCTATTATTTCCCTGCCAAAAAACTGAGCAAAATCTCTTACTCTCCGAAGCAGACGATTGGCAATCCGGGGAGTGCCACGGGAACGATGAGCAATTTCTTCTGCTCCCCCGGGTTCGATCTCCACTCCCATAACCTGTGCCGACCTCTTCACTATTTTAGAAATTTCCTCTTCTTGGTAAAAATCCAGCTTCTCCACAATACCGAAGCGATTGCGCAAAGGAGAGCTGAGAAGACTCACCCGGGTAGTAGCTCCCACCAGAGTAAAAAGAGGCAATTGAATGCGTATACTTCTCGCTCCCGGGCCTTTTCCCACCACAAGATGAAGAGCAAAGTCTTCCATAGCACCGTAGAGAATCTCCTCGCAAGGTGGAGGAAGGCGGTGAATTTCATCGATAAACACTACTTCCCCCGCAGAAAGCGTACTAAAAACAGAAGCTAAGTCTCCGCCTCTTGTAAAAGTGGGGCCAGATAAATAGCGAAGGCTGGTGTTCATCTCGTGGGCGATGATATTAGCCAGGGTGGTTTTACCCAGACCAGGAGGACCAAACAATAGCACATGGTCTAAGGGTTCACCTCTTGAGCGAGCGGCTTGAATGTAAACCTGGAGATTGGACTTAACTTTTTCCTGACCGACAAAATCAGCTAAACTTTGCGGCCGTATGAGAAAATCGTCCACTGATTCTCTTTTCAAACCCCACCACCTAACTTGACTAAAGCCTCCCTGACCCAGGTCTCCACATCTGCTCCTTCTTTAACAAGTTCATTCCATAAGTCATCAATCACTCCTTCGATTTCTACTGGACGGTAACCCAGGCGAGATAAAACCTCTCTAACCTCCTCCACTGTCCCTCCCAAACGCTCCTTGCCCTCTATTTTCCACCCTTTCTTCAAAAAGCGGGGTTTTAACTCCAGCACCAGCTTCTTTATGGTCTTGGAGCTGAGGTTGGTTCTGGTCTCTAAAGTTGAAACATCTTCATTCAAAGTTAACTCAATTAAGTCTTCCCATTTTACCCGAGAGAGGATTTTAAAAGCAGTACGGTGACCAACACCTCTGACTTCCTGCAGCTGGTCAAAAACTGACCTCTCCTCCTCTTCATCAAATCCATAAAGGGTGAATTCTCCGTTCTCCCTCATAAAAACGCGCAAAAGAAGACATCTTTCTTCTCCAATATCCCCGGGAAAAACGAAAGGAGTGACTTTCAGGCGGAAACCAAAACCGTTAGCCTCTACCACCCAATCTTCTTCTCCTGTTTCCACCACTTTTCCTTTAAGATAATCTAACATTTCCTCTACATCCCGAACGGAAGGCGTGACAAATAGCCACTGCCAGGGCATCGGCCACGTCATCCGGATTAATTTCTTCTTCTATATTTAAAATTTGCCTCACCATATAAATAACCTGATTTTTAGTGGCTCTTCCGTAACCCACTATGGATTGTTTGACTTCAAGTGGTGTATACTCATAGACCGGCACCTGATAAAGAGCAGCACATAATAAAACTATCCCCCGTGCTTCTCCCACAGCAATAGCAGTTTTGGAATTCTTATTAAAAAACAATTCTTCCACCGCTATCTCTTGAGGGGCAAACTTCTCGATTACTTTCTTTAAATCCTCAAAAATGAACTTTAATCTTGTACTGGCGGGGAGTCCTTTATCAGTGGCAATAAAGCCATAATCTACCACTTTAAGGGAATTACCCCGAGCAGAAGACTCTATAACCCCAAAACCGGTGATAGCGGTTCCCGGATCTACTCCTAATATATGAGCACTCTCAGGCATTAGCTACTCAGTGATTCTAAAATCTCATCCGCTATTTCAAAGTTAGAATAAACTTCCTGCACGTCATCATGCTCTTCCAGGGCATCAATAAGCTCTAGAACCTGCTGAGCAGTTTTACCCTCCAGATTCACCCTGGTTTTAGGAAGCATGGTAACTTGAGCCAGGACATAAGGTATACCAGCATGCTCTATAGCTTCTCTCACCCGGTCAAAATCAGAAGGAGGAGTAATCACATCTATGGTGCTCTCTCCCTCTTCTATATCTTCCGCTCCAGCTTCAATTGCCACCATCATTAGCTCTTCTTCATCTACATCTTCTTTTTCAAAACTAATAAGACCCTTGCGTTCAAAAATCCAGGAAACAGAACCACTTTCTGCCAGTGTCCCTCCCCGACGGGAAAAAATATGCCTTATTTCAGCAGTGGTTCGATTGCGGTTATCAGTTGTGGCTTCTACCATTACAGCCACTCCTCCTGGCGCATATCCCTCATAAATAACTTCTTCGTAATTTACTCCTTCTAATTCTCCAGTACCTCTTTTAATTGCTTTTTCGATGTTTTCTTGAGGCATATTCATCTCCCGGGCTTTCTGAATAGCAATCCGCAGAGAAGCATTAGTTTCCGGGTTTCCCCCTCCCTGACGAGCAGCTACCGTAATAAGGCGGGTGACTTTGCTGAAGGCCTTACCCCGAGCCGCGTCAGTTTTAGCCTTTTTGTGTTTTATTTGTGACCACTTAGAATGTCCGGACATACCTTCAACTCCTTAAAGAAACTTTACCCCATTTTATCACATCTTTTTCCAATTTGCAGGAATTTCTT
>Ga0208938_1000900_pt1 | contig 19032 bp, 15 predicted proteins | sample AD_UKC125_MetaG_FD_184434 | JGI IMG/M metagenome (GOLD analysis project Ga0208938, IMG submission 184434) | Active sludge microbial communities of municipal wastewater-treating anaerobic digesters from USA - AD_UKC125_MetaG (SPAdes) (version 2) | ecosystem: Engineered > Bioreactor > Anaerobic >...
GCAGGTCAAGACCGACGTGAACCACCAACTCACCGCCGCCGACGTGCGCGACTGGGAGCGCCGCCACGGGCCCATTCCTGCCGGGGCAGTGGTCATGGTGCGCTCGGACTGGCACAAGCGGTGGCCGGACGCGAAGCGTTTTCAGCCGGCTGATGGCCGCTTTCCGGGGGTGTCGCTGCAAGCGCTGAAGTTTCTGCATCTGGAACGGCAGATCCTGCTGCACGGCCACGAGCCGCTGGACACCGATTCCACCCCCACATTGGCCTCGGAAGACTGGTTGATGGCCAACGGCTACATGCAGGCTGAGGGCGTGGCGCATCTGGACCAGGTGCCTGAAACCGGCGCACTGGTGGCCATCGGCTTTCCGCGGCTGAAGGGCGGCACCGGCGGCTTTGCCAGCTTTACCGCCGTCTGTCCGCCGGAGTGGTCACATGGCACACGCCCTGGCGAGGTGCCCGAGGCGCCGCTGCCCTACAACGAGAAGCGCCTGGTGTGGAACGAGGCGAAGGGTTTGCGCGAACGCACCGCAGCCTGCGACAAACCCAAGGGCAAGCAGAGTTTCAACTGACCAGCGGCAACATTGAGAAAAGTCATGGCGCCCCAACCGAAGCGGCGCATGATGAGCATGGGGCTTCAGCCCTTCCCGGCGTCATCCGGGCTCCGGGAGTCGCAAAGACGATTCGGAGGAATAGACCATGAAACGCCTGAACGCTTGTTTCCCTGTTACGTTTGCAGCGACCGCGCTGGTGGCGTCACTGTTGGCGGTTCCCAGTTTTGCGCAACCAGTGGCCGAATCGCCGGCTGCTACCCCGGCCGGCACGGTGATGGCCTTCCATCGCAAGAGCTCCGGCAGCCTGGGCACCTTTGACGGGCCGGTGGTCTGGACCATTTCCCACGGTACCTGGGAAGGCCGTCCGGCGGTGATCCAGATGGCGCGCCTGGGTGGTGCCGCCTTCGACCCCAAGACCCATGCCAACTTGGCCAATCTGGATGTGGAGGGAAAGGCAACGATGGTGTTTGACCCGCCGGTGGGTTACCAGTGGCCGCTACAGGTCGGCAAGACCTGGACGTCGAAACACACCGTGACGACGCCCGCCACGGGACGAAGCGTTCCGCTGGAAGTGAATTGGAAGGTGGAGGCCTGGGAAGACGTCACGGTGCCGGCGGGCACCTTCAAGGCCTACAAGGTGGTCACCACGAACAACTTTGGTGAAGTCGAAACCCGCTGGACCACACCCGCCGCCGGTGTTGTGTTGGCCAAGCGACTGGTGACACGGCCCGCCACGCACCCACAGGGTGCCGGTGAACTGGAAGCGGTGCTGATTTCGCAGGTGCAGCCCGCCAAATAAGCAAGGGCACCCCGAGGTGCCCTTGTCGGATTGAAGAGCCGGTGGCCGGCGGATGGCTTATTTGAGGCCGGCGAGATCGCGCAGCACAGCGACCTTGTCGGTGCGCTCCCAGGTGAATTCCGGCTCTTCGCGGCCGAAATGGCCATACGCTGCAGTCTTCTCGTAGATGGGGCGCAGCAAATCGAGCATCTGGATGATGCCCTTGGGACGAAGATCAAAAACCTCGCGCACGATTTCCGCAATGCGGTCATCAGGGATCACCCCCGTGCCTTCGGTATACACCGTCACGTTCATCGGGTGGGCGACCCCGATGGCATAGGCCACCTGGATCTGGCACTGCCGGGCCAGGCCAGCGGCGACGATGTTCTTGGCCACGTAGCGGCAGGCGTAGGCGGCGGAGCGGTCCACCTTGGTCGGGTCCTTGCCGCTGAAGGCGCCCCCGCCGTGCGGGCAGGCGCCCCCATAGGTGTCGACGATGATCTTGCGGCCCGTGAGGCCGCAGTCGCCCTGTGGGCCGCCGATGACGAAGCGGCCGGTGGGGTTGACCAGGTATTTCGTGTTTTGCAGCCATTCCTTCGGCAGTACCGGCTTGACGATTTCCTCGATCACGGCCTCAATGAAGCTGTCTTTCATCTTGGTCTGCGTTTCGCTCTGGTCAGGGCTGTGCTGGGTGGACAGCACCACGGTGTCGATGCTGTGCGGCTTGCCATCGACGTAGCGCATGGTGACCTGGCTCTTGGCGTCGGGGCGCAGGAAAGGCAGCCGGCCGTCTTTTCGCAACTGCGCCTGGCGCTCCACCAGACGGTGCGCGTAGTAGATCGGCGCGGGCATCAGTTCAGGTGTTTCATCGCAGGCGTAGCCGAACATGAGGCCCTGGTCGCCCGCGCCGGTGTTCAGGTGGTCGTCGGAGGCGTGGTTCACGCCCTGGGCGATGTCATTGCTCTGCTTGTCGTAGGCCACCAGCACGGCGCAGCCCTTGTAGTCGATGCCGTAGTCGGTGTTGTCGTACCCGATGCGCTTGATGGTGTCACGCGCGACCTGGATGTAATCCACGTGCGCGTTGGTGGTGATTTCGCCGGCCAGCACCACGAGGCCGGTATTGGTCAGCGTCTCGGCGGCCACGCGGCTGCGGGGATCCTGCTTGAAGATGGCATCGAGAATCGCGTCGGAAATCTGGTCGGCTACCTTGTCCGGGTGGCCTTCCGAGACGGATTCGGAGGTAAAGAGAAAGTCGTTCGCCATTTGAATAAACTCCTGTGTCGGCTGAAAGCTTGCATTTCCTGCGCTGCCTTCGGCTGGTGGAGCCCCGGCGAACGCTTTAGCAGAATTGTTTTTACGTCGCCCTGCAAGTTGCTCATTTAACTCAGCGACGCCCTTAGTTTATCAAGTTCTCGATGCTCACCCTCTTCCGGTTGCTGTCCCGCTGGCCACTTTGGCTCCTGCACCTGCTGGGCGCCGCGCTGGGTTGGGTGGTGTTTGCGTTGTCCCCGACGTATCGGAGGCGCTTTGTTGCCAATGCGGCACAGGCGGGCTATTCGTTCGCGCAGGTTCGCGCTGCGGTCGCCCACGCTGGACGGATGTCGGCGGAACTGCCGCGACTGTGGATGGGCGCTCCCACACCGCTGCAGTGGGAGGGATCCGACTGCGTGGATGCGGCCTATGCCCGAGGGCAGGGCGTGATTTTCCTGACACCGCACCTGGGGTGCTTCGAGTCGACCGCCCAAGGCCTGGCCCAGCGCTACAGCCCGGCCCATGGGCCGATCCTCGTGCTGTACCGACCGGCGCGCCAGCCGGTGATGGTCGAAGTGCTGGCGGGTGCCCGCGAACGGCCCGGGCTTGAAACGGCGCCGACCACCTTGGCTGGTGTGCGCCAGATGATCAAGGCGCTGCGGGCCGGGCGGGCAGTGGGGCTGCTGCCCGATCAGGTGCCTCCCGACGGCATGGGGCAGTGGGCGCCCTTCTTCGGTCAACCCGCCTACACCATGACGTTGGGCGCCCGCCTGGCCTTGCAGACGGGAGCCACCGTGTTGCTGGTCTGGGGAGAGCGATTGCCGTGGGGGCGCGGGTTCCGGCTGCATTTCCGGGAACTCGCGGCGCCATTGCCCGGTGACCTGGATGGCGCTGTGGTGCAGATCAACCAGCAAATGGAGCGGCTCATCCGCGAGTGTCCGCAGCAGTACCTGTGGGGCTACGGCCGCTACAAGCAGCCCCGGCGCGATCCGGTGAAGGAAGTCTGATGCCCCATCCCGGTATCCTGTTCATGCGGCTGATTGCGCCGCTGCCTTTGTCCTGGATTCGCGGTCTGGGCGCCGTGCTGGGCTGGGTGCTGTATCCGCTGGTGGCGCCGCGACGCAAGGTAGTGCTGACCAACCTGGCGTTGTGCTTTCCTGAGCGCAGCGAGGCCGAACGGCAGTCGCTGGCGCGCCAGTCCTTTGTGTATTTCGCCCAGTCCTTCCTGGACCGCGCCTGGCTGTGGCACGGCCACCCCGATGTGGTGCGCTCGCGCCTCAAGATCACGGGCGCTGTCCAGGAGCTTCAGGGGGAAGAGGCGACCATCATCTTCGCGCCGCACTTCTATGGTCTGGACGCCGGCGCAACCGCCCTGAGCCAGCAGATCGATCGTCGCTACACCACCATCTACACCCCGCAGCCCAGTCCTGCGATCGACGCCTGGATTCGGGACAGTCGGCGCCGGTTCGGTCATGTGCGCCTTTTCTACCGGGCGGATGGACTGAAACCGATCGTGGCTGCACTGCGTTCGGGTGAAGTCCTGTATCTGCTGCCGGACATGAATTTCGGTCCACAGGAGTCGATCTTCGTGCCGTTCTATGGGGTGCCGGCGGCGACGGTGCCGTCGCTGTCCCGCCTGGCCCGACTGGGGCGCGCGAAGGTTGTGCCGATCACGGCCCGCATGACTGCCACGGGCTACGAAGTGCAGGTGCACCCGGCGTGGATCGATTTCCCCACCCAGGATCTGGAGGCGGATACGGTGCTCATGAACCTTCGCCTGCAGGGGTACATCGACACCATGCCGGCCCAGTATTACTGGGTGCACAAGCGCTTCAAGACCCGCCCGCCCGGAGTGCCATCGGTCTACTGAAGCGGGGCAGGGCGACCACTTGGCCCTGGGTGCTGCTCAGGGAGCCGTGTCGGATGCGGTGGCTGCGACAGGCGTGTCGCCCGCCCCAATGGTTACCTGGGTCGGTTTCGCCACCGGCCCGGCCGGGTGCGCCCATTGCCAGAGCAACTGGGCGACTTCCTCAACGCCCTGTTTCTTGAGCGCGGAAAAGAGCTTGACCTCGCCGCCACCCGCCTGCAGACGCACGATCGAGAGCACCTTCGCTGCCTCCGCACGCGTGAGCTTGTCGGACTTGGTCAGCAGGACCAGGAACTTCAGACCCGCCTCGACCCGCGGCCGAATCACGTCGAGCAGGATTTCATCAAGCTCGGTCAAACCCAGGCGCGGGTCGCACAGCAGCACGATGCCGGTCAGGTTCTCGCGGGTGACCAGGTAGTTGGCCATGACCCGCTGCCAGCGGATCTTGTCCTGTTTGGGTACGGCGGCATAACCATAGCCGGGCAAGTCGGTCAGGACGGCATCGGTGGCGTTCTGCTTGCCCAGCGCAAACAGGTTGATGTGTTGCGTACGGCCAGGCTTCTTGGAGGCAAAGGCGAGCTGCTTTTGCTGGGTCAGCGTGTTGATGCAGGTGGATTTCCCGGCGTTGGAGCGTCCGACGAAGGCGATCTCGGGCATGTCCAGCTGCGGCAGAAAATGCAACTGGGGCGCCGTCGTAAGGAATCGGGCGGTGTGCATCCATCCCATTGCGACCACCGGCGTGGGGACAGCGGCAGCGCCGGGCGTGGAGTCAGTAAGGGGAGGGTTCATCCGGGGACCTTTGTGAATTGGGGCAAACCCAAGTGGGCATTGTAGAATCATGTGGTTTTGCGCCAACCTAATTGAATTTTCGCCATGAAGCTGTTTGCCTCTTTCCTGATGGTCGCCCTGTTTGCCGTCTCCGCGGTAGCCGCGGATGACAAAGCTGCCGCCAAAGTTGCCAAGCCCGATCTTGCGAAGGGTGAAGCGAGTTTCTCGACGGTGTGTGCTGCCTGCCATGGCGCTGACGGCAACTCCATGATTCCGGCCAATCCCAAGCTGGCCCAGCAGCACCCCGAGTATCTGTTCAAACAACTCAAGGAGTTCAAGTCGGGCAAGCGCGCCAACGCCATCATGAGCGGCATGGTGGCCGCCCTGAGCGAGGACGACATGAGGAATATTTCCTACTGGCTGGCGTCCAAGAAGGCCAAGCCTGGCTTCGCGAAAGACAAGGAAACCGTGATTCTGGGCGAGCGGATCTACCGTGGCGGCATTCCCGATCGCCAGATCGCGGCCTGTGCGGGTTGCCACAGCCCGGACGGCGCCGGCATCCCGGCGCAGTACCCCCGCATTGCCGGGCAGCACACCGACTATGCCGTGGCCCAGTTGGTGGCCTTCCGTGATGGCGTTCGCAAGAACAGCGCCCAGATGACCGGTGTTGCGGCCAAGATGAATGAACGTGAAATCAAGGCGGTTTCCGACTACATCGCTGGTTTGCGCTAGACGCTCCAGTTCACCTGTACCAAGCCCCATCGGGTCGGATGGGGCTTTTTTTTGTCTCCACCCTGACCGCAGGTCGGACAAAAGGCGCTGGCCGGAGGGTTTTCCTGAAACTTTGTAAGAATGGCTGCCACGGTGCGACTCACCGGAAGAAAAGGACCACGCCATGCTCATCAAGTCTTCCAACACCGGCTTCATTCACCCCGTATCGAGTGACATCACGCCGCAGGCCATTTACGAGCAGCGGCGCGAATGGCTGCGTGTCATGGCGGGCGGCGTTGCGGGTGCCGCATTGGCCGGTTGGGCGGGGCGTGACGCGCTGGCCCAGGCCAGTGCCGCTGTGGCGCGGCCCGGCAAGCTGGCGGCGTTGCCGGGAGGCCGCTCGAATTTCCCAGGCGCAGTCACCATGGAGAAGCTCACGGACTACAAGGACGCCAGCACGTACAACAACTTCTACGAGTTTGGCACCGACAAGTCGGATCCGGCCCGCAACGCGCATACCTTGAAAGTCTCGCCCTGGATGGTGGAGGTCGAAGGGGCCGTGCGAAAGCCCGGCAAGTACGCCCTTGAAGACCTGCTCAAGATCAGTGCGATGGAGGAGCGGATCTATCGCCTGCGATGCGTCGAGGGCTGGTCCATGGTGATTCCGTGGGTGGGCTATTCCCTGAGCGAACTGATCAAGCGGGTTGAACCGCTGGGCAATGCGCGGTTCGTGGAGTTCGTCACCTTGGCAGACCCGAAGACGATGCCGTTCGTCGGGTCGCGGGTTCTCGATTGGCCTTACGTCGAAGGTCTGCGCATGGACGAGGCAATGAACCCGCTGACCCTGCTCGCTTTTGGCATGTATGGGGAAGTGCTGCCGAACCAGAATGGTGCGCCGGTGCGTCTGGTGGTGCCGTGGAAATACGGTTTCAAGAGTGCAAAGAGTCTGGTGAAGATCCGGTTCACCGAAAAAGAACCCGCCACCGCATGGAACAAGGCGGCGGCCCAGGAATACGGCTTCTATTCCAATGTGAATCCGAACGTGGACCACCCTCGTTGGAGCCAGGCCACTGAGCGGCGCATTGGTGAGGACGGCCTGTTTGCCAAGAAACGCAAAACGCTGATGTTCAATGGATATGAAGCGCAGGTGGGGCAGATGTATGCGGGGATGGATCTGAAGAAGAACTACTGATGCCGGGTGCGCGGATTCTGTTGCATCCGGTCGCCAAGCCGCTGGTGTTTGTCGCGTCCCTGTTGCCGCTGGCCTGGCTGCTCGCCGGCGCGTTCGCCGACCGGCTCGGCGCGAATCCCGCCGAGTATCTGATCCGGGCCACTGGGGACTGGACCCTACGGTTTTTGTGCCTGGTGCTCGCCGTGACACCCCTGCGCGTGGTCAGCGGCAGCCCTGCACTGGCGCGATTTCGCAGGATGCTGGGCTTGATGGTGTATTTTTACGCGACTCTGCACGCTTTGAGCTACATCGGATTCGACATGGGGTTTGAATGGGGAGATGTCCTGAGGGACATCGGCAAGCGCCCGTTCATTCTGGTGGGATCCGTCGCCTTTGTGTTCCTGACGCTGCTTGCGGCGACATCGTTCAACCGGGCGATCCGGAGTCTGGGGGCGGCGCGCTGGCAAGCACTCCACAAGTTGGTTTACCTTGTCGCCGTGCTGGCCATCCTGCATTTTTTCTGGATGCGTGCCGGGAAGAATGACTTCGCAGAAGTCTCCGTCTATGGCGCAATCCTGTGTGTCTTGCTGGGGTGGCGCCTGGCGAGGTTTTTCAGAAAAAAACTGCAGTAACCCAGCTTCATTCGGTCATTTGATGCTGCTGAATTCATAGCATTCAGTTGACCAACGATTCACCGCGCATCTGGTCGGCAGCGGTTTCGCGGCGGCGGATCAAGTGGGCCTGGTTGCCATCGACCAGCACCTCGGCGGCGCGGCCGCGGGTGTTGTAGTTGCTGGCCATGCTCATGCAGTAGGCGCCGGCTGACATCACGGCCAGGAGGTCGCCGGCATGTACATGAAGCGCACGGTCCCGCCCGATCCAGTCACCGCTCTCACAGACGGGGCCGACCACGTCGTAAGTAGTGGTTTCGCCGTCCCGGCGCTCAAGCGCAACGATCTGGTGGAACGCCTGGTACATGGCCGGACGGGGCAGGTCATTCATCGCCGCGTCGACGATGCAGAAGTTCTTCTGCTCGCCGGGCTTGAGGTAGAGCACTTCGGTCAGACAGACGCCGGCGTTGCCGACCAAGGAGCGTCCAGGCTCGATCATGAGGTGCCGGTCGCCATAGCCGCGTGCGTCCAGACGCACAAGCAGGCGTGACCACAGGGCATCGGCTTGCGGAGGGGTCTCGTCGTTGTAGTCGATGCCCAGTCCACCACCGAAATCGATGTGCTGTATCGGGATGCCGGCGGCTTCAATGACGTCCACCAGGTCCAGCACGCGGTCCATGGCGTCGAGGTAGGGTTCCTCCTCCGTGATCTGCGAGCCAATGTGGCTATCGATCCCTACGACCCGCAGACCGGGCAGTGCGGCTGCACGCTGGTAAGTTTGCAGGGTGCGTTCGTGCGCGACGCCAAACTTGTTGCCTTTCAGACCGGTGGAAATATACGGATGCGTCTTGGGGTCCACGTTCGGGTTCACGCGGACGCTCACCGGCGCCCGCGTGCCGAGCGCCAGGGCCACTTCACTCAGCACCTCAAGTTCGGCCTCACTCTCAACGTTGAAGCAGCCGATCCCAGCCTCCAGAGCGGCGCGCATTTCGGCACGCGTCTTGCCGACGCCTGAAAAAATGACCTTGCCCGCCACAGCGCCAGCCGACAATACGCGCTGCAGTTCACCCCCGGAGACGATGTCGAAACCGCAGCCCGCTTGCGCAAATACCTGGAGGACACCAAGGCTGGAGTTGGCCTTCATGGCATAACAGATCTGCACGTTTCGACCCGCAAAGCCGCGCTGATAGGCTGCGAGAGCCGACCGCATCGACGCCTTCGAATAAACATACAACGGTGTTCCATGCACACGCGCCAGATCGGACAGCCGGACGTCCTCGATGTACAAATGCGTGCCGCGATAGCCAAAGTGGGGCGCGCCGGGAATGTGGGGTACGTTCATGGGGTGTTGGAGGCAGCAGGTGCGAGAAGGGCGCCGGGCTTGACCGAGGCTGATGGCACGGAGGCAGCCGAAGCCGGCGCATGGGGCAGGATCAGTGGACCCTTCTGCCCACAGCCAGCGATAACCACCGCACTGCCGGCAAGGAAAAGGCCACTGGCTAGAATTCGCGTTCGCTTCAACATGGGCAAATTGTAATGACCGACCTCGAATTCATGGACCACGCGGAAAGGTTGCTCGCCAGCGTGGAGTCCGGATGCGATCGCATCAACGACGACACCGAAGCGGACATTGATAACCAGCGCGTCGGCGGCATGATCACGCTGACGTTTGGGAACCTCAGCCAGATCGTCGTCAATTTGCAGAAACCCTTGCATGAAGTCTGGTTGGCGGCGCGTTCGGGTGGCTACCACTTCAAATTCGATGGCGCCCATTGGATGGACACCAAGGGCCAAGGCGAATTCTTTGCCCGTCTTTCGCGCGATGCGAGTGAACAAGCAGGCGTCGCTTTGGTGTTCAGTGCCTGATCAATTCTTGAACAGGTCGAGGATGCGCTTGCGCTCGTCCGCCGGAGGGAGTTCTTGGGTGGTCGACGCGCCAGGTGCGCTGCCCTTGGCTCCGCGGTCATCCAGTCCCAAGTTGCTGACGCCGCTCCCATGCGTGTACTCGTCATAGAACCATTCGCCGCCTGAGTTCACGACGCCTTCAGGGGCTGCAACCTCTGTGACGGGCACGCCACGCAAGGCTGTTTCCATGAAACTGATCCACACGGGAAGACTCAGCCCACCACCTGTCTCCCGGTCACCCAGCGATCGTGGCGTGTCGTAACCCATCCAGACCACGGCGGCCAACGTCGTTTGGTAGCCGGCGAACCAGGTGTCAACCGAGTCATTGGTGGTGCCGGTCTTGCCATACAGGTCTGGCCGTTTGAGTGCGGCCTGTGCCTTGGCCGCAGTGCCGGAGCGGGCAACTTCCTGCAGCAGGCGGCTCATCATGAAAGCGTTGCGGGCATCGATGGCCCGTGCAGCCTCATTCAATGCTGGAGGCTTGCTCTCGACCAGGATCTTGCCCTTCTGGTCGGAAATCCGGGCAATCAGCCAAGGGTTGATCCGATGGCCGCCATTGGCGAAGACGGCGTAGGCCGTGGCCATCTGCATGGGGGTGACAGAACCCGCACCCAAGGCCATCGTCAGGTAGGGGGGGTGCTTCTCAGCGTCGAATCCAAACCGTGTGATCCACTCCTGCGCATTCTGCGCCCCCACCGCCTGCAGAACCCGGATGGACACCATGTTCTTTGACTTGGCCAACGCCGTGTGCAGTGGCATCGGGCCTTCGAACTTGCCGTCGTAGTTCTTGGGCTCCCAAGGTTGCCCGCCGGTGACGCCAGCGTCGAAAAACAGCGGTGCGTCGTTGACGATGGTGGCCGGCGTAAAGCCCTTTTCAAGCGCTGCAGAATAGATGAAAGGTTTGAAGCTTGAGCCTGGCTGTCGCCAGGCCTGCGTGACGTGGTTGAACTTGTTTTTGGCGAAGTCGAATCCACCGACCAGAGCCCGGATAGCCCCGTCGCGCGGATCCACGGCGACGAAGGCGCCCTCAACTTCAGGCAACTGTGTGATCTCCCAAGTGTTCTTGGGTGTGCGAACAACCCGGATCACCGCGCCGGGGCGAATGCGTATCTTTGGCGCGGCCTTGTCAGAAAGGCCCGATTGTGCCGGCTTGAGTCCTTCGCCCGTGATCTCGATGCTCTCGCCATTCTGCCGGATCGCAACGATTTTCTTGGGGTTGGCCTCTGTCACGACGGCAGACAGGACGTCGTCGTTATCAGGATGTTCAGTCAACGCATCGTCGATGGCCTCTTCAAGTTCCTTGGGATTCGTTGGCAGGTCGACGAACTGCTCGGGGCCGCGGTAGATCTGGCGCCGCTCATAGTCCATGATTCCCTTGCGAAGGGCGCGGTAGGCCGCGTCCTGTTCTGCAGCCTTTAGGGTGGTGTAGACGTTCAGGCCGCGGGTGTAGGTCTCATCACCATACTGTGCATAGATCAGCTGGCGGACGGTTTCCGCCACGTATTCGGCATGAACCTTGGCATTGTCTGAACCTGACTTGACCTTGAGTTCCTCTTTCTTGGCGACTTCAGCCTGAGCGGCAGTGATGAATCCGTTCTCTTCCATGCGCTCGATGATGTAGAGCTGCCGGGAGCGGGCCCTCTTGGGATTGTTGATCGGATTGAAGGCCGACGGCGCCTTCGGCAACCCGGCCAGCATGGCCGCTTCGGCAATCGTGATGTTCTTGATGGGCTTGCCGAAATAGGCTTCGGATGCTGCGGCAAATCCATAGGCCCGATTGCCAAGGAAGATCTGGTTCATGTAGATCTCAAGAATCTGGTCCTTGGTCAGCAGATGCTCGAGCTTGAAGGTCAAGAGTATTTCGTAGATCTTGCGCGTGTAGGTCTTTTCCGAGGACAGATACACGTTGCGCGCAACCTGCATGGTGATGGTGGACGCACCCTGGCTTTTCAGACGCCCCATGTTGGCCAATCCCGCGCGGATGACGCCCAGGTAGTCAACGCCCCCGTGCTGGTAGAAGCGGGCGTCCTCGATGGACAGCACCGCATCTTTCATGACCTGCGGAAAATCGGCGATAGGCGTCAGGCTTCTTCTTTCCTCACCGAACTCGCCCATGAGCGAGCCTTCAGAGGTGTAAATGCGCAAAGGCAGCTTCGGACGATAGTCCGCCAGATCGGAGATATCCGGCAGATTGGGAAAAGCGGCTGCCAGCGCGACGGCCACGGCCAGCACCACAGAAGCGAGTACCGCCAATATCAGGCCCGCTCCCCAAAACGCCCAGCGAGTCAGCCGAAACTTCCAGGTTCTTCCTGTTGTTTCGGCTTGTTGGGGGGGGGCTTGGGTTTGAGGCTGGTTCGGCATATGGTAGGCACATTTGCGCCAGCCCATTATAAAAATCGATCAGCTCGAAGCCGGTACGCTTGGTATCCGATTGTTACCTGTCGCAACACGATAGGGACTATTCTTGGTCACTTCAGGCATTGCAGGCGGTGGACGTCGGCTTTTGACAACGTTTCGGCGTGTCCGGTGTCCCAAAATCCTTTGAGAGGCAACGGGCTTGCTGATAGCATTGAAGTGATTTCTTAAGTTTGCCGGCTGCTTCATGGCCGGGTTCAGGGGACTGTCTTGATCTCATTGGGATCCTTATTTAGCCGCCACCCGGCGCCGATGCTTGGGTTGGACGTCAGTTCCTCCAGCGTGAAGCTGGTCGAGTTGAGCCGCGGATCTTCAGGGCAGTTCACGCTGGAGCGTTGCGCGATGGAGCCACTGGAGCGTGGCTGGATCACCGATGGGAACATCGAAAACTTCGACGAAGTGGCCGGGGCGGTGCGGCGTGCCGTGAAGAAGTGCGGAACACGAACCAAGAACGTTGCGATGGCGCTGCCGCCTTCGGCAGTGATCACCAAGAAGATCGTTCTGCCGGGTGGGCTGAGCGAGCAGGAACTCGAGGTTCAGGTCGAGTCGGAAGCCAATCAATACATTCCTTTCTCGCTTGATGAGGTGAGCCTTGATTTCTGCGTGATCGGGCCGAGCGCATCGTCGGCGGGTGACGTGGATGTCCTGATCGCCGCTTCACGCAAGGACAAAGTGCAGGACCGGCAGGGGCTGGCCGAGGCCGCTGGTCTGAACGCCGTGATTCTCGATGTGGAGTCCTATGCGTCCAGGCTGGCCGCAGATCGGCTGATCCAGACGCTGCCCAACAATGGTGCGGATGCCATCGTCGCTCTGTTCGAGATCGGTGCGTTTACGACCAGCATGCAGGTCATCCGCAATCAGGAAGTGCTATACGACCGTGACCAGGCCTTTGGCGGCGCACAACTGACCCAGTTGATCGTGCGGCAGTATGGATTCACGCCCGAAGAGGCGGAAACCAAGAAGCGTGGTGGTGATCTGCCAGATGACTACGGTAGCGGTGTGCTTCAGCCATTTGTCGAGAGCACGGCGCAGGAAATCAGTCGCGCCATGCAGTTCTTTTTCACCAGCACGCCTTATAACAGGGTGGACTATGCTTTCCTGGCTGGCGGTTCGGCGGCATTGGCAGGCCTCACGGCTGCAGTGACGCAGCAGACGTCTTTTCCTTGCAGTTTGATCGATCCTTTTGCTGGAATGGAAATCGGCGGTGGCGTTCGTGAGAACAAGTTGCGCCGCGAGGCGCCCTCCTACCTGACCGCCTGCGGTTTAGCCATGCGGAGGTTTTTTCAGTGATTCTCATCAACCTGTTGCCGCACCGTGAGGCCGCGCGCAAGCGTCGGCAGGAACATTTCTACGCCACCTTGGTGGCTGCGGCCTTGTTTGGTGCGCTGGTGGCGGGTCTGGTCTATGTCTGGTACGAAACGCAAATTTCTAATCAACGTGGCAGGAATCAGTTCCTGCAGACGGAAATCAAGCGATTGGAAGCGCAGATCAAGGACGTCGCCACCCTGCAGGCTGAAATTGCCTCGCTGCGGGCCCGGCAGCAGGCCGTTGAAGATTTGCAGTCCGACCGGAACATGCCGGTCCATCTCTTGAACGAGATCACGCGACAACTGCCGAATGGCGTTTACCTCACGACCTTGCGACAGCAGAATCAGGTGGTGACGATCACGGGTACTGCGCAGTCGAATGAGAGGGTGTCGGAATTGTTGCGCAATTTTGCCAACAACAGTCCTTGGCTGACGCGCCCCGAACTCGTCGAAATCGTTGCAGGGAATGTGGCTCTATCGCCCAGAGATCAACGTAGGGTCTCCAACTTCACCGTGCGAGTGCAGTTGCGCCGACCCAGTGAAGTGGCGCATGCGGCTTCAGCGGCAGCTAGCGCGGCTTCAACGCCAGTCAGAGCCGCGTCGGCCTCATCAGGTGCGGCAGCCATTGTGGCAAGCGCTGCTTCAGCTCCGGGCAGTGCGGCTTCTGTGGCTCGTGCGGCAGGGGGCGCGGGATCGTCCGCGGTAGTGAAGCCGTAGGAGGGCGGAAAAATATGGCGACCCGAAAAGTTCAGACAGCCCAATTGGCAGTCTTTTTCGAAGGTGTTCAGAAGCAGTTCCGTAACCTTGACTCGAGAAATCCGGCGGCTTGGGGGCCATTGCCGCGCTACCTCTTATGCGCGTGCATATCAATGTTCGTGGTTGGAGCCTTGTGGTACTTGTGGCTTCAGGATTCTGATGCAGAGCTACAAGCCGAGCGTGCAAAAGAAGTGCACCTGCGTGATGACTACTCAAAGAAGCTTGCACAGGCGGTCAACCTAGAAGCTCTGAAGAAGCAAAGGGAGCAGGTCCTGCAGTATGTGACCCAGATGGAAAAGCAGCTTCCCAGCAAGGCCGAAATGGACGCGCTCCTGTCCGATATCAACCAAGCCGGCATAGGACGCAGTCTCCAGTTTGACTTATTCCGTCCAGGGCAGGTCAGTGTCAAGGAATACTATGCCGAATTACCTATTGCAATCAGGGTGACCGGGCGCTACAACGATATTGGTTTGTTCACATCAGATATTGCCTATCTTTCCCGTATCGTGACCTTGAACAACCTGACCCTCTTGCCGGCCCGAGACGGATCCTTGTCGCTCGATGCGACGGCCAAGACCTTTCGTTACCTGGATCCGGAAGAAGTTGCGGCCCAACGCCAGGCGGCGGCGCCCAAAGGGGGCAAGAAATGATCGCCAGCCGGTTCATTGCGGTTGTGTTGTTGGGTTTGATCTTGGGCGGATGTTCAGGGTCAGGTGAAGATGAGTTGCAGCAGTGGATGACCGATCAACGCAACCAGACCAAGCCCCAGATCGCACCCATACCTGCACCCAAGAAGTTTCAGCCTCAAGTCTATGTGCAGGAGGTGGGCGCAGATCCTTTCAGCGTCGGACGCTTGGTGCAGGCCCTGCGCCAGGAGTCTGGCAGTGCAACTTCCAATGCCGCGTTGGTGGCGCCTGAGCTCAGCCGCCGTAAAGAGCCGCTGGAAAGTATGCCTCTGGATAGCATGAAGATGGTTGGAAGCTTAAATAAGGGCGGACATTTGGTGGCGATAGTCAGGGTGGATAACCTGCTTTATCAGGTCAAGCCGGGGCATTATCTCGGTCCGAACTATGGTCGAATAACCAAGGTCTCTGAAACGGAGATCGTCCTGAGAGAGATAGTGCAGGATGCTGCAGGGGAGTGGATTGAACGCTCTGCCACGTTGCAGTTGCAAGAGAGGTCAAGATGAAAAATCAGCAGAGCATGGTTCTAAAGCAAGTGTGCCGTGGCATGTCCGTTTTATTAGCGACACTCCTGTCATTGGCCGCGTTCGCGCAGAACACCATCGAATCCGTTACAGCCTCTGTTCAAGGGGGGGTTGAGATCATCCGTGTTGATCTTACGCAGGAGCTTCCGACATCGCCCAACGGGTTTTCGATCCACAGTCCAGCACGAATTGCGTTAGATTTGTTGGGAGTAGTGAACGGATTGGGCAGGCCTACTGTCGATGTCAACCAGGGAAACGTTAGATCAATTAACGTGGTTCAGTCGGGTGATCGGAGCAGGTTGGTGCTGAATCTGAAGCAGACGACGAACTACAAGACCGAAATCCGAGGCAAGAGTCTGTTTGTTTCGCTTGACCCGGTGGCGGCACCATCTGGGGCCGTGGTTGCAGCCACCGTGTTTTCCGAAGACCGAAATCGTGATGTCCTTGCTATCAAGGACATGGATTTCCGCAGGGGAGCTGAGGGTGCAGGGCGTGTCATTGTCGACCTCGCAAACAGCCAGGTGGGTGTGGACATCAAGCAGCAGGGGCAGACACTGGTCGTCGAGTTTCTGAAGTCATCGATGCCTGAAGGCATGCGGCGTCGACTGGACGTCTCGGACTTTGGTACGCCTGTCCAGTCCGTCACGACATTCCAGACTGGCGACCGGGTACGCATGGTGATCGAACCACGCGGCGCCTGGGAACACAGCGCCTATCAGAGCGACAACCAGTTCGTGGTCGAAGTCCGACCGCAGAAAGTGGACTCAGGAAAACTGGCCCAAGGGGCAAACTTCAGTGGAGAGAAGCTCTCTTTGAACTTCCAGAACATCGAAGTTCGAGCACTTCTTCAGGTAATTGCCGATTTCACGAATTTCAACATCGTTACCTCGGACACGGTCGGTGGTTCGGTCACCCTGCGTCTGAAAGATGTACCGTGGGATCAAGCGCTTGACATCATCCTGCGTGCGAAGAACCTGGGCATGCGCAAGGTGGGCAGCGTCCTGATGATCGCCCCGAGGGATGAAATCAACGCCAAGGAAAAGCAGGAACTCGAATCGAGCTTGGCCATTCAGGGGCTTGAGCCCTTGCGCAGCATTTCAATTCAGTTGAATTACGCCAAGGTATCGGACATCTTGGTGCAACTTAATCAAAACAACACTGGAGGCCCAGGTGGCGTTCAAGGCCAGAGGTTTATGAGTCCCCGAGGAAGTGCCTTTGGGGAACCGCGGACCAATCAGCTGTTCATCACAGACATTCCGTCGAAACTGGCGTTGATCCAGGAAATGGTGTCCAAACTCGATATTCCGGTCCGGCAGGTCATGATCGAGGCGCGTATCGTCGAAGCTCAGGATACGTTTGGACGTTCGCTGGGCGTCCGCCTAGGTGGCGCGGACCTGCGTGGTATCCAAGGGGGGCAGGCAGGATATCCGGTGGGTGGTGGTAGCGACCGAGTGGCCTTTGCGGGCACCTACGACGCCATGACGGCGACCACGACACAGTCGTCCGGGTCACTAAATAACCTGAACACAACGCTCGTCAATCTGCCGGCCATCGGGCAAGGTGGATATGCACCGGCCACGTTTGCAATGGCACTGTTCAGTAACGCGGCGAACCGCTTCCTGAATCTGGAGTTGTCTGCCATGGAGGCCGATGGCAAAGGCAAAATCGTGGCGAGTCCGCGCGTCGTTACCGCAGATCAGGCAAAGGCATTAATCGAACAAGGCACGGAGTACCCGTATCAGCAGGCTACAAGCAGCGGTGCTACGTCTACTGCCTTCCGGAAAGCTTCGTTGAAGCTGGAGGTGACACCCCAAATCACCCCTGAAGGAAACGTTATTCTTGACGTGGACGTGACCAAGGATAGCCGAGGTGAAACAACGGCTCAGGGCATCGCGATCAACACGAAACACGTGAGGACCCAAGTCCTCGTTGAGAACGGTGGCACTGTGGTGATCGGCGGGATATTTGAGTTGCAGGAAAACGAGTCTGTGAGCCAGGTTCCGCTGTTGGGCGATGTTCCTTACCTTGGAAACCTGTTCAAGACCCGTACGCGCAATACCAGCAAGCAGGAGTTGCTGGTCTTCATTACGCCAAAGGTGATTGCTGAGCGTGCGATCGCGCGCTGAAGTTCCCAGAAAAGTTACTTTGAATAGGATGGCAATAATGCGCAGATTGAAATTGCTCTTGGGTGTTTTTCTGGCGGTCCTGATTGTGGCCTGCGGCGGAGGTGGTGATCCAGGTACAAACTCGACCTCGTCAACTATCCCGCTCTTTACCACTGCGCCCGATACTTTGACGCTAGCCCCCGGTGCGTCCCAGGAGTTCACCATTGGTGGAGGAAAGGCTCCATACTCGGCAGCGAGTGACAATTCCGCGATTGCGATAGTTTGGGTTAATGGAAATTTGCTTGATGTAGGCGGCGTTGCAGCGGGTACAGCGGGAGTGACCATTCGAGATAGTGCCGGCGCCTCGGTGAAGGTGGCACTAAGCGTTAGCAGCAGTCCCGCCAAGGTTCTATATACCACTGCCCCTTCTAGCATTACAGTTGCGATCGGCAGCGCATGGGCCCAAACTTACAGCATTGATGGTGGTACGGGGCCCTATACCGTGACAAGCAGCAATACACTTATTGCCACTGTTGCCATGGCCGGAAACAACTACATCGTCACCGGTGTATCAGCCGGTACAACCAACATACTCATCCGTGACAGTGCTGGTGGAACGGTGAATGTGTCGGTTAGTGTGGCGGTAGCGTCGTCTTTGCCTTTGTACACAACCGCCCCACCTAGTTTGACCTTGGGTATCGGTCCGGTTGGTGCTGATCAACCGTACCTTGTTGGCGGGGGCACTGGTCCGTATACAGCCACAAGTGACAACAGCAACGTGGCCGCAGTATCTTTGCAGGGCGTAAATCTCACCATAACCGGATTGACAGCCGGAACAGCGAGCATTTTCGTGCGTGACAGTGCGGGCACGATTGTCACTTTGCGAGTCACTGTGGTTGGCGCCGCGATTGTGCCCCTGTTTACCACGGCACCCCCTAGTGTCACGATTGCCATTTCCTCAACTCAAACCTATGGTGTGGGAGGTGGAACAGGGCCCTACACAGCGACCAGCAGCAATGTCAGTGTCGCCGATGTCTCGCTTGTGGGTAACAGCCTGAAGGTGACCGGGATTACGGCCGGCGCGGCAAACGTCGTCATCAGAGACAGTCAGGGCGCGACGGTGAACGTGGCCGTTACTGTGCCGGCGGCTACAACGGTCCCGTTGTTCACAACGGCACCGCCGAGCGTCACGATCGCCATTGGTTCCACCCAAACTTATGGTGTGGGCGGCGGAACCGGGCCTTACACGGCCACCACTAGCAATAGCACTGTGGCTGATGTTTCGCTTGTGGGTAATAGCCTGAAGGTGCTTGGCCTTAAAGCTGGATCAGCCAGTATTGTGGTCCGCGATGCGGTCGGGGCTAGTACGACCGTCGCTGTTACGGTCGGGTTGACACCCCTGTCCGTAACGCCGAACAGCGCCACCGGAATTATTGACGATATCTTGGTCGCGACCATAGTAGGTGGGGCTCCGCCTTACCGGGCCTCCGTTGGCAATATCCTCGTAGCTACCGCCTCTATCGTGGGTTCAGACCAGTTGACGATCCAACTGAAGCAAACCGGGCAAACAGTAATAACTGTATTGGATGCAAATAATCAGTCGGCACCTTACTCGGTCACATCGAACGCT
>Ga0208938_1000901_pt1 | contig 19019 bp, 16 predicted proteins | sample AD_UKC125_MetaG_FD_184434 | JGI IMG/M metagenome (GOLD analysis project Ga0208938, IMG submission 184434) | Active sludge microbial communities of municipal wastewater-treating anaerobic digesters from USA - AD_UKC125_MetaG (SPAdes) (version 2) | ecosystem: Engineered > Bioreactor > Anaerobic >...
GTCAGACGCGTGACCCAGCATCGAGGAGCCCTCATGTCCTACGGAACTCCACCGCCTCCGCCTCCGCCGCCCGGTGGGGGCTACGGTGCTCCGCCGCCCCCACCTGGAGGTGGCTACGGCGCGCCCCCGCCGCCTCCGCCCAGTGACGGCGGCTACGGTATGCCGTCTTCCGGCGCCAATGTCGGCGGGCAGCTTGCCCAGTGGCCGGCTCGGGCGCTCGGTTACCTGGTGGATTACGCGCTGACCATTCCCGGCAGCATCCTGTACTTCGTGGGCATGCCCAAGACCACCGTCGTCACCATCAATGGCCAGTCCACGACCAGCACCAGCGGAGGCAACGTCATCCTGTTGCTGCTGGGTGCCATCCTCCTGCTGGCTGTCTGGGTCTGGAACCGCGGCATGAAGGGCGGCCAGGGACAGACGATCGGCCGCGGGGTCGCGGGCATCTCCCTGGTCGACGCCCAGGGCCAGCCGCTCGGCACCGGCAAGGCGCTGCTGCGCGATGTTGTGCACGTCGTCGATGTCATCATCTGCGGCTTGCCGATCGGCTATCTTGCCCCGCTCTGGGACGCCAAGCGCCAGACCTGGGCCGACAAGATCCTCAACACCTACGTGGTCACCGTCCCCAAGTGAGTCGATGACCCGGCCCGAGCACGGACAGCGAGCCGACCTCCCGGCGGAGGTCGGCTCGCTGGCGCGTCGGGGCCGATTGTCGGCCCGCGGGGCCATCGCCGCCGCGGGACTCGCGGCCGGCACGGCATACCTGTGGTGGGTCGACCCCGGTCAGCCGGGCCGCTATCTGCCGTGTCCCTTCCTCACTCTCACCGGGGCCTACTGCCCAGGGTGCGGCGGGTTGCGATCACTTCACGCGCTCCTGCACGGCGACCTGGTCGAGTCCCTGGCGCGGCACCCCTTTGTGGCGCCCGGCGCGCTGTGCCTCGTCCTCGCCGTGCTGCTCTGGTGGGTCCGCGGTCGGCCGCGGCTGCGGGTCGACCCCTCGGGGTGGGCCATGCGGCTGCTCCTCGGCCTGGTGGCGGCATTCTGGGTGCTGCGTAATCTCCCGGGCTGGGACTGGCTTTCCCCGGTCTGAGCCTCACCACGTAGATTGGGCGGGTGCCCCCTCCCGCCACCGTCCTGGACGGCATTATCGCCGGCGTGCGCCTCGATCTGACCGCGCGTCAGGCCACCCTGTCGTGGGAGGCGCTCGAGGCCCGGGCAGCCGACCAACGGCCGGCGCTGGACGCCGAGACGGCTCTGCGCCACGCTCGTGGCACGGCGGTCATCGCCGAAGTCAAGCGTTCGAGCCCCAGCAAGGGAGCGCTCGCCGACATCCCCGACCCGGCCGCTCTCGCGTGCTCGTATGCCGTGGGAGGCGCCACCGCCGTGAGCGTTCTCACCGAACCACGGCGGTTCGGGGGGAGCCTGGCCGACCTGGCCGCCGTGCGTGCCGCGGTGTCGATCCCCGTGCTGCGCAAGGACTTCATGGTCGACCCCTACCAGATCCTCGAGGCGCGAGCCTTCGGTGCCGACCTCATCCTGCTCATCGTCGCGGCACTCACCGACACCGAACTCGTCGCTATGCGCGAGCAGGCGGAGGGCCTCGGGATGACGGCCCTGGTCGAAGTACACGACGCCGACGAGGCCCGTCGAGCCGTGGACTCCGGGGCTCGCGTCATCGGGGTCAATGCCCGCAATCTCAAGACTCTCGAAGTGGACCGCGGCGTCTTCGCGCGCCTGCGACCCCTCATCCCCGCCGGCGCAGTCGCCGTCGCCGAGTCCGGAATCCGCGGGGTGCTCGACGTGCAGGACTACGCCGACGCCGGGGCCGACGCCGTCCTGGTCGGTGAAGCCCTCGTCACCGATGGCGACCCGGCCGGAGCAGTCGGACGGTTCGCGGCGGTGCGGGCTCGAGCGGATCGGCAGGGCCACCCGGGCGGCATACCGGGCGAGGTCAGGGCAGACGAGACGGTCTGGGCGGACGTACCTGATGCTGTAGATGAGAAGGAAGGCACCCGATGACGGCGCAGCCGGGGATCGGTCGGTTCGGTGACTTCGGGGGCCGCTATGTCCCTGAGGCTCTCATCCCGGCGCTGGAACAACTCGACGAGGTGCGCCGCAAGGCGTTGGTCGATCCGGAGTTCGCCGGCGAGCTCGACCGGCTGCACCGCACCTATACCGGCCGACCCTCGATCATCACCGAGGTGCCCCGCTTCGCCGAGCACTGTGGTGGCGCGCGGGTGATCCTCAAGCGCGAAGACCTCAACCACACCGGATCGCACAAGATCAACAACGTCCTGGGTCAAGCGCTGCTCACCAAGCGGATGGGCAAGCGCCGGGTCATCGCCGAGACCGGTGCCGGTCAGCACGGTGTGGCCACGGCGACGGCAGCTGCGCTGCTGGGCCTGGAGTGCGTGGTCTACATGGGCAAGGTCGACACCGAGCGGCAGGCCCTCAACGTCGCCCGGATGCGCTTGCTCGGGGCCGAGGTGGTCGCGGTGACCAACGGCAGCCAGACCCTCAAAGACGCCGTCAACGAGGCGCTGCGCGACTGGGTGGCCAATGTCGAAGACACCCACTACGTCCTCGGCACGGTCACCGGCCCGCACCCCTTCCCCGAGATGGTGCGCGACTTCCATCGGATCATCGGGGTCGAAGCCCGAGCCCAGGTGCTCGACCTCGTCGGGCGCCTGCCCGACGCGGTGATCGCGTGTGTCGGAGGCGGATCCAATGCCATGGGCATCTTCCACCGCTTCCTCGACGACGCGAGCGTGCGACTCGTCGGGGTCGAGGCCGGGGGAGACGGGGTCGAGTCCGGCCGGCATGCGGCCCGGTTCTCGGGTGGCAGTCGCGGGGTTCTGCACGGCGCGGCCACCTATGTGCTCCAGAACGACGACGGCCAGACCATCGAATCTCACTCTGTGTCAGCCGGATTGGACTATCCGAGCGTCGGCCCCGAGCACGCCCATCTCTTCGAGACCGGCCGCGCGGAGTATCGCTCGGCGACCGATGCCGAGGCCATGGAGGCATTCCAGCTGCTCAGCCGCACCGAGGGCATCCTCCCGGCCATCGAATCGGCGCACGCGCTCGCCGGAGCCATCGCCCTCGGGCGCGAGATCGGGCCAGAGTCCGTGCTCCTCGTGTCGCTGTCCGGCCGGGGCGACAAGGACGTCCACACCGCGGCTCGCTGGTTCGGGCTGCTCGACGACGAGGCAGGTATGCCGTGACCTCCGCCCCTGCCCCCGCCCAGACCCTGGGGTCGCAGATCCTCGCGCGTTGTCGGCAGGAGGGTCGGGCGGCGCTCATCGGCTATCTGCCGGTCGGCTACCCAAGCGTCCGGGAGAGCATCGCAGCGATGGAGGCGCTCATCGAGGGTGGCATCGACATCGTTGAGGTGGGGGTGCCCTACAGCGATCCCCTGATGGACGGCCCGCTCATCCAGCGGGCCACCGAACTCGCGCTCGACCAGGGATGTCAGGTCGACGACGTCTTCACCGCAGTGCGCGCTGTCGCCGACGGTGGGAGCACGGCATACGTCATGACGTATTGGAACCTCGTCCTGCGCCGCGGCGTGGATCGTTTCGCAGCCGACCTGGCCACCGCCGGAGCCAGCGGCCTCATCACCCCCGATCTCATCCCCGACGAGGCTGGCGAGTGGATCGAGGCAGCGGACCGCCACGAGCTCGACCGCGTCTTCCTCGTCGCCCCGTCCTCGACCCGCGAGCGGCTCACCGTCGCGACAGCCGCCTGCCGGGGGTTCGTCTATGCCGCCTCGACCATGGGTGTGACGGGCACCCGTGATTCGGTCGGTTCGGCCGCAGCCCAAGTCGTCGAGCGAGCCCGTGAAGTCACCGACCTTCCGCTGTGCGTCGGCCTCGGCGTGTCCACTCGAGCCCAGGCCGCCGAGGTCGCGGGCTATGCCGACGGTGTCATCGTCGGATCCGCGCTGGTCCGGGCCCTGGGCGAGGGTGGCCCAGCCGCCGTGCGGACGCTCACCCAGGAACTCGCCGCCGGCGTCCGAGAAGGCCGACGGTGACTCGCCGACGCGGCCTCGACCTGCTCGGTACGGTGCTGCGGCTGGTCGTGGGCGGCGTGCTCCTGGTCGCCGGGGCGCTCAAGGTGACCAACCTGGGGGCCTCCGCGCTGGCGGTGCGGGCCTACCAACTGCTGCCCTACGACCTGGCCGGATACGTCGGCTACGGGCTGCCCGTGCTCGAGATCATCATCGGGCTTTTGCTCATCGTCGGGCTTTTCACTCGGGCAGCCTCTCTCGTCGCCGGCCTGCTCATGCTCGCCTTCGTCATCGGCATCAGCTGGGCGTGGGCCAAAGGCCTGTCGATCGACTGCGGGTGCTTCGGCGGCGGTGGCGAGATCGCCTCGGCGCGCACGGCATACCCCTTGGAACTCACCCGTGATGTAGCCCTGCTGGTCGCGGCCGGCTGGTTGGTCCGGCGGCCCGCGACGGCCTACGCGCTGGACTCCCGCCTCTGAGGCCAGTCGACATGGTGGAGAATGGCCGGTATGCCGCGCCCTGACGCCACCGACAAGCTTGCCGCCACCGCACCTGCGCAGACCAACCGCCTCATTGTCGGCGGTCTCGTCGCGATCCTCACCCTCGGGGCGATCTTCGCGGCGATCTTCCTCGGGATCAACAACACCTCCAAGAACACCAGCACGCCGGCCGCATCCGGGGGCCAGAGTGCCGCGACGGCCGCGAAGGCGACCCCGAAGGGAGCCACCGAGTTCGGTGGGCCGATGGTCGTCAACCCGGGTGCCCCGGGCAATGTCCCTGTCCTGGACATCTATGAGGACCCGCAGTGCCCGGTCTGCGCGCAGTTCGAGCAGATCTACGGGCCGACCGTCAAGGGTTTGGTGCAGGCCAACGCCGCCAAGCTCGTCGTCCACACCATGACCTTCCTGGACACCAACCTCAAGAACGACTCCTCGGTCCGTGCCGCCAACGGCGCGTTCTGCGCGGCCGACCAGGGCAAGTTCTACGACTACATGGCACAGGTCTACGCCAACCAGCCCGCCAAGGAGGGCACCGGCTATCCCGCCGAGCAGCTGACGTCCTTCGCCGTCAAAGCGGGAGTCGCCGACCAGCAGGCTTGGGCCAGCTGCCAGGCCGGCCTCACCTACCAGGCGCACACTCTCGCCCTGGAGACCAACACGGAGAAGAGCGGCGTCAACGGCACCCCGACCGTCAAGGTCGCCGGCCAGACCCTGAAGCTCACCGGTAACCCTGCCGATATCACGGACGCCGTCAAGGCAGCCACCAAGTGACGCAGGCCGTCGCCGGGGCGCTCGCCCTGGTCTGGCCCTCGGAGATCCCCAGCCCGTCGACGGGCGTGTGGTATCTCGGCCCCTTCCCCGTCCGCGGGTATGCTATGTCGATCCTGCTCGGCATCGTCGTCGCGATCTGGATCACTCAGCGGCGTCTGACGGCACGGGGCGACACCCGCGGGGTCGTGCTCGACATCGCCGCGTGGGCCGTGCCGTTCGGGATCGTCGGCGGCCGGATCTACCACGTGATCACCACCCCGCAGCCCTACTTCGGCGAGGGTGGCAACCCCTGGGCGGCCTTCAAGATCTGGGAAGGCGGTCTGGGCATCTGGGGAGCCGTCGCGCTCGGCGTCGTCGGTGCCTGGATCGGGGCCCGGCGGGCCGGAATCCCGCTGCTGATGTTCCTCGATGCAGCCGCCCCGGGGTATGCCGTGGCGCAGGCTCTCGGTCGCATCGGCAACTGGTTCAACAACGAGATCTACGGACCGCCGACGGACCTGCCCTGGGGTTTGCGGATCTACCAGTGGGACCAAGCGGCCGGCCACGCGGCCCGCGATACGGCAGGTGAGCCCATCGTCAAGGGGATCTTCCACCCGACCTTTCTCTACGAGGCGCTGTGGTGCCTCGCACTGGCGGCGGTGCTCGTGTGGTGGGATCGACGCTCACGTCCCGCGCTCGGGCAGGTCTTCGCGGGTGTCATCGGCGGATACTCTCTGGGCCGCTTCTTCATCGAGTTGATCCGCACCGACGAGGCCAACCGCATCCTCGGACTGCGGGTGAACACCTGGATGTCTGCCTTCATCATCGCCGTCAGCCTGGTCATGTACATGCGCTGCGGACGTCGGAATGCGCCGCGGGAGTTGACGCCTGTCGAGACGGGTGCGTCTCGGCATACGGAATGACGCGTATCACACTTTAGGACGAGGAGGGTCGCCGCTATCCTGGGTCGGCTGGCCACCGCCGTCCAGTTTGTGTCGACCTCTGCCCATCTGGGCACCTACTCGTCAGGACGGTGAGGCTGCATGTCGCCTGCGCGCATCCCCTTCTCGGCCCAGCCCGACAGCACCGGTCTCTACCACCGGGAGTTGGAGCGGGACGCCTGCGGTGTCGCCATGGTCGCGACGCTGCGCGGGAGCGCCGGACACGACATCGTCCAGCTCGGGCTCACCGCACTGAAGAACCTCGATCACCGCGGTGCGACCGGCTCCGACCCTCTCGTGGGCGACGGCGCCGGCATCCTCACCCAGGTCCCGGACCGCTTCTTCCGTGAGGTCCTCGACTTCCCCCTCCCGCCGGCCGGCACGTATGCCGTCGGCGCGGCATACCTGCCGGTGCCCTTGCCGGCCCGCTCGGTCGCGATTGCGCGCATCGAGGCGATCGCGGCCCAAGAAGGCATGACCGTCATCGGCTGGCGCGACGTCCCGGTGACCGCCGACCTCGTGGGGGAGAGCGCCCGAGCATGTATGCCGCACTTCGCCCAGGTCTTCCTCACCGCCGATCGGGGTCAGACCGGCATGGACCTGGAGCGGCTGGCCTTCTGCGTGCGCAAGCGTGCCGAGCGTGAGGTCGAGGTCTACTTCCCCTCGCTGTCGGCGCGGACTCTGGTCTACAAGGGGATGCTGACGACCACGCAACTCGAGCCGTTCTTCCCCGACCTGTCGCACGAGGCCTTCGAGACCGAGTTGGCGCTGGTCCATTCGCGCTTCTCGACCAACACCTTCCCATCGTGGCCGCTGGCCCACCCTTACCGGCTCATCGCGCACAACGGCGAGATCAACACGGTCAAGGGCAACCGCAACTGGATGCGGGCCCGCGAGTCGATGCTCTCCTCCGACCTCATCTCCGGCGACCTACAGCGTCTCTTCCCGGTCTGCACACCCGGCGCCTCCGACTCGGCCTCCTTCGACGAGGTGCTCGAGCTGCTGCACCTGGGTGGCCGGTCGCTGCCGCACGCGGTGCTCATGATGATTCCCGAAGCGTGGGAGAACCACGCCGAGATGGACCCAGCCCGGCGGGCCTTCTACGAATACCACTCGACGCTCATGGAGCCCTGGGATGGCCCGGCGTGTGTCACCTTCACCGATGGCACCCTCATCGGGGCCGTGCTCGACCGCAACGGGCTGCGGCCGGGACGCTACTCGGTGACCGACGATGGTCTGGTCGTGCTCGCCTCGGAGACCGGCGTCCTGGAACTGGACCCCGCGCGGGTCGTGCGCAAGGGGCGACTGCAACCGGGCCGGATGTTCCTCGTGGACACCGAGGCCGGCCGCATCGTCCGTGACGACGAGATCAAGGCCGAGCTCGCTGCGGCGCAGCCCTATGAAGAATGGATGCACGCCGGCCGGATCCGTCTGGCCGACCTGCCCGACCGCGAGCACATCGTCCACACCGCCAAATCGGTCGCCCGGCGTCAGCAGACCTTCGGCTACACCCAGGAAGAGCTGCGGGTCGTGCTCTCGCCGATGGCGCGCACCGGCGGGGAGCCGCTCGGCTCGATGGGCACCGACAGCCCGATCGCCGTGCTTTCGGCCAAGCCGCGCTTGCTGTTCGACTACTTCACCCAGCTCTTCGCCCAGGTGACCAACCCGCCACTGGACGCCATCCGCGAGGAACTCGTCACCTCCTTGGGCACCGTCATCGGTCCCGAGGGCAACCTGCTCGAGGACACTCCGACTCACGCTCGCAAGGTCGTGCTCAAGTTCCCGGTCATCGACAACGACGAGTTGGCCAAGATCGTCCACATCAACGCCGACGGTGACCTGCCCGGTTATGCCACCCACGTCGTCCGGGGGCTCTACGACGTGTCCGGTGGGGCAGCGGCTTTGGAGGCTCGGATCCAGGTGCTGTGCGCCGAGGTCTCGGCGGCCATCGCGCGCGGGGTGAAATTCGTCGTGTTGTCCGACCGGGATTCGGGTCGGGACCTGGCCCCCATCCCGTCGCTGCTCATGACAGCCGCCGTGCACCACCACCTCATCCGTGAGAAGACCCGCACCCAGGTCGGTCTCATCGTCGAGGCGGGTGACGTGCGCGAGGTTCACCACGTGGCCCTCCTGGTGGGCTATGGCGCAGCAGCCGTCAACCCCTACCTCGCGATGGAATCGGTCGAAGAGTTGGTGCGCTCGGGTGCGCTGCTGGGGGTCACTGCGGAGAAGGGCGTGGCCAACCTCATCAAGGCGCTCGGCAAGGGTGTGCTCAAGGTGATGTCCAAGATGGGCATCTCGACGGTCGCGTCCTACACGGGGGCTCAGGTCTTCGAGGCGATCGGGCTGGCCCAGGAGGTCGTCGACAGCTACTTCACCGGGACGATCAGTCAGCTCGGAGGCGTCGGTCTCGACGTCATCGCCGACGAGGTGGCCGCCCGCCATGCGGTGGCTTACCCGCTCGAAGGTGTCCACCCGGCCCACCGCACGTTGTGGGTCGGCGGTGAGTACCAGTGGCGACGCGAGGGCGAGCCGCACCTGTTCGATCCGGACACGGTTTTCCGGCTGCAGCACTCGACCCGTCAGCGGCGCTACGACATCTTCAAGGAATACACCGCGCGGGTCGACGAGCAATCTCAGCGCCTGATGACGCTGCGAGGGCTGTTCCGGTTCGCCGGGCCCGAGGTGACCGGCCGCGAACCGATCTCGATCGACGACGTCGAGCCCATCGAAGAGATCGTCAAGCGCTTCCAGACCGGCGCGATGAGCTACGGGTCGATCAGCAAGGAAGCTCACGAGACCCTCGCGATCGCGATGAACCGCCTCGGCGGCAAGTCCAACACCGGCGAGGGTGGCGAGGACGAGGAGCGGCTACTCGACCCGGCGCGACGCTCGTCGATCAAGCAGGTGGCTTCCGGACGCTTCGGTGTGACCAGTCTCTACCTCACCGAGTCCGACGACATCCAGATCAAGATGGCCCAGGGCGCCAAGCCCGGTGAAGGCGGTCAGCTGCCCGGCAACAAGGTCTACCCGTGGGTGGCCAAGACCCGGCACTCGACACCGGGCGTCGGCTTGATCAGCCCGCCGCCGCACCACGACATCTACTCCATCGAAGACCTGGCCCAGCTCATCCACGACCTGAAGAACGCCAACCCGCAGGCGCGGATCCACGTCAAGCTCGTCTCCGAGATCGGCGTGGGCACGGTCGCCGCAGGCGTGGCGAAGGCGCACGCCGACGTCGTCCTGGTGTCGGGTCACGACGGCGGCACCGGCGCCTCGCCGCTCACCTCGCTCAAGCACGCCGGAGCGCCGTGGGAGCTCGGGCTGGCCGAGACCCAGCAGACCTTGCGGATCAACGGTCTGCGCGACCGGATCGTCGTGCAGACCGACGGGCAGCTCAAGACCGGTCGAGACGTCGTCATCGCGGCGCTGCTCGGTGCCGAGGAGTTCGGCTTCGCGACCGCTCCGCTCGTCGTCAGCGGTTGCATCATGATGCGGGTCTGCCACCTGGACACCTGCCCGGTCGGCGTCGCCACGCAGAACCCCGAGTTGCGCGCGCGCTTCTCGGGCAAGCCGGAGTTCGTCGAGACCTTCTTCAAGTACATCGCCCAGGAGGTGCGCGAGCTGCTCGCGGAACTCGGCTTCCGAAGCCTGCAGGAGGCCATCGGTCACACCCGCTCGTTGCTCACTGACGACGCGATCGAGCATTGGAAGGCCTCCGGACTGGACCTGTCCCCGATCCTCGCCGAGGTGACCGACCCGACGGGCGGAACGGCATACCAGTCCGTCGGACAAGACCATGGGCTCGAAAAGGCCCTGGACCACCAACTCATCGCGGCCGCGGCGCCGGCTCTCAACGGAGCCGAGTCGGTGCGCAGCCAGTTCGCCGTGCGCAATGTCAACCGCACGGTCGGCACCATGCTCGGTCACGAGGTGACCAAGCGACACCCGCGGGGTCTGCCCGATGGCACCGTCGCCATCGACTTCACCGGCTCGGGTGGGCAGTCGTTCGGGGCATTCCTGCCCGCGGGCGTCACGCTCACCCTGTGGGGCGACAGCAACGACTACGTCGGCAAGGGACTGTCCGGGGGTCGGGTCGTCGTGCGGCCGGACCGCAACGCTCCACTCATCGCTGAGGAGAACGTCATCGCCGGCAATGTCGTCGGCTATGGCGCCACGAGCGGCGAGCTGTTCCTGCGCGGACGCGCCGGCGAGCGCTTCTGCGTGCGAAACTCGGGCGCGACCGCGGTTGTCGAGGGTGTGGGTGACCATGGCTGTGAGTACATGACCGGTGGCACCGTCATGGTCCTGGGCACGACCGGCCGCAACTTCGCGGCCGGCATGTCCGGGGGCGTGGCCTATGTCCTGGATCTCGTGCCGGAGCTGGTCAATCCCGAACTGGTCGACCTGATGCCGCTGCGGGAGGCCGACCGTGCCGTGGTGCACGAGTTGCTCGAGACGCACCACCGCTGGACCGACTCGGCCGTTGCGCAACGGCTGCTGTCCGACGGTGACGCCGCATTCGACCGCTTCACGCTGGTGCTCCCGCGTGACTACCAGCGCGTGCTTGACGTCCGCGCCCAAGCCCAGGCCGAGGGCCTGGACGTCGACGGCACCGAGGTCTGGAACCGGATCATGGAGGCTTCCCGTGGCTGACCCCCAAGGCTTTCTCACCGTCCGCCAGCGCGAGCTTCCCGCGCGTCGACCGGTGCCGGTCCGATTGCGGGACTGGCGCGAGGTCTACGAGGCCCAGGTGCTGGGCCAGCTCCAACGTCAGGCCGGGCGGTGCATGGACTGCGGAATTCCGTTCTGTCACAACGGTTGTCCACTCGGCAACCTCATCCCTGAGTGGAACGACCTCACCTGGAAGGGTCAGTGGTCGTCGGCCATGGAGCGGCTGCACGCGACCAACAACTTCCCAGAGTTCACCGGCCGGCTGTGTCCCGCCCCATGCGAGACCGCCTGCGTGTTGGGGATCAACCAACCGGCCGTGACGATCAAGCAGGTCGAGGTGACGATCGTCGAGGAGGGATTCGCCCACGGCTTCGTGGCCCCGCAGCCTCCCGAACGGCTCTCCGGAAAGACCGTCGCCGTCGTCGGCTCCGGGCCGGCCGGGCTGGCGGCCGCCCAGCAGCTGACCCGGGCCGGTCACACCGTCGCGGTCTACGAGCGGGCCGACAAGCCCGGCGGTCTGCTGCGCTACGGCATACCGGAGTTCAAGATGGAGAAAGCAGTTCTCGACCGCCGCATCGCCCAAATGGAGGCCGAAGGCACCCGGTTCCGCTGTGGCGTCGACGTGGGAGGCGAACTCACCGGTCAGCAGCTACGCAGCCGCTTCGACGCCGTCGTGCTCGCCATGGGTGCCACGGTGCCACGTGACCTGCCGGTGCCGGGTCGGGAGTTCTCCGGCGTCCACCAAGCCATGGAATACCTTCCACAGGGCAACCGCGCCGCGCTGGGGGAGACCGTCGACGGCCAGATCCTCGCCACCGGCAAGGACGTCATCGTCATCGGTGGTGGCGACACCGGGGCCGACTGCATCGGCACCGCACTGCGCCAGGGCGCGCGCTCGGTCACCTCGCTGGAGATCATGCCGCGGCCCTCGGACGAGCGCCCGAACAACCAGCCCTGGCCCACCTATCCGATGATCTATCGCGTCGCCAGCGCCCACGAAGAGGGCGGCGAACGCGTGTATGCCGTGTCGACGACCGAGGTGCTCGGCGATGCCGAGGGCCGGGTGCGTGCGCTGCGCCTGGTGGACGTGGCCTTCGAGAACGGACGCTTCGAACCCGTGCCCGGCAGTGAGCGGGAACTTCCGGCCCAGCTCATCCTGCTGGCCATGGGCTTCCTCGGGCCGCAGCAGGTCGGCTTGCTCGAGCAGCTCGAGGTCGAGCGGGACGCCCGTACCAACGTGGCGCGGGACTCCTCCTACATGACCTCCGTGCCCGGTGTCTTCGTCGCCGGCGATGCCGGCCGCGGCCAGTCGCTCATCGTCTGGGCGATCGCCGAAGGGCGGGCTGCCGCTCACGGCGTTGACAGCTGGCTGATGGGCTCGAGTCAGCTGCCTCGACCGATCAACCCGACCGATCGACCGCTCACCATCTGACCCAGGCGGTGGCCCGCCTGGCGTTTTGGGTCGGGCCACCGTCGCCACCTAGGGTTGTCGCTCATGCGCCGCGCTAAAATCGTTTGCACCCTGGGCCCTGCCACGTCGACCCCGACGCGGATCCGCGACCTCATCGTCGCGGGGATGGACATCGCGCGACTCAACCTCTCGCACGGCGAATACTCCGCGCACGAGAAGGTCTATCGGGCGGTGCGCCAGGCCAGCGATGCCACGGGGCACGCCGTCGGCATCCTCGTGGATCTGCAAGGCCCCAAAATCCGCACCGGCCGTTTCGCCGACGGGCCGGTGACCCTTCACGTGGGCGACCGTTTCACCATCACGACCGATGACGTCCTCGGCGACCAGCACCGGGTCTCGACGACTTTCAAGGGGATGCCCGGCGACGTGCGCACCGGTGATCTGCTCCTCGTCGACGACGGCAAGGTCACCTTGCGGGCCGTCGAGGTGACGGACACCGACATCGTCACTGAGGTCGTCGAGGGTGGGGTCATCTCCAACAACAAGGGCATCAACCTGCCCGGGGTCGCAGTGAGCGTGCCCGCGCTGTCGGAGAAGGACAAAGAGGACCTGCGCTGGGCACTGCGCCTGCGCGCCGACATGATCGCGCTGTCCTTCGTGCGCTCGGCCTCCGACATCGAGGATGTGCACGCGATCATGGACGAGGTCGGCGTGCGCCTGCCGGTCATCGCCAAGATCGAAAAGCCCCAGGCTGTCGACAATCTCTCCGAGATCCTCGACGTGTTCGACGGCCTCATGGTGGCCCGGGGTGACCTCGGAGTCGAACTGCCGCTGGAGCAGGTGCCCCTGGTCCAGAAGCGGGCTGTCGAACTCGCGCGCAACCGGGCCAAGCCGGTCATCGTCGCCACCCAGGTGCTCGAGTCGATGGTCGAGAACTCTCGGCCGACCCGGGCCGAAGCCAGCGACGCCGCCAATGCTGTCCTCGACGGGGCCGACGCGGTGATGCTCTCGGGCGAGACGAGTGTCGGCGCCTGGCCGATCGACGCCGTTCGCACCCTGGCTCGCATCATCGAGAACACCGAGGAGCACGGTCTGGAGCGTCTCGGCAGCCTCACCGGCTCGCCTCGGACGATCGGGGGGGCGGTGACCCTGGCGGCATACGAGGTCGGTGACCTCATCAACGCGAAGTACCTCGTGACGTTCACCGCGTCGGGTGACTCGGCCAAGCGGTTGGCCCGGTTCCGCTCGAAGATCCCCATGCTGGCCTTCACCTCCAATCCCGCCACGCGTAGCCAACTCGCGTTGGTCTGGGGGATCGAGACCTACCTTGGCCCCGCGGTTGCTCACACCGACGAAATGGCCGCCCAGGTGGAAGCCAGCCTGGTCGCCGAGGGCCGGTGTGTCGAAGGTGACCTCATCGTCATGGTCGCCGGGTCACCGCCTGGCATCCCCGGATCGACGAACATGATGCGGGTGCTGCGCGTGGGCGGGCCGGGCGACAATGCCAATCCGGCTCTCTACCACTCGGATTGACGCCCCCAGCGTGTGGTGAGCGGGGACGGCATAACCAGTGGGCGGCAGCAGCCACCAGCTTGGGTATGCTGTGCAGCGCACCCTGCCGGGGTGGTGGAATGGCAGACACGGGGCACTCAAAATGCTCTGATCGAAAGGTCGTGCGGGTTCAAGTCCCGCTCCCGGCACGCATGTCTGGATCGTGGCGCGGTCGGCGCTGACCCAGGGTGCGCGACTAGGCTTCGCCCATGACCACGCAGACCCCTGGCGGGACCACTGCTGCGCCATTGCGCATCGTCGTCGCCGAAGACGAAGCCATCATTCGGTTGGACCTGTGCGAAATGCTCGCCGAAGCGGGCTACGAGGTCGTCGGCCAGGGGGGCGACGGGCAGCAGGCCGTCGATCTCACTCGAAGCCTGCGACCCGACCTCGTCCTCATGGACGTCAAGATGCCGGTCATGGACGGCATCACCGCCGCGGAGATCATCGGCGCCGAGGGATTGGCGCCCGTCGTCATGCTGACCGCCTTCAGCCAGCGGGAGCTCGTCGAGCGAGCGCGTGACGCTGGTGTCATGGCCTATGTCGTCAAGCCGTTCACGCTGGCCGACCTCACCCCCGCGATCGAGGTGGCGAACAGCCGCTGGAGCGAGCTCAAGTCGCTCGAGAGCGAGATCGCGGATCTTGGCGACCGGCTGGAGACCCGCAAGCTCGTCGACCGGGCCAAGGGCCTGCTCATGACCCAGCTGAAGATCTCCGAACCAGACGCGTTCCGGTGGATCCAGAAGACCGCGATGGACCGCCGACTCTCGATGCGCGAGGTTGCCGATCTCGTCATTACCGGACTGCCTGCCAGCTGACGCCAGGAGGCCGAGCGGAGGGCCGCCGACGGGCAGCCGGGACAGTGGCGGTCAGCGCAGCGCGACGACGACCTGAGTGAGGATCGGCGCGACAAGCAGGGCGGGAAGCATGTCGGCCACCGGGATCTCGCGGAACCGCAGCAGCCGCAGCCCGATCCCGACGAGCAGCAGCCCGCCGGTCGCAGTGAGCGCCGCGATGTGGGCGGCGGGCAGCAGTGATCCGAGGACGATGCCCAGCACGGTGAGGGCCCCCTGGACCACTGCGACCGACACAGCGGACAGGAGCACCCCCAGTCCGAACGAGGACGCGAAGGCCAGCGCTGCGAAGCCGTCGAGGACGGCCTTGAGGGTCAGTTGCTCGATGCCATGGCCAAGACCGTCGGACAGGGATCCGAGGATGGTCAGCGGCCCGACACAGAACAGCAGCGAGGCCGTGAGCCACCCCTCGATGAAGCGTTCCCGGGCGGCGTGGGCAGCACCGGGCGTGGTCGCGCTCCGGCCGGAGACCTTGGCCTGGATCACCCCGGCCAGCCCTTCCAGCCGATCGCCGATCCGCAGCAGCGATCCGGGAATCGCGCCGATGAGCAACGAGCCCAGGACGATGAGCACCGGGACTCCGGCGCCGACCGCGGCCGACAGGGCAGGATCGGTCACGGACACGCAGGACAGGCCGGCGACGAGGATCGTCGTGAGCCCCAAGCAGTCGGTGACGACGGCACGGACCCGCTCGGGCAACCGATGGCCGACCCACATCCCGAGCAGGGCTCCGACCACGACCGTCGCGACGTTGATCACTGTTCCCAGACCCGGAAATCCACCAGTCACGGCGCTCACCTTAACCATAAGCAACTGTGCCACGCGGGCCGGTCCACGAGGGGTTTCGCGCCCCCGCCCAGAGGTCGTAAGGTCGTGAGTCAACAACGGGCGCAAGCCCGTCCGTCACACGGGGCGACGGTGCCGAACTGTGCTTTGGAGGAACCGTGTCACGACCGACCGTCATGGTCCGCAAAGCGGATACCGCGCTGGTCGACACCGTGTGCCAGCTGTGGGAGGAGTCGCGCAGCGACGAGGGGGCGGTGCAATCCGACTCAGGGGTCCGCAAGACCACGTCTGAATCGATCCGCAGCGCACTTTCCCGGCCGCAGATGCTGGCCTTCGTCGCGTTCTGTGACGGGCGGCCCGCCGGATACGTCGTCGTGGACGACTGCTCGCTCAACCCGTTCAGCGAGAGCTCGTGCCTGTGCATCGAGCAGATCTACGTGCGCAAGGACGACCGGGGGGTCGGTGTCGCTCGAGCCCTCATGCAGGCCGTTGCGACATTCGCGGATTTGCAGGGAGCCACCGAGGTGGCCTGCATGGTTCCTTCCAACGTTCGTGATGCCCACCGGTTCTATGCACGGTTGGGCTTCACGCCGCTGACGGTCCGCCGGGTGGCTTCGACGGCTGCCTTGCGCCGCAAGCTCGCTGGAGACCAGGTCGGCCCTCGCCATGCCCTCGATCAGGTGCTGTTGCGTCGCAGGATCGCTCGCATGCGCGCCACCGGCGGTGGCCTCACTGCCCACTGAGCGCGGTTTCCTCGTCGAGCTCAGGCGGGGTATGCCGGGAAACGTTCCGACTCGCCGGCAAAGCCGACAACTCAGGGCCCTGTATGCCGGGAAACCTTCCGACTCGCTGCTTTCGCCCTCGGCGCCAGGCTCCTATTCCAGCTCGATGAGTTCGTCGTGGGCTGCCGCGAGCAGGGCGCGCAGCTCGCCCGGGTCGGGCACGAGGGTCGCGCAACTGGCCACTCCGACATCCAACCCACCGGCATACCCTTGAGCGCAGATCGTCAGCCCGAGCCCGTCGACCAACGGAGGGAACGGGTGGGTGCCCAAGACCGCTGCCCGCCGGCCCACACTGAGTCGTTGGGCGGGCGCAGGCACGTTCGAGATCATCAGGTTGAACGGCAGGTGCACTCGATCGGCCAGGTGTAGCTGGGCAGCCGCCTGGGTGAGCAGCGAGGCCAGTCCGGGCCCGGTCACCGCGGCGATGTCCGTGAGTGTCGTCGACGGGATGGTGGGTTCCCGTTTGGCGTGCTGCATCGCTGCGTGGCTGAAGGCCAATCGACCCCGTGCTGTGCCGACGTGGGTGGGCAGTGGGCACAGGGTGAGGGTGAAGCGGTTGAACTCTCCCGCAGCCAGGTCCCCACTGATAGCGATCGGCACCAGCGCGATGAGCGGAGTCTGGGGCAAGGCGTCCCGGGCCGCCAGCCACGAGCGCAACGCGCCAGCACAGGACGCCAGCAGGACATCATTCGCGGTGACCCCGGTGGAGCGGCGCAGGCGTCGGCTAGCTGCCAGGGGGAAGGTCACCGTGGCGAAGGCGCGATCGGCGCTGATCGCCGCGTTGAAGGGCGTCTGGGGAGCAGGCCCGGTCCGGGTTGCCTCTGGGATCGGAGTCGGCCGGTCATCGTGTTCGATGAGCCGCTCGAGACCGTCGGCGAACGATGCGGCGGTCTGTCGGGTCACCCGCAGCAGGGTGCTGGGGGTGACGCCGAGGGCCTTGCCCTCGAGGCGCCAGGCCGAAGCCACCCAACTGCTGACATCGGTGACCCGGTGGGCGAAGCGTTCGGTGCGGCCCGGGCCGTCGCCAGGAGTCCACGACGGAGCGGGGGAGTCCGGGGGGATATCGGTGCCGAAGAGCAGCGCCAGCAGATCGCGCCCGCCCACCCCGTCGACCGCGCAATGGTGCATCTTGGTGACCATCGCGCCGCGGCGACCCGCCAGCCCGCGCACCAGACGCAGGTGCCACAGCGGACGATCCCTCGGTAGCTGCTCGGCGGCATACCGAGCCACTTCGTCGTGCAGGGCCGCGTCGTCGGCCGAGCCACCGAGGTCGACAGCGCTGAGGTGACGATCGAGGTCGAAGGAGATGTCGTCGATCCACCACGGCCGCCCCATCGGCAACGTCGGCATCCGCAGCCGCCGACGCAGGATCGGCGCCAGATGCAGCCGGGCGGAGATCTGGTGGAACAGCTCCTCGGGTGCCACATCGTCGTCGAGCCGGGCGAGCAGGCAGACATGACCGGCGCTGACCGGGCCGTCCAAGGCCAGGAAGGATGCGTCGAACGCGGTGAGTTGGCTGGGTTCCAGGGGGAGATCACCCCATCTCGGCTGCGACTGGCGTCACGTTAACAGCGTGGCGCCCGATCGGCGAGGGACGAACGACCTGCGGGGCGGTTTCGGCCCCACTTTCCGGTCAGCCCCGCTGCACCGGGGGAGCGTCTCGCAGCGAGCAGGTGAGGCGGCAGGTGCAGGTGCGCCGGCCCTGGTCGTCGGAGATGGCGATCTCGTAGCTGCCCATGCTCCGACCGACCGAGATCGGAGTGGCCACGCCGGTGACGATGCCCGAGGTCGCGGGCCGGTGATGGGTGGCGTTGATCTCGACCCCGACCGCCGCGCGGCCCGGGCCGGCCGTGATGACCGCGAGGATCGACCCGAGGCCCTCGGCGAGCACCACGGAGGCACCGCCGTGCAACAAGCCGTAGGGCTGGGTGTTGCCTTCGACCGGCATGGTGCCCACGACCCGAGCAGGCCCGGCCTCGGTGAGCCTGATCCCCATCCGGTTGTGCAGGGCACCCATACCGACCGCATTGATCGAGTCGACATCCGACCAGTCGACCGGGCCGGACATCGCCGGAACGGTAGGCGAGGCGGGGGTGCTGGGGCGATCGGGAGACACGCTGTCGGACATGGGCCCTAGGCTGCCATACGTGTCCAGGCTCCTGTTGCTCGACGGCCATTCGCTCGCCTACCGCGCGTTCTACGCGTTGCCGGCCGAGAACTTCTCCACGCAGACCGGCCAACACACCAATGCCGTCTATGGCTTCACCTCGATGCTCATCAACCTGCTGCGCGACGAGGATCCCACCCACCTGGCCGTCGCCTTCGACGTCTCGCGGCGCACCTTCCGCTCCGAGACGTACGCCGACTACAAAGCCACTCGCTCGGCCACCCCGAGCGAGTTCGAGGGACAGATCTCGCTCGTACAGGAGATCCTCGACGCCCTGGCCATCCCGTTCGTCCAGGTCGAGGGTTACGAAGCCGACGACCTCATCGCGACACTCACCACGCGCGCGACGGCAGCGGGCATGGACGTCCTGATCAGCTCAGGCGACCGCGACTGTTTCCAGCTCGTCACCGACAGAGTCACCCTGATCTACCCCGTACGAGGGGTGTCCGAGGTCTGGCGCATGACGCCGTCGGCGGTCGAGGCGAAGTACGGCGTCCCACCGGAGCGCTACAGCGACCTCGCCGCGCTCGTGGGCGAGTCCTCCGACAACCTTCCCGGCATTCCGGGTGTCGGACCCAAGACGGCGAGGTCGCT
>Ga0208938_1000902_pt1 | contig 18995 bp, 13 predicted proteins | sample AD_UKC125_MetaG_FD_184434 | JGI IMG/M metagenome (GOLD analysis project Ga0208938, IMG submission 184434) | Active sludge microbial communities of municipal wastewater-treating anaerobic digesters from USA - AD_UKC125_MetaG (SPAdes) (version 2) | ecosystem: Engineered > Bioreactor > Anaerobic >...
CGCAGGCAGAGTCATAAGCAGGCGCGAAGCAATCAGGAAACTCAATTTGAATTCGATTAGAAGCGAATTGGATAAACGCGGAATTATTCATTCCATAGGCAAACAAAAAGATTTGGATGAAGCCCCGCAGTGTTACAAAAATATCGATCAGGTTATTGAAGAACAAAACGATCTTGTAGAACCGATATGTAAATTATATCCGTTGGCAGTGATAAAAGGATAAAGTGTATGTATATGCCATCTTATATTTCGCTCCACAAAAGTGGCAAATTGAAAATGTTGGCTGAAAGTTTATGGCAACACATGGGAAAATGCGATTTTTGCCTTAATTACGACATCAGTCACGGAGGTGTCGGACAAAATAAAACCACAAAAGATTTTGCCGATATGATGCTCCAACTACAAGATGTCGGTTGTTCAAACATTAATATTGTAACCCCCACACATTATTTACCTCATTTGCTGCATGCGCTCGATATTGCAGCAGGAAAAGGTCTAAAATTACCTCTTGTTTATAATACCAGCGGATGGGAAAAATTGAGTATTATTAAAAAACTTAATCAAGTTGTTGATATTTATCTGACCGATTTCAAGTATTATAGCAAAGAAAAGGCCATGCGATATTCTCCGGGTGCAGCTTCTTATCCCGAAATAACCAAAAGAGCCATCATCGAATTTCATAAGCAAGTTGGAAATGCTGTTGCCGATGCCGACGGAATAATTCGAAGGGGGCTTATGATACGTCATTTAATTATGCCCAATAATCTCGAAGAGACGGAAAATATTTTACAATGGATAGGACAAAATTTACCTAAAGATACTTACGTTAATGTGATGACACAGTACAGACCCATGTACAAAGCTTTTGAATACCCCGAAATATCGAGGCGCATCACCATAGCCGAATACAAGCGAGCTGAGGAGGCCGCTATAAGAGCAGGTTTAACAAACTACAAAATGCAAAGGTAAAGCCCAATTCATCCTTATTTTCTCAACCACCTATTTTTTGCTTTTTAAAATAAGGTTTCTCGAGGAGAGAAGAGAATCAAATAATTGTCAATGCAGCTGATCTTTCTTTAAAAGTAATAGGGGCAGGAAAATAAATATCCCTAGGATGGACATCACCAATCCTCCGATAGTACCCGCTGCCAAGGGAAACCAGAACGCTTCTTTTTGTGTTCCTACCATAAAAGGAATAAATCCGAGAATAGTCGATAGAATCGTTAGAAAAATCGGCACTATTTTCGAGTTCCATGCTTTCAGATAGGCCCTAAGAGGGGATAACAACGGTTTCTGTTTCCTCACCTGATTGTATTCATGCAGGATATAAATACTGGCATTTACGGTTATTCCCGCCAATAAAATAAACGAAGCAAATCCACCCTGATCGAAATTCAGTTTAAACCAATAAAAGGTCAGAAAGACCCCGATGAAAGAAATTGGAATGATAAAAATAACCGCTAACGGTTGTTTTACGGAATTGAAAAGAATGGAAGTCGTAAAAAAGATGATAACGATTAATAATCCGATTAACCAGTATTGTTTGTTCATTTTTTTACCCCAGCCCCATGAACTGCTTGCCTTTTGGGCAGTATAACCCATAGGAAGTTGTTTGTTAAGCTCTTCAATTTCCCTATCGAGTATTTTCTCGCCCTGAGTATTTGAGCCGATGTAATCATATTGAACCACCAATCGATACTGTTGATTTTCTTTCCCTACCTGTTGCGGAGCTTGTCCTTTGGATATATCGACCACTTCATTTAATTTGTAAAAACGATTTCCAATATGCTGTCCCATGTGCCGTAAAGCCCAAATATCATAATCTTTTGCCTGTTTGCTATTCAGCACAATATCTTCTCTTTCTCCGTTAATGATCACAGAAGCAGCCCAAACATTTCGAGCAAACAACGGTTGTAACGATGCAAACAATTCACCGGGAAGAATGCCTTGTGCAGCCAATCGTTGTTTGTTCAGTTGAAAGGAATATTCCTGATAATCGTCTTTATACCAGGAAAAATTGGAGTTAATACTCACTTCTTTGATCCGACGATAAGAGAGTAACCGTTGTTTCAGGGTGTCCGCCCATGCCGACAGTTCATCGTAATTGTAACCGTAAAGCTTCACCCTGTATTGTCCCGCAAAATCACGCACATCGTTGCTGAATCCTTGATCCTGCAATCCGTAAATTCCCCAGCTGCCGCCACCTAATTCCAATGCTTTGCTGATGACATTGCTTTTTAACTGATAAGGAAAACCACTATGTTCTGCCTCTTTTTTAAAAAATACATTAATTGAAGCTCTGCGTGCATTGGGTATGCTGGTTTGGAATTGCCGTATCTCGGAAAAGCTGCTGAGGTAACGCTCCATTTTCGTGATCAGGTCGTTCATTTGTGAAAGGGTGGTTCCGTTGGGCATGGAAGCCGTGATGGTGAGTACCACTTCATCGCTGCGTGTAAAGTAACTTCCCTCATACACTTTCTCTACAAACAACCGCAATGTTCCGCCTAAGGCTTTGTCTATCACCGGTTTTATTTTTTCCTTAAAAGTAGTATTTTCCATGATCGCATTGTATTTTTCTGCAAATTTGGTCTTCTTCTCTATTTTATCGGGCAACAAAAATACAGGCAATCCAAACAGCAATACAATGCACGTGAAAGCGATCCATTTTTTGCGACTGAGGAAACGGATCATTTTTTCATATCCGTGGGTGAATTTTACGGTTAACCGTGGCGCAGAAAACTTACCGGAAAAACGCGACTTTCTTCGTGGACGTTTTGTCAAGTGGATCCTTTCCATCAGGGAAGGAACAAATAACAATGCCACAAACAACGACACGAAGAGGTTGATCATCACAACCGCCGCAAAATCCTGTAGATTTAAGCGTATGCTCTCATCCAACAGGAAAATCATGGAAAGTGCACCTATGGTGGTCAACGTTGCAGCCAAAATAGGCATAAAAGCATTTCGGTTACCTTTGTGCATCACGTGATCCGTCATGATGATGGCATTGTCGATGATCAGGCTCAATGAGATCGTTATTCCTGCCAATGAATAAAGTTGAATTTCCAGTTTGAAGAGGTGATAAAAAATGATGGCAACGGCGATGTCGATAAAAAGACTGACGGCAATAAGAAAAAGGTAACGGAAATTTCGGGTTACAAGCAATACGAACAACAAGAGGATGAGAATAGTTAGGCAACTGCGAAAATATATTTTGTTCAATTCGGCTTGAATATAATCTGTAGCATCGTAATTGATATATATTTCGTATCCCGGGGGCAACGATTGCCTGAGGCGATCTATCGTTTTTTTTACCTCTTTGCTTAAGCGGAGTTGGTTGGCCGATTCTTCAGCCGTAAGAGAGAGGTAGATGGAATTTAAGCCGTTGATACGATAATAACTTAAGGGTTCTTGCTCGGCATGAATAACTTTCACCAACTGATCCAGCCGAATGAGGGCACCATCTTTGTTGGTTACGAAAATAACGGTGGGATCAAACGTATTTTCTTTTACATCGGAGGTCAGCATGATTCTTATCCACGAATGGGAATCTTCCGACAGTCGGGTTTCGGCCATTCCCAAAAATGCTGTAGAATAATAAAGAGAAATGGCATTGCGAATATCGTTTACGGTAACGCCGAGGGTTTCCAGCAGGTCGTTATCGTACTCCAGTTGCCATTCCATCGGCGTGGCTCCACTCACCTCTATTTTATATAATCCTTGAATATTGCTCAATTCCGTTTTGATGACATTTTCCGTGTATCGTTGGATGACAATGGGGGTGGCGGCAGAATTTACAGTGTAGGTCATGAAGGGGCGAGATGCTTCTTCATCGGGACGATTGACGGAAAGGGTAGGGTAAGACACTTCACGGGGCAATTCCGGCCATGTTTGACGAATAATGGATGAAGCTTCGAATCGGGCAATATCAATCGGCGTATGTTTATCCAGTTCAATGGTGATTCTGCCCCAGCCGTTGCCCGATGTGGAATACATATTTTTTATTCCTTTTATTCGTGCCAACATGGCTTCGAGTTTTGAAGTTGCCTCCATTTCCACCACGCGGGCAGCATTATTGGGCATCGCGAAATTTATCGTAATGCTTGGCAAAGAGCGAGAAGGGGACAGCTTTACAGGCAAAAACGGTATAAGCGATATCCCTATCAGAGCCGCTGCTATAAACAGAACGATGACGGCAAATGACGATATGTTCCTTTTATTCGACAAAACAAATGAATTTAATTATAAATGGATCCCCAGTCGAACGAAGAGATGATCGGCATTTTCTTCTCAAAATCATACAACGTAAGTTTTCGTATTTTGAAATAGCTCTGCCAGTAATTTTTCAAAGCCGAAATATAATTTCGTTGCGCTTCTTGTCGTCTGGTGGTCGAAAGTGTCAGGCTGTTTATATCGGCTTTGCCGATAATAAATCGCTCCTTGGTTTGATCATACGCCAGTTTTGCCAGTTCCAGAGCTTCCTCCGCACTGTGAATGAGCTGTTGTTGAACCGTAAAATCTCCCACTGTCATGATGACATCCTCTTCCAATCGTATTTCGTTTTCCTGCGTAGTGAGTTTGGTGATGTTCAGGTTATTTTTTGCCATGTTGTGTTTCCCTTTTCGCACACCCCAGTCAACAAGCGGAATGGATAAGGTTAGCGAAACAATATCCTGTTGAAGGGGCTCCTGATATACTTTCCGGAAACTTTCCGCAACCTGATTGAACCCTATGCTTGCCGATAATCCGGCATTAAAGAAGGCTTCTATTTTTGTTTTTTCCAACGTTTGTTCCGATTGCAGGATTTGCTGTTTGGATTCCAGATATTGCGGATTATTATCTTTGGCGTACATCAAGGCATCATCTACCGTGATGAACATTTCTTTGGGATAATCCGGAAGGTTGAGTTTAATCGTAGTGTTCTTGTCGAGATTGAGGTAGGCAGCAAGAGCGAACATTGCCCGTTTGAGATCGATTTCGGCATTTTGCAGACTGTTCTGCGCATTTACCCGGTCCAATTTTAAAGTCAGCAGATCGGCCCTGTCGATGGAAGCAATTTTGAATTTTTCTTCCCCTATGCGATACAGGGTATCTGAATTGGCCAAATTTTCTTTCGCCAGCTCATACTCCGCTTGTGCCATGGCAAGATCGAAAAAATAGGCACTGGCCGTTTCGGCGGTTTGTTCCAACTGATAAATGAGTTCCTTTTGTGCTTTTTCGTATTTTATGGGCGCAATCCTTTTTTCCCATTTGAAGGGATTGTAACCGATCAGATCCTGCCGGTAACCCACACGGATAGGAACGCTGGTAAATTGGCTGTATGTCTGTTCCCCGAAATTGCGGATATATCCCAACTCCGAATCGATAAAGAAGGTACCGCCCGTAAGGTCAAGATTTTGTTGGATTGCCAAGTTTCCATAACTGTATAGCGATTGCTGACGGCGGTAAATATCGATATTTTGTTCGGAATCGTATCGACTCGTATAGTTTCTGTTATACCGTATGGGCGTCATATAAAGGGAGAGCGACGGCAACCGGTTCGCTCTGAATGTTCTGAATTCCCAATAGCTCGCCATATAGCTGTTTTTTGCCCGAAAAGCCGCTAACGAACTATCATTGGCTAATTCTACCGTTTGTTGTAAATTCAATTCGATGTATTTTTCCTGCGAATGAACATATCCTGTATAACTTACGATAAGAGCCGCTAAAAGTAAATAGTTGCGTTTCATGTCAATTTTATCTAATGGATTGTTTTTTCTTCCTCAACCCCTTTGTTGTAAATTTTCCAATAAACCAAGGGGATAATAAATACACTTACCAATGTGCCGATGATCATGGCGGTAATCATGGCAACGGCCAACGGTTTTTGCAGTTCAGATCCCATATCAAAAGTGAATAAGATCGGAATCATGGCAATAATAGAGGTCAGCGATGTCATCAAAATAGCCCGTAAACGCCTGATTCCTGCCGTATGAATAGCTTCCATTAAAGGCATTCCTTCTTTGCGTAGTTGATTAATCAAATCGATTTTTAAAATGGAATCATTGATAACTATACCAACCGAAACCACAATGCCGATAACACTCATCAGATTCAACGTGTTGCCCGTAAACCAGAGGACGAGTAATGCAAAGGCAATATCGATGGGTATTTCGGCCAGTACGATCAGCGGTTGCAGAAAATTTTCGAATTGGGAAGAAAGAATGAAATACATTAATAAAATGGAAACCAGCAGGATAACGACCAATTCATTCAGCATTTGTTTATTGGCAAAAAAATTACCCGAAAAAGACACATCCCACATGCCGTCTTTTTCGATTGTTTTTTCTGCTTTTTTCATAAGGATTTCGGGATTGTCCGTCCGATAATAATAGAAAGGAATGTATTCGCCGTTTTTCCCTGCAACGATGGTTTTAACATCCTCGCCCAGGGATACAGTTACAAGAGAGGCAAGGGGGACGCGTACGATTTGCCCTTTGTCTGCCGACGTTCCATACACCAGTGTTTTTTGCAGTACATCTTGAATGGTTTGTTGTTTACCGGATACCGAAATTGGCAGGTATTGCTGGAAAGAACGCAAGGTGGCAATCTGATTATCGTGAAAAGCCGTTTTCAATGTTTGATATACATTATTTTGGTCCACCCCATACAACACTAATTTTTCTCTATCGGGCATGATGATGTATTGTTGTTCAAAAGGAATATTTTCTGTTGGTTCTCCGGTAATTTCTTGCAATTTGGCTCCGATCGTCCGGATTGAAGTCGGATCGGGGGTCAATTCCTTGTTTTGAAGATAGAGTTCTGCAATCACCTCTGCTTCCCCTGTATCGAATATTTTCTCGAACACGTTTTCGGGAGGAGAAAAGGTGATCACTGCATCGGGATAATGTTGATTTAGCCAATGGGAAAGTTGCTTTTCAAGCGGATCGATTTGGGAAGACTTTTCTGTCTTGAAATACAATTGCGCTTCCGTAATGGTCAGTTCGTTATCTTTTTCCAGCAGATATTGTCTTTGTCCTACATAACATGCATTTTCCGAGGCCTGATTTTTCACGGACTGCAACATTTCCGAAATGCGACGGGCATTTTCGTCCACGTGGATGTTTTCGTTCCATTCTACCATTGCAATGGTTTCCACGTAATCCAAATGAGGCATCGAAGATTTGGGCATTACGGTAAAAAGCAACACGCACAGCGGAATAGAAACAATCAGCAACAGATAAAATAACGTTTTATTTCTGAAAACATATGCAAGACCCTTGTCATAAAGCGGAAAAATGACGCCATCTATTTTTTGTTGAGTCTTTGCGAAAAAACCGCTGATGTTCTTTTTTGTGAACGTTTTTCCGTAAGCCACTTTATATAAAACAGGGAGCAAAATGATGCCCGTTATATAGGAAATAAGCATTCCGACGGTTACCGCAAAAGCTTCGGCCGCAAAAATAGCTCCGGCAATGCCGCTCATAAATACCAGTGGTAAAAAGACGGCTACGGTTGTCAAGGTGGAACTCAAAATGGGTAAAATAACCTCTGTGGTACCTTTTTCGCATGCATCATCCAACGCATATCCCTGTTTTCGGTACTGCGTAATAATATCGGTAACCACAATGGAGCTGTCGATCATATTCCCCAATGCAAGGATCAATCCCGAAAGGGTAATGATATTCATGGACTGACCGAAAATAAAAAAGAAAATGAAGGTGGTTATGAGCGCAGTGGTCATGCTGATGCCGATGATAAACGGCGATCGGGCATCTCCTAAAAACAAGATAGCAACCATAAAAACCAGCAAAAACCCCAGCAGGAGATTCTGTTGCAGATTAGAGATGGTATAATCCAGCAATTCGGTTTGATTGCGATTAACCGTATATTCAATATCGGGATAGCTTCTTTCGAGATCTTTCAGAGTGGTATCCAACGATTTTCTCAGGTTCTTTATAGTCTCATCCGCTTGCTTGATGATTCCGATGGTAATAGCCCGTTTTCCGTTGACCATGGACATTCCCGTTTCCGATTGACGCACCACATCTATCTTTGCCAGGTCGTTGAGTTGAAAAATACGGTCGTTCTTTTTCAGATAGATATTGCGTACATCTTCCGGCGTACGCAATAGCGACGAGAACTTGATGTTGTATTCGTAATAGCCGTCGCGCACGGTCATGCTTCCGGGTTCTATATTATTGGCCGAAAGTACGTTTTCGATATCGTTTAAAGTGATGGAAGCCGATTCCATTTTATTGAAATCGGGAACAAGTTGAAGGTGTTTGTACATGAGTCCCGTCATGTCGGCCATCGCCACTTCGGGCAACTGTTCGATGCGACGTTTTACCACATTATCGGCAAATTCCGATAACGCAAGAAATTTTTGTTCATTGGTTTGTTCATAAGGTACATCGTCTTTCAAACTGAGGTTAAGGTAAAATACAGGTAAATCGGTTGCACTGGCTTTGATGACTCTCGGACGTCGGAAATCGCGTGGAAGACTGTTCATCGCGGCGTCGATTTTTTCATTGACCTCGATAAAAGCCAGATCGGTATTGGTTCCGTAATCAAATTTCAGGCGGATAATGGCGTAACCGTCACGCGTTTCACTTTTGATATCCCGCAATTTCCCAACCTGCATAAGTTGGCGACGAATGGGTTTAACGGCCGTATTTTCCAATTCCCTTGCCGATGTGTTTTCTCCGGTTACCTGAATCGTGATTTCCGGAATGGCTATATCCGGCAATAAGGATACCGGCAAGGTAAAGTAGGTAATGATCCCCAATATGACGCATGCCAGAAAAAGCATCAGAATGGATACGGGACGTTGTAGAACAGCTTTTATCATGATTAATCTTCGATAACGATTACGGGAGATTCATGCGCCAGATTGACATTGCCGCTGATAATAACCTGATCGCCTTCTTTCAACGTTTCGCTTGTGATGGTATATTCGGTAGCATTTTCCAATCCGGTTTGCACGTAATTCCATATCGCTTTGCCGTCTTTCACGGTAAACACCACCTGTTTTCCCGTCCGCAACACCACCGCAGTTTTAGGTACCACCCATTGTTTTCCGACCGGTCTGAAAATACTTACTTTCACATTCATTCCCTCAAACAGTTGGGGGTGGTAATCGAGCGATGCTTTCACCTGCACCATCCCGTTTTCATCGACCATCGGATTTATCTCGTTGATATGGCCGTTCACGGTTATGTCGGGCATGGAAAAGGGAGTCGTTTTTATTTTGTTTCCCACCTTAATATATTGCAGTTCGTTTTCCAATACGGGAAAAGTAACTTCCATGTTGCGGGTATCGATGATGTTGCAAAATACTTCGGATGGTGAAGAAAGCATGTTTGTCTTGGCAAACAGGTTAGCCACAACACCGCCTATGGGTGCAACGAGGGTAGCCTGTTTCAAGTCATACACGGCCATATCGTATTGGGTTTGAGCCGTATTGTAGCCGCTTTTTATTTTAGCCAGTTCATCTACCTCTTTCGGTACGGCCGCCAGATTATCCAGTAAATACCCCTGACCGATTAGGATATCTTGGTATTCCAGTTTACTGCGATCCAGCGCATCTTTTGCCTGATTAACCCGATTGGTAAGCGCATACGTATCGAGTGCGGCAATGCGCTGTCCACTGGTTACGCGATCACCATTTTTCACGAAGATGTGCGAGATGATTTCCGATGTTAGGAATTTCAATTCGGCAAGAGATTGGGCCGCTATTTTTCCGTTGCTGACCAGTTCATGCTCAAAATTTTTGGAGGTAAGGGTCATTACGGTTACTTCAGCCGGTTTATCGGGTAAGAGTTCCTGAACGGTTTCTTCCGGTTCGTCTTTTTTACTGCTGCTGCATGATAGCAGACCAAAAGAAACGGAAATTGCAAAAGCTATCAAAACAATACGGTTCATGTCATTTTCAAAAGTTTATGGCAAATATAGAAATTTTTATCTGATTCTCTTCATTATACGATTCCATCTTAATTTACCGGAATAAGGATCGACGGATTTCCGGATCAACCATGCCTTACCCACAATAAGATCATCGGGAAGCAATCCCCAATAACGGGAGTCTTGTGAATTGATCACTTTATCTCCCGCCATAAAATAGTAATGATGCAAAAAAGTATAGGTTGACAATGGTTTTTTGTTCTCCCACAACGTATCGTTCCTGAATTCCAGAAAACAGCCTTTCTCCCATTCGATAATTTTTTTGTATAATAACGAATTTGTCCTGTCGAGAACCACTCGATCTCCTTTTTTGGGAATATACAAAGGACCGAAATTTTTTATATTCCAGTTTAAAACGGAATCGCCGGGGAAAGCGCGATATACCCCTTCAGGCAACATTTCCTTTGTTATCCGGCTTAAAGCGACTTCTTCATCATAGTTGCCTAATCGTTTGGCAGTATCGGAGTTGACGATATAAATGCCGTTAACGATTCGTAACGTATCACCCGGTATCCCGATACACCGTTTAATGAAATATTTGGACATATCCATTTCGATTTTATTCCATGAGTGGGGATGAGGCATATGAAAAACAACGACATCGTTATTTTTAATTTTCGTGTATCCCGGAACGCGTCTGACGGTTACCGGTTTTCCTTCCACCGCATCAAAAATGTCAAACAAACGGGCGCCGTAAGCCAACTTATTCACCAGGATATAATCGCCCGGCACAATTTCAGGCTCCATGGAATCTGTCGGTATCCTGTACGATCCCACAACAAATATACGCAATAAGAGGATACTGAATACGACAATGGACGAATAATAGAAAACATTCAGTAAAACTTGTCCTGTTTTTCGGATTATGCCCCGATGCCTGATCATAAAATCACTCCTTTTTCTTTCAATATGGTTTTCACTTCGGCTCTCATTTCTTCAATTGCGGGAGAATGAACTTTAGGCTCTTTTTCAAGTACGGCAATGGCCGCCTTCCGCATCTTAACGGGTTGGTAATTTGCAGGATCGGCATACAATTTGGTGAGCAAGTAATAGGGATAAATCCTTTCCGGCAACAAATAGAGAGAATTTCTGTAACATTCTTCCGCTTCGCGATATTTTCCCATTTCGTGGTAATTACGCCCTTTCACGTTATAGAACATCGGGTCGGAACTTATTTCAAGGCCACGGATAAAAATACTGTCGGCTTTTTCCCGTTGTCCGGCTGCGTTCAACATAATTCCGTACTCAAAAACGAATTTCGGCTCGTAATTCAGCACAGGGTAAAGTGCTGCGTAATCGGTCGTCACGCTTTCGTATGCTTTCACGGTGTAAAGAGGCTGGAGTTTCTTCCATTCTTTTTTTGCCTGAAAAAATACTTTTTGCCGTGAAGCGCATATAACAGAAACGAAACACAAAGCTCCTAGTAACAGGACGGAGAGGACTGTTTTTTTCGATCCGTAATGATATGTCCGGGCTTTTTTACTGCCTGATCCGGCTGTGCAAATAGTACCTAATAATACCCAAACAATAGGAAACTGCCACAACTGATAGGGATAGGAAGCAAAAGCGAATACCGATAAAGTTACGAAACTGCCTGTTGCACCAACCTGTTTGTTCCGGATACCTTCTTTGATGATCAGGAACGAAAGTAAAAGAAAAAGGATAAAGCCGAATAGCCCCTGTTCTAGGAATATCTGCAAATATTCATTGAAGGCATATTCAGGACTTCCCGCTACTAATTTTTCGGTTTCGTTTGCTCTTTCACTTTTAAAATATTCTATTTGTGCTTTTGCATAAGCGGTAGGAAATCCGCCCAACCCGGTTCCTTTCATGGGGGAATCCTGTATAGCCAATGTAGTGATCTTCCACATGAACAGTCGCCCATCTGCTGAATCTTTTTTGAGATGATAAATGCCATAAGCAGCTACAAACAGAAACAGACTTAGCATGGTTGCGCCAAGGATACATTGTCTTCTACGGCGTTTCCAAAATAGGCGTAACTTTACAATAATACGTTTGTCTGACAGCAATACGACCGCACATCCTCCTATTGCCGCAATCCATGCCGTACGGCTCAATGTAGCGGGAAACACCATCAGGCAAACCATTCCGGCGAAAAGGAAAAGATAAGCGGTATATTTGTTTTTATATCTATATGTCAACCAATAATATAGTGCCAAGGGAAACATTAATGCAATAAAACCTCCGTACGGGCCTGGATTGAAAAATGAACCGGTGGTTTTAAAAAGAACATGTTTTGAAGGAAAATAATCGTATAACTGTCCCAGTCCCCATATAGCTTCAACTGCTCCCCAAACCAACAGCCCGATTAATATAAACGCTTTAAATTTAGGAAAAAACCGGTACGTGATTTTTAAGATAAACCAAAGGAGCACCATTTGAATAAAAAACAGGAAAAACTCAGGGGAAAGATTCTTTCCGTATTGATACGTTGTCAATACTATACCCGTGAATAACAATATTATTATATCACTTATTATAGATCTATTTATTTTATTTTGTAGACACATTAAAGTTGTGTCGGGAATAATATTTTAATACAATTTACCCTCTTTAAACTATATTCACAGAAAAACCGGCTTGCCCTCTTCTATCATAAAAGGTCTTTCCTGGACTCCCCCTGAATGATTTTTCAGATAATAAAGACATCCCCTAGGAATACTTTCATATCGCAAAGAATCCGAAGAAGCAATCTGAACCCCCATGGAACTCCACCCTGTTCGATCACTCATAAACAGTTCATACTTATCTCCTTTTTTGATATAATTATCCTGATTCCGTGGTGAATATATGATCTCCGTTATTTTTTCAGGTTGTCCCAGATCAAGCCCTGCCCATCCGTCACTTGGGGTGTTATGATCAAAAGATGTTTCGGTTGAACCGTCAAACACGTTGGTAAACTCATGCGTGCCGCTATCTTGCCAACTTCCCGGCGTTCCGATAATTTTTCCCCGTAAAAGCAGGGTATCCGAGAGAAATTGAATTTCGGCAACATTACAGAAACTCTCTTCAGGGCCTTTATATCGTACATACCTGTATCTCTTTTCGGAAGATAGCGTGACATGATGGAACAGACGAAACGGCTTGTCCTTGATGATATGGAGCGTATCAGGATTTTTGAATTCAGGATTATCCGAAGCCTCAAAGATACCCCCGATCATCCGCTCCCTGAAATGGTTTTCACCTTCCAGCGAAAACTTTGAGTATAAGATGAAAGGTTTGTCCTCTTTTCTTTCGTGAATTCTGAATGCATTTATTTTTTTTGTTTGGTTGTGAACTATAAACGGATCCGTTATGAATACAAGTTTGCCGTTTTTGTAGGTTGCAACCCTGAAAGTACATCCAGCTTCGATATTATTGAACGTAATGGTACCTTTCTTATATATATCGGTCCAATCTACCGGTATCCAATCCATTCTTGATGGTGCACAAAGATAAAAGATTGTTGAGTTTTTTGGTCTATCCCTATATATTAGCTTTTTAGGGATGGACAAATCCATCAAATAGTTTGAATATAAATCTGTAACATCGTGGAATCTATAATTGTATTGAGAGAATTCTCCGGGGATTGATCCTGATTTTTTTTCGAGTATATTAAACTGGACGGCGTTTCTGGAAAAAGTCCTGCGGTATACTTTTGGTTTTGTTGAACTCCGGTTGTTTTCCCTACCGGAGACATACGTGATGTCTCCAAAATAATCAATTACAAAATATTCATTTTTTTTATTTTTCAATGATACCCATGAATGTCCTACATTATCATTCCCCCTGATAGGCATGTAATCTATGGTACAAGGAATTCCAAACGCTCTTAACAGGAACAGGACAAATTGGTTGATGTTATCACAAGATCCGGTTAAATATTTTGCAGTAAAAGCATCCAGGCTAGGATAACCGGCGGGACTTGTCATGGTGAATCTTTCCGGACTCATCTTTTTTATGATATTACGCCGTAGCAAAATAGCAGCCTCAACCGGATCCTCTGCGGTGATACCTTCTATGAAAGTACCATATTCTTCCAGGTAGTTTTTTCTCCAGTTCGTCAATTTTTCGTTGCTTGTACGATAGGGTAAGATATATTCACAAAAGTCGTCGAAAGTCACATTTTTTCCCCATGGTTTTTCAGTCCATACTTTAAAGGCCAGATCGATATTTTCGCATAAAAAGGTTGAGTCGATCTCTTTGATATCAAACTTTAATGTAAGGGTTGATGTATTAAACGGACCATATACATTGTGTAAAGAATCGAGGATTTGATCGGGTGTTTTTTTGTCTTCTCCCAGTAATTTGAAATAGTCTGTATATTTTTCCAGCGCTTCTCCTTCATAATAATAGTAGCCCGGCATATTTTCTATAAGGAAGCATGCGGCTCTGTATTTTAGGCTGTCGGCCGGATCACTGGAATAACGCTTTAGTACCTTTTCTAATTCCGTCCTATTTTCTCCTGCCAATAGTAAGGCTTGCTCCAACTCATTTTGTTTTTTGCCAATGCAACTACAAAGCAGAATAAGAGAAAAGACTGAAAAGCGAATAATATATTTCATTTGTTATCAGAATTATTTTAATGCCACAGCACTTCGTTCTGTCGGTAGACAAAAGGGCTGGATCTGGAACGTTTGTTTCTGTCCAGTTGTCGCCAATATCCCGTAGCATATATTTTAGAAAATCCTGTTTCAATTATTCAACCGAGGTAGAAGGAATTCTACAAGAGTTGGTTCCGGTAAATGGGCTATCCCGTATAATTTTTTCCCATCATTAGACAATGCCATCCCATTTATTCTGCAACTTAATCGTAGTTTTGCTACCGCATTTCCGTCATGGTCAAAAACCAAAATTACATTGGACATGGATTTTTCCGTTTTATTAAAATTATATTCACTTAACAACTGATCCAAATATAACAAATAGATGAATTGATCATTCATTTTAAGATTTATGACCTGTCCATATGATTTATCTTTGTAATAAAGTATATCTCCATTTCTTACTGCATAGTATGCCTGATCATAGAAAAAACTCCACTTTTTTTCCATTGTACTATCTTTTAATTGGTAACAAGCCAGATATGGTAAATAAGCAGTAGCAAAAACCATTGTCCCATCGGATGCGGCAACTCGTCCTTGAAGGCGATTGACCGCAACCATTGGTGACACTTCTTCTGGAATAGGAGATTCTCCAAATCGGCATATTAATGTTAAGGTACTGTCAAATAAGGAAAAGAATTTATTCTCCCCTTCATATCGTATAGAAATATAATGCTCATCATCTAACCTTGCAAAATAGTAATCGTTTCGGAAAACTTTTTCATTTTCATTTTTCGTCTCAGCCTTTAAACGACGTGATTCAATAATAGATACATTTTGATTCTCATTGATTAATTGCATAATAGCCAATTCTCCTTTGTTTAATTCATTTAATCCAAAAGTATTGTCATGTGAATAGGTGAGTAAGGGTTGTAAAAATTCCCCCGGCCCATTTCCAATACTACCATAACCGTAAAGTTCTTTCATGTTTTGGGGAATGGAATATAACTTGCATAGGGGATCTTGTTGAATTGACACAAGGACTAAGAAAGAGTCAATCACGGTGATTCGTCCATGTTTAATAAATAATTCCGTATCGTATGCTGTATGTTTCAGAAAGTGTTCTTCCTTGAATTTTATAGTCCTATCCTGCTTATGGCTTGAATCACAACTCACGAATAGCATTACTGACAGTCCGATAACTATTTTATATATAATACCCATAATCAATTGAATAATAAAAGTAACAGAGGTACATAAAATATACTTGCCTCCGTAAATATGATAATTTACTTCTCAATTAATATATGCAATAATTTATGTACCCCCATGATTTAATCAGATTTTTGACTTATAGCCATCCAGGTTTTTTTTTATGGTCCAATAAGCAATCTTCACCGTAACTTCCATCAGGGTAAATAACCAACTCACAACAAATGTCATAGGCCGGTTCACAATCTTCACGTCCTCCACTTTCTCCCTGTGCCAGCGCCTCCACATTACTCAATGCCAACAGAGAAAGATCGGCATTGCCATTCACACTTTTGCTCACTCCGTAGCCTGTGGCTACCAGGAGTGCAAGGGCAAATATGCCCGAAAGAATTTTTTTCTTCATAACGAAAAATTTTTAAATGATTAATATTAAGATATCCCTTCTTTTATGAAGGTTTATTGTTCCACCGTTCCTTTCAGTCTGATGATAAGGGGAGAAGTATCCGTATTGCAAAAAACGGAAACCGTTTTGTTGAAAAATCCGATATCTTCTGCCCTGTATGTTATTTTTATTTCCGTCGAATGACCCGGTTCAACCGGTTTCTTGTCGTATATCGCGGCAGTACAGCCGCAAGATTCCTTTGTATCGAAAATAACAAAAGGTTTGTCTCCGATATTCCTTATCGCCATGGAAACCGTAACCGCATTTCCTTGCTTTAGTTTTCCCAGATCAAAGTCGGTTTGTTCTATCCGGATACGTGTATTTCTTGAAAGCCCTGAGGCAGCAACATACCGGTTTTCCGTCACCTGTTGTAAATACATCGCCCTGATGCGGGGATTATGAACAGGATTGCCGATATAAACCACTTTATTGTCCTTATCAATCAAAAAACATTGAAAGGATTGATTTTCGGGGAAACGGTTAAGGGCGTTTATCCGGTCTTTTTCATCAATGCATACCGGGATGTCTATGTCGTCCCGTTTCAGCAAATAGGATATCTCACGTTTATCCTTCGGATGAAAGATAAACAATACGGGAACGGTTCCCCGGCTAAGGGAATCGAGCTCCGTGATGAATTCTTTCCATTTATGCAGTTGCAGTTTGCAACTCGTACAACCTACGGAATCAACATACATGACGATTTTATATGGGGATTCAGACAGAGAATAAGGTACGGTATCCTGCCCGAATTGGGTGAATATCATCTTTTCGGGGAAAACGATTTCTTTTCCCTGCCATTCTTTTACGATTTGGGTGATCTCTTTTTTCTGTTTATTCTGACAGGAATAAAGAAAGGCTGCAACGATAGCGATATGGAAAATAAGGATACGTCTCATCAATATGAAAATTCTTTGTCAAAATCTCTTCACCTAATTCCCCCCTTTAGTATGTTTTTGTCGAGGCCATCATCGACACGGATTCTGTTTAGGCTAAAATGATTTACTTTTTGGTAAAAATTATACTTGGCAATCGAAACGCTTCAAAGATATGCATTTATTTTTACCCCCCCCCCCTATAATTCAAGTTAAATATTCGAAATTAAAAGTTAAACTATCCTATAATAGTTGTTGCTTCCAGCCAGCCCAAAGTACTTCCGATTAGCAGGAACCCACAGTTGATAGGATAAGACTCTATCTTTTTTTCTCTAGCTGATGCAATCAAAGAATGGGCGCTGGATTTCAGTGCTATAGAAGGGAGAATGAAACAATATCGTATTGCAGTTCTTCGTAATTGAATTGCAAATTGTTTGGATTGTCCTTTATTAAAAGTAATCCAGTTTTCACGGCTCCCCATCCTCCGATAACATTATAACTATCCATTGCTAACGGTATCTCCTTTACGTAATTAAATTGATTATCGAAAATAGTCAGGTATAGCCTCTTATTATTTAGTTGTTCAGGAAAAGAAATTTTTGGGATAAATTCCAAACCATTTGAGTGAATTCTGTAATAGCAATCACGGAACTTATCATAATTTACCTCATAAAAATGAACATTTTCTATTAAATGTCTATCCCAATCTTCTACTGATATTTTAAAAGTTTTGTTTGCGATGTCATCGGTAAAAGAACTTTTTCCCCCATGTTTACTTATTATGCCCGAATCGATATCTAATACATAAATATTGGAATTAAATGGAAAGTTAAATATGATTAGATGATCATTGCATGTTACATTGGGATGTTGCATCCATCCATAATTCTTGCCTACGCCATCTTCGGCATCCGTATACTCAAGCAATGTTTTTTTTACACTTCCAGAATGAATGGAGAATTCGTTCATGTAAAAATAATTTTTCTTGCTCGGATTGACAGTTGTATAAAAGATTGAATTCCTTTCCGGATGATAATGAAATTTTATTGTTGCATTAGAATAATTCGTTGTATTAATGATGTATTCACCGGCATCAACCGGTAGATTGATTTTTTTGATAATTATTCCATCATGCTGTAACAAATAAGCCGAATTTGTTGAATAAAGCCATATAGAATCGAGAGTATTGGAATAGATTCCATTGATATCCCTATTAATGGCATTGGGGCCTTCTCCATACAAAGGTATGCTTTCAATGGCTTTCTGAGTAAGATTAAATATATCGAGATTGTGGGTTTGGTAATTGTATCCGATCAAATATTCATATTGGTTTTTACTTGAGAATGTCTGAATAGGATAATTCTTTAAATGGATGCTATCTAATTTGATAAAGTTTTCAGTTGCGGTTATGTCTGAAATTTGCTTATTACTTACGGTATTGTCAATAATCTCTCTCCTCTTATCATTGCATGATAAAAGAAATATCCATAGGATTGTGATTAATATCTTGTGATTCATATTCTATTAAAATAGGTGTCGTATCCTGCTTTGGATATTTTATTTCCCAAAGCAGGATATGATAATACGTTAACAATATCTTTTTACACTACAAGCAGGACCAGTTTGGCCAATATCACCACAACCAACTCCATCATTTGGATTCTTACATTTGTATCCGACCATTTTTTCATCATTTTCATTTCTAGCAAGTGCTTCCACATTACTCAATGCCAAATCACTTAATCCGGCATCATTTTTCATACTTTTCTGCACTCCCAAACCTGTGGCTACCAGGAGTGCAAGGGCAAATATGCCCGAAAGAATTTTTTTCTTCATAACGAAAAATTTTTAAATGATGAGTCCACTTTAAAAAGTGACAATTTGAAGTTTAAAAAATAAGTTTGATGATTTTACCTTTCCGGTTTTTATTGAACGAGGAAGTAAAAAAACAATAAAGAAGAAAAGTTTCTCCAAAATGGAGCT